>Ga0209382_10003391_pt1 | contig 22117 bp, 21 predicted proteins | sample SoiMetdeltSBSDD5_FD_187599 | JGI IMG/M metagenome (GOLD analysis project Ga0209382, IMG submission 187599) | Bulk soil microbial communities from a Populus tree surrounding site in Tennessee, USA - Soil MetaG P. deltoides SBSDD5 (SPAdes) (version 2) | ecosystem: Environmental > Terrestrial >...
TCCTTCTGAGAGATCGACACCGACACGAGAGACTGTTCCTCTCCGGGGTCCCAATCGAGCTTCCCGCGGGTGCGGACGGCCCCCTTGTCGATCTTGAGCGGTGACTTGAAGTTGGATCGCATCTCTCCCCCTCCTTCGGTGACGGATACGGTTCGAATCTATTCGGAAATCGCGGTGGCAACCAGGCCCTCGGCGGGGGAGCGTGAGACCGCGATTGTCGAGCACAATGGAGCGCACGGCCAGAGAACCGGACAGGAACGTGATCGGCGGGAGCCTCTTGGAGTGCTCGGCCGAGCCCCTGACCGGGTTCTTTCGCGACGGCTGTTGCGCGACGGGTCCTGAGGATGTCGGCAGCCACACGGTCTGCACGATCGTCACCGAGCAGTTCCTCAGCTTCAGCCGCCGGACCGGAAACGACCTCTCGACGCCGCAACCGCAGTTCGGCTTTCCGGGCCTGCGGCCGGGCGACCGCTGGTGCGTCTGCGCGGCCCGCTGGCTCGAAGCGCACGACTCGGGCTGCGCGCCGCCGGTGCTCCTCGCTGCAACGCATGAGCGGGCCCTCGACCTGATCGAAATCGACACCCTGCTCGCCTACGCGATCGAGCCCGAGCGCGATCCTGAATCCGCCTGAGGCGTCGGTAGCACCCCGGAAGACGAAGCGGGATCCGACGAAGGTGCCGATCCCGCTCGTGGTGCGAAGGATTTGAACGGGTCGGAAGGCCCGCAATGGGTCCGCCGGGCGGCTCCGAGGAGTCGGGACCGCCCGGAATTCCCGTAGCGCTAGGTGTGGTTGGGCCCGTCGTCGGCGCCGTGGCCGCCCGAGCCGTGGTCATCGAAGCCCACGTCGTCGGCGCCATTCCCGCTCGAACCGTGGTCCTCGATGGCCGTGTTGCCGGCGCCGCCGCTTCCTCCACCGCGCTTCTCCACCTTGCGAGCGAGAAGGCCGCTATCGGTGCGCTTCGAGTCGACCTGGACACCCAGTCCGCGATGCAGTCCACCGAAGCCGGCGATCCGCTCGAACTCGGTCGTGGCATTCACGCGGAACTTCCGCTTCTGGCCCGCCTCGGTCCGGATCGCGAACCGCTTCGGGTGCCGCTGCTTCGAGAGCACGGTGCCCTCGAAGTGCCTCAATGCGCTCGCGGTGACGGATGACTCGTGATGGACTCCGTCCTCGGGGTGGTCGCGATCGGCGAGCGCCGTCGTGCCGCCGGCAACCGCCAACGCCGCCGTCACTGCACAGACGCCGACGAGGCGCTTTCTCTGCTTGATCATCTCTGGCATCTCCTTGTCTCGATTCACGATGCCCGAGCAGATTGGCGCCGACGCCGTCCGGCTTTCAACTGGACATTGGTCCTAGGACCCGCCGGCCGGGGTTGGCCATGCTGCGAAGTGGACGTGGGGCCGTCCGTGCTCTCGCATACGGTTCGAGTGTGGAGGGCAATACCCCGATTGACGCGCTCCTGGAAGAGCGGCAACACCTGACCGCGCGAATCGAGCGAGAGCGGGAGCAGCTTCACCGACTGCGGATCGTCGTCTCGAACCTCGAGCAGAGCGTCGCCCGTGCCGAAGGGGCGCTCAGCGAGGTCGACGCGCTACTTGGCCGGCATCAGCGCTTGCGCGCCGCGTAGGCCCGCGCCTTCTCCGACCCCCGCCCAAACGGATCGCGACAGCTCGTACCGTCCCCCGGAGGGCCGCCTGCCGTGGCCTAAGCGCTGTCCGGCGTCTGCACCCCCTCCACTCCGAGCGCGCCCGAGTCGATCGCGCATTGCCCGTAGGCGATCCGGAAGAAGCCCTGCTCTCCCCAGGAGGCGCTCCAGCTGTTCTTGGCAATCCAGAATCCCTCGCCGTCGTCGTATCCGACGAGGGAGATGCAATGGCCGCCCAGGACTCCGCCGGCAACATGCCGATAGACGCCGCCGACGTAGTGCTGGAAGTCCTCATAGACCTTCATCGAGGCCACGAGCGCCCCGTGCTCGGCGAGCCAGGCCTTCATCTCGACGGGACTGTTCAGCGGCCGCCAGTCCGAGATCTTCGTCGCCCTCGACTGCCAGTCCGAGCACTCGGAGCACTCCTGGTCGCCCGCCGTGTACGGGAAGCAGGCCTCATCGGGAACTCCGTCTTGCTGGAACGCGGCCACCGCTGCCTTCGGAAACCAACCCCCATTCGGGCCGGAGCAGCGGCGTCCCTGAGCGAAGGCGACGCAGTAGAAGAGATGGGCCTCGGACAGATCGACACCTGAGTCGGGAACTGACAGCTCCGCCTGCAGCGTGCCCTCGACCGCCGCGCAGGTTCCGAACGAGACGCACGAGCCGCATTCGGCTTGGTCACGAATCGGCGTAATGAAGTTCTGCCCGTTGACGTCGCGCCAGTCAAACGCCGGCGGATAGGTCGGGGCCGCCGCGCCAAGCGGTTCCTCCTCGACCATTTGTGCAGCAAGTCGCTCCTGCTCATCCAATGGCGGAACCCCTTCGCTCGGCAGGTAGCCGAGCCGCACCTCGGCGTCCAGGGCATCATCGGACACCTCCCATCGCGCGCCTTCTTGCTCCAAGGCTTGTCTTAGTTCGTCAGCGTTCACAATCCGCTCCTTTCGCGTGCAGGTGAGAAACTGGGGTCATGCCTGAAAACGCCCCTGATGAGGTCGTTGAGCTCCGCGTCGGCGACCGCCACGAAATGAGGCTTCCCGGGCTCGGCACCGCCGGCTATCGCTGGAGGCCGGAGCCCGAAGGGGAGACGAACGTGGCCGAGGTCAGTGCGGCGGGGACGGAGGGCACGGCCGGCGGCGCGATCGGCGCGAGTGCTGATGAGCTCTTCACGATTCACGCCCGCCGCCCGGGATCGATGCGCTTGCGTTTTGCCCAGCGCAGGCCATGGGAACCCGAGGATCGGCCGGCCGCAAACGAACGCATCGTCGAGCTGCGGGTTCACAACCATTGACTCACACTGTGCCTACGTCCGCGCTGATCTGTTCGCGGCAAGGCCAAACCTAACCGCGGCATTGAGCTAGGTCAAGCCGGGCGCCCCAGCCCGAAACCTGAGCCTTCAGCGCTGCTTGTGAAGGGCTACCTCGTAGAGCGCCACGTCAGTCCTTCGACCACCCTCGGCGGGCGGCGTCATCTGATTAAGCGCCTCGTGGCCACGTCGCAGGTCGTCCTCCGTTTCGTACAGCGTGATCCCGAGGCCCCGGCCGTGCTCGCGGTCGATCAGCATGTACATCTCCTTCGCCCTCTCGAGCCCCTCGGGCGGGTTCGCCCAGTTGGACTCCACCTGCTGGCGGGCAGCCGCAATCGCTTCGTCAGCGCGAGCGGGATCAGCCTCGAATGTCGCTATCCGGGCGTGCATGGCGCTCCTCTCGGTCGGTTTACGCCTCTATGCCGACCCTACCGCGCCCCTTGCCCCGCCGCTAGGGCGCGCCCGGCAACCTCCGAGATCCATGCCCAATCTAAGCCCACCAAGGCCGCCGCTTCCCCGGTGAGCACATAGCGACGTCCGCGGCCACAGGCGGTGAGAGAATCGGCGGGCATGACGGCCCAGGGCGAGAGACTGCCGTCTGGAACGGTCACCTTCCTGTTCACCGACATCGAGGGCTCGACGCGACTCCTCCGGCTTCTCGGCGACTCGTTCCCCCCCATTCTCGAGGCGCACCATCGCATCCTTCGCAGCGCGATCGAGGCTTCGGAAGGAGTGCTCGTGCAGACGGAGGGAGACGGGGCCTTCGCGGCGTTTGGCTCGGCGGCCGAGGCGGTGGCGGCATGCCAGCTGGCCCAACGCGAGCTCGCCGCACACCCCTGGCCCGACGGCGTTGCCATCCGTGTTCGGATGGGCCTCCACAGCGGTGATGCGACGCCTACCGACGGCGGTTACGTTGCGCTCGCGGTGAACCAGGCCGCACGGGTAGCGGCCGCCGCCAACGGGGGCCAGGTGCTGATCAGCGCGTCGACTCGCAACCTTCTCGCTGACGACACCGTGCTGCGGGATCTGGGGTGCTTCCAGCTCCGCGACTTCGCCCAACCCGAGCAGCTGTGGGAGCTTGCGGGGGCCGGGCCCTCCCATCCGCCGCGCGCGCGTCCAGCGGCGGCTCACAACTTCCCCAGCCCGCGAACGACGTTCGTCGGCCGTGAAAACGAGCTTGCCGACCTCCGGCCCATCCTCCTCGACCGGAGACTTCTGACCCTCGTGGGAATGGCGGGCAGTGGCAAGTCGCGCCTTGCCCGTGAGCTGGTGCTGGCCGCCCTAGACGAGTTCCCGGCTGGGGCCTGGCTCGTGGAGCTCGCAACGATCTCGCGACCTGCCCAGGTGCTTCCGGCCATCGCCCATGCCCTCGGTATCCGGGCGATGCCGGGCGAGGATCTCGAGCGGGCAATGGGCGATCGACTCCGGGACGCTCGGCTCCTCCTCGCGCTCGACAACTGCGAGCACGTGCTCGACCGATGCGGGGAGCTGGTGGACCTGATCCTGGATGCGGCCCCGGCTGTGCGCGTCCTGGCGACCAGCCAGGAGCGTCTGGGCGTGGCTGGCGAGCAGATCTGGCCAGTCAATCCGCTGTCGGTGCCCTCCCCGGGATCGGGGGTCAAAGAGGCGTCCGCCTCTGGCGCGGTCCGCCTGTTCGTCGATCGAGCCGCAAGCGCCCGCCCCGGATTCCTGCTGAGCGACGAAAACGTCGCGGCTGTAGTCGACATTTGCTGCAGGCTCGACGGGCTGCCTCTTGCCCTCGAGCTCTCGGCCGCCCGGATTTCTGCCCTCAGCCCGGGCCAAATCTCCGAGCGGCTCGATCGGCGCTTCGATCTCCTGGCCGGACGCGAGCGGACCGCGATCCCGCGCCACCGCACACTGCGGGCGACGCTCGAGTGGAGCTATGACCTCCTCTCGGACGTCGAGCGCCAAGCGCTTCGGCGCCTATCGGTATTCGCCGGCGCCTTCTCTCTCGATGCGGCCGAGGCCGTGGTCCACGGCGAGCAGATCCCGATCAGCCGTGCAGCCGGCCTCGTGGAGCGGCTCGTGGAGCATTCCCTGCTGGAGGTGCGCGACGACGCGCGCTTCCTGGCGCTCGAAACGGTCCGTGAGTTCGGCAATCTCCTCCTCGTAGAGGCCGGCGAGGAGCGCGAGGCTCGGAATCGTCACCTCAGCTGGGTCGCGGATGCGGTCGCCCCACACGAGGGTGAGTCGGAAGACAGCTGGCACGGGCGGATCGAGGCCGAGTACGACGAGCTCCGCGCCGCAATCTCGTGGAGCCTCGGCGGCGGAAGCCCCGCCGCGGGCCTCCGGACGCTGGCGGCCACCGGGTCCTTCCTCGCCGACCACGCGCGAACGGTCGAGGGCAGGGCTTGGATCGATGCGCTCCTGGAGAGGGCGGACGACGCCTCACCTGCGGACCGGGCCGCGGGGCTCGCAATCAGCTCGCGGTTGGCGTTCATCTCGGGCGCCTACGAGACGGCCCGTCGTGCTGGTGAGGAGGGGCTCGCACTTGCGGAGGAGCTGTTGGATCGGTCCCGGGTCTGTCACTTCCTCCGGCTGCTCGGAAACGTGGCGCTCTACGAGGGGCGGATCGAGGAGGCGCGCGAGATGTATCTGGAGGCGCTCGAGCATGGGCCTGAGATTTCCCTGATTCGCGCGCAGCTCAACCTCGGCCTCGCCGAGCTCATGCTCGGGAACCTCGACGCAGCCGAGGAGCAGGCCGCGCAGGTCCTCGAGCGCACGAAGGAGAGGCACCCCCGCGAGGCGCCATACGCGCGCAGCGCCCTTGCGATGGTGGCAGTCGGGCGGGGCGACGGGCCCGGCGCCGCGGGCCTCATCGCCGAAGCGCTGGAGGGCCACAAAGCCACCGCGGACCTCTACGAGTTGGCCGAGGCGGTCGAGATGGCCGGTGCCGCGTGCCTGCTGGCCGGTGAGCCCGAGTCGGGCGCCTGGTTACTGGGGGCCAGCGACGTCGTCTACGAGGCGGCGGGCGCCGTCCGGCCGGACGGGTTCTTCACCGATCGCTACCGCGGCTGGACCGAAGCCGCGCAGGACGCGCTCGGCGAGGTCCGCTTCGACGAACTCGCCGACGCCGGGCGGAATGTGAGTGTGGACGTCACCGTACAAACAGCCGCCGAGCTCATGGAGGGGTTGAGCTGACGTGCACTGACTTCTGCTTTTCGTGGAAAAGCAGAAGCTTGGGCTACTCCCGCAGGCCGGCGGCTTCGAGGGCCGCGCTCTCGTCGTAGAACTCGCGAATCCGCACGATCATCCCGTCCCGGATCGTGAGCAGCTCGTACGCGGTCGTGCGAACCTCGGCACCACTCATTGCGCCGCGGCCCACCTCGGTTGCCTCGACCAACACCTCGCCGCCGCCGCAGTCGATTAGCCGCTCGACCTCCCATCTGTAGTCATCGAAGCTTTCGAGCCACTCCTCGAGCCGCTGTCTGACGCCCTCACGGCCTCGGTGGGTCGCTCCGTCTTCAGGTGCGATCCACTCGATCTCCGGATGGCAGAGCGCCATCGTCCTCGGCAAGGCCACCAAGATCTCCCCCTTGGTCGTTGCCAGCCCGTAGAAACGAGCGGCGACCTCCACGTTCTCCTTCGACATCGCCCGCTCAGTATCCCGCGGACGTCAGGCAGTGCTCGCACGACCCACGGGGGCAACCCCAGCTCCACCCTTAACCACAATCAACACAGCCCTCGGCTTTCACAGGTCGGTCCGGCGCCGTCTGGAGCGCCGGTACGCCTCGTTCACGCCGTGCTCGGCAGCGGGCCGTTAGTCTCAGCCCATGGCCGCTCGCACCGCCCTGGTCGTCGTGGATGTGCAGAGGGGCTTCGACGATGCCGGGTTCTGGGGCCCCCGGAACAACACCGCCTGCGAGGAGAAAGTGAGAGCGCTGATCGCGGCATGGCGCGGCAGCAACCAGCCAATCGTGTTCGTGCGGCATCACTGGGACGAGGATGGCTCACCGCTGCGATCCGACGAGGCCGGCAGCGAGTTCAAGGATGTGATTGAGGGCGAGCCGGACCTGCTGGTCTCGAAGCGGGTTAACTCGGCCTTCCACGGCGACCCGGACCTCGAGCGCTGGCTCACAAACAACGGGATCGAGGGCATCGTTGTCTGCGGCATCCAGACGAACATGTGCTGCGAGACGACCGCCCGGGTGGGCGCCAACCTCGGCTTCGAGATGAGCTTCGCGATCGACGCGACGCACACCTTCGACCTCGACGACCACGAGGGGGGCACGATCGCCGCCGACGAGCTCGCTCGAGTCACGGCCGCGAACCTCGATCCGGAATTCGGCCGGGTCCTGACCGCTGCCGAGGCGATCGACGAGCTACGCGCGACCGCTTGACAGCCCGCGGCGCGGTCGAGCCGTTCGGCGCCGGCTTCCTAGCGACGACCGGCAGCGACGTGGTGGAGGTGGGGTGGGATGGCGACATCGTCAGGCGCCTACAGGTGAAGGCGCACCTCGTCCACTTGATGAACTTCGCGCTCGACGCGGGTCGCTCGCTGCTCTATGTCAGCTCCTGCGGTAGGCGGCCGGCGATCCACCGCCTCGATCTCGAGCGGGGTGGACTTCGAGTGCTCCCGAGCGGAGGATTCTGCGGTGAGCCGCTCGCCGTCTATGGCGACCGCTTCCTGGTTCTTGCGGCCGCCCACGTGGACGAGGTGGGCGTCGCCGGGGACATCGAGGGCCTGCGCCTCGTCGACCTCGAGCACCCCGGCGGGGGCAAGCATCTACCTGGATCGGTCCTGTCTCAGGACGCGCTCTTCGTCGGACCGTAGGGTTTGGGTGGTAGCCAACCTGAACGCAATCGCCTTTCGCCTTCGCGTGAAAGCGGGAGCGCTTCTGCTTTTCGCGCAAAGCAGAAGCTTGGGGGCTCCGCTTGCCGCCCCGATTCCCGCCAACGATGGCTGATAGAGCGAAGATCGGCTGCTATCGGCCCCGGTTTGGGTTGTGCGACAGCCTCGACGAGCAGCAGGAGCTAGCGCCGTTGGGTCGTCGCTGCCCTCGCTTTACCTGCTGCCGCGGCGCTTTGTCGGCCTCGCCCGCGCCAGAGACCACCCCCACCGGGGTTGACATGGGCGCCCCGGTGGATGAACATCGACCTGTGACTCGCCGCAGGCAGGCGCTTGGCATGCTTGCTGTGCTCTTGGTCGTGATCGCCGTAGGCGGTTCTCCGACGGCGACGGCGGCGAGCCCGAGCGGCAAGAAGGTCACGCGGACCGTACGCAAGCTAACCGAGAGGTACCCCGTGCGGTCCACCCTGTTCGGGGTCTGGAAGAACGGCCGCGGGCTGGCCAGCGGCGCGCTCGGCGAGTCGAGGCCCGGCGTGCCGGCGACGAGGGCCGATCACTTTCGGATCGGCAACATCACGGAGTCGCTCACGGTGACGCTGCTCCTGAAGCTCGTCGACGACGGGCGCCTGAGCCTCGCTGACCCACTCTCGAACTGGTTCCCGAACCTGCCCGGCGCGCAGCAGGTCACGCTCGGGATGCTCGCCCGAAGCATCTCGGGCTATGCCGACTTCGTCACGAACCCGGACTTCGACGACGCGTTCAACGCCAACCCGCGCCGGCGGTGGAAGGTCTCGGAGCTGCTCAGCCTCGCCTTCGCCCGCCCGCCGCTGTTCGCGCCGGGAACGAGCTGGGCGTTCTCCGACACCAACTTCCTGCTCTTGGCAAGGGTCCTGCGACGCGCCACCGGAAGGCCGGTACAGCGGCTCCTGCACCACCGGATCTGGAGCGAGCTCGGTATGAACGAGACCGCGATGCGGGTTGGTCCGCACATTCCGGCGCCGGTCATGCACGGGTACAGCAGCGAGCGTGGCCGCTACGAGGACACCACCCGCTGGTCACCGTCCTGGGCGAGGGGCTTCGGCAACGCGACCTCCACCCTCGGCGACATGGGCAGGTGGGCGGAGGCGCTCGGCACCGGGTCGCTGCTCTCGCGGCGGTCCCACGCGCTGCAGGTCGGGCCCCAGAACGTCGGCCTCGGAGGGCTGACCGCAGACCAGTACTACGGAATGGGGCTCATTGTCAGCAACGGCTGGACCGGCGCCAACCCGCAGCTGCTCGGTTACAGCGGGGTCATCAGCTACCTGCCCTCCAAGAGATATGCAGTGGTGGTGTTCGCCACCCAGGGGCCCAAGGGCAACGCCTCGACGGCCTACGCCTCGGCGATCTTCAACCGCATTGGAAGGCTGCTGGCGCCCAGGCACCCGCCGAGTCTGTTCGTCTGCCCGCGCCCTCCCTGCTGAACCGCGATCGCGCGCGTCCCGGGGCCGACCGCGCTTCTGCATTCGCGTGAAAAGCAGAAGTCTCTGTGCGTCTCCCCGAGATCCGATAGGTGGCCCGATTCGTTTCTCGCTACGACGCACGGATCATCGAGCGGCTGGAGGTCGGCGGGTAACAGGTGCCCCCACCCAAACCAGAAGTCCGGCCATCGCGGGACTTCGCGTCACGCCCGGGATAGGCGCATCAATGCGGCAGGGAAGCGGTCGCCGGAGCTCGCGGGGAAGCGAGCTCCGGGGCGATTGAGAGGACGGGCTGAAGATGTTAGGCGCTCTGATCCGACCGATCGGTGGCGGCGCGCTGGCGCTCGGCGGACGGCGCCTCCTCACCGACTTGACGGTGACCTGTCACTGCGCCCTTGAACTCGCGTATCCCCGAGCCGAGTGACTTGGCAAACGGAGACAGTCGGGCTGTCCCGACGATAAGAACAAGGATCGCGAGCACGATGACCACTTCAAGGGGTCCGATGTTGGGCATGGGTTGATCCTACCCGTATCATGTCGCGTTGTACATGGCGGTCCCCACCCGGGATGTCGGCGAGCAACGATCCAAGATCACGAGAGCGTGCCACCAGCAGATACCCAAGTCGATGCGCCTAAGAGCCATATCTCGACCTTGGGTTCGGCGAATCTTCGAGATCAAGTCCGAAGGGCCCTTGAGGCGGCGATGGTGGCGGGCGAGCTCGAGCCAGGTGCCTTGTATTCCGCTCCCGCGCTCGGTGAGCGCTTCGGCGTCTCCGCGACGCCGGTAAGGGAAGCGATGCTGGAGCTGTCGAAAGACGGCTTCATCGTCGCCGAGCGAAACCGCGGCTTCCGTGTGCTCGAGGTCTCCGAACACGATCTCGACGAGATCTCCGAGATCCGACTTTTGCTTGAGGTCCCGAGCACGGTCAAGGTGGCCGGCGTGATCGAATCCGAGGTGCTCGATCGCGTATCTGGCGTCGCCACTGAGATCACCGACGCCGCCGCACGCGGTGACCTCATTCAGTACTTGGATCTGGATCGGCGTTTTCACGTGGAGTTGATCTCTCAGCTCGGAAATCAGCGGCTGACGGAGCTAGTGGATCGGTTGCGCCGCCAGACGCGCCTCTTCGGCCTGGACCAGTTGGTCGAATCGGGGCGACTAGTCGGCTCGGCGCAGGAGCACCACGACCTGATCGACGCCATGCGAGCACGTGACGAAACCACGACCGAGCGGATTATCACCTCGCACATCAAGCACACTCGCGGCCTGTGGGTCGGGCGCTCAGAGGCGTAGGCGAGGGGGCAGGAAAGCGCTGAGGTGAGCGGCCCAACCGTCGAGAGTCGTTCTCCACAGGCGCCTGATGACCTGGTGATCTCGGCGCCGGCCACGGACCGTGACGGCGTGCGCCGCGCCGCCAAACGTGCTCGAGAAGTCGGCGCGGCATGGGCAGCTGGATCGGCGGCCGAGCGTGCCGAGGCGCTCTTGGGGGCGGGCGAATCGCTCGCCGATGCCGCCGAGGACCTCGCTGAGCTCGCCGTACGCGAGGTCGGCAAGCCGATCGTGGAGGCGCGCCTGGAGGTAGAACGCGGGGTGCGGATCCTTCGCTTCCACGCCGAGGCTGCGCTGCTTCCCGACGGCGAGACGCATCCGCGCCTCCCGCCCGCCCCGGGCGGGACCATCACCATGAGCCGCCGAAGGGCGCGAGGAGTTGCTGGGCTGATCACCCCGTGGAACTTCCCGGTCGCCATCCCTCTCTGGAAGGCCGCGCCAGCGCTGGCCTACGGGAATGCGGTGCTGCTCAAAGCGGCGTCCGAGGGGACGGCGACGGCCACGCGCCTCGGCGAGCTCCTCGAGCCCCACCTGCCCGACGGCGTGTTCCAGATCCTCCCAGGCGGGGCCGAAACCGGGCAGGCAGTGATCGACGCCGCGGACGTCATCTCATTCACGGGATCAACCGAGGTCGGTCACAGTGTCGCTGAGAGGGCAGCCGTGCGAGGGGTTCCGGCGCAGTGCGAAATGGGCGGCCTGAACTCATCGATTGTCCTGCCCGATGCAGACCTAGAGGCCGCCGCACAAGTAATCGCGGGATCGGCCATGGGTTATGCGGGTCAGAAGTGCACCGCGACCAGGCGGGTGATCGCGGTCGGAAACGCATCACAGGTCACCGATGCTCTGGCGGCGGCGGTCGAGGGGCTCAAGGTCGGAGACCCCGCGGATGAGGCAACCCAGGTCGGACCGGTGATAGACGACGGCGCGCGTAGCCAAGTCGTCGAGGCGGCCAGGGACGGCGGCGGACAGGTGGTGATCGGCGGCGCTGCAGTTGATGGAGACGGGTACTTCGTCTCACCGACGCTCGTGGACAGGGCGCCCTCAGATGCGCGGCTGCGACGCGAGGAGGTCTTCGGGCCGATCGCCACAGTGATCCAGGCCGATAGCCCCGAGCGGGCGGCCCAGATCGACGCCGAGGTCGCGTACGGCCTGGTCACCTCCGTCTTTACCAATGACCTGAGCGCCGCCTTGCTGCTCACTGAGCGGCTGCGGACGGGTCTCATCCGCGTCAACCAGCCGACGACCGGCGTTGACTTCCATGCCCCCTTCGGTGGCACCGGGATCTCCTCCTACGGCCCGCGCGAGCAGGGGCTTGCCGCCCGCGAGCACTACACCTCCACCCACACGGTCACGATCGCCCCCTGAGCCGGCTGGTCTCGCCGCATCAGGTCAAGCCCGCGGCCACGGCCTCCTCGGTGAGACGGCGAACCTCGGCCTCCTGGTCGGCGGAGAGAGGCACGCGGGGCGCCCGGCAGGGGCCCCCGCCGCGTCCGACGATGTCCATCGACAGCTTGATCGCCTGCACGAACTCGGTCTTCGAGTCCCATCTGAGCAACGGGTGCAGCCTGCGGTAGAGAGGTAGGGCGACTTCGAGATTTCCGGCCACCGACGCCTGATAGAGCTCTACGCAGGAGCGAGGAAAGGCGCTCGTGTAGCCCGAGACCCAGCCAGTGCCGCCGGCGAGTGCGATCTCGAGCACGGTGTCGTCGGAACCGATGAGCACGTCGAGCTCCGGAGCCAGTTCACGAGTGACATAGGCACGCCGCGGATCCCCAGCAAACTCCTTCACTGCGACGATCAAACCCTCCGAATAGAGCCTGGCGAGGAGATCCGGCGTCAGGTCGACCTTGGTATCGATTGGATTGTTGTAGGCGATGATCGGTAGGCCGACCTCGGCCACGGCGCGAAAGTGCTCGATCACGCTCCGTTCGTCGGCGCGATAGGAGTTCGGCGGCAGAGCCATCACCGCATCGGCGCCTGCTTCCGCGGCCTGATTTGTCCATCGGAGCGCTTCCCCGGCGCCGTAGGCGCTGACCGCCGGTATGACCGTGAATTCCTCCGGGGCGACCTCGATCGCCGTGGTGACGATACGCTCGCGCTCGTCGGGGGTCAGCGCCTGATATTCGCCCAGCGACCCGTTCGGTGTGATCCCGTCGCAACCGCGGGCAGCAAGCCAGCGGATGTGCTCGGCGTATCGGTCAAAATCGACCTCGAGCTCGGAGTCGAGTGCAACCGGATTTGCCACCAGGACCCCGTGCCACGGCTTGCTCTCGGCCCGAGCATCGATGCCGTCGACCCCGGTCATGGCGTCGGCGCCCACGTTTGCGCCGGGTCGCCTTCGCCGGGCGGCAGTAGCGAGCGAGAGATGGAGCACTTGGCGGTGTGGAGGAGATTGCTCACCTGTCCGATTCCGCAATGCCCGCCGATGCCCATGATCATGGCCGCCTCGTCGTTCGTCAGGCCCCACTCGTGCTCGAGCCAGAGCTTGAGCTCGCGAAACGCCGACCGAGCCGCGTCCGTCAGCGAGGCCGCGGAAACCACGGTCATCAGGCGATCGGCGGTGACGATGCGGGGTGCTCCCATCCCCGCAGGTCGATCGATCGGGCGGGCCGAGGTGACGATCCGGGTGCCGCACTCGGGCGCGCAGACGATCTCTCCGTCGCCCATCGCCGCTTTGCAGTCGCCGAAGTAGATCCCGGCGCCCGGCACCTCAACTGGAAGCACGACTGTTGCGCCCGCGGTGATCTCTCTGACGTCCAGGTTCCCGCCGTAGTCGCCCTCGTGTTTGCTGAATACGGTTTCGCGCTCCGGCGAGGTTGCCAGGCAGCCGATAAGCGGCGTCACCGGAACGGTCCAATCGTCCCTGAGGCGAATGAGGCCGTCGTCGACCGTCAAGTGGACGACGTGGTCCTCCTCGTACCACCAGTCTTGGGGCGAGACGGCCTCGCAGCGGCTTACGACCACGATGCCCTTGGTCACGACCTCGACCTCTTCGATCGTGATCGCGACGGCCTGGCCGGGCAGCGCGCGTTCGACCATCACCGGCCCGGTGACACCGTCGAGGTTTTCCTCAACCCATTCCGCGGTCTCGGGACTAAAGTTGGCCGGATCGTCGTAGCGACCGGTGAACCCGTCAGCGGTGATCACGGTGAAGGATTCGCCGGCCTCGACCGCGCCGATCGGCGTGTGCTCGGGACTGTAGGTGTATTTGATCTCTTCGGGCTCGAACGTCTGCATCAGCGCTTGGCTTCGTGAAGTTCGGCCGGCAGAGGAGACTCGGGAGTGATCGGCCCGTAGCCCTCGAACTCGCCGTACTTCTCGTAAACGCCTTCATAGAACTCCAGAGCCTCACGGTCGAGCTCGATCCCCAAGCCAGGACCCGTCGGTACGGCGACGGTGCCATCGGCGAATTCCGCCTTCTCCGCCAAGAGGTCGTGAACGACAAAAGTGAGGAATTGCTGGTGACCCAGCTGAGGTGATGGCATTGCAGCGAGTACTTGCGCGGTAGCAATAGTTGTGATGCCGAGATCCGCGAAGGCATGTTTGATCACCGGGATTCCCGCGGTCTCACACATCGTCAACGCGTTGTGAAACGGGACCAGGCCGCCGAGCTGATGAGGATCGGTGACGATCACATCGGCGGCGCGCTGGGAGATCACCTCCGGGACCTGCCAGGGGAGCCAGGCGGATTGGTTCGCGGCGATCCGGACGCGTGACTTTGCCCTCAGGTCAGCGAGACCGGAGATGTTGTGCATGTCGATCGGCTGTTCGACGAACTCAAGATCGATCTCCTCGAAGCGGCGCAAAGCATCGGCGGCCTCGAAGATCGACCAGGCCTCGTTCGCGTCGACGCGGACCGCGACGTCCTCACCGACCTCGTCCTTGATAGCGCGCGCGAGGGCGAGATCGTTCTTGAGGTCGAAACCAATCTTGATGTAGACGCTCTTGAAGCCGCGCTCCACGCCCTCGGCCGCCTCCTGACGGGCAACGTCGGTTGTGCGCTGATTGATGTGAATGAACCAATAGAAGGGGACGTTCTCGGTCTGCGGGCCGCCGAAGAACTGATGCACCGGACAGCCGTAGGCCTTGCCGGCGATGTCCCAGAGCGCCATCTCGACCGCCGCCGTGGCCGCGTTGCCGAGGTATGGATAGTGGTGCCAGCCGCGGTCCTGGCAGCGGGTCAGAAACTCCGTGATCCGAAGCGGATCCTCGCCGACGATCCATGGTGCCGTTGCCTCGAGCGCATCCCGGACCAGCGAGACCAGCGGGCTCCCCGGAACCTCACCGATGCCCGTGATGCCCTCATCTGTGTGGACCTCAATGATCGCGTTCGTCAAGCCCCACAAACGGCCAAAGCGCCAGGTCTCGGGCTTGGTGAAGGGCACCGAAACTACGTGCACATCGACCTTCGTAACTTTCATTACGCTCTCTCCCGAATCGGTGTAGCATGCGACATGATACATGGCGTTTGGAGCAGTGCCATACGACATGCTACGATCGCGATCGGGGTATGGGCCACGGCGCGGCATGGAAGCGCAACAGGAGGGCTGCTGACATGACAGACGAGCCGAACCGCGAAACGAACTGGCGCGAGTTCAACCGGCGCGATCTGGTCAAGGCCGGATTCGCGGGCGCGGTAGTGATGTCCAGCGCCAGCTTCCTCGCCGCCTGCGGTGGCTCCTCGGGCGGGGGAGGAGCTCAGCTCTCGACCGGGCCCTCGGGCGGTACGCCCGTGCGGGGCGGAACCCTCCGCGTCGGTCTGATCTCCGCCGGCAGCTCGGAGACGCTTGACGTACGAAAGCCGTTCAACTTCCCGGACTTCATCCGGATCTTCCAGCTGCTGGATCCGCTCTTCTTCCAGGGTCCACACGGGGTCATGTCCCCCGGGCTGGCCACCGAGGCCCACCCGAACACGGACTTCACCGTGTGGACGCTGAAGCTCCGCGACGGGGTCGTCTGGCACGATGGCAAGCCCTTCACTGCCGACGACGTCGTCTACACAATCCAGAAGAGCTGGGGCGCCAAGTCAGGCCTCAACTACAGCCTCTACAGCCCGATCATCGACTTCAACCGCGTCCGCAAGATCGACACGCTGACGGTTGAGATCCCGTTGCTTCAGAGCATCGCGCAATTCGAGCAGCTCACATTCACGCAGGCCTCGCACATCATTCAGAACGGCACGACCGACTTCAACAAGCCGGTCGGTACGGGCCCCTTCGTGTTCAAGTCCTTTAATCCCGGAACCCAGAGCGTCTTCACCGCCAACAAGGACTACTGGCGTACCCCTGAGCCCTACGTCGACACGCTCATCATCGACAGCAGCTTCAGTGCGGATCCCGCCCGCCTCAATTCGCTCTTGGCAGGGAACCTCGACATCGTGCCCAGCGTCCCCCCGGCGCTGGCCAGGGCACAGCAATCGAGCGAGAAGATAGTGCTCGGAAATCAGCACGGGTCGGGGTTCATCGCAGTGACCATGCGCGTCGATCAGGACCCGTTCAAAGATGTGCGCGTCCGGCAGGCGATGAAGCTCATCCCGGACAGGCCCGCGATTGTTTCCAGCGCGCTTGATGGCTTTGGCGTTCCCGGTAATGACGCTCCCGGAAACACCCTTCAGTACTGGGCCTCGGACCTGAAGGCGGTGCACGACCCAGAGAAGGCGAAGTCGATGCTCAAGTCGGCAGGCCAGGAGTCGCTGTCAGAGAAGCTGTACACGGCTGCCGTGCTCGCCGGAATGAACGAGACCGCGACGCTGTTCTCCGATCAGGCGAACGCGGCTGGCGTCGACGCTTCCGTCGTCAAGGACGACCCCGCGACCTACTACAGCACCGGATCGCCGGGAGGGACCTGGCCGGACAAGACCTTCTCGCTCAACAACTGGGTTATCGGCCAGGGATCGCTGCCACTGTTCTACCTCTCGGCGCTCCAACGCGGCGCGCCGTACAACGAGACTCATTGGAACAGCGCCAAGAGCGACAAGCTCCTCGGCGATGCCCTAGCCGACGGAAATCCCGACTCCGCGGAGCAGAAGTGGCACGCGGTCCAGGAGCTCCAGCACAACGAAGGCGGCTATATCGTCACCTCCGCCCTCAACTGGGTGGACGGGTATGCGCCCAACGTCGGCGGAATTCAAACCACCGAGGCTGGGCCCTGCAACTACTGGGACTTCAAGTCCGCCTGGCTAGAAAAGTGATCTCTAGCGGCGCCGCGTGAGCAGCTACCCGGCTTCGGCACCGTCGACACCAACGCGGCCCGCATCCGACGGCCACTGGACGACAGCGTGGCAGAAGCGACATCCCGTAGCCGGGTTCGTCATCCGGCGGGTGGCGGCGGGAATCCTCACGCTGCTGGTGGCGTCGTTTCTGATCTTCGCCTCGATTCAGATCCTGCCCGGAGACGTGGCTTCGGTCGTGCTCGGCAAGAGCGCAACGCCCGCCCGAGTCGAGGCCGTGCGCTCCGAACTTCATCTCAATGACCCGCTTCCTCAACGCTATCTGACGTTCGTCACCGACGTCGGCACGGGCCACTTCGGGAACTCATCGGCAGCGCTGGCCCAGGGGAGGAAGCAGTCGGTGTGGAGCGTGATCCGCACCCCACTGCGCAACAGCCTGATCCTCGCGGCGATCACGATCGTGCTGTTCGTGCCCCTCTGTCTCGTCCTCGGCACGCTCTCTGCGCTTCGAGCGGGGCGCGCGGCCGATCATGCGATCTCGGTCCCGGCCCTGGTGGCGAGCGCGATGCCCGAGTTCCTCGTCGGGACGCTCTTGATCGTCGTCTTCTTCACCCAGTTGAACCTGCTCCCACCGGTCGCCGAGGTCGGCACCGGGGAGACCCCGTTCACCCACCCGGACGCGCTCGTACTCCCGGTTCTCACACTCCTCAGCGTCAGCTTGGCCCTTGGGATCCGACTCGTTCGCGCCTCGATGCTCGATGTGCTCCAGGCCGACTATGTCCGCATGGCCCGGCTCAACGGCCAGCCGGAACGTCGCGTCGTGGTCCGATACGCGCTCCGGAACGCGCTCGGGCCGGGGATCCAGGCCATCGCGCAGACCATGCAGTACCTGCTCGGCGGCATCATCATCACCGAGAGCGTCTTCAACTATCCGGGTATCGGCAACAAGCTGGTGCAGGCGGTGTCGCTTCGCGACGTCCAGGAGATCGGCGTGATCGCGATGATCCTGGCCACCGTCTACATCGCGATCAACATCATCGCCGACCTGCTGGTGATGCTCGCGGTGCCAAAGCTGAGGACGGGCGGGTGAGCAAGCGCCTCCGCATGCCCCGCCTCACCGGGACCCTCTCGGGCAAGATCGGCTTGGGCATGCTGGCCTTCGTGCTCGCCGTCGCCTTCTTCGGCCCCTTGGTTTCGCCGCACGGCATTGCCTCACCGATCGGATCACCGGGCACGCCGCCCTACGGGTCGGCGCCGCTCGGCACCGACTACCTCGGTAGGGACGTCCTCTCCCGCGTCCTCCATGGCGGCCTCTCGGTGATCTGGATTGGAACCGCGGCGACATTGCTGTCCTATGCCCTAGGAATCACCGTCGGTCTGATCGCCGGCTACCAGCGATCCCTGATCGATCCGATGTTGATGCGCGGCGTTGACGTGTTGCTCGCGTTTCCGGCGCTGCTCATCCTGCTGCTCCTCGTTGCCGGTCTCGGCTCTCACATCTGGGTCCTGATCGTCGGCGTTGCGCTTGTCCAGCTCACACCGATCGCACGCATCATCAGGACGGCCACGCTCGAGGTCTCGACCCACGGCTACGTCGAAGCGGCTCAGGCACGCGGAGAGCGCACGGCGGCGATCCTCCGTCGCGAGATCCTGCCGAACGTGGCGCCGGTGGTCCTCGCGGACTTCGGCATCCGCTTTGGCTTTTCGATCATCCTCATCGCGAGCGTCAACTACCTCGGCCTCGGGCTCTCTCCGCCAGCCGCTGACTGGGGACTGATGATCGCCGAGAACCAGCAATACATCTCGCTGAACGTCTGGTCGGTTCTGGCGCCGGCGATCATGCTGGCGATGCTCACCATCTGCGTCAACCTCATAGCCGACGCCTACGTGCAAACGCTCGGCCGCTCGGCGCTTCCCGTTCGTCGTCGGCGCTTCCTTGGCACCCGCACCTCGGGCCTATCCGCGCAGGATGCGATCGGCGAGCCCCCGCCGAGCGAAGGAAGCTGATGTCGGAGTTCGCGCAACCGGGGTCGTCGAAGCTCGCGCCTACGCCGACGTCGGGCACACCGCCTGATCACCACTCGCTGGTTCACGTCGAGGGGCTCAGCGTCGAGACCGTCGCAGGGCTGTCGATCGTCGAGGACGTTTCGTTCTCGCTTGCGGCCGGGGAGGCACTAGGAGTGGTCGGTGAGACGGGTTCAGGCAAGACGACGACCGTCATGGCGATGCTTGGCTACAGCCAGCCAGGGGCCACCATCACCGGCGGGGACGTTCGTGTCGGTGAGGTCAAGATGACAACGGTCAAGGGGCGCGAGCAGCGGAGGCTGCGCGGCAAGGTCGTCAGCTACGTGCCCCAGAATCCGGCCGGTTCCCTCAATCCCTCGATGCGGGTCAGGGATGCGATCGAGGAGATGCTGAGGGCGCACCAGACGAACGGCAGCGCGCCGCCGGTCAAGGATGCGCTCGAGCGAGTTGGGCTTACCGGAAGCGAGGAGTTTCAACACCGGTTTCCGCATCAGCTCTCGGGCGGCCAGCAACAGCGCGTCTGTATCTCCGTGGCTCTCGTATGTGAGCCTCCGGTTGTCGTGCTCGACGAGCCGGCCACCGGCCTCGACGTGGTCACGCAGGCTCGGCTGCTCGATGAGCTCCTGAGGCTTCGCCGTGACGCGGGCGTCTCGATGATCTACGTGACGCACGACCTAGCCGTCGTCGCCGGCTTCGCGGATCGGATCGCGGTCATGTACGCGGGCCGGATCATCGAGACTGGCCCGACCGCGGAGATCCTGCAACGTCCGAAGCATCCCTACACGCGCGGCCTTCTGAACTCAATCCCCGATCATGCCCGGCCGAGACGCCTGGAGCCGATCGGCGGGGTCGCAGTGGGAATCGGCGATCGGCCGCCAGGGTGCGCCTTCGCGCCTCGGTGCCCGCTGCGTATCGACGAGTGCGATGCGGCAGTCCCGGCACTGCGGCTTGTCGGCGGGCTGCACGCCACGCGGTGTATTCGACCGGAGCACGTCGGTCCCCCCGAGTTCACGCCGCCGGAACTCGAGCGAGCAGGGTCCCGACAGGCGACTCCGCTCCTCAGTGTCAGCAACCTGCGCGCCGAGCACCGGGGGCGCGGTGAGGTGGTGGTGGCGGCGGAGGACATCAGCTTCACGCTCAACCGGGGCGAGTGCGTGGCTTTGGTGGGTGAGTCGGGAAGCGGCAAGACGACCATCGCACGAACGCTCGCCGGGCTCCATCGGCTGAGTGAAGGGCGAGTGGTCCTTGGGGATGAGGAGCTGGCGGCTGACGCCCGAAAGCGCTCGCGCGCACAACGGCAGCGGATTCAGATCGTATTTCAGGATCCGAGCGATGCGCTCAATCCGAGGCACGCGGTAAGGGGCGCGGTGGCCAGGCCCGCACAGATCCTACGCGGACTCTCACGCGGCGAGTCCGACTCTGAAGCAGAGCGACTGCTGGGGCTCGTCCGCCTGCCTAAGGGCATCGGCGATCGGTACCCGGCCGAGCTCTCTGGCGGCGAGCGCCAGCGTGCCGGCATCGCTCGGGCCCTCGCCGCTAATCCCGAGGTGATGATCTGCGATGAAATCACATCCGCCCTCGACGTCTCCGTTCAGGCAGCCGTTCTCAACTTGATCGCCGAACTCCGAGAGTCGCTTGGGCTCTCGCTGCTGTTCATCACCCATGACCTCGGTGTCGTCTCAACGATCGCCGATCGTGTTCTCGTACTCGAGCAGGGGAGCATCGTCGAGTCCGGCGACACGCTGGATCTCCTGATGAGCCCTCAGCATCCGTACACGAAGTCGTTGCTGGACGCGGCGCCGAGCCTGAGCAAGTCGCTGTCAAGCGCGGGCTCGGGCGCTTCGTAGATCCATGGTTGCTGAAGAGGCGTTTGCGTTCGACCCGTTCAGTCTCGAAGCACGCGCGGACCCGTACCCGGCATACCGGCAGATGCTGGAGGACGAGGCGATGCGGCTCTACCGCAACAACGAAAGGGGGTTCGCCGCGGTGACACGCTACGACGACGTGGTTGGCGTTCTCCGCGACTGGGCGACATATACCTCGGCGCGGGGCGTCGAGATCGACGAGAGCTCGGGCGAGTTCGGAGAGGGCGTCTTCCTCCAAGAGGATCCCCCCCTCCACAAGCAACTGCGCGGCGTCGTGCACTCAGACTTCTCTCCGAGGGCTATTCGGGAGCAGTTCGAGGGCAGGGTGAAGGCGCAAGCCGATTCCCTCCTGGACGACCTCAGCGACTCCGGGCAGCCAGACTTCGGCGACCAAGTGACGTGGCGACTTCCGACGATCACGATCTCCGAGCTCCTGGGGCTGCCGGCTGACGACTTGGAGTGGTTGATCGACGTCGAAGAGCGGTTTCAACGCCGGGTGATCGGGCAGGTGACGCCGCCCGATGCGGCAACCGAAGCCAGTCACGAGCTGTGCGACTACTTCAGCAGGCATCTCGAAGAGCGTCGGCGCAGGCCGCGCGAGGGGCTGCTCAGCAAGATCGCGAACGCAACGTTGGACGGCGAGCCGATCGGCGAAGCCGCGCTGGGCCTCTCCCTCATCGTGTTCACCGCCGCCACCGACACGACGTCCTGCCTGCTCAGCAACGCGCTCTACCACCTGGAGGCTCATCCGGAACAGCGCGAATGGCTGTGCGGAAATCTGGACCACATCCCAGCCGCCATCGAGGAGGCGCTGCGCTTCGACTCCCCGCTACAAGTGACCAAGCGCGTCACCGCCGTGGACAGTTCGCTCGCCGGGACGGACCTACCCGAAGGCACGGATGTCTATGTCCTGTACGGGGCGGCCAATCGCGACCAGCGTCGCTTCGAGAGCCCCGACCGCTTCGATGTTCGGCGCGAGGCTAAACGCAATGTCGCCTTCGGTGAGGGCGTCCATCACTGCATAGGCGCCCCCCTCGCACGCTTGGAGGCTCGGATACTTCTGGAGTGCGTGCTGACTCGGATGCCCGGCTACTCGCTTGGCGACGGTGCAACGCGCTTCGAGAGCCACATGATGCGTGGCTTCCGCCGTCTCCCGGTCGACCCATCGTCGCTCGCTGCCTGAGCGCAGAGCCGGCGCGTGTCGCCGCGGATGGTGCCCACCGTGGTCCTGGTGGGCCGATTAGCGATCACTTGCGTGCCGTCCAAAGACCCCGGCCCTAGCGGTTGCGGCCTGTGAACTAGAACTCAGACCAGGCCGAGGACCTCGCGCATCTGCGCGTCGTAGAGGTCCCAGTCGCAGATACGGAACCGACCGCGCGAGGTCTCCTGCCAGTCGGTCTTGAGCTTCGGCGCCCGAGGCGCTCCCTCGGTCCAGCTCACGTCATGGAATGCCCGCGCGCGCGGGTTACTCAGACCCTGCGCCCAGTCGTGGCCCCACTCGTACTCGAAACA
>Ga0209382_10003392_pt1 | contig 22116 bp, 20 predicted proteins | sample SoiMetdeltSBSDD5_FD_187599 | JGI IMG/M metagenome (GOLD analysis project Ga0209382, IMG submission 187599) | Bulk soil microbial communities from a Populus tree surrounding site in Tennessee, USA - Soil MetaG P. deltoides SBSDD5 (SPAdes) (version 2) | ecosystem: Environmental > Terrestrial >...
CGAAACCCTTGAAGGCTTGCGCCGGTTCGAACCAGCCCGATACCACCAGTCCGCGGCTGGCGCCCGCGAGGTGAAAGTACCGCGCGCTGGCCTGTGCTCCGGTTTTGGATTCCTCGACGGGTGCGAGCTCGCCCTTCGGAATCCGTAACGCAAGCCGACCACGGCGACCACGCTCGATGCGTTTGCTGCTCGCATCGTCGTTTTCAGTTCACCTGGCGCTGCCGGCCCTGCCAGAACGGCGCGCGCAACTCGCGCCGCAGGATCTTGCCCGAAGGGTTGCGCGGCAGGATCGGAATGAAGTCGACGCTCTTCGGCACTTTGTACGCAGCGATGCGGTCGCGCGCCCACGCGATGATCGAATCCGGGTTCTGCGCTGCGCCGGGCTTGAGCGCGACGATCGCTTTCACTTCCTCGCCCCAGCGCTCGCTCGGAATGCCGATGACCGCGACTTCCGAAACGTCGGGATGCCCGTAGATCGCGTTCTCCACTTCCGCCGGGTAGATGTTCTCGCCGCCCGAGATGATCATGTCCTTCACGCGATCGTGGATGTAAAGGTAGCCGTCGGCGTCCATGTAGCCTGCATCGCCCGTGCGCAGCCAACCGTCGGCGCCGATCGTGCGCGCAGTTTCCTGCGGCAGTTTCCAGTAGCCCTGCATGTTGGTCATCGAGCGCACGGCCACTTCGCCGACAGTCCCGACCGGCAGCGGCTCACCCGCTGCGTTGAGAATCGCCAGCTCGACACCGGGCAGCGCCTTGCCCGCCGAAATCATCTTCGGATTGCCGGCGAGGTCGTGATCCTCCGGCCCGAGCGCGGTCACCGAGCCCGTGGTCTCCGTCATGCCGTAGAGCTGCACGAAGCCGCAACCGAACACTTCCATGCATTCGCGCAACAGCGCGAGCGGCATCGGCGACGCGCCATACATGATGTACTTCAGTTGCGTGTAGTCGACCGAGCGCGCCTTCGGGTTGCGCACCACGACCTGCAAAGCCGCCGGCACCATGAACAGCTTCGTGATGCGCCAGTGCTCGATGAAGTCGAGCACCTTGCCCGGATCGAACTCGCGCGCGATGACGTTGAGCGCGCCGTGCATCAGGCCGAGGATCGCCCAGCCGGTGCCGCCGATGTGGAAACACGGCATCGCGAACAAGCTCACATCGTCGGCACTCCAGCGGCTCCACGTATAGGTCCTGGAGGACTGCGGCATGCCGACGAGATTGCGATGCGAAAGCACTGCGCCTTTCGGATTCCCGGTCGTGCCGGACGTGTAGAGCTGCACGGCGGCGCTGTCGCGCTTGATCAGGGGCTGCGGATCGCGCGTCGGCTGAGCATCGCGCCACTCGACATAACTTCGGCCCTTGAACGGGGCTTCGACGCCGATGATCTCGCCGACGCGCAGCGGCTCGGTGAATCCCTCGACGGCAGCGGTGAACTCCGGCCCGACGAACAGCACCTTCGCTTCGCAGTCATTGATGATGTATGCGAACTCGCGCGGTGCGAGCCGCCAGTTGACCGGCGTCATCACGGCGCCCGCTTTCGCAGCGCCGAGCAGCAGCTCCAGGTAGAAATCCGTGTTCTTGCCGAGATGCGCGACGCGGTCGCCCGGCTTCACGCCGCTGGCGATCAATGCATGTGCGACCTGGCTGGCGCGTGTGTCGAGCTGCTCGTACGTGGTCGTGCGTCCCTCGAACGCGATCGCAGGACGCTGCGGCGTGAGGCGCGAATGCACGCGCGAAATGTCGGCCAGCGAATGAATTCCCTCGGGCGGTCCTTCCGCCGCAGCGGTTGCCTGCAACGCCATCGCGATCCCCCTGTGGGTCAGGCTGCAGCCCGACTCCTGATCTACATCGATCTGGTCTACATCGATTGTCGCAACTTCGGGCTCGCCACCGCCAGATCCCGTTCGAGCCTGATCGCATCTTCGACGCCGCTGTAGTACCCCGCGATACGCGTCGTCTCGCGATAGCCGAGGCTCGCATAAAAGCGCCGTGCCTGCTGATTGCGGGCACGCACTTCGAGCTGCATCAGGAACAGACCCGCCACGGAGGCGCTTTCCTCGACCCAGCTCACCAATCGCCGGCCTAGATGCTGACGTTGGAAAGCCGGGGCGACGCCGAGCAGGGCCAGGTGCACGGCGCGGCTGCCGAATTGTGCTAACACGAAGCCCGCGAGCTCGCCGCCGTGCGCGGCAATGACCGTGAGATGCTCGCGTGAGCGCATGTGATTGGCGACCCGGCGCGGGGTCCAGCTCCAGGGGAGCCCGTCCTCGATCAATGTGCGCGACAGGCTGGCGATGCGCGGGGCATCGCCAAGGCGGGCCAGGCGGAGAGGGATCGCAGACATATCGGCTCCGGAGAGGCGTCGATTCTAGCGCGTGCCGGTCGGAATTCAGTACCCTGACGGCCCCGTGAGCAAATCCCCGCATCCACTGCGCAATGTCTTCATGCTGGCCGCGGCCCAGATGCTGGGCTCGTCCGGCCTGACCGTGGTCGTGATCCTAGGCGGCATCGTCGCGGCCAAGCTGGCATCGCGGCCATCGCTGGCGACGGTGCCCATCTCGCTGGCGATCGTCGCCACTGCGCTGACCACGATTCCGGCTTCCCTGCTCATGCGCCGCATCGGCCGGCGCGCCGGCTTCATCTTCGGTGCATCCATCGGCCTGGTCGGCGGCCTGGTGGCTGCCCAGGCAGTGATCCGCTCCGACTTCCTCATGTTCTGCGTAGCCACCTTGCTCATGGGCAGCAGCATGGCGTTCACGCAGCAGTATCGATTCGCGGCAGCGGAAAGCGCGCCGCCGGAACGACTGAGCCAAGCCGTCTCCTATGTCCTCGTGGGCAGTCTCGGCGCTGCCATCGTGAATCCGCAGCTCGCCTTGGCTGCACGCTGGCTCGTGCCCGGAACGGAATACGCAGGATCGTTCGTCGCGGTCAGCCTGTTGTACGCGGCGACGATCGCTGTGCTCTCGCGCCTGCACGTGCCCGCTCCGACCGTGCCTTGGCCGGTCGCGAAAGACGCACCTCGTCCGCCGTTCGCGACGCCGCAGTATCGGATGGCTGTGTTCGCTGGTGCGTGCGCGTATGCCGTGATGAGTTTCGTCATGACGGCGGCACCGATCAGCATGCACAACCTCGACAATCACGGCCTCGAGGCGACGACGTGGGTCGTACAGAGTCACGTGCTGTCGATGTATTTGCCTTCGCTGTTCACCGGCCACGTCATCGCGCGCTTCGGTGAACGCAACGTGATGATGTGGGGCGGCGTGCTGCTCGCCTCGTGCGCGGGAATCAGCCTGTTCGGCCACAATCTCATGCATTACTGGCTGGGACTGGTCGCACTCGGCCTCGGCTGGAATCTGCTGTTCGTCGCCGGCACGACTTTGCTCGCGCGTAGCGTCGATCCAGCGAGCCGCCATCGCGCTCAGGCACTCAACGATTTCACGGTGTTTGGCTCGCAGGCGTGCGCGTCGCTGCTCGCCGGCCTTGCCGTGCAGCTGATCGGTTGGCAAGCGCTGAATCTCGCCACGCTGCCGCTGCTCGGGGCCATGATCTTTACTGCAAGCCGGCTGCGGCCCGCGAACGCACCCGTGGCGCCTGTCGCCACCGTACCTTCAGAGTCACGCTCGTGAGCGACGCGTGGTTGCGGCAGATCCGCTCCCACGTGGAGCAGCACATCGGTCGCATCGAGCGTACTTTTCCCGGCGACCCGACGACTGCGGACGTGCTGCACATCGCGCCTGTCCAGTCGCGCCCGTATCACACGTTGGTGACAGCGGGCATGAGCAACACCGCCATGCATGTGCCGCCTGAAGTCAACGCGCCGCATCGGCTCGAGCTGATGATGACGCTGCCTGAAGGTTGGCAACCGGCAGAGGACTGGCCGACGCGTCTGCTGCAACACCTGAGTCGACTGCCGCGCGAGCGCGAAGGCTGGCTCGGATGGGGTCATACAGTACGCAACGGCGACCCGCCGCAACCCTACGCGCCTCGCACCGAGCTGTGCGGCGTGATCATCGCGCCTTCACTGCTGGTGCCGGTCGCCTTCTACGAACTGAGTATCGATGGCGACCGTGTGGCGTTCTACGGCGTGATTCCGTTGTATCAAGAAGAGCTGGAACTGCACGCGCGCGAAGGAATGGCTGTACTGCTCGAACGGCTGCTGCACGCCGACATCAACGACGTCGTGCACCTCAAGCGCAAGAATGTAGCGAGGAAGAAGCGCTTCGGCTTGTTCTAGTCTATTGGTCGAAAGCGGCCGAGGCCCTTTCGACAACGCCCGGCAAAAGGCGTGACTTTTGCCGGGCTAGTGAGTCCGGGCGGGCTCTTCGCGCGCGGGCGAATCGCCTTGCGGCGCGACTGCCGCCTCCGGATTGAGCGTGCCCTTCGCCAGATCGCTGAGTTCCGTATCCACGGCCTTGTCCCGATCCGCGAGCTGTGCGAAATGCGCCGCTTCCGTCACGCGCCCGAGTGCCTTCGCATACGCGGCGATCGCGCCGTATCCCGCGATCTTGTAATGGATGATGCGCTGGACCGAAGCAGTGACTGCAGCATCGCGCACGTTCGCCGCGGAGATGCGCCACATCTTTTCCGTTTCCGCGATCAGCGCGTGCATCGCGTCGTCCACTTCGCCGCGCACGTCGGCGCCGATGCGCGCCAGGAAATTCTCCAGGTCCCTGCGCCGCGCCTGCAGCTCCGTTGCGTATTCCTGCAACCGGAACGCGAGCTCCGGATGGCTCATGGTCCGCGTCAGGTCGTTCGCGATCTCGCACAACTGCCCTTCGGCGCTGTGCAGCTCCTGCAGCTCCGCTTCGTACATCGCTTCGAGGCTGTCGAGACGTCCGCCGTGCGTGAGGTCAGCGATGGCTTCTGCCGCGCGATTCTGAAGCGCGGCCTTCACATGGCAGTAGCCCGTTGCGCCGCGAGCCAGCATCGAAAGTCCCAAGGCACCGCGCGCGACGCGGCCGAATCTGCCGCCGCGCGCGGCCGTGAGCAGCATCCCGATGCCGCCGAGCAGCGAAATCCACCGCTCGGCCGTTCCCAGGTTCGATTCGTGCGTCATGGGACCATAACCCTCGATGACGCGGGAGGTTCCGTCATTCCAGCCAGACCGCCTCGACGTTGTTGCCGTCAGGATCGATGAGGAACGCCGCGTAGTAGTTCGGACTGTAGTCCGTGCGCACCCCGGGCCGGCCGTTATCGCGTCCGCCCGCCTTCAGCCCCTCTGCATGAAACCGATCGACCTGCGCGCGGCTGGTCGCCCGCAACGCGACATGTGCACCCGCAGCTTGTTTGCCCGGCGTTGCGTACAGCCACAGCGCCGGCGCACCGCGCGGACCGAGGCCTGCATAAGAAGCGTCGCTCGAGGCCAGCTCGTGACCGAGCGCCCCCAGCGCGGCGGTGTAGAAGCGCACGCTCGCGTCAAGGTCGCGAACTTTCAAACCGATGTGATCGTACATAGGACCTCCGTCATCAGAGGTCGACGATGCTAGAGAGCGCGCGCCAGCCGATCTTGGAGAATCTTGCGGTCGTCCGGATCGGCCGTCCGCGCGGCCTGCCGGAAGCCGCGCGGCGAGATGCCGGCGGCGCGATGGAACGTGCGTACGAAATTCGACAGGTCGGCAAAGCCGACATCCAGTGCGATATCGCTGACCGGCCGATCGTCCGCCGCCAGCGCCCTCGCGGCGCGGCGGAGCCTCGACCGCACGAGGTATTGATGTGGCGTCACACCGACGATGCGGGCGAACAGACGCAGGAAATGAAACGGACTCAGGCCGGCCTGCCGCGCTGCCCGCTCGAGGTCGACCGGCTCGTGTGCATTCGCGTCGAGCCACATCGCGGTCTCGACCGCACGCCGGCGATCGCGTGACGAGGCATGACGCACCTGCTGCGATTTGGCGCCGTTCAGCTCCGCGAGACGCATCGCCAGCAGCATGCCGACCTCGTCGAGCCCGACTCCGCTCTCGCCCTTGGCGGCCGCCTGGCCGAGCTCACCCAGGACCATGATCGGTGCAAGCGGTGGTAGCGCGCCGCGCTTCCAGACCTCGTCGCCGCTGCCCAGGGTGTCCGCAACCTCCGGCGCAAGGTGGAAGGACAAGCACTCGTCGCCGCACGCATGCTCGTGCGTGCAGAGGAATTCGTCGCCAGGGAAACCAAGCAGGACTGCGCCGGCAACCATCTCGAAATGTCGGCCGCGAACGCTATAGCCGAAGGTGCCGTGGCGGACGTAAGAAAGCGAGAAGGTCTGGTGCTGCTCCGGGAACGGACGGTCGCCCGGCCCCGCCTCACACCGGTAGTCGATGACCGAAATCGGCCCGCTCTGCAGTGTCGTAGCCGTGAGCATTTGCGCGAATGGTCGCGCAAGCAGCCGCCGACAACAAGAATTGCGTACGATAGGGACATGATTACTAGTGGCCGCCGTGCCCACGGGAATTTATGAAGATCGGCACACCCGCGATGTCCTTGTGCGCACTGGCGACGTCCCTGCTGCTCGCCGGCTGCGGGTCCGAGTCCAAACCTGCTGCGCCGGCTGCTGCAGCGACGGCAGCGCCCCCGCCCGCGGCGCCTCCGCCGACGCTGTACGACGCCGAAGCGTTCTTCGCCACGACGTCGTACATCATGCCGGCCGGCTATGCGTGGTCCGCAGACGACAAGCGGCTCCTCGTCAGCTCGGACGAAACCGGCATCTACAACGCGTACGCGCTGCCGGCAGAAGGTGCAGGCAAGGACGCGCTGACCTCCTCCGCGGGCGATTCGACTTTCGCCGTATCCTGGTTTCCGACCGACGCTCGAGTGCTGTTCACCGCGGACCGCGGCGGCAACGAGATCAATCATCTGTTCGTGCGCGAAGCGGACGGCAAGACGCGCGACCTGACGCCCGGCGATAAATCCAAGGCGGAGTTCTTCGGCTGGTCCGCCGACAAGCAGCACTTCTTCGTCACGACCAACGAGCGCGATCCGCAGGCGTTCGATCTCTACCGCTATGCCGCGAAGGACTACTCGCGCACGCTGGTCTTCAAGAACGATGCGGCCTGGCAGGTCGCTAAAGTTTCGCCCGACGATCGCTACCTCGCGCTCGTCAAGCCGCGCACCAGCGCCGATGCCGACGTCTATCTACTCGACCTCACCGCGAAGAAGCGCGCGCCGCAGCTCGTCACGAAGCATGAAGGCAACGTGACGCACGACGTGTACTCGTTCACTCGCGACAGCAAGCAGCTCGTGTACGCGACCGACGAGTTCGGAGAATTCACGCAGGCCTGGAGCTACGAGCTCGCCACGGGCGCGAGGACGCCGCTGATCCGCGCGGACTGGGACGTCTCGTTCGTCGCGTACTCCGAGTCGGGCCGCTACCGCACCTGGGGCGTCAACGAGGATGCACGCACCGCCGTGCACATCCTCGACAACACCAGCGGCAAGGAGATCACATTGCCGGACCTGCCGGCCGGCGATCTCGCGCAGGTGCGCTTCTCGCGCGACGAGTCGCGTCTCGCGCTGCTCGTGAGCTCGGACACTTCGCCCAACGACGTGTACACGATCGATATCGGCGCGCAGCGCAGCACGCGCCTGACGCATGCGTTGAATCCCAAGATCAAGGAAGCGGATCTGGTCGAGACCGAGGTCGTACGCTATCCGAGCTTCGACGAGCTGAAGATTCCAGCGATCCTCTATCAGCCGCAGACTGCATCGGCGACTCACAAGGTGCCGGTACTCGTGTGGGTGCACGGCGGGCCCGGCGGGCAGAGCCGCCGCGGCTACTCCGCGACGATCCAGCATCTCGTGAATCACGGCTACGGCGTGCTCGCCGCCAACAACCGCGGCTCGAGCGGCTACGGCAAGACATTCTTCCACCTGGATGACCGCAAGCATGGCCATGTCGATCTCAACGACATCGTAGCGGCCAAGAAGTACCTGACCGGGCTCGACTGGGTCGATCCCGAGCGCGTCGGCATCATCGGCGGCTCGTACGGCGGCTACATGGTCGGCGCCGCGCTCGCGTTCTCGCCCGATACGTTCGACGTCGGCATCGACATCTTCGGCGTGATGAACTGGGTGCGTACCTTGACCAGCATCCCGCCCTGGTGGGCCTCGTTCAAGGAGTCGCTGTACGACGAGATGGGCGACCCGGCGACGGACGGCGAACGACATCGCGCAATTTCGCCGCTGTTCCACGCGAAGAACATCCGTGCGCCGCTGCTCGTCGTGCAGGGCGCCAACGATCCGCGAGTGCTGCAGGTCGAGAGCGATGAGATCGTCGCGGCCGTGCGCGCCAACGGCGTCGCCTGCGAATACAAGGTGTTCCCGGATGAAGGTCACGGCTTCACCAAGCGAGCGAACAAGATCGAGGCGTCGAACCTGTACGTGACGTTCCTCGACAAGTACCTCAAGGCAGGCTCCGAATGAGAACTCTGTTTGCAGCAGGACTGCTGCTCCTGTTTTCGCACGCACGCGCGGACTGCGATCTCACGACATGGCAGGCGCCGCGCGATGCAAAATGCACACGCGAGTGGATGGACGAGAACCTGCACGTCAACGATCTGCTCAGCATCGGCACGCACAACAGCTACAAGATGGCCATTCCCGATGCGGAAATGGCACAACTGCGCGCTCGTTCCAGCCGCGGAGCGATCGTTCTCGATTACTCGCACAAGCCGCTGGCGGAAGAGCTCGACGGCGGTGCGCGCCAATTGGAGTTGGATGTCTACTACGACCCGCAGGGCGGACGCTTCGCGGATCCGCTCGCGCCGCGCTCGCTCGGTCAGGGCCTCGATGCCGCTGTCACCGCCGAGCTCGCGAAGCCGGGGTTCAAAGTCATGCACATCCCGGACGTCGACTTCCGCTCGACCTGCATCCGCTTCGTCACTTGCCTGCAGACGATCAAGGCCTGGAGCGATGCGCATCCCGATCACACTCCGATCGCGATCCTGATCAACGCGAAGGATGACCGGGCGGCCGGTATCAACGGTGTCGAAGTCTTGAAGTTCGATGCCGCTGCATTCGATGCGCTCGACGCCGAAGTAGCCTCGGTGTTTGCGGACAAGCAGCTCATCACGCCCGACCAGGTGCAGGGCAAGCACAAGACGCTGCGCGCGGCCGTGCTCGCCGACGGTTGGCCGAAGTTGCGCGACGCACGCGGTCGCGTGTTCTTTGCGCTGGACGAAGCGCCCGCGAAAGTGGCGATCTATCGCGGCAAGCGGAGCTCGCTCGAAGGCCGTCGGATGTTCGTCAACGTGGAAGAGTCGTCCCCTGCCGCGGCGTACATCACGCTGAACGAGCCGCTGCAGGATGCGCAACGCATTCGCGAGGCGGTCGAGTCTGGGTTCATCGTGCGCACGCGCGCCGACGCGGACACGCTCGAAGCGCGCGAAGGGAAAACGGAGCGGCGCGAGACCGCGCTGAGATCAGGCGCGCAGTACGTCTCGACCGACTACATGCAACCCGACCCGCGCTTCGGCAAGTACTCGGTGCGCCTGCCCGACGGCGTCACGACAGTGTGCAATCCGGTTCGCGCCAAGAGGCGGTGCGGCGGGCACGCCGTCAAGTAGCAGCCAATCGCGCAATCGCGCTGTCGATCTGGTCGTAGACCTCCGCGAGCAGCTTCTGCGCGTGGCGCAGGCACACGATCTCCGGATCGTACGACCGTCGTGCGTCGTCCTCCGTTTCGTCGAGGCTCTGCCACTGTTCCAGCGAGCGCACCGCGCATTCCAGCACGCAGCGCGCGTCGTTGAAGCGGCCGAGAATTTCGCGCAGCGCCGCCACTTCGCCGACCCGTAGCGGCTCGTCCGATTGCTTCGCCATGGGCGGATCTTCCGTATATCCCAGGATAGGATAATACAGAATGACCGGCGAAGCCGCAGCTCCGATCCCTAGAACGTCGCGCGCAGCGTCAGCCGGAAGGTCCGCGGCTCGACCGGATGGAAGTGGATATCCGTCACCGGCTCTGCCTCGCCCGGGAGCTGCGACTCGTAGAGGTACGTGATGTCGTTGTCGCGGCTGTCGAACACGTTGAACAGCGCCGCGCTGACCTGGATGTTGTCCGTGATGTGATAGCCGGCTTCCAGGTTGACCAGCGTAGTCGGGTCGGACTCCACGTTGCCGTCCTCGATCAGCGGCGCCTTGCCGAAATGCCGCAGACGCGCGCCGCCGAACCAGCCGCTGGGATGATCGATTGCCAGCCCAACCGACGCGACGTTCTCGACCGCGCCGGGAATGCGGTCGGCGGCAGCATCGATCATGTTTTCTTCTTGGGTGAAGCGCGAGCGCGACCACGCGAGGTCGGCATCGAGAATCAGCCACGACACCGGGTTCCAGATCGCGCCGGCTTCGATGCCGCGTCGCTCGCTCTCCCGGCTCGCCTCGGTGATGCCGGCATCGCCGACGAACAGCAGCTCCGAGTCGAGCTTCAGTGTCCACAGCGACGCAGTGAGCTGTACGTTCGGCAGTACCGCAGTCCGAACGCCGATATCGGCGCCCAGCGCGTCGACCAGCGGATCGACACGGTCGACCGGCGTCACGCCATCGGTCGGATCGACGCGAATCGTCGTGCCGCGCGCATCGTTGCTGTGAAAGCCCTTACCGACGTTGACGAAGAGCTCCGTCTCCTGCCACGGGCCGAGGATCAGCGAGAACTTCGGGCTCACGATCGAGTCGTCGGCGCTCCCGGAATTCGCGGCGAGGCTGCTGCGCACTTCGAAGTCGAACAAGTCCGCGCGCATACCAACTTCGGTCCTGACGTGCTCGCTCCATTGCGTCTTCAGCGTCGAATAGGCCGAGTAGCTGCTCTGCGTGACGTTGTCCTCACGCGTCGTTTCGATGCGCCTGCGCGCGACCGTCTTGTACAAACCCACCGTGTCGATGTCATCGCGCCGCAACTCGAACCCGAGATCGAGCTCGTGCGACAGGCCCATCAGCTCGATGGGTCGCGCCCACGTGAGCTGCCCACCGTACACGCGGCGGTCATCGAACTGCTCGAACTGATCGCCATTCCCGGCGTCGAGCGCGTACGTGAAGTTCGAGAAGAGGTCGAGCCGATAGTCGATTGCGTACGCTTGCGCGTGCATGCGACCCGCGCCGATCTGTTCATGCCAGTCGGCTGCGAGCGTGTAACGATGCGACTCGCCGCCGTTCGTCGGATCGACGAAACCGAAACGATCGAGCGCTCCGGATTGCACGGCGCGCAACGGAATCTGATCGGTCGAGCGCCACTCGCCGTCGTAACCCTGCGCAGTCACTGCGAAGCGACCGCCGCTCGTCTCACGCGAATAGCGCAGCAACGCATTGGTCTTGTGGAACCGTTCTTCCAGCAGCCACGGGCCATTCGTCGTCGAATGCTCCACCGCCATCAGCATCGTGCCGCCACCGATCTGTGGCGACGCGGCCAACAAGCCGCGAAGGTAGTCATCGTCGCCGCTTTCGACCGCCACGAACGGCGCGTCGAGCGCCGAGCGATAGCGCAGGTTCACCGCGCCGGCCGCGGAGAAATTCCCCGTATCCGCGTAGTACGTGCCCTTGCGGTACTCGATCGACTCGACCAGCTCGGGAATGACGAAGTTGATGTCGGTATAGCCCTGGCCGTGCGCATGCGTGGGCATGTTCACCGGCACGCCGTCCACGCTGGTCGCGAGGTCGGTGCCATGATCGAGGTTGAAGCCGCGCAGGAAATACTGGTTCGCCTTGCCGCTGCCGCTGTGCTGCGTGACGATCAGCCCGGGCACGACTTCCAGCAACTCACCGGTGCGCAGTACCGGCCGCAGGTCGAGCTGCTCCGAGGTCGCAGTGCCGACGGTCGCCGACGACGGCTCGCCGCCCAGGCGCTCGAGCTTGCCGGTGACCACGACTTCTTCGAGCCATTGAGTCGATGTGGGAATTCCGCCCGCGAACGCGAATGAAGGCAGCAGCGTTACGAGGCCGGCGACAGCGGCCAGATTTCGGGGCGAACGACGCATGACGCGATTGTCCTGGGCTGGCGTGACACTTTTGTAACAGCCCAATACGTCATGCAGCCGGGGACGGATGCGGGTATTCGCCTCGTAGCAGAACGACCACGCCGCTTTCGGTCGTAACCGGCTCGTGCCACGAGCCGGCCGCCGCGATGTGCACATCGCCGGCGACGAGCCGATGGCTGCCGATGTAACACTCGCCTTCGAGAATGATGAATTCCTCTTCGCGCTCGTGGCGATGCGCCGGAACGACGCCGCCTGGCCGCAGGCGCATCAGGCTCGTATGCATGCCCGCGGCTTCGTCTCGCCGCAGCTCGCGCACTTCCACGAACGGCGCGATCTCGACCCACGCGCTCTCCCCTGCCCGCAGCGTGCGGGTTCCTTCGGGCGGCTGTTCGCGAGCCAGCTCGACGATGCGACGACGCATCCGATTGCGTTGCTCGGTGCCTAGCTCCGCGGGCGCCACCGCGGCTGCGAGACGATCCTGCAGGTCCTGCAGCAGGTCCCCATCGTCGTCGGATGAGCGACTCACATGGCCTCCAGCGCTTCGCGAAGCTGCGTCAGCGCGCGACGCACGTGGCTCTTCACCGTGCCGAGCGGCAAGCGCGTGACGTCCGCGATTTCCTGATGCGACAAGCCCTGCAGGAAGGCGAGCGAAACGAGATGGCGCCGCTCGGGCGTCAGTTGCGAAAGTGCGGCGTGCACGCTGCTGCGTTGTTGCATCAGGGACAGGATGTCGAAAGGTTGATCGGTGCTGCTGCTGTCGTTTTCACTCGCTGCAGCGATATCGAGTGCGCTGGCCGTCGCGCGACGTTGCCGCAGCCGGTCGAGGGCGCGGCTGCGACAAAGCATCAGCAGCCAGCCCAACGGGTTGGCGCGAGTCGCATCGAAGCGCGAGGCATTGGCCCACGCGTAAGCGTAGGTCTCGCAGACGACTTCCTCGGTGTCCTCGGCGCTGCGCAGGATCGCGGAAGCGAGCGCATACAGCTTGCCGACGGTGGCGTCGTACAGCTCTTCCAGCGCCCGCTCCTGGCCGATGCGCATCTGCTCGACGAGCGCGGCCAGCTTGCGCACGGACGCCGCTTCAGACTGCGGAACTTCGTTGACGGCCGCTTGCACGTCCATGGCCGAAGATCGTAGCGCAAGAGTGCTGGTCACGTCCCGGCTACGGGTGCCGGCCCGCGCTGGATGCAGTTAGCCCGAAATTCGCGCCGCCACCCAGACAGCAGCAACGCATGCGACCGATACGGATGCGAGCGGAACCCCTACGCGCTCGCTACGCAGACCACGGAACAGCCACCAGATCAGCGGCACGGCGGCGGCCGCGATCGCCACCTGCGCCGTCTCGATGCCGACGTTGAACGCGGCGAGTGCCAGCAGATCGATCCGACCGCTGGCGAGCTCGGCCAGCGCACCGGCGAACCCGAGGCCGTGGACCAGGCCAAAGGCAAACGCCAGCTTCCAGCCGTGGGCAGCCGCCCCGCGCGAGATGTTCAACAGCGCCGCGATCATCACCGACAGCGCGATGGCGACTTCGACGGGCTGCGAGGGCAACCGGACGTAACCCGTTGCCGCGAGCGCCAGCGTCAGGGAATGGGCGAGCGTGAACGCCGTGATCACTGCGAAGGCCCGCTTCAGCATCTGCGGTAGCGATGACGCATCGCCGGAGTGCCGACGTCGCGCCAGCGCCAGCAACAGAACGCCCAGGAACGCCAGATGGTCGTAGCCCGTAACGAGGTGGCGCATGCCTTCGACCAGGAATCGCGTCAAGTGCGCGACGCGAGACTCGGTCGCCTGCCAGCGCGTCGTGCTGCTGCCAAGGATCGCTTGCGTCCGGGCACCGTCGGCCGCCTGGACCTCCAGCAGCGCGCGATGGCCGGGGTCGAACGCGAGCCAACCCGAATGATCGAGCGCAAGCGGCCCCGGCGGGCACGAGAACGTCGCGATGAACCGCAGATACGGACCATCACCGTGCTCGGCGATTGCCGGAACCTCTGTGGACGCTGCCGTACACGCGCCTCCGGCAGCGCTGAGGTTCGTCCGCGCGAGCACGAGAGACTCGATCGCCGGTCGCGCCGCGATGATTTCGCCCCACGTCAGCGCGCCATCGCCGTCTTCGTCGAGCTGCAGCGACTGGTGCAGGTCGCGCAGGTCGAAGTCCCATGTGGCGTGAACCGTGGACTCACCCTCGGCTCGCAGGGCGAGGAAGCTGCTGCCGGACGTGTGCGCAAATGCGCTTACGGTAGCGAAGAGCAGCACGAGCGCGACCAGCTTCCTCATCGCAGAGCCCCGAGGAGAGTGTCGAGACGCACGTCCTGATATCGATATCGCTCCTGCCACGCCCGCACCGCGCGGAGCGACTCTTCGTCCCCGGTCGCAGCAGCAGTCGCGGCGAGAAGCAGCGCATCGTCCGCCTCGCTGCGATCCTGGAAGCTCGCGCGAGCGCTCGCGTTCGCCTTCTCCGCGTCGCGCAGGAGCATCAGCTCGAAGCGGGCACGGTCGCGCAGATGAGCTCGTTCGCCGCGAGCATCGGCTTCCTGCCATGCAAGTTGCAGGCGCTGCGCATCGAGCGTTCTGGCGTCACGGCTGGCGAGCACGCTCCGAGCGCGGTCCGCGAGCGAGGCACCGCGATGCGCAACCTGCAACGCTTCATCGAAGCGTCCAACGGAAATCAGCCAATCTGCGTAGGTGATGCGAGCGTAGTGACTCTGCGGATCGAGCTCGAAAGACTCGCGATACCAGCGTTCCGCGGCGCTCGCGTCGCCGAGTCGCGCTGCGAATTCGCCTGCGACGCCCGCCGCCCAGCTTTGAGTCGCGGCATCGCCGCGCTGTAAATCCAGCACTCGCAGGAGCAGCGCTTGTGCGCGCTGCAGATCCCCCAGGGCCGCGCGAGCCTGTGCGGTGCACGTCGTCGCAGTGAGCAGATCAACCAGCGGCATCAGCGCGCTGCAATCCGCCATCGCCCCCTGCGGATGATGCAAATGAAGCCGGACTTGTGCGCGCATCAGGCGCGCTTCACGGTCACGATCGTTGATCTGCAGAATGTCGCCGAGCACCTGCTCGGCGGCGGCAAATTCATGTTTGTGCTGCAGAAGCTGTGCGCGTCGCAAGGCCACTGCCGGATTGCGAGAATCGCGCGTGCCCTGCACGACCTGCTCCGCGTACCCGTAATACCGCTCGTTGCCGGTGCGCGCGCCCGCGGCGATCAGCGCATCGACGTAACGAAGTGTCGCATCGACATCCGCGGGAGCCGCCAGGCTCGCCGCACGCAACTGCCCCAGCTCCGACTCGCCGGACGAGCTGCCAAGCTGCAGCACGACCTGCGCCGCGTCGTTCGGCCGATAGACGCGGACCGCAGCTCCGGCTTCCGTGCCGAAGGCTGCGGCCGCGAGCAACGCCATGAAGAAGAGGCGTCGCATGGGCTCACTGCAACAACGTGTTGAATGCGTTCGGGTCGTCGTCCGCGTCCTGCGTGAACGTAAAGCCGCGCAGCGAACGCGGCTCGCCGCTCTCGGCGGTGCCGAACAGGTCGATCACAGTGGTCGTGAACGACACGAACACGCCGTTCACCGTCACGCCGATCATCTGCTGCGCGACCAGGCCATCGGGATCGGCAGCGCGGATCGTGATCGTCGCGGTGCCGAACACTTCCGCGGCCGGAGTGATCTGCAACGTACGATTCGCACCGCTGCCGCCGAGCACGATCCCCGCAGCCGGGATGACCGTCGGATCGGACGAAGTCGCCGTCACCGTGACCGCATTGGCACCCGAATCCGCGTCGCTGACCTGGAAGGTCAGCACCGGGGTCGACGTGTCCTGCGGCAGCGTCTGGTTCGCGAGACCGACGATCTGCGGCGCCTGCTTCTGCGGAGCCGGCGGCGGCGAATTGCCGCCGTCGTAGCCGCCGCCACCGCAGGCCGCGAGGCCGGCCGTCAGCGCGGCAACGACTGCCACGCCGAGTTTTCTATTGAGGTTCATGACGATCGCTCCTTTCGCTCAATTGGTCGCGCCGGGGATCGGCGTGCGCAGGTACGGGAACGTCTCGTCGAAATCCGCGGCGCTGATCGGCGCGCCATCGGTGAACGCGACTTTGCCGAGCGGCGCCTGGGCCGGCGTGCACAGCTTGAGGTCGGTGGGCGTGCCGTTGACGGGCACCGGATGACACAAGCGGCCCATCACCACGCGCAGCGCGATGTCGACCACGTCGTCGCCCGGACGGCGGCCGTTCGGGAAGCCGGCGAGATCGTTGCCCGCGACACCGAAGGTGCTCTGCATGGCAGCCGGCTTCGCAGCGATGCCGGTGTTGAGACGCGTCATCTCCGACGGGGTCACCGTCTTCTGCTGGTTGACGCCGGGGAAGCCGGTGAGGAACGCGGTCACCAAGTCCTGCCGCGGCAGGTTCGACGGCGCGATGTTCGCGATCGGCGTCGGCGGCTTCAGGATGTCGTTCACCGCCTTGTTGAACAGCACGTCGAGCAGCGCCGGCAACGTCGGGTTGGTCACGTACTTGGCGAACTGGCCGTCGTCCTTCGGCTCGCTCGCGCTGAAGCGATCCTTGTCGGGCAGACCCATCACCAGCTCGTTGACCAGCGGCGCCGACAGGCGCGAGACCTGCGTCCACGCACCGCCGTTGACGTCAGGCTTCGCGAATGTGGCACTCGGATTGAGCACGCGTCCCTGGCGCATGCTCGCCGAGGTCCAGCCGCCGATCACGCCGTTGCCGTTACCGGTGAGGCATGCAGCCGGCAGCTCCAGCGCGAGCGTCGTGATGTTAGCGTCGGAGACGATGTCGTTCGCCTTGTCCTGCTTGATGCCGATGCCGCCGGGCAGCCCACCCTGGTCGGGCGGCACGTCGGCGTCGACCGGCACGAGGTTCACCAGGTCGAATATCTGGCCGAGGTTGACGACGAAGCTCTCGTCGCGCTGACCGACGAACACGCGGCCCGGCTTCGCGCAGCCCGGCACTGCGATCTCGTGGATAAAGCTCTTCGCGTACTGCTCGTAGCCCGCGACGCTGCCGAAGGTCTTGGTGCCGACGAAGTCGAACGGTTTGCCGAGCTCAGTGGCGCCGTCGCTCGTGCGAGTCACCGCCGAGGCCTGGCCGGTGCGGCGATCGCCGCGCACCAGCGTCAGCGTGTAGCTCTCGGTGAAGTTGAGCTTGGAAACGTCCTGCGCGCTGACCGGGCCGATGTTCTTCAGCGGCACCGCGACCATCTGGTCGCCGATCATCAGCTTCGCGCCGGTGTTGTTCTCGCCGAGGCGGTTCTTGAAGCGGAACTGGAACGTCAGGTCTTCGACCGCGTCGCCGTCGCTGTCGACGTGGATCTCGTACACGGCCGCGGGATCGAGCGCGAAGTAGTTCGGACCGCCGTACGGATCCTGCAGCGGCAGGTAGTTGGCGATCAGCGTGACGTACTCGGCGCGATTCGCCTCGTACGAGTTGAACATGTAGAAGTCGGTGGAATCGACCGCGGGAAAGCGCGTGATGTTCGGCGCTTCGCGGTGGCTGGAGCCGCTGGCCACGAGCGGCGTGAGCAGCGGCAGGCTCGCGGCGCACAGCGCGCTCACGAGAGCAGTCGTTCGAATCTTCATGATCGTCGTCTCCAGGTGTTCGGGGGTGTCGAGGCGCAGATACGCAGCCTCGCTGCGTGCGGATGCAAAGAGCTGTTCGAGCGATGCACGCTGCATCCGGTTGGCGCGCCGAACAGTAGAGAGCGCTATCGCCATCAAAAGGAGCGACTCTCATGTTCAACTCACGATTTGTTTCCCGCCGCGCGTTGCTCGCGGACGCAGGCAAGCTGACGCTGTCGGCAGGCGCGATCGCGCTGCTCGCCGGCAACGACGCACTCGCGAACACCACCGGCGCCGACGCATCGAAGGACACCGGCATTCTCAACATCGCGCTCGCCCTGGAGCACGAAGCGATTGCTGCGTACCAGATCGGCGCCGAGAGCGGCCTGCTCGCGAAAGAGGTGTTGCCGGTCGCGGTGCTCTTCCAGAGCCACCACAAGGCGCATCGCGATGCGCTCGCCGACACCATTCGCAAGCTCGGCGGCACGCCGGCTGCGGACCAGCCGATGGATGCGTACATCAAGAGCTCGAAGCTGAACGTCGCCGCGATCAAGTCGCAGGGCGACGTGCTCGCGCTCGCGCAGCGGCTCGAGCTGGGCGCGGCCAACGCGTACCTCGGCGTGATCCCGGCGTTCGGCGATCGCGAGCTCGCGAAGATCGCGGGCCGCCTGGCCGCCGACGAGACGATGCACTACACCGCGCTGACGCAGGCGCTCGGCGGCAAGCTGCCGAGTGGCGCGCTGAGTTTCGGGGGCTGATATGCCACCCCTGTGCCGGCGCACTGCGTGCGCCGGCTTTTTTCTTTGCTGTTTCCTGACACTCGCACCTTTCGCCCACGCCGCAGAACGAGTCGCGCGCGGCGAACAGCTCTATCACGAGCGATGCGGCGCGTGTCACTCGCTCGACGAGCACGGCGCCGGACCGAAGCATCGCGGCCTGATCGGCCGCCGAGCCGGCACGCAGCCTGGCTTCGAATACTCCGCGGCGCTGGTGGCATCGACCGTCGTGTGGTCGGCGCAGACTCTCGAACGCTGGATCGCAGATCCGAACGCACTCGTGCCCGGCAACAAGATGATCGTACAGCTCGCGAACGATGCCGCAGATCGCGCGGCGATCGTTGCGTACCTCGTCGCCAACTCGCGTTGACGACATTTTGTCGCATCCGATTTTCACTCTCGCGTCGTACTGCATGACATCGCAAAGGAGGATGTCATGCGCTCACATCGATCCGCGGCTGCCGCCGCTGTGCTCTTCGCTCTGGCTGTTGCCGGATGTTCCAACAACGACGACGACACCCCGGCGCCCGCGCCGATGCAGCCGCAGCCCGCGCCGGCGCCGACTCCCGGCGATACTTTCGGATTGACGAGCGCCAATCGACTCGTGACGTTCAATCGCTCCGCGCCCGCGGTGCGCACAGTCGTCGCGATCAGCGGCTTGCAAGGCGGCGAGCAATTGCTCGGCATCGACATCCGGCCGGGCGGCACACCGGCCGGTGAGCTCTACGCGCTCGGCAGCAGCGGACGCATCTACACGATCAACACCACGAGCGGAGCGGCGACGCAGAAGTCGCTGCTAGCTGCCGATTCGACGGACACGACGAATCCATTCACCGCGCTCGACGGCACCGATTTCGGCGTCGACTTCAATCCCGTGGTCGATCGTTTGCGCGTCGTCAGCAACACCGGCCAGAACCTGCGCATCAATGTCGACACTGGTGCCACGACCACCGACGACACGCTGACGCGCACCGGCGTGTCCGCGACGTCATACACGAACAGCTTCGCGAGCGCGTGCCGCACGACGCTGTTCTACATCGATACGACCACCGATCGCCTGCTGACGACTGCCGATCCGAACGCCGGCGTGCTCAGCGAAGTCGGCAACCTCGGCGTCAACGCCGATGTCGGCAGCGGCTACGAAATCATCACGGCTGCAGACGGCACGATCTCGGCCATCGCGGTGCTCACGGTCGGCGGTGCGACGACGCTCTACGCGATCAACCAGGCGACTGGCGCTGCCACAGCAACCGGCGCGGTCACGGGATTGAACAGCGGTGAGACGCTGCGCGGCATCGCAGCCGCGTCGACGACCACAGCTCCGGCGCAAGCCGTGGGAGCAGTGCTGGCCACGACGGAAACGAACAAGCTGATCTCGTTCAACAATGCAACGCCGCAGAAGCTGTGCACGTCGGTCGCTATCGGCGGCTTGCAGACCGGCGAGAACGTCGTCGGCATCGACACGCGGCCGGCCGACGGCGCGTTGTACGCAGTCGGTAGCAGCGGCCGCATCTACACGATCGACACGACCACTGCAGCCGCGACGCTCAAGTCGACGCTCGTCGCAGACGCCGCGGACATGACCGATCGATTCACGGCGCTCGACGGCGGCGAGTTCGGCGTCGACTTCAACCCGGTGCCGGATCGCCTGCGAGTGGTGAGCAACACCGGCCAGAACCTGCGCATCAACGTCGACAGCGGCGCCACGACCACGGACACGGCGCTGAATCCGGGAGCTGCGGGCGCCACTGCCGCTGCCTACACGAACAGTTTTGCAGGCGCAGGCACGACGACGCTGTACGTGTTCGATGTCGCGAACGATCGCCTGATGATCCAGGGGCAGCCCTCCGGCAATCCCAACAACGGCGATCTGCAAGCGGTCGGCCCGTTGGGCATCGACCTGCAGGCCGCGACCGGCTTCGACATCAGCGGCATCAACAATGCCGCCTTCGCGGCGGTCACGCTCGCGGCCGCAACGACCTCCGAACTGCATACGATCAATCTCACGACCGGCGCAGCGACGCGGGTCAATGCAATCGGCGGCGGCGAACGCGTGCGCGGCCTGACATTGAACGCGAATCCTCGCGCGACGTTGCTCGGCGTGACGACGGACAACCGTCTCCTGACCTTCAAGACCACGAGTCCTGGAACGCTCGACGCGAACGTTGCTGTGACCGGCCTGCAAGGCGGCGAAACCATCATCGGCATCGACATCCGTCCGGCGAACGGGCGGCTCTACGCGGTGACGGATGCGGCACGCCTCTACACGATCGATGCGACGACGGGTGCGGCAACTGCCGCGGGTGCGTTGAGCGCCGACGCCGCCGACATGACGAGTCCGTTCGCGATGCTCAGCGGCGCGGCGTTCGGGGTGGACTTCAACCCGATGGCCGACCGGCTGCGTGTCGTCAGCGATACCGAGCAGAATCTGCGCGCGAACGCCGACACCGGCGCGACCACCACCGATGCGATGCTGACTCGCGGCGCGTTCGCCGTAACGGCCGCTGCCTACACGAACAACTTTGCACCGAGCCCATCGACGGTGCTGTACGTCATCGACACGCAGAACGACCGGCTGCTCACGCAGAACCCGCCGAACAACGGCACGCTGAACGACGTCGGCTCGCTCGGCATCGATGTCGCGGCCGTGAACGGTTTCGAGATCGTCGGGCCGGATACGGCGCTGGCGGTGCTGTCGACGACGACAGCGCCCGCAGCGCTTTACACGATCAATCTGACGACTGGCGGCGCGCTGTTCGTCGGTAACGTGACGACTCCGCAAGCGAGCGACAGGATTACCGGCATATCGGCGATGCCGACCGCGGCCACGCCGGCGCCGGACAGCATTGTCTATACGGTGCTGAACGGCGTGACGCTCTCCTCGTTCGCACGCAACGCGCCCGCGCAGCTCTCTGCGCCCGTCACGATCTCCGGCCTGCAAACCGGCGAGACGGTACTCGGCATCGACTTCCGGCCCGCCAACAACTTGCTCTACGCAGTGGGCAGCACTGCTCGGCTCTACACCATCGACGTAGCAACGGGTGCGGCGACGCAGGTCGCAGCACTCGCAGCCGACGCTGCAGACGCGACTGATCCGTTCACCGCGCTCAGCGGCACGAACTTCGGCGTCGACTTCAATCCCGTCGCCGATCGCCTGCGCATCGTGAGCGACATGCGTCAGAACCTGCGGATCGTTCCCGCTACGGGCGCGGTCACGACGGACGGAATGCTCGACTTCGTTGCGCCCGATGTCGTCTCCTCCGCTATACGCAGAGCTTCGCTTCGCGCGCCGAGCACTCGCCTGCTGGCGATCGATGCAGCCACGGGCACGCTGCAACTGCAGAATCCGCCCAACGACGGCGTGCTGACGACGATCGGCCGGCTCGACCCGGCGCTCGTGTTCGGCCCAACCGCCGGATTCGACATCGCGGGGGGCGACGACGGCTTGTCCCTGGCCGTCCTGCAACCGACGGGTGCTGCCCAGTCGATGCTCTACCGCGTAAACCCCAGGACGGGCGCGGCTACGGCCCTCGGCGCGATTGGCCCGGCCGGCACGGCCCCGCTGCGCGGCCTTGCCATCCGGCTGCAATGAGGAGTGCAATCCGCTGCATCCAAACGCCAGGCATGTACGTACAAGGGCTAATGGCTGACGTGCACTCCACGACGCTCGATGCATCTTCGAACGTTCCGCTGTCGTCGCAGGACGCGACACAGGCGGAGCGCATCGAGGCGCTGCTCGGGCGTTGCGCCAAGCGCGACGAGCGCGCTTTGCAGGAGCTGTATCAGCTCATTTCGGGCCAGCTCCTGGGCATTCTGATGCGAATCCTGCGGCGCCGCGCCAT
>Ga0209382_10003394_pt1 | contig 22111 bp, 17 predicted proteins | sample SoiMetdeltSBSDD5_FD_187599 | JGI IMG/M metagenome (GOLD analysis project Ga0209382, IMG submission 187599) | Bulk soil microbial communities from a Populus tree surrounding site in Tennessee, USA - Soil MetaG P. deltoides SBSDD5 (SPAdes) (version 2) | ecosystem: Environmental > Terrestrial >...
TCGCGAGCTGGACCTCTCAGTGGGCGCCGTCTACTCGGGATGGGCTCGGGGCCTGCTGCCGGCGTTCTTCCTCGGCGAGTGGGACAGCGCGATCGAGATGGCCACACAGCTGCGCGAGGCGTGGACCGCGGCGGACCGCCCGCCCATCGCCGCGCTTGCAGCGGCGGTCGCATGCGCCGGCGCGATCCACGGCTACCGGGGTGATGAGAGCTCCTCGGCAGATTGGTTCGACTTCGCGCGGAGCATCGCCCCTCCGACAGCGGGACAGCGGTCCGGAGTCCTCCTTCTCGAGTCGGAGGTCGATCTCCATCGAGGACGCTTTCACGAGGCGGCGGAGCGCGTCGCCCAGCCTCCGAGCGAGACCTTCTGGTGGCGGGCCATCTACGCCGTCACGCGTGCCGAGGCAATGCTTCGCGCCGGCGATCCCCGCGCCGAGGATGCGATCGATGAGGCCGAGGAACTGGTCGGCGACCACCGGTACGCGGGCGGAATCCTCCTGCGTACCAGGGGCCTTCGCGATCGCGACGACGGGGCGATCAGGGAAGCGCTGTCGGTGTTCAAGGACATCGAGTGCCCGTACCAGACGGCGCGAACCGGATGGCTGTTGGGAGGCTCGGATCGAGTGGAAGCCGAGGGGGCGCTCGACGCGCTCGGCGCCACGGTCCCGGTCGAGCCGGCCGTGGCCGCCCGCTAGACGTCGGCTTCGCGGTCCTGGGTCCTGCGCAGGCGCGAGACGAGCGTCTGGAGGAGCGGCCACGCGACCTCCGGGTGCTCCTGGACGAACGAGCGGAACTCCCAGGCCGCCATCCCGCGGCAGCGCAGGTCGGTGCTCGCGGTGACGGTGGCCGACCGCGGACCCTCGTCGATCAGCGCGATCTCGCCGAAGTGGTCCCCAGGGCCGAGCGTGGCGATGATCTCGCCGTGAAGGCTGACCGACGCGTTGCCCTCCTCGATCAGGAAGAAGCCGACGCCGCTCTTGCCCTCCGTGGTGATCGCGTCGCCCTCGTTGAACCGGCTCTCGCGCATCACGTTCGCGAGGCGCTTGAGGTCGCGGTCCCGCACCCCGGAGAACAGCGGGACTCCCTTGAGGCTCTGGGTGACATCGGCCATGGCGGGGATTCTAAAGCCGCTCAGGCCGCGTGTGCCGGCGCCTCGTCCGGGGCCTCGCGCAACAGCAGTGCCGGTTGACGGGGCGGCATGAGCCCGTCCTCGGTGTTGGGCCGGAACGTCGAGCAGGGCTCGTCGAGATCCAGGGCGCAGAGCATCTGACAGTGGAAGAAGCAATCGACGCAGTTCGGTCGGCCCTTTCGGCGCTTGCTGGCTCGCCGCCGTCCGAGCCCGATCGCATCCGCCATCTCCATCGCCGGTCCGTCGTCGCCGCTCGCTCTCATCGCCTCTCCGAGATCGTGGTCTCCTTGCCCAACGCGGCCGATCATGCCAGCGTCCGCTGAGCGCCGCTCCGCGCGTTTGCGCAAATCGCCGTCTTTTTCGGGATTGGCGGATTTCTGGATTTCCGGCCGTTGCGGGAAGCCGCGGACGCGCCGATAAAATCGTCGCTCGATGGCACAGCAGCGAACAGCCAGGTTGAGCGCGTCGCCGCCGCTCTTCGGCAACCGCTTTCTCGACTACTTCTCGCGGATCCACCCGTCCGTTCCGGCCATCATCTTCGTCCCCGTCGTCGCGGCCGGGATCTGGCTGGGGGCCGACGGCGGCTACGGCGCCCTGGAGCTCATCGGTTTCGTTGCCCTCGGGCTCCTGATCTGGACGCTCACCGAGTACTGGCTGCACCGGCTCGTGTTCCACTGGGAGCCCGACCACCCGATCGGCAGCCGGCTCCACTTCATCATTCACGGCGTCCACCACGATCACCCGAACGACCGCCTACGGCTCGTGATGCCGCCCGCGGTGAGCGTCCCGCTCGCGGCGCTGTTCCTCTTCCTCTATACGGTCATCTTCGGGACCCCGGCGGCGTACCCGATCTTCGCGGGATTCATCGTCGGCTACCTCTCCTACGACTACACCCACTACCACGTGCATCACCACACTCCGAGGACGAAGCTGGGCAGGCGCCTGCGCGAGCAGCACATGCGCCACCATTTCCAGGACCACAGGTATGGATACGGCGTTTCCTCGCCCCTGTGGGACGTGGTGTTCCGAACGCTTCCGCGCAAGCGGCGTTACTGACACCCTTACGCTCTGAGCGCGCGGGGGTGCCGACTTGTCACACTCCCCGTATCCCCTATTCGCACGGACAGCCGAAAGGATTCCAATGGCATCAGCCTCCAGCGCGGTCGATCAGGCCGCCACGCTTCTGAAGGACCGGATCGGCGAGCTCGAGGGTGAGCTCGCGAAGCTCCAGCGAGCACTGGCGAACCTCACCGACGGCCGTCAGGGCCGCCGGGGCCCGGGCCGCCCCCGCGGCTCGCGCGCGAGAGCCACAACGACGCGCCGTCGCCGCCGCCGCCGTGGCGGAACCCGTGCCGATCAGGCGGTGAAGCTCATCAAGCAAAACCCCGGCATCACGGCATCCGAGATCGCGCGGCGGATGAGCATCCAACCCAACTACATGTACCGCGTCCTCGGCGACCTTCAGAAGGAGGGAAAGGTCAAGAAGTCGGGCCGCTCCTACACCGCGGCCTAGCGCTCGCCCGCCGCCCGCGACATTGACGGGGTTAGGGGCGCTATAGCCCCCTTAACCCCGTCAATGTTTCGCGGGGGGATACACACTGTTACGCCTCCCCCACTTGCCTTGCCTGGGGAGCCGGGAACGCCGGGCTCACTAGAGCAGCCCGAGCTCCCTGACCGCGTCGCGCTCGCCCTTCAGCTCGTCGGCCGACGCGTCGATGCGCTCCCGTGAGAGGTCGTTGATGTCCAGCCCCTCGACGAGCTTCCACTCGCCGCCGGAGCACGTGCAGGGAAAGCCCGAGATCAGGCCCTCCTCGACGCCATAGGAGCCGTCGGACGGCACCGACATCGAGACCCAGTCCCCCTCGGGCGTTCCCAGGATCCAGTCCCGCACGTGGTCGACCGCCGCGTTGGCCGCGGACGCCGCGCTCGATGCGCCGCGCGTCTCGATGACCTCGGCTCCGCGCTTCTGCACGCGGGGGATGAACTCGTCTTTGATCCATGCTTCGTCGTCGATCGCGTCCCAGGCGCTTCGGCCGGACACCTTGGCGTGAACGAGATCGGGGTACTGGGTCGTGGAGTGGTTGCCCCAGATCGTGAGGTTCGTGACCTCCCGCACCGGGACGCCGAGCTTGTTCGCGACCTGGGCGATGGCGCGGTTGTGATCCAGGCGAGTCATGGCGGTGAATCGCTCGCTGGGGACGTCCGGGGCGTTCGCCATCGCGATCAGGCAGTTCGTGTTCGCGGGATTTCCAACGACGAGGACCTTGACGTCGGCGGCGGCGTGGTCGTTGATGGCATTGCCCTGCGGCTTGAAAATCCCTCCGTTGGCCTCCAGCAGGTCCGAGCGCTCCATGCCCTTGGTGCGAGGGCGCGCGCCGACCAGGAGCGCGACGTTGGTGCCGTCGAAGGCGTCCTCGGCACGGTCGTGGATGCTCACTCCGGCGAGCAGCGGGAACGCGCAGTCCTCCAGCTCCATGGCCGTGCCCTCGGCGGCCTGCATCGCGTCGGGGATCTCGAGCAGGCTCAGGTTGACCTCCGTGTCCGAGCCCAGCATCTCGCCGCTCGCGATCCGGAACAGGATCGCGTAGCCGATCTGGCCGGCGGCGCCTGTGACTGTGACCTTGACGGGGTTGTCGCTCACTTCGCAGCCTCCTGATGGGTTGACTCGCTACTCGCCTGGTCCTGCCGGCCGATCGCCTGTCCGAGGTTCTCCTCGATCGCCCCGAGGAACTCCTCGGTCGTGAGGAAGTCCTGGTCGTCGCCCACGAGGAGGGCCAGGTCCTTCGTCATCCTGCCGCTCTCCACGGTCTCGACGCACACGCGCTCGAGCGTCTCCGCGAACTCCATCACCTCGGGCGTGTCGTCCATCCGCCCCCGGGCCGCCAGCGCGCGCGTCCACGCGAAGATCGAAGCGATCGGGTTGGTGGAGGTGGGCTTGCCCTGCTGGCGGAGGCGGAAGTGGCGGGTGACGGTGCCGTGCGCCGCCTCGGCCTCGACGGTCGAGCCGTCGGATGTCATCAGCACGCTCGTCATGAGCCCGAGCGAGCCGAACCCCTGAGCCACGGTGTCGGACTGCACGTCGCCGTCGTAGTTCTTGCACGCCCACACGTAGCCGCCCTCCCACTTCAGCGCGGCGGCGACCATGTCGTCGATCAGCCGGTGTTCGTAGGTGAGGTCCCTCGACTCGAACTCCTCCTTGAACTCGGAGTCGAACACCTCCTGGAACAGGTCCTTGAACCGGCCGTCATACGTCTTCAGGATCGTGTTCTTCGTCGACATGTACACGGGGTACCCGCGGTCCAGGCCGTAGCGGAACGACGCCCGGGCGAAGTCGCGGATCGACTCGTCCAGGTTGTACATGGCCAGCGCCACGCCGCCGCCCTCCGGGAAGTCGAACACCTCGAGCTCCATCGGGTCGCCGCCATCGTTCGGATGGAAGTTGAGCGTCAGCCTGCCCTCGCCGGGGATCTTGGTGTCGGTCGCGCGGTACTGGTCGCCGAACGCATGGCGCCCGATCACGATCGGCTTCGTCCAGCCCGGCACCAGGCGCGGGATGTTCGAGATCACGATCGGCTCGCGGAAGATCACACCCCCGAGGATGTTGCGGATCGTCCCGTTGGGTGAGCGGTACATCCGCTTCAGGCCGAACTCCTCAACCCGCGCCTCGTCCGGGGTGATCGTCGCGCACTTGACGCCGACGCCGTGCTCCTTGATCGCGTGGGCCGCGTCGACCGTGACCTGGTCGTCCGTCGCATCGCGGTTCTCGATCCCGAGGTCGAAGTAGATGAGATCGACGTCGAGATACGGGAGGATCAGCGATTCCTTGATGAATGCCCAGATGATGCGGGTCATCTCGTCGCCGTCGAGCTCGACGATCGGGTTTTCGACCTTGATCTTCGCCACGTGGAGCGCTTCCTACCCGCCGGGGCGGCGATGCTATCGGGGCGCCGCCGGCCCCCCACCGCGTGAGGAGGGGGTCCCAGTCCGCGACGCGGGGGTTGCGGGAAGAAGTGAATTGTGATTCACTTCTTCCGTGGCCTACCGACCCACCGCTCGGACTAAGGCTCGTCGCGCCGAGGTGCGCGAGGGCATCGTCCGGGCCGCCCGTGACCTGATCGCGCAGGGCGGCTACGCCGAGGCGCGCGTGGCCGCGGTCGCCAAGCGGGCGGGCGTCGCGACCGGGACGGTCTACCGGTACTTCCCGTCCAAGGCTGAGCTCTTCGCCGAGGTCTTCCGCCGCGCCTCCCAGCGCGAGGTCGACGCGATGGCCGAAGCCACCGTGGCCGATGGCAGGCCCGCCGCCGAGCGCGCGGCCACCGCGGCCGAGATGTGGGCGCGCCGCGCCCTTCGCGCTCGCCGTCTCGCGTACTCGCTGCTGGCCGAGCCGGTGGACCCGCTCGTCGAGGCCGAACGACTCGCCTTCCGGCGCGCCTACCGGGACGTCGTCGCGGCGCTGATCGCCGACGGGGTCGCCGCCGGGGAATTGCCGCGACAGGATCCCGAGATCACCGCCGCGGCTCTGGTCGGCGCCCTGGGCGAGGCGCTCGTCGGTCCTCTCTCCCCCGCAGGGGGCGAGGTCGACCCGGACGTGCTCGTCGCCGAGGTCGTTTCGTTCTGGGTCCGGGCGCTCGGCGCCGAGCCACACACATCCGCGCCCGCCCCCGCTCGTCGAAAGGAGCCCATCGTTGTCAACGCTTGAGAGTGCCCCCGCTCGGGGCACGACCCACGAGGTCGCCAATCAGCCGCCGCCGCTCGAGAACTACAACACCTTCGAGACCGATCGAGTCCTGGTCGAGGCGCTGCGGCGCGAGGGCGGCGAGTGGGCCGCCGACCACGTTCGCGAGATCGGGGCCGCGGCCGGGCGGGCGGAGACGGCGCGCTGGGCCTTCGAGGCCAACGACAATCCGCCCCGGCTGCGCACGCACGATCGCTACGGCAACCGGATCGACGAGGTCAGCTTCCATCCGGCCTGGCACTCCCTGATGCGCCTCGCGGTCCCGTGGGGTCTTCATTCGCTTCCCTGGAGCGACCCCAAGCCGGGCGCCCACGTCGCGCGCGCCGCCGGCTTCCTCCTGCTGCCGGAGGCCGGGATCGGCTGCCCGCTCTCGATGACGTACTCGGTGGTCCCCGCCCTCCGGAAGGAGCCCGACCTGGCGGCGGAGTGGGAGCCACGGTTCGCGTCGCTGCACTACGACGGCGAGCGGCTGGTGCCGGCGCCCGACAAGAGGGGCGCCCTCTGCGGCATGGGCATGACCGAGAAGCAGGGCGGCTCGGACGTCCGCGCCAACACCACGACGGCCAGCCCTCTGAACGGCGGTGGCTCCGGCGCCGAGTACGAGATCACCGGTCACAAGTGGTTCTTCTCCGCCCCCATGTGCGACGCGTTCCTGGTCCTGGCGCAGGCCCCCGGCGGGCTCTCGTGCTTCTTCATGCCGCAGTTCACCCCGGACGGCGAGCGCAACCGGATCCATCTGCAGCGCTTGAAGGACAAGCTCGGCAACCGCTCCAACGCCTCGTCCGAGGTGGAGTTCCGCGGCGCGTGGGCGAGGCTCGTCGGCGAGGAGGGACGAGGCGTCCCGACGATCATCGAGATGGTCAACCACACGCGGCTGGACTGCGCGCTCGGCGGCGCCGCCGGCATGCGGCAGGGAGTCGCACATGCGATCCACCACAGCTCGTACCGCTCCGCCTTCGGACGGCTGCTCGTCGATCAGCCGCTGATGCGCAACGTGCTGGCCGACCTCGCGATCGAGTCCGAGGCGGCGACGATCAGCTCGATGCGCCTCGCCCGCTCCTACGACGAGGCGATCGGCGGGAACGAGGCCGCCCAGGAGCTCAAGCGGCTCGCGAACGCCGTGCTGAAGTACTGGATCTGCAAGCGGGCGCCGATGCACGCCGCCGAGGCGCTCGAATGTCTCGGCGGCAACGGCTACGTCGAGGAGTCGGGCATGCCCCGTCTCTACCGTGAGACCCCGCTCAACTCGATCTGGGAGGGCTCCGGGAACGTTCAGTGCCTCGACGTGCTGCGGGGGATGGCGCGCAACCCGGCTGCCGTCGAGGCGTTCGCCGCCGAGGTCGGCGAGGGCGCCGTGGCCGAACGCCGCCTCGACGAGTTCGGGCGTCGGCTGCGCGATGACCTCGCCTCGAACCCGGAAACGCTCGAAACCCGCGCCCGCGGCCTGGTGGAGCGAATGGCGCTGGCGCTGCAGGCATCGCTCCTCGTCCGCTACGGCGACCCGGCGGTCGCCGACGCGTTCTGCGCGTCGCGTCTGGAGGGCGACTCCGGTCGCGCGTTCGGGACGCTGCCGGCGGGGACCGACTTCGATCGCATCATTCGGCGGCACGCGCCGAGAACCGCCGGGTAGCGCTCCTCGCGGGCGCCGGGCGATCCACCCGTGTAGGTGAAACGCCGCCGGGGGCGGTCGCCGGGCTATCGCCGCGCGGACACCCGGTAGGCAACCTGCGGCTCGGCGAACCCCTTCAGCTCGAGCACCTCGCGCTCGGCGGCGATCGAGCGCTCCGCCAGCCACGGCTGCACCCGGCGGTGGGCCTCGTCGCTGAGGAGGACCTCGCCGCTTCGTGCCTTCACCTGCAGCCGGGCGGCGAGGTTGGTCGCGACGCCCATGACGTTCATGTTGTCGTCGGAGAAGCCGCGGGCCAGGACAGCCGGGCCGACGGCGATCCCGATCCCGACCCCGAGGCCCACCGCCTCCGCGCGGTCGCGCAGCGCCAACGCGACCTGGAGGGCCGAGACGGCGTGGTCAAGGCGGGCGCCGGTCACGTTGAACGTCGCCATAACCGCGTCGCCCGCGAACTTGTCCACCATCCCGCCGTGCTGCTCGACCGTCGCCCGCGCCAGGCGGAAGAGCGCCGTCATCCGCTCGCTCATGTGGTCGGGCGGCTGTGACGACATCAGCTCCGAGTAGCCGCGAACGTCGGCGAACAGCGACGTCACAACCCGCTCCCCGGCGGGGGCGACGTCCGGGACACGCTCCGGCTCGGCCGCCTCAACGCCGGCCACGAGCTCCGTGCCGAGCTCCTGCGCGACCGCCTCCGCCTCGCTCCGAATGAGGTTCGCCTGCAGCCCCGGGGCCCGCTCGGCCACGGCGCCGAGCTCCTGCTCGGCGGCCTCGCGATCCCCGGACTCGCCGAGGGCTCGCGCGAGCACGATCCGCCCCCGCAGCTCCGCGAGGATGAATCCCGCTTCGGCCGCGGCCTCGACGAAGCGCCGCAACGGCGGCACGGCACCGGCGGCGTCACCCCGGGCCAGCCGGATTCGCCCGTCCATCTCGTCCATATGGGCGGCGCCGGCGGTCGTGGGGCGCCGCCGCGCGCGGTCGAGCAGCTCCTCCGCGGCATCGATCTCGCCACCGGCGAGGAACGCCTCGGTGGCCAGCGCCAGCGTCTCGCGATACATCGCGAGTGCCTCGGCGTTCGCCTGGATCTCGCGCGCGAGCTCCAGCGCCTCGTCGGTTTCGCCGCGCGCCAGCCGCAGGCGCACCCCCGCGGGAGCGTCGTACACGATGTCCTGAAGCTCGGTCCTGGTGGACGGCGGCGGCAGCGCGGAGACCGCCTCGTCGGTCCGGCCGAGCTCCGCCAGGGCCAGGGCGAGCTGGACCTTCCCCCGCCACGCCATCTTCGGGCTTCCGAGGCGGTCGTAGGTCTCGCTGGACTCGGCCGCCGCGTCCCGCGCGGCACGCAGCTCGCCCTGCACCGCTCGCACGTAGCTCGACGCGAGGCTGTAGCTCCCGCTCGCGAGCATGGTGCTGGGCTCGCTCTCGAGGCGGGCCAGCCGCTCCTCGAGCCCGCCGGTCATCGTGTGGACCCGCATCCAGATGTCGTTCCACGCGACGTTGGCGAAGATCTGCCAGAAGCCCGCCTCGCGCGCCTGGCGGTAGCAGTCGTCCATCACCGCGCGCCCCTCCTCGGCGTCGCCGGCATCGAGCAGACCGAGGCCGACGAACGCCAGGGCCCAGATCCGCTCGAACTCGGCCCCCGCCCGCTCGGCGATGTCGACCGCCTTGCGGGCCTCGGCCAGACAGCCGACGTAATCCATCTCGAACGCGTCCAGGCCGGCCAGGCGCATGTGGGCGAGCGCGAGCTCCGCGGAGGGACCCGCCCCCTCCAGTGCGTCGCGAGCGGCTTCGAACTCGCGGCGCGCGAGGTCCGGCTGCGAGGCCTCCCACTCGCAGCGGCCCAGGATGACCCTGAACCGGGCTGCGTCCAGGCGCTCGCCGAGCCCCTCGAGATCCTCGATGCCCTCGCGCAGGTACCTGGCGGCGGTCGACGCCGCGCCGTTGAGCCAATGATCGCGCCCGATCCTGCACACGGTCAGCGCCCGCTCCTTCGGGTCGTCGATGTGCGGCAGGATCCGCTCGAGCAGCGAGATCGCCTCCCCGAACGCGACGGTCCGCTCGGCGTCCGCCGCGCTCTCCAGGCACACGGGCACCGCCTCATCCATCCGACCGGCTCCGAGGAGGTGGTGCGCCAGGTCCACCGGGGCCGTTCGCTCCCGCTCGGCGAGGACGTCGGCCGCCCGCGCGTGAATGGCCTGGCGGCGCGGCGTCACGATGTCGGTGTAGATCGCCTCCTGGGTCAGCGCATGACGCCAGCGGTAGCGCCCCGGCTGCTGCGGGTGCTCCTCGAGAAGCTGCTGGGAGACCGCCTCGGCCAGCGCCGAGTGCACGGCCTCCTCGGGGGCTCCCGCGACCGCCACGAGGATCGAATAGTCGAACGTCCGCCCGAGCGCGGCCGCGGCCTCGAGCGTGCTGACGTGCTCGGGCGCCAGGCGCGCGACCCGAAGCAGGATGGTGTCGCGTACCGTCTCCGGGATCGCGGCGTCGCGGACCGCGAGCGACGAGGACCGGTCGGCCGGCGGGGCGGCGGCGCCCTCGGTGGCCTCCTTCACCATCTCCTCGAGGACGAACGGGTTGCCCTCGGTGCGTTCCAGCATCAGCTCCCGCAGCTCGGGGTCGACGTGGTCGGGACCGAGAATGGCCTGAAGCATCTCGGCGACCCCCCGCTCAGGCAGCGGCCGGAGCTCGACCAACTCGGCGAGCCCCGAGCGCCTCCAGCCCTGGAGCACCGGCACGACGGGGTGACGACGGTGAAGCTCGTCGCTCCGGTAGGTGATCAGGATGAGGGCGCGAAGCCCGGACAGCCGCCGCGCGATGTGGTCGAGGAGCTCGCGAGTCGAGGCATCGGCCCAGTGAACGTCCTCGATCACGAGGAGCATCCCGTCATCCTTCGCGGGGATCGAGAGCAGGGCGACGATCGCCTCGAACAGGCGCAGCTTCGCCTGCTCGGAGTCGCCGGGCTGCTCCGGGCCGGCGCCGTCGGCCAGCTGGGGGAAGAGCTGCGAGAGGTCGCGTGCAGAGGGGCCGAGCCGCGACGCGACCGCGCCCGCGTCCTGGCCGTCGAGGTACTTACCAACCGCCTCGACGAAGGGCAGGTACGGCAGCGACAGCTCGGCCTCGCTGCAGGTTCCCCACAGCACCTGGTTCCCCAGCTGTCGCGCGAGGCGGGCGACCTCGTTCGCGAGTCGCGTCTTCCCGATGCCCGCCTCGCCCGACAGCACGGCGAGGCCGCCCTCGCCGCCATGCGCCGAGATGAGCGCGGCCTCGAGGGTCGCGAGCTCGTCGTCCCTCTGGACGAGAATCGGACACAGAGAGCTGGGCATTACAGCAAGGGTAAGCCGCGGGGGGCTGACCCATCGGCACGCTCTACAGCCAGCGCTCGTCCAGGCGGCGTACCACCGCCGCGGTCAGGCGGACCGCGTCGGCGACCGTCCCATAGTCGACGTTCTCCGGCAGGTCGGTGGGCCAGTGGTAGTTGGCGGGCTGTTTGAGATCGGTGACCGAGCAGAGCGACGCGCACTCGTATCCAGCCGCGAGCGGATAGATGCCGTCGGTCGCGTTTCGCAGGCGAAGGTTGGGACGCAGCTTGATCCCCAGCTCCGCGGCCAGGCCGTCGAGCAGGGCCAGCGCCCGCGGCGGGTACTCGCGCATCCTGATCATCCCCTCACCGCGGAGGACGAGCAGGTGCGGCGAACCCACCGTGTCGATCGTGAGGAAGAACGTGCTCTCGCGGGGCAGCTCGTCGAAGTGGCGCCGTGCGAACGCCAGCATGCCCTCGCAGAGCGCCTCCTCGGAGGTGGAGACGAGCATCACCCTGACGGTCCGGGTGGGGCTCATGGCGAGGGCCCTCGCGATCGCGACCAGAACCGCGACTCCCGTGGCGTTGTCGTTGGCGCCGGGCACGGTCCCGCGGAAGCCGATGTCGGCCAGCTCGGCGGCCGACGCCGCCGCGAGGGCGGTGCCGGCCTTGATGAGGCGCGGCTCGTCCATGACGGCACCCCCGGTGACGAGCGCCGGGACCGCCACCACGGGGGCGAAGAGCGGCGGGCTGGTGTTGGCGCGCTCGATCAGCCACGGGGCGCGGCCGAACAGGATCTCCGGGATCGCCGGGTGGTAGACGAGGCCCGAATGCGCGGCGTCGTGGTGCGCGACGAGGACCACCGTGCGCTCGGCATCCGGGGGACCGGTCTCGGCGACGACCGTCGTCGCGGTCCGCTGCGGCAGGAGCCTGCGCAGGCGACGCTCGCCGGGCGGGAGGTCATCCAGGGCGGCGAGCCCGGCCGCGGCCGCGATGAAGGCGCCCAGCCCGCGGCGGCCACGCAGGGCGGCGAGCCCGCCGACGAGCGCCGCGGCGGCGGCGAGCCCGAGCGGCCACCAGAAGGTCCCGTGCACCCGGTCGAGCTCGATCTCGCCGTCGGCACCCGTCTCGCGAAGCTTCGTGAGCAGCCACTCGGCCGCGCGGCGCTCTCCGGACGAGGCCGTCGGGCGGTGAATCCTGCACAGCGATTCGACGAGGTCGCGGAGCCACGCCTGGTCGAGGTGCGGAGCCGTGAGCGATCGTGGAGGGGCGCCGCTCGCCATGGAGCGGGGGAGTCTGGCACCTCCACGGGTGACCGTCTCCTCCACCTACCACGGACCTGCCCTGCCTAAGATGGCTCCATGCCTGCCCGTGGCGCGGTAACTCTCTTTCACGTCCGGGGCATCCGGATCGGGATCGATTACTCCTGGTTCTTCGTCCTCTTCCTGATCATCTTCATGCTGTCGAGCTCCTACGGCTCGGTGCTCGACACGCCGAGCGGCGACGCGCTGCCCTACGCGCTGGCGGTCATCAGCGCGCTCGCGTTCTTCACCTGCATCCTGCTCCACGAGCTGGGCCATGCCTTCGTCGCGCTGCGGCACGGGATCGGCATCTCCGACATCACGCTCTGGTTGTTCGGCGGCGTCGCGAGGATGACCCGGGACTCCGACTCGCCGGGGACCGAGTTCAAGGTGGCCGTGGCGGGTCCGCTCGTCACGCTCGCGATCGGTGTCGTCTGCGTGGCGGTCGGCGTCGCCGCAGCGGGATGGGATGAGTTCTGGAAGGCGATGCTGATCCAGGGTTCGGCGCACACCTCGCCGGTCCTGGCCGTGATCGCATGGCTCGCGTCGATCAACGCGCTGATCCTGTTCTTCAATCTCATCCCGGCGTTCCCGCTGGACGGCGGCAGGATCGCCCGCTCCATCGCCTGGAAGTTCACCGGGGACCGCACCCGCGCGACGCGCGGAGCCGCGCGGCTCGGGCAGGGGTTCTCCTACCTCTTCATCGCCTTCGGGCTCTTCTGGTTCCTCCGCGGGGACCTGATCGGCGGCATCTGGCTCGCGCTGATCGGCTTCATCCTGCTGCAGTCGGCGCGCGGCGCGGTGATGCAGACGGAGTTCACGCGCCGGATCGAGGGGATTCGCGTCGCCGACGTGATGGACGACGAGCCGGTCGCGATCCCCGACAACGCGAGCGTGGAGCGCGCGCTCGACGAGTTCTTCCTGCGCTACAGGTGGCCGTGGTTCCCGGTCGTCGACCCAACTCAGCGGTTCCTCGGGCTGATCGAGCGCGGCGCCGCGGACGCCGTTCCCGAAGTGAGCCGGACCTCCTCGACCGTGCGTGACGTGTTCGAGGCCGACTCCACCGGCACCCTGCGGGTCCGCGACGACGCGCCGCTCGAGTCGCTGCTGGGCAACGACGCGCTCACTCGGCTCGGCGCGCTGATGGCGGTGGATGAGGACGGCCATCTGCGCGGGGTCGTGACCGCCGATCAGGTCGGCCGAGCGCTCAGGCGCGCCCTCGCCACGAGTGGCGACGGCTCCTCGAGCCACCCGCCGGCCGTCTGAGCCGATGGACGGGCCGCGCGTCGGCGCGATATAGGATCGCGCGTCCATGCCGAAGGGGCCATCCGGAAACTCCGCGTGGGCGGCTGGCGAGCGCCGGAGACCGCCAGGCCACCGACGCAGTCGGCGCGGCGTACTTGCCGGTACGCAAGCCGGCGAGGAGACCGCCTGGCGCACTCCGGGGTCGCCAGGCGCGCGCGGGGGGTTTTCGGATGGCCCCTAAGCACGACGTACTGGTGATCGGCGCCGGGCTCGCGGGACAGCGCGCGGCGCTCGCGGCGGCCGAGGAGGGCGTATCGGTCGGCATCGTCTCGAAGGTCCACCCCGTCCGCTCGCATTCCAACGCGGCCCAGGGCGGCATCAACGCCGCCCTTCAGGAGGGCGACAGCTGGGAATCCCACGCCTTCGACACGGTCAAGGGCTCCGACTACCTCGGCGACCAGGACGCGATCGAGATCATGTGCCGCGAGGCGCCGGAGGAGATCCTCCACCTCGAGCACCTCGGCGTCACCTTCCACCGCAACGACGAGGGGCGCCTGGGCACGCGCGCGTTCGGCGGCGCCTCCCAGGCGCGCACGTACTACGTGGCGGACATCACGGGCCAGGCGATCATGCACGTGCTCTACGAGCAGCTCATGAAGTTCTCCGCGCAGATCTCGCGCTATGAGGAGTACTTCACGACGCGACTCGTCCTCGACGACGAGGGGCGATGCGTGGGTGCCGTGCTCCGAAACGTCGCCGACGGCTCGATGGAGCTCTACGAGGCGAAGAACGTGATCCTCGCCACCGGTGGCAACGGCCAGATCTGGCGGCCCTCGACCAACGCCCTGATCTGCACCGGCGATGGCATCGCGATGGCGTACCGGGTCGGGGCGCCGCTGATGGACATGGAGATGATCCAGTACCACCCGACGACCCTTGCGAAGAAGGGATTCCTGATCACCGAGGGAGCTCGCGGCGAGGGTGCCCACCTCCTGAACGCGGAGGGCGAGCGGTTCATGGAGCGCTATGCGCCCAACAAGATGGAGCTCGCCTCCCGGGACGTCGTCTCGCGCGCCGAGCAGACCGAGATCAACGACGGCCGCGGTTTCGACGACGGCACCGTGGCACTGGACATCACCGTCGTCCCGCGCAAGCGGATCCACGAGGCGCTCCGGGAGATCGTCCTCGTCGGGCGAGACTTCGCCGGCGTGGACATCACCCGCGAGCCCATCCACATCAAGCCGGGCAACCACTACACGATGGGGGGCGTCAAGACCGACGTCAACGGCGCGACCCCGATCCCGGGGCTCTACGGCGCGGGCGAGCTCGCATGCCTGTCCGTCCACGGCGGCAACCGGCTGGGCGCCAACTCGCTCCTCGACACCCTCATCTTCGGACGCCGGGCCGGCAAGCACGCCGCGACCCGCGCGAAGCAGGTCGATGGGGCCAGGCCGGCGGAGGCGGCGCTCAGGGACTCCGAGCGCGAGGTCGCCGAGCTGATCGGCCGCGATCACGACAACGGGCGGCGGATTTCGGTCCTCCGCAGGGAGCTCGGCGAGACGATGGATCGCTTCGTGGCCGTCTTCCGCGACGAGGACGGAATTCAGACGGCGCTCGACCGGGTGAAGAAGCTCCAGGAGGAGCTGCCGAGCGCATACATCGACGATCAGGGCACCGTCTTCAACCAGGACGTCCTGGGGGCGATCGAGCTCGGGTTCATGCTCGACCAGGCCGAGTGCACGTGCGTCGCCGCACTCCACCGCACCGAGAGCCGCGGCGCGCAGTACCGGACCGACTTTCCCGAGCGAAACGACGACGAGTGGCTCAAGCACATCGAGCTCAGCCCCAACGGGGACGAGCCCGAGGTGAGTTACTCGCCCGTGACGATCACGCAGTGGCAGCCCGCCGAACGGACCTACTAGGGTGATTGTGGATGGCTGAGTACACGCTGAAGGTCCGCCGTTACCAGCCCGAGACGGGTGAGGGCCCGTACTGGGAGGAGTTCAAGGTCGACCTCGACCCGGACCTCTCCGTGCTCGACGGCCTGCTGCAGGTCCGGGACGAGAAGGACGGCACGCTCGTGGTTCGATGCTCTTGCCGCGCCGCCATCTGTGGCTCGTGCGGCACCAAGATCAACGGCCAGTCAACACTCGCGTGCAAGACGCAGCTCGCCGAGGCGCAGGACGGCGCGAACCGCCGATCCCCGGATGGGTCGGCGCCGATCGTGGTCGAGCCGATGGGGAACATGCCCGTGGTCAAGGACCTCGTGACCGACATGGAGTCCACGCACTGGGAGAAGATCCGGCGGGTGACGCCGTGGCTGATCCCGGAGGGGGATCCGCCGGAGCGCGAGTACGTGGTGCCGCCGGAGTCGATGATCGACGTGACCCAGTCGATGGCCTGCATCCAGTGCGGCGCCTGCGTCTCCTCGTGCCTGTCGATGGAGGCCGATCCGGAGTTCGTCGGGCCGGCCGCTCTCGCCAAGGCCTACCGGTTCGTGGGCGATCCACGGGACGCCGAGACCAGGCAGCGCCTGTACGACCTGGCCCAGGATCCCCACGGCATCTACGACTGCACGCACTGCTTCCAGTGCATCGACGCCTGCCCGAAGGGCGTGGCGCCGATGGACCAGATCATGCGCCTCCGCCGTAAGGCGGGGCACGACGAGGACATCAACGACGTGAACAACGGTCGCCGCCACGAGCTCGCGTTCACGAAGATCATCGCGCGGAAGGGGACGCTCGACGAGTCGCTCCTGCTTCAGGAGTCCTACGCGCAGGGCGTCGGCGGCAAGCTCATGCCCACCTCCGGGGCGATCAAGGGGCTCATCGGATCGCTCCCGACGGCGATCCGCGGCATCCGGACGGGGAAGATGCGCTCGCTCGCGAAGCTGATCCCCGGCGTGCATCCGAAGCTGCCGGACGGCGCACAGCAGCACGTCAAGAGCGTCTACCAGCATGCCGAGGAGCACCGCGAGGAGCTCAACCTCTACATCACCGGGGAGGAGGAGGTCGAGCCGGAGCCCGATGAGGCGTCCGATCCGCTCGCATCGGCGGTCGGCGGCGAGGGCCGGCACCCCGAGCTGGTCACCGAGGGCGGCAGCGAGACCGTGGGGACCTCGGAGGCGACGCCGGAGGCGGACGTCGAGCCCGAGCCCGACGAGGAGGGGAGGCTCTCGTGACGGATCTGAAGCTCGCCTACTGGCCGGGCTGCGTGTCGCGCGGGTTCACCCCCGAGCTTCACGGCTCGATGGCGCTGGTCGCGGAGCGACTGGGGATCGAGCTGGTCGAACTCGACCGCGCCAACTGCTGCGGCGCCGGCGTGATCGCCGAGCACAACACCGAGCTCGCCGACACGCTCAACGCCCGAACGTTCGCCCTCGCCCAGAGCACGGGCCTGGCGATGATGAACATCTGCTCGACCTGCCAGGGCGCCCAGTCCGAATGCCAACAGCGGCTCGACGCCGACTCGGCGTACCGGGCGCACATCAACGAGGCGCTGGCGGACGAGGGGCTCGAGTACGTCAGGGGCAAGGAGGGGTGGACGAACAAGAACCTCCTGTGGATCCTGGTCGAGGACTACGGCCTGGACCAGCTCTCCGAGAAGGTGACTCGGCCGCTGTCGGAGCTGCGGGTGGGCCCGTTCTACGGTTGTTACGTCCTCCGCCCGAAGCACCGGATCGGCTACGAGCAGCATCCCGATCGCGATCTCTATCTGGAGCGCGTCATCGAGACGCTGGGCGCCACGCCGGTCGAATACGACGGCGCGCGCAAGTGCTGCGGCTTCCCGGTGATCACGATGAACCGCGACACCTCGCTTCGGCAGGCGGGAACCCACATCGCCGACGCTCTCGACGCAAGCGCCGACTGCCTCGTCACGCCGTGCCCCCTATGCCACCTGAACCTGGACATGCAGCAGCCGGAGGCCGCGAAGGTGACGGGCCGCGACCTCGGGCTCGCCATCCTCCATCTGCCACAGCTCGTGGGGCTCGCGCTCGGATTCGATCCGAAGGAGCTCGGGATGAGCAAGCACATCGCCTCGACCGAGTGGGTCGAATCGCGACTCGCCGGCGCGGTCCCCGCCTGATCCAGATGGAGTCCGGCGAGCCGGCACCCCAGGCGCCGAAGCCGCCCCCCGAGGTGGAGTCGGCGGTGCTGCTGGGCCACATCGACGAGGCGGTCAGCCTCTACGTCCTCCACACGGGAATCGACGAGGAAGCCGCGCGCGAAATCGTCACCCAGCTAGCGGACGAAAACTAGCCCCGAACCGCCCCCGAACGGCGCATTGACGGGGTTAGGTGGGCTATAGCCCCCTTAACCCCGTCAATGGCGGCGAGGAAGGCGGGCCGCGCTCGATGCTGACCGCGGCTCGAAGGGTCCGCTCGACCTGTTTGGGGTCGTATCGCACTTGCCAGTGGGTGAATCGGAGCTGCTTCATCCCCGCTGCGACATGGGCTTGGTCGCGGAGGCGATCCCTCGCCTGCTCGCTGGGCGTCCGGTGATAGCGCAGGCCGTCGGTCTCCACCACGAGGCTGAGCTCGGGCCAGTAGAAGTCAACCCGGAACCCGTTCACCCACTGCTGGGTCAAGGGCTTTCCAAGCGCGCTCCGCTTTGCGATCCGCAGGAAGCGCCGCTCGAGCTCGGAGTCGGTGAGGACGAACTCGCCCCGCTCCAAGATCCAACGCAGCGGTCGCACCCCTCGCTCCCCTCGCCGATCCTGGAGCGCCGCACCGAGGGCCGCTGAATCGATGAGGTCCAACTTGTCCGCCTCGTTGATCGCGGCCTCGAGCGCATAGGGGCGGAGGCGAGTCCCAAGATCGATGAGAGCCCGCACGGGCTCGGTCACGGGAATGTTGCGGCGACTCGTGCTGTCCTCCGAGGGAAGCGCGGAACGGCGATGCACCTCGATGCCCGCGTGACGAGGATCGGCGCTGCGAGGGACCGAGACGTGGATCTCGCTCCTGGTTTCCTTGCGGATCGCCCAGAGCGCTGCGGCGCTTTCATGGCTCAAGACCGCCCCGTCGCCACAAGCAAGGACCGCGCCCATCCACTCGCCCATGCGCGTGAGCTCGCGCCTGCCAACGGCATAAACGCCGCGATGGATCGGGTGCAATCGGCCGATCGTGACCCGGTGCTTGATGGCCTCGAGGGTGTAACCAAGATCGAGGAGCTGGAAGAGGGCAACGACGCCGTGCTGGGCGATAGCCAACGCCCAGGCACTTTTGGCGCGCATTGACGGGGTTAGGTGGGCTATAGCCCCCTTAACCCCGTCAATGCTGCGATGCGCCCCCTTCGGTGCCTTCGTTGGCGCTGCTCGAATGGCTCAGGCGCGACGGGGCCCTAGCCCACGATCCGGTCCGAGACGTCCTGCGACGCCGGTTCCGGCTCGGCCTGCTCGCGCCGGTGCATCTGGCGCTCGATCCAGCTCGCGCCGACGGTGTCGGTCAGGCCGTGGGCGACGATCGAACAGAGGATCGTGAAGGCGGCGATGTCGAAGATCAGCTCACCCTGATCCACCGCGGATTTGAGGACGAAGAGCGCGAACAGCATCGACGCGACCCCCTTCGGGCCGAACCAGGCGATGAACGCCTTCTGCGGGCCAGGCAGCCGGCTCCGGACGAGGGAGATCATGATCGCGACCGGGCGGGCCAGCACAAGGGCCAGGACGATGAAGATCGCGAGCCGCCAGATCTCGCCGATGTACCCCGTCGCGACGATCAGCGCGCCGAAGATGAAGAACGTGATGACCTGCGAGACGGCGCTCGCATTCTCGGCGAAGTCGACGAACGCCTCAGGGATCTCGTGCTCGCTCGCTCCCATCGCGATCCCGGCGACGAACGCCGCGATCAGACCGTTGCCGATGGTCACGTCGGCGAGGCCAAAGGCGGCCAGACCGAAGCCGACGGCATAGATGCCCTCGTAGCGCCGCGTGATCCCTCCGCCGGGCAGGTAATGGTGCAGCCGGCCGCCGACGATGCCGACAAGGACGCCGACCACGGCGCCGAACGCGGCCTCACCGAGTACCTTGGCCGCCTCGGTCCCCGCGTCGCCCGCCGGTCCCGCGAGCGCGAGGAAGAACAGCACGAACGGGAGCGCGAGACCGTCGTTGAGGCCCGACTCGAGGTTCAGCGTGTGGCGCACGATCGCCGGAACGCGCTGGGCAGTCACGACCGTCGAGGTCACCACGGGGTCGGTCGGCGTGAGCACCGCCGCGAGCAGGAAGGCCTCGGCCCAGCTCAGGTCGCCGAACAGGCTGTGCCCGATCAGCGCAAGCAGGCCGAGCGTGATCGGCATCGCCACGACGATCGCTCGCGTCACGGGGCCCCAATGAAGGCGGAGCAGCTCTCGCTCGACGAACAGGCCGTCGGAGAACAGGGTCAGGATCAGAGCAAGCTCGATCACGTCCACGATCCCCGGGGACGTCGCGGTCACCGAGACGACTCCCGTCTCCGCCAGGACGATCCCCGCCACGACCGAGAGCACGGAGATCGAGAGGACCGTGCCCCGCATCAGGCCCGAGAGCGCCGCCGCGACGGCCAACAGAACGCCGACGACCAGGAGCGCATCGCCGAAGCCGAGGTTCATGGACGGCTTATAGACGGTTCAGCGCTGCCCGCGCGGGTGAGTGAGCCCGGAGGGCGAACGGGTGAGAAACCAGCCCCGGCGGCCGTCAGGGATGACGGGCGCGGTTGGTTTCGAGTGAGCCCGGAGGGCGAGCGGGTGAGAAACCAGCCCCGGCGGCGATCAGGGATGATTGCCGCGGCTGGGAGCGAACCAGTCGAGGTAACTCCCGCATGCGTGCTCTAGGGGGACCGACCGCTCCGGCTCCCCCGGGATCGGGCCGCCCGCCCCGGCCGGGCTTGCCGCGATCGCCCCCAGGTGCGCCTGGGCCTTGGTCCCCAGCACCCGGCCGAGGAACGGCGGGTCCTCGACCGCGACGGTGAAGCGCACCGGCCCGCGACTGCCGACGCTCAACCGGCCGACCGGGAAGTACGGCACCGACCCGCGGTAGTCGAGATTCGGTGGGAGGGTCTCCGAGAACCCCGGTGCCGAGACCCGGATCGGCTGCGTCGCGTCGTACTGGATCGAGATCTCCCATCGACCGGACGGCAACTCGAGGGTCTGGGTCACGGGCGATCCGGCCTCCACCGTCGACCCCGGAGACCAAGTCCCTCCGATCACGGGCGGCCGGGCAAAGACGTGTGCCCTCCCGGGCGCGGGCGGCCGCCGGCCCCCCGAGCATTGGAGCTTCACCCCGGGGTCATCGCCCTCGTCGAGCACCCGGCGAGGACCCGCGGGGCCCGTCCGCTTCCAAAGCACGAAGTCGGGTGTCTCGCGGACGGGCTCGAACGTCGGTGGTGGGCCACTGGCATACGCAGCCCGCGTAGTGATCACGTAGGGGAATCGATCCAGGGTCGCCGCGGTGACGGAGTCGAAGTCGAACTTGCGAAAGACGTCCTTCAGCCGCAGATCGGGCTTCACGTAGTTCGGGTCGTAGAAGTTGCGGACGGCGGTGAACGGACGCGCGCCGCGCAGCTCATAGGCGACGAAGTTGTCGCGCCCCAGGAACAGCACCTTCTGGCCCTGCACGAGGGGGCGCAGCTCGGCGAGCTGGTCGGCGTGGTCGGTGGGGCCCACGGGCGCCTGCCGGAGCACGGCGAAGCTCGAGATGGCCATGCCGACGGCGAGCACGACCGCGATGCCGGCCGCCATCCATCGCCACCTGCCGCGGACCTCGACCCCCAGCAGCCCACCGAACGCGATGAGCGCGACGAGCGGGGCGCAGATGGCGAGCGCCTTTGCGCTCGTATAGACGGTGCCGAACAGGCGGGCGCCGGCATAGCCCAGGATCGCCGCTCCCAGGGCCGCCGGCACCGCCGGGCCGTATCGCTTGAGCCAGCGCGGGACCGCGATGACGAGGGCCGCGGCGGCGATCACCGCCCCGGCATAGAAGGCGACCGGGTGGCCCGAGTCCGATGCGGCCAACCGGAACTCACTGGTGGGCCAGATGCCGAGTGCCTCCAGCGGCGAGAGCTGGTGCCGGAGGTTTCCGAGCCCGCCGCTCAGGTTGGAGGTCCGGAACGCTCGAAAGCTCCCGAAGTCCGCCATCCGCGTCCACTCGGGAGCGGTCAGCACCGCCAGCACCGCGACGGCCGCGCCCACCGCCCACAGCCCCGCCCCCAGAGATCGGGCCCTGCCCCTGACGAGCTGGATCGCGATGTAGATCGCGGCCGCGGCGGCGAGCCAGAAGAGCCCGGGGAAGCTGTAGGTGTAGACCGCGCCGGCCGCGATCACTCCCAGCGGGATCGCCCGGGCAGGCGAGGTCGTCGAAGGAAGCAGCAGGGCGAAGCCCAGCAGGAACAACGCGATGATCGGTTCCTTGAACGCCTCCTGCGCCAGGTAGGCGGTGATGAGGTACGGCAGGGACGTGAGCGCGGCTGCGACGACGCGAGGCGCGGGCCGCAGTCCCCGGAGCGCCTCGAAGGCGACGAGGGCGGCCAGCGCCGGGATCGCCAGCGTCAGGCCGGCGAACGCATCGACGAGCCCGGTTCCGAGCGTCTCGCTCAACCCCGCGACGAGCGCGTGCGGCCCGACCGGGTAGCCCTGGTGGATGAGGACGGGCATGTCGCCGAGCCGGGTGTTCAGCCAGTCGGCGATCAGCAGGTGGTAGGCCATGTCGTCGTTGACGAGCCCCACGCCGAGGATGCCGACGCGCTCGTTCGCGATGAACGGAATCGACGCCGCGAGGAGTGCGAGAGCCCCGGTGGCCAGCGCCAGCGCGAG
>Ga0209382_10003395_pt1 | contig 22109 bp, 16 predicted proteins | sample SoiMetdeltSBSDD5_FD_187599 | JGI IMG/M metagenome (GOLD analysis project Ga0209382, IMG submission 187599) | Bulk soil microbial communities from a Populus tree surrounding site in Tennessee, USA - Soil MetaG P. deltoides SBSDD5 (SPAdes) (version 2) | ecosystem: Environmental > Terrestrial >...
GCGGGCTGCTGAGCAGCGCCGCGAACCTCTGGAACACGCGGACGTCGGGTGGGACGGTCACGCACCAGAACATCGGCTACCTCTGGCCGATGGGGCCCTACTTCTGGGTCACCGACCGGCTCGGCATCCCCGATTGGGTCGCGCAGCGGTTCTGGATGGGGACGATCATGTTCCTCGCCGCGGCCGGCGCGTACTTCCTGTTCCGGACGCTGTGGGGCGACCGCCGCGCCGCGGTGGTCGGCGCCCTCGCGTACGGGCTGTCGCCGTTCGTGCTCGGCCACATCACCGGGCAGTCGGCGCTGCTGCTGCCGTTCAGCGCGCTGCCGTGGCTGATCATCGCGGCGCGCAACGCGCTGCGCGGCGATCCGTGGCGATGGGCGGCCGCGTTCGCACTCATCGCCACGACCGCGGGCTCGTTGAACGGCAGCTCGATGTTGTTCGTGATCTTCGGCGCGGTGCTCTGGATCCCGTACGCGGTGTGGTGGGAGCGAACTGCGTCGGTACGCGCCGGTGTGACCACGCTGCTGCGCATGGCCGGTGCCGGGCCGCGGTACACGAGCTACCCGACGGCGCCCGAGTGGCGGGACGACTTCACCGAGGCCGACGCGCTTGCCGCCTGCGCGCGCGCCGCGCAGCGGCCGGACGAGCCGATCTCGCTCTACGTGCACCTGCCCTTCTGCGAGCGGTTGTGCCTGTATTGCGGGTGCACGGTCGAGATCCACGGCCACCGGGACCGGCCGGTCAGCTACCTGGACGCGGTGGAGAAGGAGCTGGAAATCGTCGCGCGCGCGCTCGGCCGGCGGCGTGACGTGAACCAGCTCCATTGGGGCGGCGGCACGCCGACGTTCCTGCTGCCCGACCAGCTCGAGCGGCTGTGGCGCATGATCACGCGGCACTTCCGCGTGCTGCCGGGCGCCGAGGTGTCGGTGGAGGTGGACCCGCACATCACCACCTTCGAGCAGGTGGACCTGCTCACGTCGCTGGGGTTCAACCGCGTGTCCATGGGCGTGCAGGACTTCGACCCGCACGTGCAGCAGGTGGTCAAGCGCGACCAGACCTTCGACGAGACCGACGCCCTCGTGCGCCGCCTGCGCGAGCGGCGTGTGGACGGCATCAACATCGACCTCATGTACGGCCTGCCGGACCAGACCGAGGCCGGCTTCGGGGACACGCTGCAGCGCATCACCGCCATGCGACCGGACCGCCTGGCCGTCTTCGGCTACGCGCACGTGCCGTGGATGAAGCCGGCGCAGAAGGTGCTGGAGAAGACCGCGACCATCCCGCAGGCCGTCGAGCGCGCGCGGCTCTTCGCGCTGGCGGTGCAGACGCTGGGCTCGGCCGGCTACGAGCTCATCGGCCTCGACCACTTCGCGCTGCCCAGCGACTCGTTGTGGAAGGTGCTGCAGGAGGGCCGGCTGCACCGGAACTTCATGGGCTACGCCACGGCGCCCGCGGACGAGATGGTGTCGTTCGGGATGTCGGCCATCGGCGACCTCGGCGGCGCCTTCGTGCAGAATGCGCGCAGCACGAAGGAGTACGAGCCGGCGCTCGCCCGGGGGCACCTGGCCACGATCCGCGGCCTGCTGCGCAGCGACGAGGACAACCTGCGGCGCGCGGCCATCCTCTCCATCATGTGCCGCATGCGGCTGGACCTCGACGAGCTGGAGCAGAAGACCGGCCGCGCCGGGCTCGCCGAGCACTTCGCGACGGAGTGGAGCGAGCTGCAGCGCTTCGTGGACGAGGGCTTCGCGCGCTGGCGCGGCGCGCGCCGCTTGCAGGTGCTGCCGCGCGGCCGGCTCTTCCTGCGCCACATGGCGATGGTCTTCGACGAGTACCTGCGCAGGCACGCCGCCGAGGACGGCAAGCCGCGCTTCAGCCAGACGGTGTAGGGTGGCCGCCCGGCTGCTGCGCCTGCTGGGCGTGGCGCTCGCCTGCGCGCTGCCGGTCCTGTTGTGGGATGCCTCGCTGCGCGCGGCCGTGCGTCGCGATGTCGCCGCGCTGGCCGGCCCCGAGGACCCCGCGCGCGAGCGTGCCGCGGCGCGCCTCGCGGCGCTCGGCGCCGACGCGGTGCCGGCGGTCGTGCGCTGCTTCTCGGCCGAGCAGCACAACGCCGCGTCCGCCGTGCGCGACTCCGGCACCTCCGTCGGCGCAGGCGAGCTGACCACGCCGGCCATGACCTTCCTGCAGGCCCATGCCAGCCCGGACGTGGTGGACGGCGTGGTGGCGGCGCTGGGCGACGAGGACCACGACGTGGCGCACTTCGCGGGCCTCACGCTAGCGTGGATCGGAGAGGCCGCCGAGCCGGCCGTGGCCGCGCGGCTGCGCGATCCCGAGCCGCGCGTGCGCGCCAGCGCGGCCTGGGTGCTCTCGCTGATGGGCGAGGCCGGCACGCCCGCGCTGCCCGCGCTGCAGGAGGCGCTGGCCGACCCGGACGAGGACGTGCGCCACGTCGCGCGCTTCGCGATCAGCCAGCTCTCGTCGGGCAACGAGGCCTTCTGGGAGGCCGTGCGCGCCTTCCGAGCGGGCTCGCGATGAGCGCGTCGAGCCGGCGCAGCTGGGAGGGACCGTGGGAGGGGGGCCTCGCGCTGATCCTCGCGCTGGCGGTGCAGGCTGTCGCGCTCGCGGGCTGCCAACCGGCGCTGCACCTCGGCGGGTTCGCGCTCCTGCCGCTGGCCGAGCCCATCGCGCTCCTCGATGCGGCGCTGGCCGTCGGCGCCGCGCTGCTCGCACTGCGTGGGCTGCGGCTCGGCGGCCGGCCCGGCGCGTGGCCGGCGGCCCTGGCCCTCGCGCTCCTCTCCCCGTTCGCGGCCGAAGTGCTGCTGGCGCCATTCGCGTGCACGCTGCCGAACGGCGCGCCTCGCCGCGCGGCCTTCCTGCTGCTGTCGGCGGCCGGCGCGCTCGGCGCGCTGCGTCTCGGCCAGCGTGCCGCACGGCGCGGGCCGCCGCCGGGACCGCCGACGCCGTTCGCCCGCGCGGCGCGCCGCTGGGCCGCGCGCGGAGCGCTCGCCGCCGGGACGCTGGCGGTCCTGCTCGTGGCAGCGGAGCTCGCCCTGGGCGCCGCCGGCGTCGGCGAGCGCCGCTATGCCCGCCCGCTCCTCATCCTGCCCGGCGACGGGCGCCGCATGCCGCTGTCCGAGATCGCCCTGTTCGTGCCTTTCGGTCCGCCCCCGCCCGGCACGTTCTCGTCGCGCTTCCGCCCGTACGTCTTCTTCAAGGGCTGGTACGACCGCCCGCGCTGGTCGTACTTCGACGCGCAGGGCCAGGTGGCCTACGTCTTCAACCGCCACGGCCTGCGCGACCACGACTTCGAGCTCTTGCCCGCGCCCGATGAATACCGCGTGGTGGCGGCGGGCGACTCCTTCACCTTCGGCGCCGGCGTGCCGCTGGACCTGTGCTGGCCGGAAGTGCTCGAGCGCAACCTGCGCGAGCACCTCGGCCGGCCGGTCGAGGTGATCAATGCCGGCTTCGCCAGCGGCAACCATCCGGGTGACTACGAGCCGTGGCTGATCGGCAACGGCGTGCGGCTGCAGCCGGACGTCGTGGTCGTCGGCCTGTGCCTCAACGACCTGCACAAGGACGTCTCGCTCTTCGGATTCCGGCCGCGCAGGCTGCCGCCCCAGCCGCTCGCCGGGCGCTCGCACCTGCTGAATGCCTGGCAGGAGAGCAGGCTGCCGCCCGACGGGCCCGCCGAGCCCATCGACTGGACGGTCTTGGTGGCTGCCGAGCCGGAACAGTGGGAGGCCAACCGCGCCGCGCTGCGCCGCACGCACGAGGCGCTGGAGGCACGAGGCATCCGGCTGGTGGTGGCCATCCTCCCCATGCTCTCGGGACTGCGCGGCGAGTACCCCTACGAGGGCCTGCACCACATGGTGGCCGAGGCCTGCGCCTCCGACGGCCTGGAGTGCGTGGACCTGCTGCCGCGCTTCCTCGGCCTCGTCGACGAGGACCTGTGGGTGCACCCCACGGACCAGCATCCCAACGACGTGGGGCACCGCATCATCGCGGAGGGCGTGGAGGAGTACCTCCGCCAGCCGCGCTGACGGCCGCGCCGGCGCGTCAGCCGGCGAGCGCAGCCGCCGACGCGGGCTCTGCCCGCAGCGTTTCGCGGGTGCCCTCGCCCGTCACGAACACGTACTCCGTATTCCGAAGGTGGCTCACGCGCCCGACCTTCTCGCCGCGCGGGTTGTAGATGCCGATCTGCGCGCCGACGTAGCGGCGGCTGTCGCGCTCGAGCACCGTGACGGGCCCGCGCGTGGCGAGAAGCGACTCCATCTCGTCGCGCGTCACGAAGCCCTCGTTGCTGAAGGACACCACGAGGTGCCGGCAGCGCAGCGTCGCGACCAGCTGCGCCAGCGCCGCGCGGATGCGGGCGCGCGAGTTGAAGTCGGACTGCCGGTCGCGGCAGTCGGCGCGCTTGCAGGCGGTGCCGTACACCTCCGGCTTGTCCCAGCGCACGAGCGACTCCCACACGTGGTAGTTGCCCAGGTACTTGTGCTGGTTGTAGGGCGGGTCGAGGTAGGCCACGTCGGCCGAGAGCTCCTGCGCGGCGGCCAGCGCGTCGAGCTCGTGCACTTCGGCGCGGCCGTGCGCTGCGCGCGGCAAAAGCAGCGGCAGGCGCAGTGTGAGCCGGTTGCCTGCCCGCGGCGCCCAGTCCTTCAGGTAGGCCATCTGCACGCCGGTCGTGCTGTCCACGCGGTCGGCGGCCTCCATGAGCGAGACCAGCAGCACGGCCTCCAGTTCCGGCCGCAGGCCCTTCTTCGCGATGGTCTCGCGGATGGCGTCCACGCGCGCGCCGTTCTCGGGCCGGAAGAAGCGGCTCTTCTCGCAGTACGTGTGCGTGAACCAGCCCGGCTCGCCGGGCAGCGCGTCGAGCTCGCGGATCAGGCGCTTGGCGTCGCGCGCCACGCGCTCGCGGTCCGCCTGCACGTAGCAGCGGGCGAGCGTGGCGGCGTAGGCGTTGTGGTCGTTGGCGAGGACGCGGAAGCCGGCGGCCTTGAGTGCGTGCCCGACGCGCGACGTGCCGCTGAAGAGGTCGATCACGGAGCGCGCCCGGGGCAGCGCGCGGATCGTGTCCACCAGCAGGGGCACGAGCAGGCGCTTGGAGCCGAGGTACTTGATCACGGGGACACGGTACCGCGAGGGACGGCGTGAGCCTCTCCAACGGCACGCGTTGGCGCGAGTAAGATGCTCCGAGGCGGCCCATCGGGGGCGCCCCGCACGGTGCCGGGGAATCGGCCATGGCCACGCGACGCGGGAAGCTGGGTGCGAGCCTGTTGCTGGTGCTCGGCCTCGTCGCAGTCGCCTGGTGGATACTGGCCACGGGCGAGAGTTCGGGCGAACCGCTCGTGCAGACGGGATTCGTGACGGAGACGGCGCCTGCGTCGCCTGCCGCGGCGGGTCTCGAGCCGGTGGCCCCTGAGGGCGCTCCCGAACTCGTCCTGGCCAGTCGACTTCTGCCGGATGCCGGCACCGAACCGGCCGTGTCGGGCGCGCCGAGCGAGCTGGAGGAGGCGATCATCGGCCGTGTGCTCGACGTCAGCGGCCGTCCGATCGCCTCGGCCTTGGTGGAGTTGCTGGCCCTGCAAGGCCCCCTGCTCGGCGCGAAGGCCTTCTGGCAGCTCGCGCGGTCGTCTCCCGAAGCCGGCGCGCTGATCGAGACGACGACCGGCCGCGACGGCCGCTTCCGGCTCGTGGTGCGCGAGGGCTTGCTGCGGCAGCGGCCGGGCGAGGACATCCCGGATGGCTACGACCCGCTGCTGCGCTTCAGCGCCAGGGGCTACGCCAGCGAGGCGCGGCGCGCGCTGCCCGGCGGCACGGCGCAGATGGACCTGGGCGACATCGTGCTGGAGACGGGCGCGCGCCTGCGCGGCCGCCTGGCCGATGCCTCCGGCGCCGCGGTGGCCGGCGCGCGAGTCACGCTCGAGCGCGAGACGCCCGAACGCGTGAACAGCCGGACGAGCGATGCCGCCTACGAGCTCGAGGCCGGCGAGACGGCCGCCGACGGGCACTTCGACCTGCCGGGCGTGCGCGAGGGCCGGGCGGGCCTGCGCGTGGAGGCGGAGGGCTGGCCCGTGCTGGAGCAGGACGACCTCGAGCTGCTGGCCGGCGAGGTGCTCGACCTCGGCACGCTCGTGCTGGCCGCCGGGCTGTCGGCCGAGGGCACGGTGTACGACGTCGACGGCCCGCTGCCGGGCGCGACGGTGGAGGTTCGCCAGCGCGTGCCGGGCGGAGTGCTGCACAAGGTGGCCGCCTGCACCACCGACGCGCGCGGCCGCTTCGCCTGCCACGGCCTGCCCGCGGGCGTCGTGCACGTCCTCGCCTCGGCGGACGAGCACTATTCCGCCGAGATCGAGGTCGAGCTGCCGGCCGGCGCGCCGCTGCAACTCGAACTGCCGGACCTGCCCCGGCTGCTGGTGCGCGCCCGCGACGCCGACGGCAAGCTCGTGGGGCGCGGCCAGGCACGCCTCGTCGCCGGCAGCGATCTGGTGGCCGGCGCGGACTTCGTGGAGGGCGCCGCCGATCTCCTCCTGCCGAAGGACGGCACGCTGCTGGTGACGGCCGCCGGCTGCGCGCCGCGCGCCCTCGAACTGAAGCGGGCCGACCTCGGGAGCCTGCGCGCGGGCACGCTGCAGCTCGAGCGGGAGTCCGTGGTCGTCGGCCGCGCGCGCGACGTGGAGGGGCGGCCGCTGCCCGGATTGCGGCTGCGCGCGCGGCCGTTCGGCGCGACGCCGCTGGCCAACATCGAGCTCGTCGTGATCGAGGGCCTGACCGACGCCCAGGGGGACTTCGAGCTGCGCGGCCTGTCGGCGGGCGAGTGGACGCTGGGCGCGGATCGCGCCGGCTATGCGCCGGGCCGCTTCGGCGTGACGCTGGCGGCGGGCGAGACGCAGCGCACCGAGCTGGTCTTCGGCGCAGGCACGCAGCTGGCCGGACGCGTGGCGGACACGCGCGGCGTCCCGCGCAGCGACGTCGAGGTGAAGGTGGGCAAGCACGCCCGCGCGCTCACGGATGCCGAGGGCCGCTTCGCATTCGTCGGACTGCGCCCCGGTCCGGTGCGCATCACTCTCGACGAGAGGCCCGCGACGGATTTCACGTTGCTGGCCGACCAGCTCAACCAGGTGGACCTCGTTTTGCCCGCCCGCGCCACCTTGTCCGGCCAGGTGCGGTCCGGCGGACATGGCGTGGCCGACGCGCGCGTGAAGCTCGAGCCTGGCCTGCCGCCGGGCGGCCGCTCGCGCACCGTGCAGGGCGACGCCGAGGGTCGCTTCGTCGCCGCGGATCTCGATCCCGGCAACTGGACCGCCGTGATCTTGCTCGCCGACGCGCTGCAGCGCACGCGGCGGGAGCTCGCGCTGGCCGAGGGCGAGCAGCGCGTGCTGGACGTGGACCTCTCGGGCAGCCACCTGCGCGTGCTGGCCCGCCGCGCCGAGGACGGTGCGCCGCTGCCGGGCGTGGTCCTGCGCCTCAAGACGGACGACCGCAAGACCACCACCGAGCAGCAGACGGGCGCCGACGGCACGCTGACCCTCACGGATCTGCCCGCGGGGGCGGCCCTGCTCACCGCGCGCGCCGAGCGCCGGCTGAAGCTCGAGCGGCCGCTCGACGTGCCGGCGCAGAGTGGATCGCTGGAGGTGGTGCTGGACCTGCAGGCCGCCGCGCGGGTCGAAGGCCGCCTGAGCGCGGCCGACGGCGGCACGCTGCCGGTGGCCGTGGTCGTGCAGGCTCCGGGCGCCGACGAGCACCGCACCGTGCCGCTCGATGGCCGCTTCACGCTCGACTACCTGCCCGCCGGTCCGGCGCGGCTCGTGGTGCGACAGGACAGGAACCCGGACTTCCGCATCACCGACGAGGTGGACCTGGCCACGCTCGCGCTGGAGCTCGTGGCGGGCGAGATCACCCGGCCCGATCTCGTGGTGCAGCCGGTGCGCCCGCCGTAGCACCGCCGCCCGCCATCCGGCATCGTGACGGCATGGCCGGGACGCTCGACACTCTCGTCCTCGGTGCGGGCATCTCCGGCCTCGCCTACGCGCTGGAGTACGGCACGGCGGCCGAGCTGCTCATGCTCGACGCCGCACCTCGCGCCGGCGGCCTCGTGCGCACCAGCCACGCGCAGGTGCCGGACGTGGGCGCGTTGCGCTTCGAGTGGGGGCCCGAGGCGCTGCAGGACAACTCGGACGAGACGCGCGCGCTGCTGGGCGAGCTCGGGCTGCAGCCGCTGCCCGCGGCCGCGGCGAGCGCGCGCCGCTACGTGTGCTGGCGCGGCCGGCTGGTGCCGCTGCCGCTCGCGCCGGGCGATGTCCTCGGCTCGCCGCTGCTCTCGCCGGCGGGCAAGCTGCGGGCGCTGACCGAGCCCTTTCGCGCGCGCGACGTCGGGCTCGAAGGCTCGGTAGCGGCCTTCGTCCGCCACCGGCTGGGCGAAGAGGTGCTGCAGCGGTTCGTGGACCCGTTCGTGGGCGGCATCTACGCGGGCGACCCCGAGCAGCTCTCGGCGCGCGCCGCCTTCCCGCTGCTGCACGAGCTCGTGGCACGGCACGGCAGCCTGCTCTCCGGGCTGCGGGCGCGGGCCCGGGAACGCCGCGCCGCGGGTGCGCCGCGGCGCCGTGGGCCGCCGGTGCTGTACACCCTGCCGGGCGGGCTCGGCACGCTGATCGACTCGCTGGCCGAGAGGCTCGCGGAGCGCCTGCAGCTCGGCACGCGTGTCACGGCGCTGCGGCGCGAGGGTGCGGACTGGCTGGTGACGGCACAACCCGTGGCCGACCGCGACCCGTCGCCGCCGCGCGAGCTGCGCGCGCGGCGGCTCGTGCTGGCGCTGCCGGTCGGCGCCACGGCGCGGCTGCTGGCGGAGGCCGTGCCCGCGGTGGCGGCCGAGCTCTCAGACATGACGAGCGAGTCGGTCGTCTCGATCAGCCACGCGTGGCGGCGCGAGCAGGTGGCGCACGCGCTCGACGGCTTCGGCTATCTCGTGCCGGCCGCGGAGCAGCGGCTGCACCTCGGCACGCTGTTCAGCAGCAGCATCGAACCCGGCTGCGCGCCGCAGGGCGTGGTGCTGCTGCGCACGCTGCTCGGCGGCGCGCGCCGGGGGCGCATGGTGGAGTGGCCCGACGAGGAGCTGCTGGCCGAGATCGGGGAGGGCGTCGCGCCGCTCCTGGGCCTGTCGGGCGAGCCGCTCTGGGCGCACGTCCTGCGGCACGTCGCCGTGCTGCCGCGCTACGACCTGCGCCACCCGCAGCGCCTCGAACGCGTGGCCGCGGCGCTCGCGCGGCAGCCGGGCCTCACGCTCCTGGGCAACTGGCGGCGCGGCATCTCGGTGAACGCGCAGGTGGAGGCCGCACGCGCGGCGGCGCGGGCCGACGCCGCGGGCTGAGCGGTCAGCCGCGCGCGGAGCGGCTGAGTGCGAAGGCGCCCCAGGCCGCGAGCAGGCACAGCGCGTTGCTCGCCAGCAGGTACAGCAGCGCCCGGCCGCGCAGCCCGGTGTCGGCGAGGCTCACCGTCTCCCAGGCGAAGGCGCTCATGGTGGTGAAGCCGCCCAGCACGCCGACCACGAGGAAGAGGCGCAGCTCCTCGCGCGGGTGGTCGTCGGGTGCGGCGAGCCAGGCCGCCAGGGTGCCGATGGCGGCGCAGCCCAGCACGTTCACGGCCAGCGTGCCGAAGGGGAAGGTCGTGGGCGCGCGCGCCTGCACGGCGGTGGACACCAGCCAGCGCAGCGAGGCGCCCAGCGCGCCTCCCGCCGCGATCCACGCGATCTTCATCCGGCTCCCTCCCGCGCGCCTTGAGCGGGGCTCGCGCGCGCCGGCATGATACGGGGATGAGTGCGACCGGCGCAGCCGTCCGTGCCGTCCGGGCGCCGAAGCGCCTGCTCTTCGTGTGCGTCGAGAACTCGTGCCGCAGCCAGATGGCCGAGGCCTTCGCGCGGCGGCTGGGCGGGCCCGGCGTGCTCGCGCAGTCGGCCGGCAGCCGGCCCTCGGGCGTCGTGAACCCGCGCGCCGTCGCCTCCATGCGCGAACTGGGCTACGACCTCGCGGCGCACGCGAGCAAGTCGCTGGCGGACGTGGCGCCGCCGGGCGCGCCGGCCTTCGACGTCGTCGTCACGATGGGCTGCGGCGACGCCTGCCCGTGGGTGCCGGCCGCGCGGCGCGAGGACTGGCAGGTCCCGGATCCCAAGGCCATGGAACCGGCCGAGTTCGCGCGGGTGAGGGACCAGATCGAGGAGCGGGTGCGAGGACTGTTGGTGAGGCTGCGGGTGAACTGAGCGGCAGGTCGGATCCGTCGACGACCCACGTACGGCCTCCTCTCCACCCTGCTCAGCGATGAACGTCCGACATGGCGTCGCGAATGGTTCGTTGCGACCCTAGTCCAGGACGACGCCACCGTGAGACGCGCACAGCATCACGCACTGGTCGATGACCGAGGGCGCATCGTAGGTGCCGGGCCGCAGGAGCACGACGTCCTTGGGCGCCGCCGCGGACAGCCCATCGGAGAGGTCGTCCAATGGCAGGTCCGCGAGCAAGCCAAACGGAAATGGCATCGGCCCGGGGAAGCCCCCGCTCTCGACATACCACGTCTGGCCACTGGCGACGTTCGCACGCACGATGTTCGAGGCGTCGGTGAGCCGATCGAGCTGGTCCGGCGTCAAGCGCTCGCGCTGGTTGAGGTTGTGATACGACATGATGTTCAGCCAGACGTCGTCGACTTCATCCTTCTGGGCTGTGCTCAGCTGGTCGTAGTCGACACCGAAGGACTCCTGGGCGATGCCATCCTGATCCCAGCAGGAGGCATCCGGCAGCGTGTCGGCGATTTCGTCGCTGGTGGAATCGCAGTCGCTGGCCGAGCAGCCTTGAGTATGGCAGAGATCGAAGAAATGTCCGGACTCGTGGAAGGGGCTCGTGAGAGCTGCACCCTGCCCGACCAGGATGATGTCACCGGTCGATGGGAAGGAGCAGACTGCGGAGCAGTCCGTGCCGAGGACATAGACATTGATGGCCGAGGTCTTCCATGCGAAGGCCGCCGTGTCGGCTTCGGCCGCAGCTTGCAGGTCGCCCGCATCTGCTGACGTGCAGCTCGAGTCGAACCATTCCGAGACACCGGGCAGGTCGATGATCTCGATCACTTCGAACTCGTAGCCGCGGGCCATCGCAGCGAGCTGCTCGTTGGCCAGGTCGAACGAGTCGAGGATCTCCTGGTCTGTGGTGTAGTTGCCTGACGTCGCGCGATTGCCGTTCTCGTCGAGGATGAACTTGACCGACACATCCCAGGTGATCTGGGCCTGCAGCCCGGTCACGAACACCACCAACATGATCACGAGGTACGAGAGTTTCATGGGACACCTCCTTCTTACTGCAGATTGACCAGGACCAGTACCAGACCCGTGCCCTCGTCGAGCGCGGACAGCGCCTTGCCGAGCACGGCGCCGTCACACGGACCGTCCGCCGCGGCCCGCATGGCGTGGCCGCACAGGCTGGAGGTCGTGAGCCGGTCACCGGCCCGGATGGGTCCGCCCTCGGTCGTGCAGCGCACGTAGACGCGGCCGGTCATGGCCACAAGCGTGTCGCCGTCGAGGGCGCCGTCCTGGACCATGCGGATGCCGTGGTTCACGCCGTTCGCGCCGGACACCGCGCCGACGACCTTGGCGTCGTAGGCGGTGGCCGACGGCAGCACGCGTCCGGGATGCTCCGGATCCACGCACACGACCGTGCCGGGCTCGATGACGCCCGCGGCCGATCCGAAGGCCTCCACGAGATCGCCGCCACCGTCGATCTGCAGGGCGTTACACACCACGCGTCCTGTGTTCGTGATGGAGGCCACCGTCTCTCCGACGTCGTTCATCGCGCGGAAGAGCGTGGTCGTCGACGGCACCTGGCGCACTCCGAGCGCGGCATTGGGCGAGTCGGTCCCGAATCCGGCCCGGCCGTCGTCGAAGATGCGGAACACCGTCTTGTCGGCGGCGTCGAAGCCGCGGATGATCGAGATGTTGCCGGGGATGACCTTCACGCCGAGCGAGGCGTTGGGCGACTTGGTCTGGATGCCGACGCGGCCCAGGTCGCGCTCGATGGTCAGGTGCGGGCCGGTCGCCGTCTGGTTGCCGTCCTTCGTGCCCCAGACCTTCAGCTGGTTGGAGTCGCCGTCGTAGAACAGGCTCATGCCGTAGGTGCCGTCGGGATCCTCCACCAGCCGCACCTGGCTGAAGTTGTCTGCGCCGAGGTCCGGCGAGGGCGAGATCATCACCGTGCCCATGGTGTCGCTGCCGTAGACGTGCAGGTCGGCCTTGGGCGCGGCGTCGCCGATGCTGACCTCGCCGCTGTCGCGTACCACGGTGATGTAGCGGCGGTCATAGGACTCGCCGCCATCCTCGGTGCTCAGGAGCTTGAAGCTGTCGGACGAAACGGGCACGGGCTGCTCCGCGAGAACGTCCGTGTCGAAGTACCAGCTCATGCCGCTCGTGGCTCCCGATCCGGCCGTGAAGCGCAGCTCGGCGTCGCCGCCGTAGCCGCCGCCGGAGATGGCGACGCGTCCGACGCTGCTGCCGACGACCTGGAGCTTCGCCGCGGGCGACGTCGTGCCGATGCCCACGTCGCCCGAGGCGGTGGAGATGTCGGCGCCGGTGAGCGACCCGTCCACCACGTCGGCCGAGTCGACCTCGCCCACGTTGTCATTGACGTACTTGGTGTCGGCTGACGTGGCCACGAGCGGCGCCGTCGTGGACGTCGTCTTCGTGCCGGTGAGCGCCGCGGCCGTCGCCGAGGCGCTCTCTTCGGCCGGCTCCTCGGACGGTCGCCCGCTCATCCGCAGCGTGGGACGGCCGCGCTCGTCCAGGTTCATCTGCACCTCCAGGTCGTCGGGGAGCCGGGCGGGCTCGAGCGCGCCGCCCAGCAGCGCGAGGGTGAGGTCGATCAGCCCGTCACCGAGGCGCTGGCCCGCGTCGACCTCGGGCGTCTCCGGATCGCGCGACCATGTCACGCGGCCGGCGACCGCGTGCGCATGGAAGAGCACGTCGCCGGTCGCGTTGTGCAGCAGCAGGTCCGCAAGGCCGTCGCCGTCCAGGTCGAGGCGCTCGGCGGACAGGCCGTACCCGGCGTCGTCCAGGCCCAGCTCGGCGCCGGCCTCGCGGAAGCGGCCGAGCCCCAGGCCCAGCCAGGCCTGGTTCGCGTCCGGGCCCACGAGGTAGGCGTCGAGCAGCCCGTCGGCGTCGAGGTCCGTGGCGAGGACCTGGTGGGCGCGCACGCCCGGCAGGTCCTGCAGCACGGGCTCGTAGCGTCCGTCGCCGAGGTTGAGCTCGACGCGCGCACCGTCGTCACCGAGGTACAGCTTCTCGGGCAGGTCGTCGCCCGTGACGTCCAGCACCACGAGCCGCAGGGGCAGCGGGCCGGAGGACGCAGGCGTCTCGTCCGCGGCCAGGGCCGGGCGCGGGCACGCGAGGACGGCAAAGGCAAGGGCGAGGCCGGGGATGCGGATGGGCGACATGGCAGGCTCCTTCGATCGGTGCGTTGGCGGTTCGGGCTCCGGCGGCCGGAGCTTCAAGGGGCAACACGCGAAGCGGTGCCGGACTCCCAAGTCCACCCCCTTGCGGGGCCTGCTAGACTCGCCCGCCGAGCCATCCCGTCCGGAGCAGGGCTGCATGGGAAAGGGGCAAGCCGACCTCTTCGACGAGTCCGACCCGGCTTACGAGGAGCTGCGGGTCATCGCGGAGCGCGAGTTCCGCCGCGAGCGGGCCCACCACACGCTGCAGGTCACGGCCCTGGTGAACGAGGCCTGGCTGCGCATGGCGGGTAAGCAGGACAAGTTCCAGAGCCGTGCCCACTTCCTCGGCTATGCCGCGCAGGCCATGCGCCACGTGCTCGTGGACCACGCGCGGCGCCAGCGCGCGGACAAGCGTGGCGGCGAGGCCGCGCGCATCACGCTGGTCACCGGCGACGGACGCGAGCCGGCCGAGTCGCCGGCCGACGTCCTCGACCTCCACGAGAGCCTGGCCCGCCTGCGGGAGGTGCAGCCGCGCCAGGCGCAGGTGGTGGAGCTGCGCTTCTTCGCGGGCGCGACCATCGAGGAGATCGCCGAAGCGCTGGGCGTGTCCCACATGACGGTCAGCGAAGACTGGCGCCGGGCGCGGGTGTGGCTGGCGCGCGAGCTCTCCGGATGAGCGGCTCGGCTCCGCGGCCGGCGTCCGGAGACGCGGCGGCGCGGACGAAGCCCTACCCGGACCTGAGCGAGCTGGTCTCGCAGTACCTCGAGCGCGCGTCCTCGGACGGCATGGCCGCGCTCGACGAGCTGTGCGACCGGAACCCCGCGCAGGCCGACGAGCTGCGCCGCCGCGTGCGCCGCTTGCAGGACCTGGGGCTCACCGGGCGCGGCGGCCAGCCGTGTGAGGTCATCGGCCCCTTCCGCGTGCTGGGCATCCTGGGCCAGGGTGGCATGGGACGCGTATACCTGGGCCAGCAGACCGTGCCCGTGCGACGGCTGGCCGCGATCAAGGTCATGCATCCGGACCGCGACGCAACCCGGCTTCTGCTGCGCTTCGAGACCGAGCGCCAGGCCCTGGCGGTGCTGGACCATCCGGGCATCGCCCACGTGCTCGAGGCCGGCGCAACGAAGGACGGCGCGCCCTGGTTCGCGATGGAGTACGTGGATGGCCGGCCGCTCACGGCCGCCTGCGACGAGGCGCGGCTTCCGCTGCGCGAGCGGATCGAGCTCTTCCTGCAGCTGTGCGATGCGGTCACGCACGCGCACCAGAACGGCATCCTGCACCGCGACCTGAAGCCCAACAACGCCCTGGTCACCGAGCGGGACGGCGCGCGCCTCGTGAAGGTCATCGACTTCGGCCTCGTCAAGATGGTGGGTCCGGGGCAGGACGGACTCGAGGGTCTCACGCTCGACGGGCAGATGCTGGGTACGCCCGGCTACATGAGCCCCGAGCAGGCCGGCGTGATCGACCGGCCCGTGGACCTGCGCACCGATGTCTACGCGCTCGGCGTGATGCTGCACGAGCTGCTCGTCGGTCAGCTGCCTCTGCAGGCGGCGCGAGGCGCAGGACTGGGCGAGATGCTGCAGCGGCTGCGCGACGAGGAGCCGCCGCCACCCAGCCGCGTGGTGGCGGATCTGCCGCGCGAGCTGGCCGAAGTACGTGGGCTCGACCCGGCGCGCTGGACGCGTGCGCTGTCCGGCGACCTCGACTGGATCGTGGGCAAGGCGCTGGCCAGGGAGCCGGCGCTGCGCTACGCATCCGTCTCGGAGCTGGCGGCCGACCTGCGCCGGCACCTGCACGACGAGCCCGTGCTGGCCGGACCGCCCAGCGCGATCTATCGGCTGGAGCGGTTCGTGCGCCGCCACCGGCGCGAGGTGGCCGTCGGCGTGCTGGGCCTGGTGGGCTTGCTCGTGGCGCTGGTCTACATCTCGATGCAGGCCGTGCGGCTCTCGCGCGAGCTGGACAGCTTCGACGTCCTGGCCCGCGAGCTCGAGGTGGCCGGGCTCTCGCGGCGCGCGGAGGAGGAGCTGTGGCCGGAAGTGCCCGCGCGCCTCGACGACCTCGTGGCCTGGCAGCGTGAGGTGCAGGCCATCCAGGCCGACGTCCCGACCTTCGAGCGCCTGCTCGACGTGGTGCGCCAGCGGGGCCGAGTGACGGAGGGTTCGCCGCCGGTTTTCGACTCGCCGCGCGACAGCTACCTGCACGACCACATCGTGGCGCTGCTGGCTTCGATCGCCGCGTTGCAGGCCCCGGGCGGGGCCCTGCAGGACATCGCGCGGCGCGAGGCCTGGGCGCGCGGATTGGAGGAGCTGACCATCACGGGGCCGGCCGAGCGCTGGAGCGGGGCCATCGCGAGCATCGCCGATCCGGCGCAGTGCCCCGCCTACGCCGGCCTCCGCATCGAGCCGCAGCTCGGCCTGCTGCCGCTCGCGCGCGATCCCGCCAGCGGGCTGTGGGAGTTCGCCTGCCCGCGTCCCGGCGAGCGCCTGCCCGAGCGCGTGGACGGCCGCTGGAAGATCGAGGACGACACGTGCCTGGTCTTCGTGCTCATCCCGGGCGGCACGTTCCAGCAGGGCGTCGAAGGCTTTTCGCGCCAGGAAGCGGGGGGCAGGCTCGTGACCCTGGACCCTTTCTTCCTGTCCCGCTACGAGATGACGCAGGGCCAGTGGCTGCGCATCGCGGGCAGCAATCCCTCGCGCTACGCGCCACCCAACGGGCTGGTGGCCGGACTGATGCATCCCGTCGAGCAGGTGAACTGGCTGGACTGCCAGCGCATCGTCGGAAGGCTCGGGCTGCAGCTGCCGACCGGCGCGCAGTGGGAGTACGCGGCGCGCGCCGGCAACGCGTCACCCTGGTGGACGGGGCCGGCGCAGACGCCGCCTGACGGCAGCGGCAACTTCGGCGACGTCCGACTCTTCGCGGACAAGGGCGCGAACGCCGGAATCACCAGGTTCGACATGGAGTACGACGACGGCTGGGCGGCACACGCGCCCGTGGACGCGTTCCGTCCGAATGCCTTCGGGCTGCACAACGTGATGGGGAACGTCTGGGAGTGGTGCCTCGATCCGGCCTACGACCATGTCGCCGCCGAACCGCGGCCGGGCGACGGCCTGCAGGTGCCACGGACACCCGATCCGACCAAGCACAGCCGCGAGTTGCGCGGCGGCGCCTTCCTGAACAGCTTCATGGACTCGCGCTCGACCTTCTACTGGTTCCAGAAGGAAGACAGCGTCACCTCCGTGTTCGGGCTGCGGCCGGCGCGCGCGTTGGTCAGGGAGCAGGCAGACACGGCTCTTCGCTGACGCGGCGCGTTCGGCGCCGCCGCGACGGGCTGACAGGCGCGCGCAAAGCGCGTAGACTGCTTCGCGTCCGCGCGCAGGCCGGCCGGGATGCCGCGCGCAACACCTGGGGGAACAACGATGGTCAGCACCTCTTTCTGCGCGTCGATCCGCACGGCTTCCGCACGCTCGGGGCTCGCTCCGGCGGTGCTGCTGCTGGGAACCTTGGCTCCGGTTCTCGCGGCTCAGTCCGCCGGAGCGCTCGTGGGCACGCCGGCCACGGTCTTCGTGGGCACCGGCACGACCTCGTCCGGCGGCGCGCTCGCCACCGACCAGGTCCACCGCAAGACGGCCGGCTTCCTGCCCTTCGGTGCAACGGACGTGGCCGACCAGTGGGGCGACCCGGTCTTCACGACCAGCGCGATGTTCGGCGGCGGCGTGGCTCCGCCTGACTTCGAGGTGGACGCGATGTCGCTGGGCCTGGACGTCGTGCCCGCCGAAATGACGGACTTGGGCGTGGCCTACGTCAACTTCGGCGCCGTCGGCGGCTGGGGCGAGCTGCTGTACTCCGTGTCACCCGGCACCAACGGGACGCCTGGTGGTCTCGTCGAGCAGGAAAAGGCGGCCCCCGGAGGCGCCGCAGCGGACCTCTTCACGCTCATGCTGCCGGGCTCGGAGGAGGGCCTGCCGGCCGATGTGCTCGAGTCCTATCCGGTCGACGTTCCGCAGCGGGCGCTCGACGCGACCGAGATGGAACTGTCCGGGGGCGCGAGCGGGCCTGACATCACGTCGGCGGACCTGACGATGCAGCTCTACCAGGCCGCTGCGCCGGGCAAGCCGGCCGACGCCAGCCCGGTGCTGTTCTTCTCCGTCTCGCACGACAGCGTCTTCCCCCCGGGCGGCGGGCCCAGCAAGGTTCCGGCCACGTGGTTCGACTGCGGCCTGCCCAGCGGCGCCACCATCCTGAAGACCCGCTGGATTCCCGACCTCGCCCCGCCGTTGGGCGGCCACTGGACGGAGCCGCGCGTGCACCTCTCGTACGACCACCTGGGCCTCGACCCGGAAGCCGACATCGATGCGCTGGCCGTCGATCGCGCGCAGAGCCTGGTGCTGTTCTCGATCAAGCGCACACCCACGAGCACGCTGGACCAGCAGCTCCAGGTGGCCAGCTGGCCGGCTGGCACGACGACCTGCGCGGGCATGGCCGGCATGGTCAAGGTCGGTATCTACATGGTGCCGGCCGGCAGCTCGGCCGACGGCGCCGCCGCCGCCGCCGTGGCCGCGCGCCTGGCCATCGGTCCGGCCGGCGACGTCGACTCGGTGTGCGTGGTCGACCCCGGCACGCAGGGCGGCGGACTCTCGCTGGCGTTCGGCACGCCGGCCGCTCACGGCCTCTACTACAACGATCTTGCCTGCGGCGTGTACCGTGACGACGACAACCCGCTCGGGGGGCCGACGATCACGCTGACGGTGGCCGGCCTGCCGGTGTTCGCGCCGGACCATTTGGTCGAGGCCTATGCCCTCGTTCCGGGCTTCGGACTGCTGCAGGTCGTCAGCCTGCCGATCGAACCCCTGCTCGGCTCGTCCACCTTCGAGCTGCCGATCACGCTGCCGGATCTAGGAATACTCCAGAACACACTGGTGCAGGTCATCTGGGTCGTCCGCCAGTCCGGCGTCCCGTCTTCGAAGGTGTCGTCGCCGTGGGTGGCGATCAGCCTCTGAACCACCGGCCGCGCCGGCGTCAGGCGATCACGCCGCGAGCGGTGCGCGGACTGCGCCGGACCGCATCCGCTCGAGCCACAGGGCTGCGAATCCGAGCAGGCCCTGCTCGACGAATCCGGCGAGCGAGCGGGCGTCGTCCGCGGGCGCCGCGTCGTGGCGCTCCACCGGCAGGTCGCGGCCGCGCACCGTCACGTGGCACTCCACGACAAGGTGCCCGGTCGCCGCCACCGGGTCGAGCAGGAAGGCGATCTGCGACAGCGCGCTCCGCGGGCACCCATCGGTCTCGATCCACAGCTCGTCGAGGCGGGCGCTGACCTGCCAGCGGCCGTCGTAGAAGCGGTGCGCGAGGCCGATGTCCGGGGAGATCTCGCGGGCCAGGTCGGCCACGAGCTGCTCGATGAGCTGCTGGGCCTGCTCGACCCGCAGCAATCCGGCCATCAGTTGCTCGGCGCGCGCGAGGGACGCATCGCTGCGGCGCCGCAGCTCGCGGGCCTGGCGGGTGTGGCCCGCGTGGCGCATTTCGGCCAGCACGCGGCCGAAGGGGCGGTCGGTCATCGTGGTCTTCATGGTCCTGTCCTCCTGGGTTGACAGGTGAGGCGCAGCGGGGCCGGCGAGCGCCAAGTCGCCGGCCGGGGCCTGCTGGCCTTGGTGGTCGACGGTCGGCCTGCGTGTTCCCTCCCGAGCCGGCCCATCCGGTCCGGTGACCTCCACTACTCGGGAGCACGACCATGAAGCCTCTGCACCTTGCGCTCACCCTCGCGATCCTCGCCGTCGGCCCGCTGGCCGCCGCGCAGGACAATCCCAACCCGGGTGGCGGCGACGGCAATGGCGGCGGCGGCGGCGCCGGCGCCACCTACTCGATCCTCTTCTCCACGACCGGCACCGGCCACGACGCCACGGTCTCCGGCATCGGCACGCTGCTCAGCGAGCTCACGCGCCAGGACATCGGCGTCGTCACGCCGGCTGTCGGCGCCTCGGCCGAGACCTTCCTCGACAACGCCAACTACAACGTCGTGCACGGGGACAAGGACTTCGACGCGATCTGGTTCGACCCGAACATCGGACAGGCCATCGACGCCATCACGGTGTGCGGCGACGCCAGCTACGCGAAGTTCCCGCGCTGCCCGGACGTCTTCTTCTCGGTGAAGGCCAACATCGGAATCGCGGGCCTGACCGCGGTGATGACGCCCGGCGACGTGGCGTCGCCGCGCCTCGGTGGCGCCTACTCGTACCTGATCACGGAGGCCCAGATCCGCATGGCCTTCGACATCCCCGCCAACGAGATCGTGGACGTGGACGCGGTCGAGAAGGCCGACGACGGCACGCTCTACCTCTCGCTCGAGAACGATGTGTGGATCCGCGGCGGCGCCGTGCTGTCCCTCGACGGCGACATGCTCATGATCGCCGCAGCCGACCTGGTCTACAACGGCTGCCAGGTCATCGCCGTGACCCCGGGCGCCGGGACGATCGCCGTCTTCGAGGCGCAGTGGGACAACATGGTGATGATGTCGGGCGTCGCGGACGCGGCGGGCCTGCCCGTCATGGTCGTCGGCGACCTCAATGCGCTGGCATTCGACCCGACCGGCGCCGGCACGTGGAACAGCCCCGGGCTCGACGGTATCGTCGCGCTGCCGCACGTCCTGTTCAGCGGTGACTTCCTCGACGGCGCCGGCGTGCTGAGCACGCAGGCCGCGGGCAGCATCGCCGTGCTGAACGGCGTGGCCCTCGCCGCGGCGGCTCCGATGCCGACGACCGGCACGCAGATGGGCCTGCTGCCCGGCTCGGCCGCGACGGTGCGGCCCGTGGGCAACCTGTGCGTCCTCGATCACGACCCGCTGCGCGTCATCGCCGACGCCGCCCCGCTGCTCCCGCTGCCCGGTGACACGCTGCACGTCGAGGTGGGCGGTCTCGACGCGCTCGGCCCCTGCGCGCTCATGGGCCAGGCGGGCATGGCCGCGGCCGGCGGCTCGGCGCCCGGCTTCTCCATCACGAACCCGGGTTTCGGCTTCGCCTTCGCGCTGCCGCCCTTGTTCATGATCGGCGGGCTCGCGGCCGGGCCGCTCGGGCACCTCGTGGTGACCGGAGCGTACGCCGGCGGGGTGCCGGCGGGCACCACGCTCCTGCTGCAGCCGATCACCGTGAAGGCCGGCTTCGGCGCGATCGTGTTCGGCGGCCCGGTGCTGATGCAGTTCTGATTCCTGGCGACTCCTGACCGCATGGGTGCGGAGGGGGAGTCCTGTCCTGGGGTGGCGCGTCGTGCCGGATGTCCCGGCCGGGGCGCCACCCCCTTTTTCATCGAGCCCTGCGCTTCTCGAAAGCCGTGCGATCATGGTGCGCATGGTCCGCACGGTGCTCGTCGCTCTCGCCGCGCTGCTGCTGCCGGCCTGCCGGTCCGCTGGCTACTACGGCCTGTGGCAGCCCAAGCCGCTGGAGCTGACGGTGCGCGAAGCCGATGGCACGCCCGCGGCGCTGTTCTCGGCGGCGGTGCTCGGTCGCTGGTACGGCGAACCGGACGACGGCGAGGTCCACGTGCGGGTGCGGCTCGAGAACCTCGGCAGCGTGCCCCTGCAACTGCCGCTCGAGCGGGTGGAGCTGCTCTCCGGCGACCTGCAGCCGTTCAGCGCGGCGCGGCTCGTGAGCGGCCAGCTCGGCGACCTGGAGCCGGGCGCCATCCGCTCGGTGGACGTGGGCTTCTCGCCGCCTGCCGAGGATCCCGACCTGCGCGGCCTGCAGCTGCGCTGGGTCCTTCTGGTCGGCGGCCACGAGCTGCCCGGTTCGGCCACGTTCCAGCGCGTGGATCCGATGTACTACAACTACTACTACCCCGTGCACGTCGGCGTCGGCTGGGGCTACTGGTCCGACTGCCACTGGGACGGCTGGTGCAGCACGTGGCCGGACGGGTCGGTGCAGGCGATGCCGCCGCACACGACCTCGGTGTCCAGGCCCTGAGCGTTTCGCGGCGTGGGCGCGGTCCGGCATGATGCCGCGATGGCGAACATCACGCGCGTGTGCGTCTTTTGCGGCAGCAGCGTCGGCACCGACCCCGTCTACAAGGGCGCGGCGCAGGCCTTCGGGCGGGCGCTGGTGCGGCGCGGCAAGGGTCTGGTGTACGGCGGCGGGCGCGTCGGGCTCATGGGCGTGATCGCCGACGCCGTGCTCTCAGCCGGCGGCGAGGTGGTGGGCATCATCCCCGAGGCGCTGGCGGCCAAGGAGATCATGCACGAGGGCCTGACCGAGCTGCACGTGGTGCCCAACATGCACCTGCGCAAGGCGAAGATGGCCGAACTGGCCGACGCCTTCGTGGCCATGCCCGGCGGCTACGGCACCCTGGAAGAGCTGTTCGAGGTGGTCACGTGGGCGCAGCTTGGGCTGCACAAGAAGCCGATCGCGCTGCTCAACGTGGGCGGCTACTTCGACGGCCTGCTGGGCTGCATCGACTCGGCCGTGGCCGAGGGCTTCATCCGGCCCGAGCAGAGGAAGCTCCTCATGGCAGGCCTCGAGCCCGACGGCCTGCTCGACGCGCTCGAGCGCTACGAGCCGGTCGCGCAGCAGCAGTGGATCAAGCTGGCGGAGGAGACCTGAGGCCGCAGCGCCGAGGCTCCTGCCGCGCTGCACGAACTGCGGGCGACTCTCCGCGCGGCAGGAGCCTCGGCGCT
>Ga0209382_10003397_pt1 | contig 22095 bp, 8 predicted proteins | sample SoiMetdeltSBSDD5_FD_187599 | JGI IMG/M metagenome (GOLD analysis project Ga0209382, IMG submission 187599) | Bulk soil microbial communities from a Populus tree surrounding site in Tennessee, USA - Soil MetaG P. deltoides SBSDD5 (SPAdes) (version 2) | ecosystem: Environmental > Terrestrial >...
TCCAGAAGCTCCGCGGGACGCCGCTGCCGTCCTGGGCGGCCGACCTCGACTGCGCCAGCTGGGCCCAGCTCTTCCTCAAGTTCATCCTGGGCCACCCGGCGGTGACCTGCGTCATCCCGGCGACCAGCAAGCCCCACCACCTCCAGGACAACATGGGCGCGGCCACGGGACGCCTGCCCACGGAGGCGCAGCGGCGGCAGATCGCCGGGCTCGTCGCTCGCTAGCGTCGCTCGCTAGCGGACCGGAGCTCCGGAGACCTCCTTCTCGCAGTGCTCCGTCTCCGCGGGGAAGAGGTCGCGGGGCGCCGCGCGCAGGAAGTCGGCGCAGGCGGCGGCCGCGTCCCCCGTCTTCCCGTCCTCCTCCAGGAGCTGGTGCAGCGCGTAGCGGCACGCCGGGTCGTCCCCGGCGCAGGCGCGGAACGACCGCTCCGCGCCCTCCCGCGCGCCCTGCTGGCGCTGCCGCAGCCCGCGCGCGTAGAGGCTCTCCGCCTCCATCGCCTGGCGCAGCACCGGGTCCTGGGCGGCGGCCGCGCGCGCCACCAGCCTGGCGGCGCGGCGGCAGGGGAGGCTCTGCGGGTCCGCGTCCAGGCAGGAGGCGAAGGCGCGCTGGGCGTCCACGTAGCGCGCCGCCTCCACGTAGGCGGCCCCCAGGTTGAGCCAGGCCAGCGGGCGCCGCGGGTCCAGCTGCACCGCGGTCTCCAGCTCGGCGATGGCCTCGTCCACCCGGTGGTCCTCCAGCGCCAGCGTGCCCAGGTCGTGGTGCGGGTCGGCCAGGTTCGGGTTCACCAGCAGCATCGTCTTGTACTCGCGCCGCGCCTCGTCCCGCTTCCCGGACTCCACCCACGACAGCGCCAGGCCGTAGCGCGCTTCGAGGTAATCCGGGTTCACCTTCAGGGCGCGCTGGAACAGCTCCCGCGCCTGGCCGGGGTTGCGAGCCCGCAGCTCCAGCACGCCGAAGGAGCTGTAGGCCTGGGCCAGCTCGTTGTTGAACCGGATGGCCTTGATGAAGTGGGCCTTGGCCGCGTCGTTCTTCCCCCGGCTCATCGCGATGACGCCCTTGTTGGACCAGGGCTCGGCGTAGTCCGGCGAGAAGCTGAGCGCGTGGTCGCAGGCGATCTCCGCGTCGTCCAGCCGGCCGGCGGTGAGGAGCTGGGCGCAGCGGTTGTTGTACTCCACCGCCATCGGGTGGACCGGGACGCGGCGGACAGGGCAGGCCAGGCTGCCGGCGGCGGCCAGCGCGACGGCCGCGAGGGAGAGGGGGCGAGACATGGAGGCTCCTTTCGAGGGAGGTCAGGACACGGGATTGTCGGTGGCAACTTGACAGTTGTTGTGTCTGAAAGCGCGAAGCTCCGGGATTGGAGTGGCGAGTCTCTCGTGCGAGCGTGGCGCACATGGCCGCCGTCCGCCCATACCTCGCCCTCATCTTCGCGGTCATCCTGGGGGTGGCGACGTACGTCAGCGTCAAGCCGGCGCTGGCGTTCGCGAAGGTGGCGCAGCCGGCGAAGGCGAAGGTGATCGGGCATCCACCCGTGCAGCGAACGCCTGCCGCCCGACGGGAGCCGCAGCCGGCTGGACGGCATCGCCGAGTGCGCGGACATCCGGTTCCGCTCGGTGGGCGGCCGCGAGGTGGTGAGCATGGTCCGCGGCTGGCCGGGGCGCGCCACCAAGGGCGAGGAGCTCGACATCCTCTACGCGCCGGAGCGACCGGAGCGGTGCACGCGGGACAGCGTCCTCGACCAGTGGTGGATCTCCGCGGTCCTCGCCGTCTCCACCGCGCTGGTGCTGATCCGCGGCACGGTGGGCATGGGCCGCCAGTACTCGTGACCGGCGGCCGCCACCCCGGCGCTCGGGCCGGGGCGCGAGGCGCTATCCTCCGCCGCGCATGTCCGACCGCGCAGAGCAAGCCGCCCGGTGGCTGGAGGGCCGCACCGCCGAGATGGAGGCCGCGCTGGCGCCGCTGGTGGAGATCAACTCCTTCACCGACAACCCGGAGGGCGGGCGGCGGGTGGGCGCCGCGCTGCGCGAGCTGTTCCTGATGCCGGGGCTCACGGTGGAGGTGGTCCCCAGCGCGCGCTACGCCGACCACCTGGTGATGCGCTCGCGCGTGCCGGCGACCGGCGGGGTGGCGCTGATCGGCCACCTGGACACCGTGTTCCCGCCGGGGAAGTTCGAGGGCTACCGCCGGGACGGCCCCCTGCGCCGCGGGCCGGGCGTGCTGGACATGAAGGGCGGGCTGGTGGTGATCGCCTTCGCCCTGCGCGCGCTGGCGGAGGCGAGCGGGGGCCTGGAGCGCGCGGTCCCGCTGCGCCTGGCGATCGTCTCCGACGAGGAGGTGGGCTCTCCCGAGGGCCAGCCGCTCATCCGCCGCGCCATCGAGGGCTGCGGCGCCGCGCTGGTGTTCGAGTCCGGGCGCGACCGCGACGCGATCATCACCCGGCGCAAGGGGACCGGCGCCGTCACCGCCACCGCCCACGGCAAGGCGGCGCACGCCGGCAACGCCCACGCCGAGGGCATCAACGCCATCTGGGCGCTGGCGCGCTTCATCGACCGGGCGCAGCAGCTCACCGACCACGCACGCGGGGTCACCGTCAACGTGGGGAAGGTCTCCGGCGGGCAGGGGAAGAACACCGTGCCGGACCTCGCCGAGGCGCAGCTGGACATCCGCTTCTGCGCGCGCGCGGACGGCGAGGCGCTGGTGGCCCAGCTGGAGCGCGTGGCGGGCGAGGCGGCGGCCGGCGTGGCGGGGGCGCGGATGGAGCTGTCCGGCGGCATGTCCCGGATGCCGCTGGAGCGCTCGGACGCGAGCGCGCGCCTGATGGAGGAGTACGCCGCGTGCGCGCGCGCCTCGGGCCTGGGCGCGGAGGAGGCGCCGCTGGTCGGCGGGGCCTCGGACGCCAGCACCTCGGCGGCCATGGGCATCCCCTCCATCGACGGGTTGGGGCCGCGGGGGAAGGGGTTCCACACCGTGGAGGAGCGCATCGAGGTCGACACGCTGGTGCCCAAGGCGCAGGCGCTGGCCCGTTTCCTGGTGGGGAGGGCGTCATGATCTCCCAGGTCGCCGCCGCGCTGGTGTTCTTCGCGGGAGAGGGAGTGGACCCGTCCGCGGCGCAGGCCACCGCGGCGGCGGCGAAGGACAAGCTGGCGCGCCTCGCCGGCGGCGCGCCGGTTGATCTCTCCGCCGAGCACCGCGCCCTGGTCGCGCCCCGGCTCTTCGTGGACTTCACCGCCCCGCCGCCGGCGTTCCTCCCGCCGGAGCTGGCCGCGTCGTGGAAGAGCGGGAGCGAGGCGTGCGCGCAGCAGACCGGGCCCACCGGTCCGGAGCTGCCGCCCCAGGCCCGCGCCGCAGCCGCGGCGGTGGCGCGTTCGTGCCAGGAGGCGCTGGGCCTGGCGCTGTGGGACCTCCTGCTGGAGCGGCGGCAGGTGGCCCGCGTCGTCGAGGTGGAGCTCCGGGCGCTCCCGCGCTCCAGCGCCCTCTCCATCTCCGCCGCGCTCCACCAGCCCGGCGCCCGGCGGCGCCTGCTCCGGCTGGAGAACGTGAGCGCGGAGCGCGCGGCCGCCGCGGCGGCGAAGGCGGTGGAGGATCTGCTCGGCGGCGGCGGGACCGAGGCTCCGGCGCGGCGCCATCCGCTGCCGTCCGTGGGCCTCCCGGCGCTGGATGAGGCGGCGGCGGCGTTCGGCGCGCCCAGGCCCGCCACCGTGCCGGCCTCGTGCCGCGGCGGGCTGCCGGGGCGGCTGGAGGTGTTCCCGCTGGGGAAGCTCACCCGCGTGTTCGAGGTCGCGTACAAGACCGTCCCGGCCGAGAAGCGGACCGGCAAGCCGCTGCGCTGCGACCTGGTGGTCTATCCCGGCACCGAGCCGGGCCAGGAGCAGGTCGCCTTCGCCCGCCTCGCCTGCCCGCCCGCGCAGCTCCGCGCGTCGGAGCCGGTGAAGGACGGCGCGCGGCTCGTCGCCAGGCTGGTGGACCAGGCCGTGGCGGCGCTGTGCAGCGCCCCGTGAAGCCGGCCCGGCAGGCGTCGCACCCCGCCGGTTGACAGGTTTAGTTCGTAGTGGAGGGCGGGACGCGCATCCACCACAGCGTGAGCATCCGCGGGCCGCTGGCGTTCCTCTTCTCGCGGGTGATCGGCCGGAAGATCGCCGCCGGGCTGCCCTCCGCGGTGGAGGAGGCCGACGCGGCCTACTTCCGGGAGCACGCCGGGGAGGTCGCGGCGCTGGCCGCCCTTGTCGCCGGCGATCGCTCCGCCAGGTGAGTGCCCCAGGCGATCAGCGCCGTCGCCAGGACAAGCCCAGCCTCTGCTTGCTGGTGTTGCCCGGCACGGCCACGTGCTTCGAGAGGTCCACCTCGATGGTCACGTCCGCGCCGCCGCCGTCCGCTCCCGGATACCGGCACTTCCCTTCGAGCACGCAGACGGCGTAGGCCCACGCGTGCTTGATCCGGACGGAGTGGTCGCCAATCCACTGGCCTCTTGAAGACGGATTCGCCCACGCCGCGATCCACAGCCCCCTCATGAGGTGGTCGAGGTCGAGGGCGTCATCCAGGGCCTGCTTGTTCACACCCTGGTCGGCGCGATTCGAGTCGGCGACGCGTCGCACGGCGGAGGCCACGCGCCCGGCTCTCCCGTACACGTCCTGGACCTCTGCAAGGGACGGGAGCCTGGCCGGCGCCGTGCGGGGAAGCACGGCCAGGGCCGGGACCCCTTCGGCTGGAATGACCCAGCCAGTCTCCCTCACGGTGAGATCGTCACCCGCCTGGGGTCCTCGAAGCCGGAGCGACTTCAGCAACCAGACGGAGAGAGGAGGGAGTCCCCCGCCCTGCTGGACGGGGTAGGGCACGGGACCGTCCTCATAGGTGGCCTCGACGCGGTACGGCCCGCTCTGGAAGCTGGTGATGCGCCGCTTGTCGTCGCGGACCAGCGCGTACCGGGCCGGCCGGACGATCTCCACCGTCGTGGTGGAGTAGCCCTGGGGAAACGCCCTCATGTAGGTCTCGTCGCCGATGGAGCTCCAGGCGCCGGCGGGGACGTCCCGGCTGCCCGGGCCGGGCGGCGCCGCTCCGGTCAGGACCGCGAGGCGTTCCACCTGTTCGAACGTCTTGGTGACGTCGGTGACGGTGGAGCGGAGCTGGCCGTAGAACGATACGGCGTCCCGCAGCGGCGAGGGCAGGCCGCCCTGGACCGCGCTCCACACCTGGCGAAGGCCGGTGTTCATCGCCACGGCCGCAAGCTCCTTCTCTCCCAGCACGGGCGTGACGCGCACGATGAACGCAGGGTCGTATTCGCCGAATCCGGCGCCTGCCTCGATCCCCCAGATCAGCCGCTGGATGTCGTGTTGCGGGACCTGCGGGTTGGCGACGGAGCGCCTGAGGATGCCGCCGATCTCCTCCGCCCTGGCGCCCTTCAGCGGCGCGATCAGGTAGCCGTCTCCGGCGGTCGGGGCATAGGTCCCTGCGTGCAGGCAATAACTCTGGACGGTCAGCGCGTAGTAGCCGGGAAGCAATCGCCCGTCGAACGTCGCGATCGCCTGAGGTGGAGGGACCTCGGGCGTGTACTCCTGGAGCCAGTGCTCCTCCGGGGGCGCGTCGCGGATGTTGGTGGTGACGGCCGTGCTCTCGTTCAGGCCGCTCCAGGAGCCCACGTCCGGGGCTCTGCGGGCGCAGGAGGCGCCGGCCGACGCGACGGACATCAGGAGGATGAAGATGATGAGCGCCGCGTTCCCTGGGCGGCGGGGACCTTCAACGGAGTCGTGCATGAGGGGCGCAGAGACGCTACCACGGCGACCGCGGTGTCCCCGCTTCGACATGCCCTTCGAGGCAGGGCTCCAGCTCCACGCCTTCACGAGGGCGCGGTATCTGCGCCGGGCGCCGAATTCATGTATAGGCGGGTGGCGGACCGAGGCCGGGCCCGCCATGCGGGAGCGTGAAGATGCTCAGGAAGATCTGGATGCCAGGCGTGCTGGTCGCGATCAGCGCGATGAGCGCGGGGTGCACCAGCGGCAACGGGATCAAGGGGAGCGTTCCGCGCACGGTGGGCGAGTTCACCGCGGTGCGCATGGAGACGGGCATCCAGGCCACCGTCAGCATCGGCCAGCAGGAACCGCTCCTGCTGGAAGGCGACGAGAACCTGCTCTCGCTGGTCCAGACGGAGGTCGTGGACGGCGTCTTGATCGGGTCCGTCCAGTCGCGCTCGAACATCAATCCCTCCATGCCGTTCACCCTGCAGGTCACGACGCCCGGGCTGGTCGCCGTCGGCGCCCTCGACGGGAGCGGCGTCACCGCTGACTCGCTCCAATCTCTCCGCATGGACGTCGTCGCGAGCGGCGGCGGCCACGTCACCCTCACCGGCCTGAGCTCGGACGACGTGACCCTCACGGTGGAGAGCGGCGGTTCGGTGGTCCTGGCCGGCCAGGGCAAGCAGATGGCGGCGAACCTGAGCACCGGCTCCTCCATCACCACCTCCAGCTTCACGGTGGAGACGACGACGGTGAGCTCCGTCTTCTCCAGCGGAGAGGTCCTGGTGACCAGCTCCATTTCGGGCACGCTCTCCGGGGACAGCCAGTTGACGGTGTTCGGAAATCCGGTGGACCGCAACGTGACCGTCAGTGCCGGCGCATCCATCACCTTCCGCTGATCCGGGCCGGCAAATGTCGAGGAGCACGTGATGTCGAGCAATCTCTCGAAGCTGGTCGTGTCGGTGGTCCTGGTCCTTGGCGCGGGGTGCGGATGGCATGGCGGCAGTGGCGTGGTGAGCACCTCGCTGCGCGGCGTCGAGGCGTTCTCGGCCGTCCGCCTGGAGACTCCCATCGAGGCGACCGTGGTGATGGGCGCACAGCAGCCGCTCGAGCTCCAGTGGGACGATAACCTGCTGTCCCTCGTCGTGACCGAGGTCGAGGACGACACCCTGGTGGTTCGCCTGGCCGAGGGGACCGTCTATCCGAAGCTGCCCCTCACCCTGCGGGCCTACACGCCCACCCTGAACGCGGTGACCGCCACGGCCGCGAGCAGCGTGACCGCGGACGCCGTCCAGAGCTCCAGGATGGACATCGCCGCCAGCGGTGCCAGCACGGTCACGCTGACCGGGACGAGCACGGACATGACGGTGGCGCTGTCCGGCGCTTCGGAATTGGCTGCCTCCGACTTCCTGGTGCAGACGGCGGCCGTGAACGCCTCCGGCGCCTCCGAGGGGAGCGTCCACGTGACCGGCTCCATCACGGGCACGGTCTCCGGCAGCAGCACCTTGACGGTGTCCGGCAACCCGGCGACCCGAAACATCACCGTCGATACCAGCTCGACCGTCACCTTCCCCTGATCGCGCGCCGCGCGGGGTGCACTTCACCTCCTCGCGCCGGCAGAGGTGGTGAGATGAGGGCGAAGGTATTGAACGGCAACGACGTCGCTTGACCCCCCCACAGTCGACCTTCAAACATTTGTTGTAGGTTCACGCATGTCGCGCGCGCAGGCCCAGCGCGCGCTGCGGAGCCGGGGGTGCCAGGCATCATGGATGTCGCGGTCATCGGAATCGCGTGCCGGTTTCCCGGCGCGCAGGACCAGCGTGTTTACTGGCGCAACCTGGAAGAACGCAGGGCAAGCATCTCGGAAGTGCCGGCGGATCGCTGGGACTGGCGCGCCTACTGGGGTGATCCGGCGACCGAGGTCAACAAGAGCCTGAGCAAGTGGGGTGGGTTCGTCGAGGACGTGGACGCGTTCGACCACGGCTTTTTTGGCCTGTTGCCGAAGGTCGTCCAGACCATGGACCCGCAGCAGCGGATCATGCTCGAGCTGTCGTGGGCCTGCCTGGAGGACGCCGGGATCGCGCCGGCGCAGCTGCGAGGGCGCAAGGTCGGCGTCGTGTTCGGGGTGTTCAACTACGACTACAAGGAGCTCCAGGAGCGCGGCGACACGGCGATCGAAGCGCACCACTCCACCGGGACGGCCATCGCCGTCATCGCCAACCGCGTCTCGCACCACCTCGACCTGCGCGGGCCGAGCATCCCCATCGACACGGCCTGTTCGAGCTCGCTGAACGCGATCCACAGCGCCATCCAGGCCATCGAATACGGCGACTGCGAGATCGCGCTGGCCGGCGGCATCAACCTGCTGCTGACGCCGACGCGACACATCTCGTTCTCGAAGATGGGCATGCTGTCGCCGACCGGCAGCTGCAAGACGCTGGATGCCTCCGCCGACGGCTACGTGCGCGGGGAGGGCGCGGGCGTGCTCCTGCTCAAGCCGCTGGAGCGGGCGCGCGAGGATGGCGACGCGATCTACGGCGTCATCAAGGGCAGCGCCGTCAACCACTGCGGCCGGACCTACACGCTGACCTACCCCAGCGTGGAGGCGCAGGCCGAGGTCATCGTCTCCGCGCACGAGCGCGCGGGCGTTCCGATCACCAGCGTCAGCTACGTCGAGCTGCACGGCACCGGGACGCCGAAGGGCGACCCGATCGAGCTCCAGGGACTGCTCGAGGCCTTCCGCACGCTGGCGCAGCGCCAGGGGCTGAAGCTGCCCGCCGCCTCCTGCGGGCTGGGCTCGGTCAAGACCAACATCGGGCACCTCGAGGCGGCGGCCGGCGTCGCCGGCGTGATCAAGGTGCTGATGGCGTTCAAGCACCGCTCGCTGCCAGGCCTCCACGGCTACACGAAGCTGAATCCCCGGATCGCGATCGAGGACACGCCGTTCTACGTGCTCGACGACACCCGTGAGTGGCGCCAGGGCGATGACCGGCAACCGCGCCGCGCCGGCGTCAGCTCCTTCGGCTTCGGCGGCACCAACGCGCACGTGGTGCTCGAGGAGGCGCCGCGCGAGCGGCCGGCACGCTCGCGCCGGAAGGTCCCGGCCTCGCACCTGATCGCCCTCTCGGCGAGGACGGCCGACGCCCTGCGCCAGCGGCAGCGCGACCTGCTGGCCTGGCTGCGCGAGGACGCCGGCGCCACGCCCCTGGCGGATGTGGCCGCGACGCTGCTGGCCGGCCGCGACCACTTCTCCTGCCGCTACGCCTGCGTCGCCGGCGATGCCCGGCAACTGATCGAGTCCCTCGAGCAGTCCATCGCCGGCGAGGGCCCGGCGGCCCCGGCCCCGCCGGCGCCCACGCCGGAGCAGGCGGCGCACGGAGAGGCGCTGCTGGGCCAGCTCGGCGCCAGGACGACCCCGCCCGCGGCGAAGTACCGCGAGGGGCTGCGGCAGCTCGCGTCCCTGTACGCGGCGGGTGCCGACCTGGCCTGGCCGGCGCTGCATGCGGGCCGGCGCGCGCAGCGCGTCCACCTCCCCACCTACCCATTCGCGCGCGAGCGTCACTGGATACCGGAGGCCGCGCCGGCGACGCGCGACGGCACGGGGGGCTTCGCCGACACCGGCGGCACGCTGCATCCGCTGCTGCACCGGAACGTGTCGACGCTGGGCACGCAGCGCTTCCTGTCCACATTCGACGGAGGCGAGCCCTTCCTCGCCGATCACCGCATCGGCGGGCGCCCGGTGCTGCCGGCGGTGGCCTACCTGGAGATGGTCCGCGCCGCCGTGACCGAAGCCTGCGGCGCCGCCGCGACCGGGGCGGTGGAGATCGCGGACGTGGTCTGGCTGCGGCCGCTGGAGCACACCGGCGAAGCGCTCGCGGTGCAGGTGGATCTGTCCGCGGACGGCTCGTCCGGGGCGGGCCTGGAGTTCCGGGTGACGGCGGGCAGCGGCCCGGAGGCGACGCTGCATTGCCGCGGCCGCGCGCGCTTCGTCGCGGCCGCCGCGCCGGTGGTCGACGTCGCCGCGCTGGAGGGCGCCTGCACGGGGCCGGTGCTGGGCGCCGAGGAGTGCTACCGCTCCTTCGACGCCCTGGGTTTCCGCTACGGCCCCGCTCACCGGCGCCTGTCGAGGCTGCGCCACGGCGCCGGGCAATGCCTGGCGGACCTGTCCGCACCCGCGGCGCAGCCCGCGTCCTTCGTGCTCCACCCTGGCGTGGTCGATGCGGCGGTGCAGGCGGCGGTCGCGCTGGCCGCAGGCATCGCCGCGGCTCCGGGCGCTCCCGCACCCGCGATGCTTCCCTTCAGCGCCGAGCGCGTCGTCGTCCACGCGCCCTGCAACGCGCCGATGCGCGCCTGGGTGCGCTACTCGCCCGGCCACCGCGCCACCGAGCCCTTCAAGAAGCTCGACATCGACCTCTTCACCGCCGGCCCCGGGCGCGCGCCGGCCGTCTGCCTGGAGATCCGCGGCCTCGGCCTGCAGGGGCCGACGGCCGAGGCGTCCGCTCCGTCCCGGGCCACCGTGCCGCCGCCGCTGGAGGGCAGCCTGTACGTGCCGGTGTGGACGGCGCAGCCCCTGGAAGAGGCGGCGCAGGCGAGCGTCGGCGAGCTGCTCCTGGTCGGACGGCGCGAGGAGGTGGACTGGATCGAGCCGCAGCTTCGCGCGTCCGCGCAGTTCGCGGCGGCGCACGTCGCCCAGCTGTGCTGGGGTGGCGGCGGCGAGGCGGCGGTGCGTCCGGAGAGCCTCGAGGACCACGAACGGGCCGTCGCCGCGCTCGTGGCGACGCCGACGCACGTGCTGCTCGTTGCACCGCGGGCGAGCGCCGGTGCAGCCGGCGCGGCCGATGGTGATGCCGCGCACGACGCGCTCGATGCGGCCCGGGGCCTGTTCGCCCTGACGCGGGCGCTGATGCGCCGGGCCAGGCAGCTCAAGCTCGTGCACCTGGTCGCGGGTGCGGAGCCGGACCCCCGGTACCTCGGCCTCAGCGGCTACTACAGGACCCTGCGCATCGAGAAGCCGAGCTACTCCGGCCGCGTCGTCGCCTGCGCCGCGGACCTCCCGGCGGAGGACCTGGCGCGAATGCTGCGCGGCGAGCTGTGCGCCGCCGGCCAGGAGACCGACGTCCGCTACGCCGGAGCCGCCCGCTCGGTCCGCCGCTTCGCCGCGGCGGAGGCGATGCCGGGCCCGGCGCCCGAGGCGAGCCCGGATCCGGCGTGGCGCCGGCACGGCGTCTACCTGATCGCCGGCGGCATGGGCGGGCTGGGGAAGATCGTCGCGCGCCACCTGTGCGCGACCCACCAGGCGACCGTCTACCTCACCGGGCGCTCCGCGCCTGGCCCCCAGCAGGCGAGGACGCTGGAGGAGCTGTCCGCGCTGGGCGGCGAGGCGCACTACCTCGCCTGCGACGTGTCCAACCGCGACGACGTGCGCCGCGCCGTGAGCAGCGTGCGCGAGGCGGGTCACCGCCTCCACGGCGTGATCCATGCCGCCGGCGTGATCGAGGACGCCTTCATCCTGCGCAAGCACCCGGACGTGTTCGCGCGGGTGATCGCGCCCAAGGTGGCCGGCACCTTCAACCTGGATCTCGAGACGCGCGACGAGCCGCTCGATTTCTTCGCGTTGTTCTCATCGGTCACCGGCGTGCTCGGCAACATCGGGCAGTGCGACTACGCCTTCGGGAACGCCTGCCAGGATTACTTCGCTCACCGGCGCGCGGCGATGGGGGCGGCGGGGCAGCGCCCCGGCCGGACGCTGTCCATCAACTGGCCGTACTGGAAGGACGGCGGGATGCGGCTGACGGAGAAGGAGGAGGGCAACCTCCGCCGCAGCTTCGGCATCGTGCCGCTGCAGACCGCCCACGGCCTCTCCGCCTTCGAGTACGGCCTGCGCCAGCCGCACGCCCAGCTCGTGCTCATGCAGGGCGACGCCGCCCGCGTCCACGAGGTGCTGGGCGTCACGGCCGCGCCGGCGCCGGCCGCGCTGCGCGAGCGCGTCGTGCGCCACCTGGCCGAGACCTTCGCGGAGCAGCTGCACATCCCGGCGAGCTTCAAGCTGGACCAGCCGCTGCGCGACTACGGCATCGACTCCGTCGTGATGATCGATCTGATCAACGAGATGGAGAAGCGCTTCGGCAGCCTGCCCAAGACGCTGTTCTTCGAGCACCCGTCGCTGGGCGAGCTGGCCGCGTTCCTGGTCAAGAACCACGCGGACGCCTGCCGCGCGATCGCCGGGTCCGCGGGCGAGACGGCCGAGCCCGCCCAGGCGGCCGAGAGGGTCGCGGCGCCCGTGGAAGCGGCCGAGCCCGCGGCGCCGCTGCCCGTCCCGGCGGCACCGGCGCGACGCGGCGCCGAGGTCAGGCGCGAGGACGATCCCATCGCCATCATCGGCCTGGCCGGGCGCTACCCCGAGGCCGAGACCCTCGAGGACTTCTGGGACAACCTCAAGATCGGCCGCGACTGCGTCGTGGAGATCCCGGCCGACCGCTGGGACATCGCGACCACGTTCAAGCCCGGCGCTCCCACGCCGGGCAAGAGCTACAGCAAGTGGGGCGGGTTCCTGCGCGGGGTCGACCGCTTCGATCCGCTGTTCTTCAACATCTCTCCCAAAGAAGCGGAGAAGATGGACCCGAACGACCGGCTGTTCCTGGAGACGGTCGCTCACACCCTCGAGGACGCGGGCTACACGCCCGACAAGCTCGCGCCCAGGGACGGCGTGAAGGACAACCCGGTCGGCGTCTACGTCGGCCTGATGTGGGGCGACTACCAGCTCCACGGCGTCGATGGAGGACCGCCGCAGACCTGGGTGGCGCCACACTCCTTCTACTGGGCGGTGGCGAACCGCGTCTCGTACTTCTTCAATTTCTCCGGGCCGAGCATCACCATCGACACGGCCTGCTCGTCGTCGCTGACGGCGATCCACCTCGCCTGCGCCGCCATCCGCGCCGGCGAGATCCGCGCCGCGATCGCTGGCGGGGTGAACCTGTCGCTGCACGCGAACAAGTACAACCTGCTGTCCGACATGCACTTCCTGTCCTCCAACGGCCGCTGCGTCAGCTTCGGCACCGGCGGCGACGGATACGTGCCGGGCGAGGGCGTGGGCGCGGTGCTGCTGAAGCCCCTGTCGCAGGCGATCGCCGACGGCGACCACGTCTACGGGATCATCCGCGGCACCTCGGTCAACCACGGCGGGAAGACCTCCGGCTTCACCGTGCCGAACCCCAAGCGCCAGGCCGCGCTGGTGCAGGAGGCGCTGCAGACGGCAGGCGTCGATCCGCGCCACGTCAGCTACGTGGAGGCCCACGGCACGGGCACCAGCCTGGGGGACCCGATCGAGATCGCCGGCCTGACCAAGGCCTATGGCCAGGCGGGCGGCCAGTACTGCGCGATCGGCTCGGTGAAGGCGAACATCGGCCACCTGGAGGCGGCGGCGGGCATCGCCGGCCTGACCAAGGTGCTGCTGCAGATGAAGCACCGGACGCTGGTGCCGTCGATCCACTCCAGCACCCTCAATCCCCACATCGAGCTCGACAAGACCCCGTTCGTCGTGCAGCGCACGCTCGGGGAGTGGCCCCGCCCGCGCCTGGCGCAGGGCGCCGGCGGCGCGGTGGTGGAGCTGCCGCGGCTGGCCGGCATCAGCTCCTTCGGCGCCGGCGGCGCCAATGCCCACCTCATCGTGGAAGAGCCCCCCGGCGACATCCGGGCGCGCGGCGCCGCGGGCGCCGCGCAGCGCCCGGTCCTGCTCGTGCTGTCGGCGCGCAATGAGTCGTCGCTGCGCGCGATGGCCGGCCAGCTCGCCGCGCGCATCGCCGCCGATCCGCTCCTCTCCCTGGACGACGTCGCCTACACGCTGCAGATCGGCCGCGTGCCGCTGGAGCTCCGGTTCGCCATCGTGGCGATGGACGCGGCGGAGGCGGTCGCGGGGCTGCGCGCCTGCAGCGAGGGCGGCCCCCTGCCGGCGGGCGCGTACGCGGGCCACCGGGACGAGCTCAAGCGCGCGGGGGGCGCCTCCGACGTCGCGGAGATGCCGTCCTGGCTCGAGCGCCGCGACCTGGCGCGCGTCGCCGCGGCCTGGGTGCGGGGCGCCGGGGTCGAGTGGGAGCAGTTGCACGCCGCGGGCACCCGCCGGCGCGTGTCGCTCCCCGGCTACGTCTACGACCGGCAGCGCTACTGGGTCGACAAGCCGCCGCTCGCGGCGTTCTCGGCCGTCGCCGCGCTGCACCCGCTGATCGACGCCAACGTCTCGACGCTCGACGAGCAGACCTTCCGGAAGACCCTGCGCCCGGAGGAGCTCTTCCTGCGCGACCACCGCCTCGGCGACAACCGCGTGCTGCCGGCCACGGCGTACCTCGAGATGGTGCTGCAGGCCTGCCGTCTCGCCAGCCCGAACCAGGCCGTCGCCGCGCTGTGCGACGTGTCCTGGCTCATGCCGATCGTGGTGAACGAGGCCGAGGTGACCGTCGACTTGGGCCTCCTCCCGGATGCGGGCGGGCTGCGCTTCAGGATCTACCGGCAGGAGGGCGGACGGCACCTCACCTACGCGAACGGCTTCGTGGAGCTCGCCGATCCCCCGGAAGCCGCGCCGGTTCGCCAGGCGGCGCGGGTGGATCTCCAGGCCGTGATCGGCCGCTGCCGCGCGCTCGAACGCGCGGACGTCGCGGCGGCGTTCGACCACATGGGCCTTCACCTGGGGCCCGGCTTCCAGGTCATCGAGGCGCTGTACTGCAACGCGGGCGAGGCCTGCGCGCGCCTGGTCGCGCCGAGCCCGGCCGAGCCCGCGGCCGGGAGCTGGCAGCTGCATCCAGCGCTGCTCGACGGCGCGGTGCGAACCGCCCTGGGCGTCGGCGGATTCGGCGCCGGCGCCACCCTGCGGGTGCCCGTGCACATGCGGCGCCTGGAGCTGCGGCGGCCGGTGGCCGGCGACTGCGGCGTGCTGGCCGTGCCGTCCCCCGGCGTCGCCGCGAACGCGGACCGCCGGCACTACGACCTCACGCTGGTGGACGCGGACGGCGACGTGCTCGTGCAGATCGAGGGCCTGGCGATCCAGGCGGCACCGCACCTGGGGCTGAGGCGGGCGCCGCCGCTCCAGGCGACGGCCGCGAAGCCCGGCCTGCCCGCGGTGACGGCGCCCGCGGCGCGCTCGCCCGCCGACGCGGGCGCCCGCCCGGACGCGCCGCCGCCGGGCGCGGTCACGCCGGCCGCCATGCACGAGGCGATCGTGCGCCACCTGACCAGGCTGCTGTCGGCCGTGACGAAGGTGCGCGAGGACCAGATCGACGCCAAGGCCCCGTTCGAGAACTACGGCCTCGACTCGGTGATGGTGATGACGCTCACCGAGAAGCTGCAGGAGAGCTTCGCCGACATCCCCAAGACGCTGTTCTTCGAGTACCAGGACCTGCACGGCCTCGGCGAGTACTTCGTCGAGAGCTGGCCAGAGCAGGTCCGCGCCATGGCGCAGCGGCTGCCCAGCGCGGCCCGCGTCGAGGCCGCGCCGAGCGCCGCGCCCGGCGCCGACGCGGAGGATCCGGACCTGTCCGCGCGCCGGGCCACGCTGCTGGCGTGCCTGCACGAGGTGCTGGGTGAGGCCGCGGCGGCCTGCGCGGCGTCGACGCCGCTCGCCGACTGGCCGCTCGATCCGGTCTCCAACATCCGCCTGGTGCATCGCCTGCAGCAGGAGTTCGAGGACGTCGCGCCGAACGCCGCGTACCGCCACCGGAGCCCGTCCGAGTGGGCGCGCGCGCTGCGGCGGCGACCGGCGCGCCCGCAGGCCGCGGCGCCGGCCGCCATCGTCCGCGCCGCCGCCGCGACCGCGCCGGCCGGGCGCCTGGCGCCGGGTGGGAGGCTGGCGGCGTCCGCCGACCGGGAGATCGCCATCATCGGCCTGAGCGGCCGCTACCCGGGGGCGGACGACGTCGAGCAGTTCTGGGCCAACCTGTGCGCGGGCAAGGACTGCATCACCGAGATCCCTGCCGTGCGCTGGGACTACCGCCAGCACTTCAACCCCGATCGCAACGCGAAGGGCGAGTCGTACTCCAAGTGGGGCGGCTTCCTCGACGACGTCGACCGCTTCGACGCAGGCTTCTTCAACATCTCCGCGCGCGAGGCGGAGCTGCTCGATCCGCAGGAGCGCCTGTTCCTGCAGACGGCCTGGGCGTGCCTCGAGGACGCCTGCTATCCGCGGCCGGCGCTCAGGGGGCGCAGCGTCGGCGTCTTCGTCGGCGTGATGTGGGGCCACTACCAGCTCATCGACGTCTCCGAGGAGCAGCGGCAGTACGGCCGGCCGAGCGCGTCATTCGCCTCCATCGCCAACCGCGTCTCCTACTCCCTGAACCTGAACGGTCCGAGCCTCGCGCTGGACACGATGTGCTCGTCGTCGCTGACCGCCATTCACCTCGCCTGCCAGGCGATGCGCGACGGCGACTGCGAGATGGCCATCGCTGGCGGCGTGAACCTCATCGTCCATCCGACCAAGTACCGGCTGCTGGCGCAGGGGCAGTTCCTCTCCAGCGATGGGCGCTGCCGCGCCTTCGGCGCCGGGGGCGACGGCTACGTGCCGGGCGAGGGCGTGGGCGCGGTGCTGCTGAAGCCCTACCGGCGGGCCGCCGCCGACCGCGACCAGATCTACGGCGTGATCAAGGCCACCGCGCTCAACCATGGCGGCAGGACCAACGGCTACACCGTGCCCAGCCAGACCGCGCAGAGCAACGTGATCGGCGCCGCGCTGCGCCGCGCCGGCTGGCACCCCCGGTCGATCGACTACGTCGAGGCACACGGCACCGGGACGTCCCTCGGCGATCCGATCGAGATCGCCGGGCTGGCGAAGGCCTTCACCGCCGCGGCGGCCGATTCCGGGCAGGACGGTGAAGCGCTCCCGCCGTCGTCGTGCCGCATCGGCTCGGTGAAGACCAACATCGGCCACCTCGAATCCGCCGCGGGCATCGCCGGCCTCACCAAGATCCTGCTGCAGTTGCGGCACGGGCAGATCGCGCCGTCCCTGCATTCGGCGACGTTGAACCCCAACGTCGACTTCGCGCGCTCGCCGTTCCGCGTCGTGCAGGAGCTGGAGAGCTGGAACGGTGCGGGGCGCGCGGCGCCGCGGCGCGCCGGCCTCAGCTCCTTCGGCGCCGGAGGATCGAACGCGCACGTGCTGATCGAGGAGCACGTGCCGCGGGCCGCCGGCGCCGACGCGGGCGGCCCCGTCGTGTTCGTGCTGTCGTCCGACAGCGAGGCGCGGCTGGCCGTCTACGTGGATCGCGTGCTCGCGTTCCTGGCCGGGCGCACCGCCGCCGGCAAGCCGGTGGATCTGCGCTCGCTGGCCTGGTCGTCGCAGGTCGGGCGCGAGGCCATGGAGGAACGCCTGGCCGTGGTGGCCGGGAGCGTGGCGGAGATCGTCGATGCGCTGGCGAAGCTCCGGCAGGGCACGGCCGCCGCCAACGTGCAGCGCGGCAGCGTGCGCCGGCACGGCGACAAGCTGGACTCGATCCTGGACGCGGCCGAGCAGGATGCGCTCGTCGGATCGCTGGTGCAGGGCGGGCGCCTGCAGCACCTGGCCAGGGCCTGGGTCTCGTTCCTGGACATCGACTGGGCGGGCCACGCCGCACAGCTCTACGGCGAGGGCCGGGTCCCGCCGCGCATGTCGTTCCCGGCCATGCCCTTCCTGACCCACCGCTACTGGGTCCACGAGAAGGTGGAGACCGCGGGCGCCACCGGCGCGGCGGCGCTGCACCCGCTGATCGACGCCAACATCTCCACCCTGGCGCACCAGGCCTACAGCAAGCAGCTCCGCGGCGACGAGTTCTACCTGCGCGACCACATCATCGAGGCCGGCGCCAAGCGCATGATCCTGCCCGGCGCCGCCCCTCTCGAGATGGCGCGGGCCGCCGGCGAGCTGTGCATGGGCCGCGACTGGTCGGTGAGCCGCATCCGCAACCTGATGTGGATCCAGCCCGTCGAGCTCAAGGACGGCCCGGAGTCCGTCCAGGTGAGCCTGCGCCAGACCGGCGACCAGGTGGTGTTCGAGATCGCCCGCGGCGCCAACGAGATCTGCGTCGAGGGCGAGCTGGAGTACGTCCGGCGCGAGGAGGCCGTGGCCGATGAATGGCTGGACCTCGCCGCCGTGCGCACCGGCGGCATCCAGGAAGACCACCACGCGATCTACGCGGAGTACCGCAAGCTCGGCTTCCACTTCGGCCCCGCCTTCCGGGTGACGCAGACGCGCTACCGCATGCCGGCCGCCACGCTCAGCCGCCTGGTGCTGCCGGAGCCCTTGCGAAGGGACGCCGGGCGCTACCATCTGCACCCTTCGCTGCTCGACGGGATCTTGAGGTCCTGCCTCGCCGTGGGCATCGGGGGCGCGGCGCAGACCGCGCCCTGCCCGCTCGTCCCGTTCTCGCTCGGCGAGCTGGAGATCCGCCACCCGTTGCCGCAGGAGTGCTGGGCCTACACCACCGAGGCGCATGGCTCGGGGGCCAGCGCGCAAGGCCTGCCGAGGTACGACATCGTCGTCGCCGACGCCTCCGGCCGCGTCCTGATCAAGGTGAAGGACTTCACCGGGCGGATGCTGACCGAATCCACCGATGCGCCGGCCGCCCCCCTTCAGCGCTACCGGTACGACTGGCTGGAGCTGCCGCCGGGGCGGGCCGGGGGCATGCCTGCCCGCGCGACGGTGCTGGTCGTCGCCGCCGGCGCAGAGCTCTCGCGCCGGATGGCGGAGGACAGCGTGCCCGGCAGCGTCGTCTTCGCCCGCGCGACCGCCTCCGGGAGCGACGGCGGCGGCCACGGCGTCGATCCGACCGACGAGGAGAGCTGGCGGCGGCTGCTCGCGCGCCTCGACGCCGGGGGCGTTCGCCCGACCCACGTCGTGCTCCACGCGGACGGCGCGGGCGATCCGGCCGCGCCGCCGGAGCTGGCGCCGGACGACTCCGGCGTGCTGTCGATCCGGGCGCTGTTCAGGGCGCTGGAGCAGCAGCAGCCCGGGCAGGCGGTCCGGTGTGCCTACGTGTACGCCGCCGGCCGGCACGAGCACCGGCCTCACCACGACGCCGTGTCCGCGCTGGCGCGGTCCTTCCTCACCATCAACCACCGCTTCGAGCTGTTCACGCTGCGTCACGACCACCAGGGCGCGGCGGCGCTCGCGGCGAACGTGGTGGTGGAGCTCGCGGCCGCCGGCAACGTCAGCGGCCACGAGATCGCCTGGTGGAACGGCGTGCGCCACCGGCGCTGCCTGGGTGCGGCGGCGCCCGATGCGACCATCCGTCCGCCGCCGCTGCGCGAGCGCGGCGCCTACCTGATCACCGGCGGCGCCGGCAAGCTGGGGCTCGCGCTCGCCACGCACCTGGCGCAGCGCCACCGCGCGCGCCTGCTGCTGAGCGGCCGGTCGGCGCAGCCGAACGCGGCGCAGCGGGCAGCCATCGAGGCGCTGGTCGCGGCCGGCGCCGAGGTGCACTACTTCCGCGCGGACGTCGCGCTGGCGGCCGACGTCGAGGCGCTGGTGGCCCAGGCCCGGCGGCACTTCGGCGAGCTCAACGGCGTCATCCACTGCGCCGGCGTGACCGGCGGCCGGCTGGTGACCGAGCTCGACGCGGCGGAGTTCGCGAAGCAGTACGCGACCAAGGCCGAGGGCGCCCGGCTGCTCGATCACGCGACGCGCGCCGAGCCGCTCGACTTCTTCGTGCACTACTCGTCGGTCTCGGCCGTGCTGGGGGACCCGGGCGCGGGCGCCTACGCCGCGGGCAACCGCTTCCTCGACAGCCACGCGCTGTGGCGCGAGACCTTGCGCCTGCAGGGGAAGCGCTCCGGCAAGAGCCTCTCCATCGGCTGGCCGCTGGTGGCCGGCGGCGGCATGGAGATCGCCGGGGAGCAGGCGTCGGTGTTCGCCCACTCGGGCATGACCGCGTTGACGCAGCCCCAGAGCCTGGCCTTCTTCGAGGAGGCCCTGCGCGGGGAGCTGGCGCAGGTGCTGGTGGCGTCCGGCGATGCCGAGAAGATCGCGCGCGCCCTGCGGGTCCATGCCCCGGCCGCGCCCGCGCCCGCCTTTGTGCCCGCCCCGGCGGTCGAGCCCGAGGTGCCGCCGGCGCCGGCGCCCGATGCCGCGCCGGCCAGCCTGGTGGACCGCGCCGAGGGCTACGTGAAGGAACGCCTGGCCAAGGTCGTGAAGACCGCCGCGGCGGACATCCGCCCGGAGCAGACCTTCGCGCAGGGCGGGATGGACTCCGTCATGATGATGGAGCTGCACGCCAACCTCGCCCAGGACCTCCCCGGCCTGCCCAAGACCGTGGTCTTCGAGCACGAGAGCCCGGCGCTGCTGGCGCAGTACCTGGTGCGGCACCACGCGGGCGTGCTCGAGGCGCGCCTGGCCGCGGCGCCGGCGCCGAGCGGGCCCGTGGTGCGCGCCTCACCGCCGGCCGCGATCCGCAACGGCGCCACCGCGAAGGCCCAGCTCCCTCCTTCCCGGCAGCACCACGCCGCCGGCCTCCGGTCGGACGCCGCCGTCGAGACGGACGCCGTGGCGATCATCGGCATGGCCGGCGAGTTCCCGCAGGCCGACGACCTGGCGGCGTTCTGGGACAACGTGCTCGAGGGGCGCGACTGCCTGGTCCCCATCCCGGAGGAGCGCTGGCCTGCCGGGGCCCTGTCGCCGGCGCGGGGAGGGCCCGAGCGCCGCGGCCGCGGCGGCTTCCTGCGCGACGCCTACCAGTTCGATCCGGCGCTGTTCGGCATGTCCCGGGCGGACGCCGAGCTGATGGACCCGCAGCTGCGCGTGTTGCTGCGCAACGCGTGGCGCGCGCTCGAGGACGCGGCGTACACGCCGGAGGCGCTGGGGGCGCAGCGCGTCGGTGTGTACGCGGGCGCGATGAACGAGGACCACACCTGGATCATGTCCGAGCTGCACCAGCGCCGGGGCGAGTACCTGGGGCCGGGCTCGGTGATCAGCGAGCTGGCCAACCGCATCTCGTTCCTGCTGAACTTCCGCGGGCCCAGCCTGACGGTGGGCACGGCCTGCTCGTCCTCGCTCACCGCCGTGCACCTGGCGCGCAAGGCGATCCTGGACGGCGAGTGCGACGTGGCCCTGGCCGGCGGCGTCAACCTCAGCCTGCACCCGAACAAGTACCGGCTGCTCGACGACCTGAAGGTGCTGTCCCCGGACGGCGAGGAGCGCACCTTCGACGAGGAGGCCAGCGGGCTGGTGCCCAGCGAGGGAGCGGGGATGGTGGTGCTCAAGCGGATGCGGCGCGCGATCGCGGACGGGGACCAGATCCACGGCGTGCTGCGCGCCTCGTGCCTCAGCCACTCCGGCACGGGCGCCGGCCTGTTCGTGCCCAACCTCCGGGTCATCGAGGACACGGTGGTGCGCGGCCTGCGCGAGTCGGGCCTGCACGCCGAGGACCTGACCTACATCGAGAGCCACGGAGTCGGCACCGCGCTGGGTGACCCGATCGAGCTCAAGGCCATGGCCAACGCCCTGCAGCAGTTCACGGCGGCGAGGCGGTTCTGCGCCATCGGGACCAAGGCCAACCTGGGCCACATGGAGGCGGCGTCGGGCGTGTGCTCGCTGATCAAGGTCCTGCTCGCGATGCGGCACGGCAAGGTGGCGCCCTGCGCCAAGCTGAGGTCGTTGAGCTCGTCCCTCGACCAGGAGTCCCTGCCCTTCCACTTCCCGCGCCAGGCGCAGGACTGGCGCGCCAACGTGCGCGGCACGCGCGTGGCCGGCATCGACTCCTTCGGCATGGGCGGCTCGAACGCCTTCGTGGTGGTCGAGTCGCACCCGCCCGCCTCGCCGCAGCCGGCCGCCGCGCGCGAGCCCGCCATGGTCGTGCTGTCGGCGCGGAGCGCGCCAGCGCTGCAGGCGTACCTGAGGTCGGTGTGCTCGCACCTGCGGCGTGACGCCGCCGCGGCGGCGCACCTGGCAGACCTGGCCTACTCGAGCCAGGTGGGACGCGTCGCCTACCAGCACCGCCTGGCCGTCGTGGCCGCGGATCCGGCCGAGCTCCTGGAGAAGGCCGAACGGTACCTCGACCGCGGCGACGCAGGCGGCGTCCACCTGGGCCACGGCCCCGCCGGCGAGCCGCTGTCGGAGGTGCTGGCGGGAGACGCGGGCGAGCGCTTCGTCGATGCGCTCGCGCAGGCGCGGCACTGGGACAAGCTGGCGGCGCTCTGGGTGCGCGGGTGCGCGGTCAACTGGCAGCGGATCCACGCCGGGGCAGGGCGCCGGCGCGTGTCCTTCCCGTCCGCCCCGTTCGAGAACGTGATCTGCGACATCGGGTCGGCCTCCGCGGGGACGGTGACCCCGTCCGCGACGCGGGCCCCGTCCGTGGACGTGGCGGCGTCGCTCCAGCGGGCCGCGGCCCAGGCGCTCCCCGGGCCGGAGGTGCCGGCCGCCTGG
>Ga0209382_10003398_pt1 | contig 22091 bp, 17 predicted proteins | sample SoiMetdeltSBSDD5_FD_187599 | JGI IMG/M metagenome (GOLD analysis project Ga0209382, IMG submission 187599) | Bulk soil microbial communities from a Populus tree surrounding site in Tennessee, USA - Soil MetaG P. deltoides SBSDD5 (SPAdes) (version 2) | ecosystem: Environmental > Terrestrial >...
CGGAGCGACCGATCGCGCGCGAGGCCTTCTTCAGCGAGCTCGCCGATCAACTCGTCGCGACGGTGCATCGCGTCGAGCGCCTGACGCCGACGATCGTCGAAGTCGTGGTGCGTGCGCCGCGCGCGGCGCGCGAATTTCACCCCGGGCAGTTCTACCGGCTGCAGAACTTCGAATCGCTCGCGCCGGCGATCTCCGGGACGCGCATGCAGATGGAGGGGCTGGCAATGACCGGGGCGTGGGTCGATCGCGCGCAAGGACTGGTTTCCGTCATCATTCTCGAGATGGGCGGCTCGAGCGATCTGTGCGCGATGCTGCGACCCGGAGAGCCGGTCATCCTGATGGGCCCGACCGGGACGGCTACTGAAATCAAGGGCGGCGAAACGGTCGTGTTGTGCGGCGGCGGTCTCGGCAACGCGGTGCTGTTCTCGATCGGCGCAGCATTTCGGGCCGCCGGATCGAAAGTGCTGTATTTCGCCGGCTACAAGAAGGTGCAGGACCGCTACAAGGTCGAGGAAATCGAGAACGCTGCCGACGTCGTGGTGTGGTGCTGCGACGAGGAGCCCGGATTCACGCCCGGGCGCCCGCAGGACCGGCGCTTCGTCGGCAACCTCGTGCAGGCGCTGGACGCGTATGCCGAAGGTCGGCTTGGTACCCCTGCGCTGCGCCTCGAGGATGCCGATCGTATGATCGCCATCGGCTCGGATCGCATGATGGCCGCAGTGGCCCGCGCACGCCACGAGCTGTTGAAGGAGCACCTCAAGCCCGGCCACTTCGCGATCGGCTCGATCAATTCGCCGATGCAGTGCATGATGAAGGAGATCTGCGCACAGTGCCTGCAGCCGCACCGCGACCCGCAGACCGGCGAGACGAGCTACGTGTTCTCCTGCTTCAACCAGGATCAGCCGCTCGATCGCGTCGACTTCAAGGTGCTGAACGAGCGGCTGAAGCAGAATTCGCTGGCCGAGAAGCTGACCGCGAAATGGATCCGGCACTGCATGCCGGAGCTGAAGAAGCAGCGCACGCTCGTCTGAATGAACGGGCGCCCGGCTCGCATCCTTCCCGTCATCATCCTTTCACAGTTCGCCGGCACGTCGTTATGGTTTGCCGGCAACGCGGTGCTGGGTGACGTGCAGCAGCAGTGGGGTCTCGCCCCCGACGCTCTGGGCTACGTCACTTCCGCAGTTCAAAGCGGCTTTATCGCAGGGACCCTGGTGTTCGCGTTCTTCGCGCTTGCCGATCTGTTTTCGCCGCGGCTCGTCTTCTTCGCCTGCTCTTTGCTCGGCGCGCTTTGCAACGCCGCAACCGGAATGCTCGCCGAAGGCGTTCTGTCGCTGGTCGCGTTGCGCTTCTGCACCGGGTTCTTTCTCGCCGGCATCTACCCCGTCGGGATGAAGATCGCCGCCGGCTGGTTCGAGCGCGACCTGGGCAACGCACTCGGGTTCCTGGTCGGTGCGCTCGTCGTGGGCACGGCGTTTCCGCACCTGTTGCGCGGACTCGGCCACGCGCTCCCCTGGGAAAGCGTGATGCTCGGCGTCTCTGCGATTGCCGCGGCGGGCGGGATCGTGATGCTGGCCATGGTCCCCGACGGGCCGTATCTGAAGAAGGGTGCACGCTTCGATCCGAAGGCGTTTGCGTCGATCTTCCGTTCGCCTGGGTTTCGCGCTTCGTCGTTCGGGTACTTCGGGCACATGTGGGAGCTCTACGCGTTCTGGGCGTTCGTCCCGGTGGCGCTTGCCGCGCACGCTCGCGCCGCAGAATTCAACGTTTCGCTGTGGAGCTTCGCAGTCATCGCAGCCGGGGCGCTCGGCTGCGTAGGCGGCGGACTCGTGTCGCTACGCGCAGGAAGCGCACGGGTCGCCTTCTCGCAGCTGACGGCCTCCGGGCTGTGCTGCGTGCTGTCCCCGCTCGCGTTTCTCGCCTCGACGCCGTTCTTCCTGGCGTTCCTGCTCTTCTGGGGCGTCGTCGTCGTCGGAGATTCGCCACAGTTCTCGGCGCTGAACGCGCGCTACGCCCCGCCGCGTCTCGTCGGCTCCGCACTGACGATCGCCAACTGCGTCGGGTTCGCGATCACCATTCCGGCCATCCAGCTGCTCACCTTCGCCGTGCAGCCGCTCGGGGCGCAATACGTTTTCCTGCTGCTCGCACCGGGGCCGGTATTCGGTTTGCTCGCGCTGCGCGGCATAATGCCAAGTCGTCATGCCTAGCTACGCCCGCCCGACCCGGATCGACGAAGCACTCGCGCTGCTCGCGCGCGGCGGCCGCACGCTGCTCGCCGGCGGAACCGATTTCTACCCATCCCGCGTCGGCCTGACGCCTCGTGACGACGTGATCGACGTCACTGCGCTCGACGAGCTGCGCGGCATCGAAGAGCGCAAAGCCGACTGGCGCTTCGGCGCGGCGAGCACGTGGACCGAAGTACTCGAAGCCGATCTTCCGCCGCTGTTCAATTGTCTGAAGCTCGCGGCGCGCGAGGTGGGCGGTATGCAGATTCAGAATTCAGGGACGATCGCTGGGAATCTATGCAACGCCTCGCCGGCCGCCGACGGGGTGCCGGCACTGCTTGCGCTGGACGCAAGCGTCGAAATCGCGAGCGCAGACGCTCGCCGCACCCTGCCGCTGGACCAGTTCATCCTCGGCCCGCGCAGGACCGCGCTGCGCGCGAATGAGCTGGTGAGCGCGATCATCGTTCCCAAGCCGAAGCATGAGGCGCGCAGCGACTTCGTCAAGCTGGGGGCGCGCAAATACCTCGTGATCTCGATCGCGATGGTGGCAGCGGTGCTGGAAGTCTCCCAGCGCACGGTGCGCGCCGCCCGCATCGCAGTCGGCTCCTGCTCCCCGGTCGCGCTGCGGCTGCCGGCACTCGAGAAGGCGCTGATCGGAAAGCCGCTCGACCCGCACCTCGGCGAATGCGTGGCGCCCGAGCATCTGAGCGGCCTGTCGCCGATCGATGATGTGCGCGCGAGCGCAACCTACCGCGCCGAAGCCGCGCTCACGCTGATCCGGCGATCGCTGGAACGTCTGGCATGAACCGCCCGCGCGCGGATTTTCTCGCCGAGGCAGTGGCGTTCACGGTGAACGGCCGCAAAGTGCTGAGCCGCTCCGCCCCGCTCGCGCGCCTGGCCAGCGTGCTGCGCGACGACTTGGGTCTCACGGGCACGAAGATCGGATGCGACGCGGGCGATTGCGGCGCATGCACGGTGCTGCTCGATGACCGGCAGGTGTGCTCCTGTCTGACGGCGCTCGGCCAGGTGCAGGGACGCGAAGTCGTTACGGTGGAAGGTCTCGCGCAAGGCGGCAGGCTTTCGGATCTTCAGGTCGCGTTTCACAAACACGGCGCTGCGCAGTGCGGCATCTGCACGCCTGGGATGCTGATGGCAGCTGCCGATCTGCTCGCGCGCAATGCAGCGCCCGACGAAGCGGCGGTGAAGGACGCACTTGGCGGCGTGCTGTGCCGCTGCACGGGCTATCAGAAAATCATCGAGGCGGTGCTCGACGTTGCCAACCGGCCGCGCTTGCCGCTGCCTCCGGCTGCCGGACAAGCAGTCGGCGCACGCACGCCGAAGGTCGACGGTGCAGCGAAGCTGACCGGTGCGGAAACCTACGGCGCGGATGCCGTCCCGCGCGACGCGCTCTGGATGCGCGTGATCCGCTCGCCGCATCATCGCTGCGGTTTCCAGCTCGGCAACGTCGATGCGTTCGCGAAGCGCTCGGACGGCATTGCGCGCGTATTGACGGCTCGCGATGTGCCGTCCAACGGCTTCGGCATCTATCCCAGCATCAAGGATCAGCCGGTGCTGGCCGATCGTGAAGCGCGCTTTCGCGGCGAGGCGATCGCCGCAGTGATCGGTACGCGCGAGGCGATCGAAGCGCTGGACCCTGAACAGTTTCCGGTGACCTGGGACGAGCTTCCCGCAGTGATGGGCCTGGACGCGTCGATGGCAGCGGGTGCTTCTCTCGTGCAGCCCGACAAGCCGGGCAACGTGCTGCTCGACGGAGCGGTGAAGAAGGCCGATGTAGGTAGCGCCTGGAGTGCGTGTGCAGCGGTTGCCGAAGGTGTGTTCGAGACGACGTTTGTAGAGCATGCCTATATCGAGCCCGAAGCAGGATGGGCGCAACGCGTCGGCGAGCGGATCGAAGTCCACGTCAGCACGCAGACGCCGTATATGGACCGCGATGAGATCGCGCTGGTGATGAAGCTCGCGCCGGCGCAAGTGCGCGTCGTGCCGTCGGCGTGCGGGGGCGGATTCGGCGGCAAGCTCGACATGGCGGTCCAGCCGCTGATCGCGCTCGGCGCCTGGCTGACCGGCCGCCCGGTCGCCTGCGTGTACACGCGGCCGGAGAGCATGGCGTCGACGACCAAGCGCCACCCGGCGCGCATCGCGGCGAAGTTCGGCTGCGACTCCGCGGGAAGGCTGCTGGCATGCGAGGTCGACGCGATTTTCGACACCGGCGCGTACGCGAGCTGGGGCCCGACGGTCGCAACGCGCGTCCCGATTCACGCGACCGGACCTTATGCGGTGCCAAACGTGCATACACGGGGCCGCGCGTTCTTCACTCATTGCCACCCGTCGGGCGCATTTCGCGGCTTTGGCGTCCCGCAAGGGGCAATCGCGCACGAAGCGCTGATCGACGAGCTCGCGGACCGGCTCTCGATCGACCGGCTCGAATTCAGGCGCCGCAACGCGTTGCGCCCGGGCGATGCGACGGCTACCGGCCAGGTGCTCGAGCATTCGGCCGGGCTCGGCGAATGCCTCGATGTGCTCGAGCCTTACTGGCGGCGCGCACGCTCCGAGTGCGAATCGTTCAATCGGAAGAATCGCACGCTGAAGCATGGCGCGGGTATCGGCTGCATGTGGTACGGCATCGGCAACACCGCGCTGTCGAATCCATCGACGATCCGCATCGGCCTTTCGGCCCGCGGCGTCCTGACGCTGTACAACGGCGCGGTCGACATTGGGCAAGGCTCCAACACTACGCTGACGCAGATCGCGGCCGACGCCGTCGGCCTGCCGATGTCGCAGTTCACGCTCGTCATGGGCGATACCGATCGCACCGCGGACGCGGGGAAGTCTTCCGCGTCGCGCCAGGCGTTCGTTTCGGGCAAGGCGGCGGAACTCGCCGGGCTCGATCTGCGCCGCAAGCTCTTCGCTGCCGCCGGCGCACCCGAGGGGGAGTGGCTGGATCGCACGTACGCGCTCGCGCTAGAGGGGCCTTCGATCGTCTTTCGCAGGGGCGGAATTGCGCACCGGGTCCGGATCGATCGCGAGATCGTCGGCGAAGGCTACTTCGATCCGCCGACCACGCCGGCGGATCAGAATGGCCAGGGCACTCCTTATGCGACCTATGCGTTCGCGGCGCAGGTGGCGGTCGTCGAAGTCGATATCGAGCTCGGCACGACGAAGGTGTTGCATCTGTACGCCGCGCACGATGTCGGCCGGGCGATCAATCCGATCCAGGTCGAAGGGCAGATCCACGGCGGCGCGGTCCAGGGCCTGGGATTGGCGCTGATGGAGGAATACGTGCCCGGGCGCACCGAGAACCTGCACGACTACCTGATCCCGACGATCGGCGACGTTCCGGCGATGACCTGCATGCTGGTCGAGGATCACGAGCCGCTCGGGCCACACGGCGCGAAAGGCGTGGGAGAGCCGGGACTGATCCCGACCGCCCCTGCGATCCTCGGCGCGATCCATCATGCAACCGGTATTCGCATGCGCCAGGTCCCCGTGCTCCCACATCGCCTGCTCGCTGCGCTCGACGATGCGCGATCCTGAAGACGCACCCGAGAGCGCAGAGCCGATCACCGGCGACGTGATCCGCTGCGATGCGTGCCCGGTGCTGTGCCGCATCCGCAAGGGGCAGGCCGGCGCATGCGACCGCTACGCGAACGAGGATGGCAAGCTGGTGCGCCTCGATCCGCTGCTGATTCTGCAACGCGGTTCCGAGGCGGTGCCGTTCCTCGAGACCGGCAAGGCGTGGAGCGGAAATCTGATCTCGGGCGTGGACACCTTCATCACCGGGATCGGCGCGACCACCACCTACCCGGACTACAAGCCCGCGCCGTTCATTGTCTCTTCGAAGCTTGCCGGCGTCGACGTGATCACCGTCGTCACCGAGGGCATCTTCAGCTACTGCGGCCTCAAGGTGAAGATCGACACCGACCGATTCCTCGGGCCGGAGCTGGCCGCGGTGCGCGTCGACGGCGAGCCGATCGGGCACGTGACGACGGCCGAATACGGCTCGCAGATGCTCTCGCTCGGCGGAGTGCGCCATCTGACCGGCGGCTCGAAGAAGGAAGGCAATGTCACCTGCGACGCGATGCTGCGGCTGGCGAACAAGCAGCCGGTGGAAATGAAGATCGACGCCGGTGCGAGCGTCGTCGTGCAGGCGGGCGCGGCGCCGGTGGTGAACGGCGAGCGCGAAGCGCGGATGCGTGTCGGCTGCGGCTCGGCGACGATCGGCATCTTCGCCAAGCAATGGCACGGCCACGCCGACGAAGTGATCGTCGTCGACGATCACATTACCGGCGTGCTCACCGAGCACCAGGCCGGGCGCTTCCTCGAAATGCCGCCGGCGGGCGTGCGGGTGCGCGGACGGCGATCGACGCCCGGTCGCTACTTCAAGGTGGCCGAGCCCGGCCTGGGCTGGGGCGGCACCGACATTACCGATCCGCTCGCGATCATCGAGAAGATCGATCCGCGCAAGGCGTGGCCGGGGATGCGGCTGCTGATGGTGTCGACCACCGGAGACGACGCGGAATGGTTCGTGCTCGACGACAAACTCGTTCCTGTGCGCCAGCCGATGCCCGGCGCGATCCGCACGGTCGTCGAGCGCATCGTCGAGAACTGCGAGCCGGCGCTCTGCACCGTGCTTTTCATGGGCGGCGCGGGTGGGAGTCTGCGCGCGGGCGTCACCGAAAATCCGGTTCGGCTGACGCGCTCAGTGAAGGAACGGATCACCCGCGTGACGTGCGGCGGCGCGCCGGTGTACGTCTGGCCGGGCGGCGGGATCACGTTGATGGTGGACGTGCTGCGCATGCCCGACCGCTCCTTCGGCTATGTACCGACGCCGGCGCTCGTGCTGCCGATCGAATTCACGCTGACGCTACGCGCCTACGCCGAGATCGGAGGCCATGTAAGTCGCGTCATTCCGATCGAGCGGGCGCTGCGGGAAGCGCGCGTCAAGGCAGAGGCCTGGAGCGCGGAGAACGCATGGCCTGCACAGACATGAATACGCCCTCGCGCTTCCGGCTGCCCGGAAGCCGCCTGCATCTGCAGCACGGGCCGATCGACCTCGTGATCGAGGCCTGGGGCGAGCACCGGGAAGTCGAGCAGGCCTATGAGCAAGCCTGGAATAGGTTCCAGGACATCCTGGCGGCGCTCGTTTCCGAGCTTGCGGTTCTTCGTGCGCCGTTGCGCGAGCCGTATCCGCTCGCGCGAGGACCGGTGGCGCGGCGCATGGTCGCGGCCTGCTGGCCGCATCGCAGCGTTTTCATTACGCCAATGGCCGCAGTCGCCGGGGCGGTCGCCGACGAGATGCTCGCCGCACTGCTCGCCGGGCGGACGCTCGCCAAGGCCTACGTCAACGACGGCGGCGATATCGCGCTGCAGATCGCGGACGGAGAACATCTCGATGCTGGCGTCGTCGATGACCCGCAGCGTCCGCAGCTCGCCGCGAGCGTGCGCATTGCGTCGCAATCCGCGGTGCGTGGCATCGCGACCTCGGGATGGCGCGGGCGGTCACAGTCTCTCGGCATCGCCGACGCCGTCACCGTACTTGCCCGCACCGCATCGGCCGCGGATGCGGCAGCGACGCTGATCGCGAATGCGGTCGACATCGAGCATCCGTCGGTCCGGCGGTTGCCGGCGAGCGCAGTGAAGCACGACAGTGATCTCGGCGATCTTCCGGTGACGGTCGCCGTGGGCGCCCTTCCCCCGGCTTCGATCATCGAGGCGCTGGAGCGCGGCCGCGCGGCGGCGTGCGCGATGCTCGGCACGGGGCTGATCGAGGCGGCCTATCTCGCGCTGCAGGGCGAGACTCGGGTAGCCGCACACACGCAGCACCCATGGAAACTTTCCGCGTGAGCAACCGTCTCGGAGCGCTCTGGCTTGCAGCTGCCGCAATGCTGATCGGAGTCACGTTCGCGATCGAGAGCCGCACGCAAGCCCCTGCCCCGCTCTCGGCACGCATCCTCGAGTCGGTGCGACCGGACAGCAAGCTGGAAGTGTTTTACCTGGGTGCGCCGGATTGCCCGTACTGCATCCAGTGGGAAAAGAAAGCACGCGGCGACTTGCTGTTGTGGACAGGCGGAATGTCGATCGGGTTCGTCGAGATCCGCGGCGAAACGCTCCGCGAGCCGATCAGCGAGCGGAACTACCCTCCCCAGTACCAGTGGGTCTACCAGCAGGTCGGACCAAGCCACGGCGTGCCGCGCTTTCTGCTGGCGATCGACGGGAAGGTGAGGCTGAGCACGCGCGGCGTCAGTCGCTACGAGGAAGTCTTCTTTCCGATCCTCAAGGAAGTGGCCGCGCGACGCGCGAACCCGCAGTAGTGGCAAGGGCTGCCCTCCTCGCTGCCGGAGGATGGGTCGCGGCCTTTCCGCTGGCCGCTTTCGGCCATACCGGCGAGCGCGCATTCGTCCTTCTGCTGCCGACCGGCGCGTACATCGCGGGCGGCGCGGCCGCAGTGGCGCTGTCGTTCGCGGTGATGGCGTGCATGCCGTCGCGTTTCTTCGCCTCGCTCGCGACGCGCAGTTCGGCGATCGCTCGCCTGCCGCGCTGGGACGCCAGCGTTTCGAGCGCCGCCGCGCTGGCCATTGCCACGCTGCTGGTCGTCGCGGGTTTCACCGCAAGCCGCGACCCGCTCGACAATCCCCTGCCCCTCGTCGTCTGGACGCTGTGGTGGGTCGGCTTCACGTTTCTGGTGGCAATCGTCGGCAACCTCTGGGCGATTCTCAATCCGTGGCGCGCGCTCTACCGGCTCGTCGCTGCGCTCGTTCGCGTTGTTCCTCGCGCCTATCCCGATGGGCTCGGCTACTGGCCCGCAGTGCTTCTGCTGCTGGCGTTCGGATGGTTCGAGCTCGTCGATCCCGCGCCGCAGGATCCGCAACGTCTCGCTTGCGCGATCCTGGTGTACACGGTGATCACGGTCATCGGAATGCTCGTGTACGGCGAGGAGCTCTGGCTGGAGAGAGGCGAAGCGTTCTCGGTGTTTTTCCGCATGGTGTCCTGGCTGTCGCCGCTCCAGGTCAGCGCAGCGCGCGAGCTGCGGCTGGGCTTGCCATGCCGCGCGCTGATCGACGCGGGTCGCACTCCCGCCGGCGGCGTTGCGTTCATCCTCGTCGCGCTCGCCTCGGTTTCGTTCGACGGCTTGTCGCGTACGTTCTGGTGGATCGGGCTGGTGGGCGAAAATCCGCTCGAACACCCGGGCCGCGGCGCGTTGATGCTCGTCAATACGCTCGGCCTGCTTGCGACCGCAGCAGCGCTGGGGTGCGCTTTCGTTGCGGCCGTCCGGCTCGGCAGCGTGCTCGCGTCCGACGGCCGCAACGCAGGGCCGGTCCATGGCGACTACATCGTCGCGATCGTGCCGATCGCGTTCGGCTACCACTTCGCGCACTACCTGCCGACGTTTCTCGTCGACGCGCAGTATGCAATGCGTGCGCTCGCCGATCCGTTTGCGCTCGACTGGAATCTGTTCGGTGGGCGCGGCATCGAAGTGACGACGTCGTTTCTTTCGCACCACGCTTCGGTGCACGCGATCTGGAACGTGCAGGTCGCCGGCATCGTGCTGGCGCACGTCGCCGCGGTGTTCATCGCGCATGTGCTCGCGCTGCGCCGGCACGCCCGGGTCGGTGCGGCGCTAGTCAGCCAGCTTCCGATGACCGCGCTGATGGTCGGCTATACGATCTTCGGCCTGTGGCTGCTCTCGACGCCGGTCGCGGGATAGCCGCGATCCCAGCGCGAGGGCGATTGGTATGATGCCGGGATGATGTTCTCGCCGGACCGCTACGTCGCCGCGCTCGAGTTCGCGGCGCAACGGCACCTGACGCAGAAGATTCCGGGCAGCGACCTGCCCTATGTCGTGCATGTGACGTCGGTCGCGGCCGAAGTGATTGCCGGGCTCGCGACGACGCCGGTCGACCATCCGGAGCTCGCAGTCCTCTGCGCATTGCTGCACGACACGATCGAGGACACGCCGACCACGCACGCGGAAATCGCAGAGCGGTTCGGCACAGCGATTGCCGATGGCGTGCAGGCACTGTCGAAGGACGCAAGCTTGCCGAAGGAAGACCAGATGGCCGACAGCCTGCGGCGGATCCGCCTCCAGCCGCGCGAGGTCTGGATGGTCAAGCTCGCCGACCGGATCACGAATCTCGACGCGCCGCCGCACTATTGGAGCCGCGAGAAGCGGCAAAAGTACCGCGACGAAGCGATCACGATTGCCGAAGCGCTGGGCGCGGCGAGCTCAGCGCTCGACGCACGAATCCGCTTGCGCGCGGCGGAGTACGAGCGCTACTTCTGACCGGGGCGCAGAGCGATGAAGGCAGCCTATTTCATGAAGAACGGCGGGCCGGACGTGCTGCAGTACGGCGATGTCCCGGATCCGGTAGCCAAGCCCGGCGAAGTGCTCGTCGACATTCATGCGGCGAGCGTGAACGCGGCCGACTGGAAAGTGCGCGCCGGTCATTACGCGCCGATCACCGACTTTCCTTATGTTCCGGGGCGCGATTTCTCGGGCGTCGTCCGTGCGCTCGGCGATGCAGTGAAGGACTTTGCGGTCGGCGATGCGGTGTTCGGCGTCTGCGACGTCGGCCGGGACGGCGCGTACGCGGAAAAGATCGCGATCCGGTCGGCGATCGTCGCGAGAAAGCCGGAAAGCCTGTCGCACGTGGAATGCGCGGCGCTGGCGTTGACGGGCCTTACGGCGCTCGTGGCGATCGAGGACACGCTGCGACTGAAGGCGGGCGAGACGATCCTGGTCCAGGGCGGCGCGGGTGGCGTCGCCAGCGTCGCGATCCAGCTTGCCAGGCATTTGGGCGCGCGCGTGATCACCACCGCGAGCGAGACCAATCACGACTATCTGCGCCGCCTCGGCGCCGACCAGATCATCGACTACAACGCGCAGGACTTCACACAGGTGGTGTCCGGCTGCGACGCGGTGTTGGACACGGTCGGCGGCGACGTGGCGACGCGTTCGTTTGCCGTGCTGCGCCCCGGCGGACGCGCTGCATTCATTGGCTCGGGGAACACCGCACCGCCCTCCCCGCGCGCCGATCTCGTATCACTGCGTCCGAAGGTCGGACGTGACCGCGCGCATCTGGAGCGGGTTGCCACCCTGGTCACCTCCGGCGTGGTGCGCGTCCCCGAGATCACGACGTACAAGCTGTCCGAAGCCGCGAAGGCTCACGCGGTGAGCGAAGGCCGGCACCTGCGCGGCAAACTGGTGTTCAAGGTGCGCTGACCTGGGCTGAATGTAACCGGACGGTATCAATGGTATCGCCCGGGTAACTCCGGCTGCCGGCCGTCGCCGTCGGCGCTAGACTGCCGGCCTATGCAGGATCGAATCGAGCTCACCGAAGCGCTGCGCGACGCCGCGCTCGCGGTTTCGACTGCCCAGGGCGAGCGCGTATTCGACGAGCTGGTCAGCGGCCTTGCCCGGATCCTGCGCGTCGACTTCGCGCTGATCTCGGTATACGTCGAGCCGCAGCGTACCCACTTGCGCACGCTGGCGACCTTCTTCGGCGGACGCCTGGCGAAGAACGTCGAGTATCCGGCCGCCGGCACGCCGTGCGAGAAGGCGATCGGACGCGCCTTCGGCTTCCATCCGAAGAGCGTGGCGAACCTGTTTCCCGAAGACCGGATCCTCGCCGACAACCGCATCGAAGGCTATGCCGCGACCACGCTCCACGACGTGCACGGTGCGCCGATCGGGGCGCTCATCGTGATGTCGCGGCACGAGCTGACCGATCCGGCGATCGTCGAAGCGATGCTCAAGATCTTCGGCGCGCGGGTGGCCGCCGAGATCGAGCGGCGCCGCTCGGAGGCGAGCTATCGCGCGATCTTCGAGAGCGCCGAAACGTGCCTCTTCATCTACGACTTCCGCAGCGGCGCGATCGTCGACGCGAATCCGAAGGCCTGCGCGACCTATGGCTACACCGTGGATGAGCTGAGACAGCTGCCGCTCGAGCAGCGCAGCTCCGGCGAGCGGCCGTACACCAGCGAGGATGCGGCACCGTTCTTCGAGCGCGCGCGGCAGGGCGAGATCGTGCGGTTCGAGTGGCGCCGCCGCAACAAGGACGGCAGCCTGCACTGGGACGACGTCATGCTCAAGCGCGTGGAGATCGACGGCAGCCCGCACATCATGTCGGCGACGCGCGAGATCACCGAGCGCAAGGCTGCCGAGGAGCAGTTGCGCGCCAGCGAGGAGCAGTACCGCGCGATCTTCAATGCGACCGCCGAGTCGCTGCTGCTGCGCGACGCGGAGTTTCGCGTCGTCGACGTCAACCCTGCCTACGAGTCGATGAGCGGCCGCCGGCGCGAAGAGGTGCTGGGCAGCGCGGAGCTCACGGTGCAAGTGCCGAAGCTGACCGACCAGCGCCGCGAGCTGCATCGGCGCGCGCTCTCGGGCGAAACGGTGCATTTCGAATCCGAGGCCGAGCGCAAGAACGGCTCGCGCTTCCGCATCGAGATCTACGGCGTGCCGATGATCTACGGCGGTGAGCCGCACGTGCTGTACATCGGACGCGACATCACCGCGCGCAAGGCCGCCGAAGAGCAACTGCGGGCGAGCGAGGAGCAGTACCGCGCGGTGTTCAACGCCACCGCCGATTCGCTGGTGCTGCGGGACGCGGAGTTTCGCGTCGTCGACGTCAACCCAGCCTATGAGTCGATGAGCGGCCGCAAGCGCGGCGACGTAATCGGCGGGCAAGGCGTGACCATGAGCAACCCGGAGCTGCACGCGCGAATCCGCGAGCTGCACGACGTTGCGCTCCGGGGCGAACCCGTACAGTGGGAGGGAAAGGGAGCGCGCAAGGATGGCGAGCCGTTCGACCTCGAGGTGCGCGGGGTGCCGATCCAGTATCAGGGCCGGCCGCACGTGCTGTATATCGGCCGCGACATCACTGCGCGCAAGCGCGCGGAAGCCGGGCGCCTGGGGCTGGAGGCGCAGCTGCGCCAGGCGCAGAAGATGGAGGCGATCGGCCAGCTCTCCGGCGGCATCGCGCACGACTTCAACAACATCCTGCAGAGCGTGCTGGGCAATCTGGTGCTTGCCCAGGAACGCGAGGCGGACCTGGCGGACGAGAAGCTCGCGCGCTATCTCGGGCGCGCGCAGGCTTCGACGCTGCGTGCGCGCGACCTGATCCGCCAGATGCTGACGTTCAGCCGCGGCCAGCGCGGCGACCGCCGGCCGCTCGAGCTGCCCGCAGTGCTGCAGGAGGTCAACGGGCTGCTGCGCTCGACGCTGCCGACGACGATCGACTTGCGCGTCAAGGCCGACGGCCGCTACCCGGCGGTGCTTGCCGACCGGATCCAGGTCGAGCAGGTGCTGCTCAATCTCTGCATCAATGCGCGCGATGCGATGGGCGGAGCCGGGCGCATCGGCGTCGGCCTGCGGCTCAACGAGCACCGTGGCGCAGTCTGCGCCTCCTGCCGCCAGCGTGTGGCCGGCAAGTTCGTCGAGCTTCGCGTCCGCGATACCGGCCCGGGGATCCCCGCGCCGGTTCTCGAGCGCATGTTCGATCCGTTCTATTCGACCAAGGAGATCGGCAAGGGCAGCGGCATGGGGTTGTCGATCGTGCACGGCATCGTCCACGAGCATGGCGGCCACGTGCTGGTCGATCCGGGCTGGGGGCGCGGCGCGCTGTTCCGCGTGCTGCTGCCTGCGGTCGAGGCGCCCGACGCCAGCGAGCGCGCAGGCAACGGCAGCAGTGCCGCGAGGACGCGCGAGCCTCCGCGTCTGCGCGGTCGGGTGCTGCTCGCCGACGACGAGCCGATGATCCGCGAGTTGTTGTGCGACCTGCTGCAGGGCTGGGGGCTCGAGGTCGAGGCGCATGCCGACGGCGCCGCAGCGCGCGATGCGTTCACCGAGGACCCGCAGGCATTCAATCTGGTGCTCACCGACCAGACGATGCCGAAGCTCACGGGCCTGCAACTCTCCCGGCACGTGCAGCAGATGCGACCCGAGATTCCCGTGATTCTGTGCACCGGCTATGGCGACGAGCTGCAGCCGCGCGACCTCGAGGCCGCGGGCGTGCGCACGCTGGCGCACAAGCCTGTCGAGCCCGCGGCGCTGCGAGCACTGCTCGAAGCGAGCCTCGCAGCGCGCTGATACGCGCGTGGCGGAGCAGAACTCAGCACTCTCCAGCGGCGTCACCTTGAATTGACTCGCTCCCCCATGCTATAGGTGTCCCCGCGTCATCCACAGGAGACCTAGACATGTCAAAAGAACGCACGGGAGAAGGCTTTTCCAGGCGACGCACGCTGGGCACGCTGGGCAGTCTTGCAGGCACGGCGCTGCTGCCGGGTGCGCCGGCTTTTGCGCAAGCGCCCAAGGGCAAGCCGATCCGCATCGGTTTCCAGGTGCACCGCACCGGGATCGGCGCGACCTACGGGCGCTGGTACGAGCGCACCACGACCGCGGCAGTGAAGCTCATGAACGAGAAAGGCGGTATTGCCGGGAGACCGGTCGAGATCGTCGCCGAGGATGACGGCACCGACCCGAAGCGCGGGCCCGAGGTCGTCGAGAAGCTCTGCAAGCAGCACAAGGTCGACTTCGTCTACGGCACGCTGTTCTCGCACGTCGTCATCGCTTCGGCGCCGCGCGCGGGCGAGCTGAAGATTCCGTACTTCGTCGTCAGCGAGGGCTACCACGTCGCCTCGGGCAAGCTCAATCGCTACGTCTTCCAGCCGGGCATCACCGACGTGCGCGCGCAGGTCACCGCGATGTCGTCGTGGATCCTCGACAAGCTCGGCAAGAAAGTGACGATGATCTACCCCGACTACGCGTTCGGCTACGATCACCGCGACTTTTTCGGCCAGGCGGTCGCGAAGCGCGGCGGCACCGTGCTCGAGAAGCTGGCGATCCCGCCGACCGAGAGCTCGTTCACCAAGTACTTCGCGCGCGTGCCGGCGGACACCGAGGTGCTGTACCACGTGATGGTCGGGCCCGGCGTGCTGACGTTCGTCAAGGAGATGGGCGAGCATTTCGGCAAGAAGCGCCCGCAGATCTTCGGCTTCATCGATTCGCTCGAAGGCGTCGACATCGCGAGCCCGGGGCTCGAATTCCTCGACGGCACGTATTTCTGGGAAGCGTTCCCCCGCTACGCCGACAGCACCACGTCGGCGCACGCCAAGAGCTACCGCAAGCTCGTCGGCGTCAACGATTCCGGTGCGAGCACGGCGGATCCCAAGGACGTGTCGACGTTCTCGCACATGTTCGGCTGCTGGGAGACGCTGCACGTCATCAAGCAGGCCGTGGAGAAGAGCGGCTACAAGGATCCGGCGCCGGGCGACTACAAGAAGCTCGTCGAGGCGCTCGAGTCGATGACCGACTTCGCCGAGGGGCCGGGGCATCCGCAGGGCCCGAAGAAGTTCAACGGCAAGCTGCACCAGTGCTACGGCCACCAGTACGTCTCGAAGGTGGAGGACCGCAAGCTCAAGGTCGTGCACCGCACGAAGATCGAAGACAGCCTGTACGACCCCGAGGCGGACTACACGAAGCAGCCGCTCTGATCCGCGCATCCGCGGCCCGCTGGCCATGAGCTTCGGGCCGCATCTTTTCCTCGCGTTGCTCGAAGGGACGGTGACCGCGTTCGTCCTCGCGCTCACCGCGCTCGGGCTGTCGCTCGTCTTCGGCGTGATGCGAATCGTCAACGTCGCGCACGGAGAGTTCTTCATGCTCGGCGCGGTGCTCGCTTGGGTCTGCGCGAGCCTGGTCGGATCGCCGCTCGGCGGTTTCCTGTTCGCGCTGATCGCTGCGCCGCTCGCGGTCGGCGCGATCGCGCTGGCCGCCGACCGGCTGGTGCTGCGCCGCGTCGACTATCACCCCGAGAGCACGATCGTGGCGACGATCGGGCTGCTCTACATCCTGCAGCAGGCAGTGCTGACGCTCTACGGGCCGGATGCGCGGCCGGTCCCCGCACCGGTGTCCTTCACGCTGCAGTTCCCGTGGTTCGGATATTCCGGCTACAAGCTGGTCGTGGCCGCGATCTCCGCGGCGCTGCTTGCGGCGACCTGGTGGCTGCTCGCTAACACGCGGCTCGGGTTGTACATGCGTGCCGCGCAGCAGGACCTGGAAATGGCGCAGGCGTTCGGGGTACCTGCACGTCGTGTCTACGCGATCGTGTTCGCGCTGGGCGCGATGCTCGCCGCCGCCGCGGGCGTGCTCGTCGTGCCGATCCAGCAGGCGCACTACCTGATGGGGCTCGATCCGCTGCTGCTTTCGTTCATCGTCGTGATCCTCGGCGGGCTCGGCAGCGTCCGCGGCACGCTGGTGGCGGCGTTCGTCGTCGGCATCAGCGACGGCGTCGTGTCGGTGTTTTTCTCGCCCACGCTGGCAAAGATCATCGCGACGCTGCTCGTCGCCGCGGTGCTCGTGTTCAGGCCCGGCGGCCTGTTCGGCGAGGAGCGGGCGTGAGCAACCGTGCGCTCCCTCAAGTGCTCGCGCTGCATCTCGGCGTCCTCGGGCTGGTCTTTCTCGCCCAGTTCATCCTGCCGCCGTATCACCACACCAACGTCGCGCGGATCCTGGTGCTCGCGGTGTATGCGCTCGGCTACAACGTACTGCTCGGCTACACCGGCCTGATGAGCCTGGGCCACGCGATGTTCTTTGCCGCGGGGATGTACGGCGCAGGACTGCCGGTCTACTACTTCGAGTTCGGCGCGCTGGCGGCGCTCGGTACCGGAATCCTCTGCGGAGTCGTGGTCGCAGCCTTGTTCGGCCTCGTCGCGCTGCGTACGAGCGGCGTCTCCTTCCTCATCGTCAGCCTGATGTTCGCGCAGGCGTTCTACCTGGCGAGCCTCTACTTCAACGAGGTCACGCTCGGCGACCAGGGCCTGATTCTTTCCGGGAAGCTCGCGCCGCTCGCGCTCGGCGGCGCATCGATCGGCTTTCACGAGCCGGCGCTGAAGTACAACGGCGCGCTGCTCGTCTTCGCCGTATGCCTGCTCGGTACGCTGGCGCTGCGCCTCTCGCCGATCGGCCGCGTGCTGATCGCGATCCGCGAGAACGAGGAGCGTACGCGTCTGCTCGGCTACGACAGCTTCCGTTACAAGCTGCTCTCGCTGGTCGTCTCGGGCGCGCTCGCGGCGGCGGCAGGTGCAACCTATGCGCTGCTCTTTTCGTACGTCGGCTCGACGTTCGCGTCGATCCTCTACTCGATCTATCCGCTGCTCTGGAGCCTGCTCGGCGGAATCGGCACGATCCTCGGGCCGCTCGTCGGCACCGCGTTCATGTTCTATCTGGTCGACGTCGCGAGCGGGTGGACGTCGGCCTACCTGCTCGTCGTCGGCGTGGCGCTGGTGGTGCTGATCCTGTGGTTTCCGCGCGGCATCCTCGGTACGGTGCGCGCGAAATGGCTGCCGTGGCTGCCGTGACCCCGCTGCTCGAAACGCAAGCGCTCTCGAAGCAGTTTGGCGGGCTCACCGCGGTGAACGCGGTCGACCTGAGCGTCGCAGCGGGAGAAATCCGCGCGCTGATCGGGCCGAATGGTGCGGGCAAGACCACGCTCGTCGGCATGATCTGCGGCCGGCTCGCGCCGACATCGGGTCGCATCCTGTACCGTGGCGAGGACATCACGACGCTGCGCCCGTGGGAACGCGTCAAGCGGGGCATCGTCTATACGTTCCAGGTGACCAGCATCTTCAAGGGTCTGAGCTGCTACGAGAACGTGGCGCTGCCGGCGCAGCGAAAGTTGCTGCATGGATTCGCCGCGCGGATCGCACTGCCCGAGCGGGCCGTCGCCGAGCGCGTAGACGCGGCGCTTCAGGCGGTCGGCCTCGCGGGCGAGGCAGAGAAGCGTGCCGATGCCCTCGCCTACGGTCACCAGCGTCTGCTCGAGCTGGCGATGGCGCTCGCTGCCGAGCCGCAGCTGCTGATTCTCGACGAGCCGACGCAGGGTCTCGCCGACGCGGAGATCGCCCAGCTTTGCGAGCTGGTGCGGACGATCGCGCAACGCGCCACGGTGCTTCTGATCGAGCACAACATGGAGGTCGTGCTCTCGCTCGCCGGACGGGTCACCGTGATGGATGCGGGCGCGATCATCGCCGAAGGAACGCCGGCGGAAGTCGAGCGGCATCCGGACGTACAGAAGGCGTATCTCGGCCGATGAGCCTCGATCTTGACGCGATTCACTGCGGGTACGACAACGTCCGCGTGCTGAAGGGCGTGAGCCTGCAGGTAAGGCCGGCAGAGGTCCATGCGCTCCTCGGTCGCAACGGCGCCGGCAAGACCACGACGTTGAAGGCGATCATGGGGCTCGTGCGCTGCAGCGAGGGCAGTATCCGGCTCGATGGCGAGGAGCTGACGCAGCGGGCGGCGCATCAGATCCCGCGCCTCGGGCTCGCGTACGTGCCGCAGGGCCGGCGGCTCTTTCCGCAGATGAGCGTGGCGGAGAATCTGCGCATGGGCCTTCTCGCCGGCAGCGGCAGCGCGGACACGATGCAGCAGGTGCTCGAGCTCTTCCCGATCCTGCGCGAGCGGTTGAATCAGCAGGCCGGCACGATGAGCGGCGGCCAGCAGCAGATGCTTGCGATGGGACGCGCGCTTTGCGTGCAGCCGAAGGTGCTGCTGCTCGATGAGCCGTGCGAGGGCCTGCAGCCGACGCTCGTAGACAAGGTCCTCGCAACGATCGCGCAATTGCGTAGTCAGGGGGTCGCGGTGCTGCTGGTCGAGCAGAAAGTAGACGCAGCGCTGCAGGTGGCCGACCGCGTCTCGTTCCTCGAAAACGGCGCGCTGCGCCATGAAGCGCTTCCGGCGCAGCTCGTGGCCGACCCGGAGCCGCTGCATCGCTATGTCGGAGTGCGGCGCTGACATGGCCTGGATCGCGGGCATCGACGTCGGCGGCACCTTCACCGATCTGATCGCGCTCGACTCGACGACCGGCGAGGTGCGGCTCGCGAAGGTGCCGACCACCGCGGAGAACCAGGCGTTCGGCGTGCTCGCTGCGCTCGACCAGGCAAAAGTTCCACTCCCCGCGCTCGGCATGCTGGTGCATGGCACCACGACGACGACGAACGCGCTGCTCGAGCGCAAGCTCGCCAAGACCGGGCTCATCACGACCAGGGGTTTTCGCGATGTGCTCGAGCTGGGGCGTCGCACCCGTCCCAATTCGTATGGCCTCAAGGGCTGGTTCGAGCCTCTGATCCCGCGGGAGCTGCGCATGGAGGTGCCCGAGCGGATGGATGCAGAAGGCGAAGTGGTCACAGCGCTCGACGAGCAGGCCGTCCGCGATGCAGTCCGGCAGCTGGCGGCGGCGGGATGCGAATCGCTGGTGCTGCATTTCCTGCACAGCTACATCAATCCGGCGCACGAGAAGCGCGCGCTCGCGATCGCGCGCGAGCTCTGGCCGAACCGCCACGTCACGGCCGGCCACACGATTCTGTCGGAATATCGCGAATACGAGCGGGGCGTGACGGCCGCAGTCAACGCCTCGGTGCAGCCGATCCTCGCCCGCTACCTTGCGAAGCTGACCGAGGAATTGAAAAGTCGCGGCTTCGCGAAAGACCTGCTCGTCATGCAGGGCAACGGCGGAACGGTCTCGGGCTCGATCGCAGCCGAAGCGGCGGTGAACACCGTGATGTCCGGTCCCGCGTCGGGCGTAATTGCGGCCGCGTATTCGGCGGGCGCCGCCGGCTTCCCGCACGCAATCACCTACGACATGGGCGGAACGTCTACCGACGTCGGGCTCATCCTCGACGGCGTGCCGCAGGTTTCGTCCGAGCTCGAAATCGAGTACGCCATGCCGGTGCATGTGCCGATGGTCGATGTCCACACGATCGGCGCCGGCGGCGGATCGATTGCATTCGTCGGCGAGGACGGCATGCTCAAGGTCGGGCCGCGCAGCGCCGGCGCGCATCCCGGTCCGATCTGCTACGGCCGCGGCGGCGCAGAGCCGACGATCACCGATGCAAACCTCGTGCTCGGCCGGCTCAATCCGGAGCGACTGCTCGGTGTAAAAGGAGCCGCGGACATCGCAGCGATCCGCGCGATCCTCGCGCAGAAGCTCGGCGCGCCGCTCGGCCTCGACGACGTGGAGGTCGCGGCGGCGATCGTGCGCATCGCCAACGACCGGATGGCAGGCGCGATCCGCATGGTGTCGCTCGCCCGCGGGCACGATCCGCGCGACTTCGTGCTTTTCCCGTTCGGCGGCGCCGGTCCGCTGCACGCGGCGGCGCTTGCACGGGAGCTGGGAATTCCACGGCTGCTGATCCCGGCGCGCCCGGGCATCACCAACGCGCTCGGATGCGTGGTCGCGGACCTGCGCCACGACTACGTGAACACGGTCAACCGGCCGGTCGAAGCGCTTGATGTGGAAAGGACAAGAGAAATCCTGCAATCGCAGATCGCCGCAGGACGCAGAATGCTGGAGCGGGAGGGCGTTGCAATCGAAGGCGTGCGCCTGCTGCACTCGGCCGACATGCAGTTCCAGGGGCAAAGCCACATCCTTACGGTGCCCCTTCCCGCGCCGGAGGTCACGCGCGAGCAGATCCAGAAGCTGTTCGACCGCGCCTACTGGGATCGGTTTGAGGTCGAGCTGCCGGAAATCCGCGCGGTACTGGTAAATCTGCACACCGCCGTTATCGGCCTGCGCCCCAGACTCGATCTCAAGGTTCTCTCCGATCGCGGCGCGTTTCTTGCGCCGCGAAACCGCAGCGTCTGGTTTCACGACGGCGGCTGGCTGAATGCCCCGGTTTATCAACGTGAATCTCTGCCGCCCGCGCTCGACGGACCCGCTATCATCGAGCAGCTCGACTGCACGATCGTGCTCGAGCCCGGCAACGTCGCGAGCACGGATGCGCTCGGCAATCTGATCGTGGAGGTGAAATGAGCAACTTCGGGCTTCTGCTGACGATTACCGAACCGCGGCCCGAGCTGGAGGCGGAGTTCAACGCGTGGTACGACACCGAGCACATCGCGGAGCGGCTGTCGATCTCGGGCTTTCTGTCGGCGCGGCGCTGGGTCGCGGACGTGCAGCCCGGCGAGGGCAAATACCTGGCGACCTACGAGCTGGTGACGCCCGGGGTGCTGCAGACGACCGAATACCTGGAGCACTATCGCAACCAGAGCCCCTGGAGCCGCCGCACCCTCGACAACACGATCGTGCTGCGGCGCTGGGCGTGCGAGCAGATCAATCCCGGCGATGCGCCGCCGCACATGATGTCGCATGCCCAGTTCGTCGTGATCGGCGACTCGCCGCCGGAGCACGAGCAGGAATTCAACCGCTGGTATGACGAGGAACACATCCCGCTGCTGTCTCGCGTACCTGGGGTGTTGCGCGCGCGAAGGTTCTTCGACCCGAACGGCAAGCCGCGCTACGTGGCGCTCTACGACCTGGCCGACGAATCGGTGACGCAGCATCCCGAGTGGCGCGCGGCGACGCAGACCGAGTGGGCGAGGAAAATCGGCAAACTGACCAGCGGCGTCGAGTGGGTCCTGCGCCTGTATCGCAGCTACACGCCTGCGGCGTAGCGCTGTTGCTCGCCGCCGGCATGGCGGTCGCGGAGGCCGCTTTCGCCGCGAGCCCCGAGCTGCTCGACGCGCTGAACGCGGTGCGCGCAAGCGGCTGCAGCGGGCGAGCCGGCGTGACCCCCCCGCTACGCGAGAATGACCAGCTGAGCGAAGCAGCGAAACGCAGCACAGGCCCCGCGTTGAACGACGCTCTCGCCGCGGCCGGCTACCGCGCCAACCGCTCGATGCTGATCCGGGTCAGCGGAGCCGCGGGAACGGCGTCGGTCGTCGAGTTGCTGAAGCGAGAGTATTGCGCGCACCTGCTCGATTCGGCCTTTACCGACGTCGGCATTCATCGACAGCTGCGTGAAACCCGGATCATTCTTGCTGCGCCGTTCCTGCCGCCGCCGGCCCAGGCAGCCGAC
>Ga0209382_10003399_pt1 | contig 22084 bp, 21 predicted proteins | sample SoiMetdeltSBSDD5_FD_187599 | JGI IMG/M metagenome (GOLD analysis project Ga0209382, IMG submission 187599) | Bulk soil microbial communities from a Populus tree surrounding site in Tennessee, USA - Soil MetaG P. deltoides SBSDD5 (SPAdes) (version 2) | ecosystem: Environmental > Terrestrial >...
ATCGTTGCGTTCAGTACATAAAACATTAACATGAAGTTTTCTTCCTAACTCCTTGTAACAATCGATTGCAGGCTTCAAACACCTCGTCCACTGAAATCATCCGCATACAATTCTCCTCACCTCGAATGCATGTCGGATGATAGCATGCACGACAATCCAGCCCCTTGTAGAGCACCTCACTCACCCTTCCTCGGGGACCCCAGCGATGAGGATACGTCGGTCCGAACAAGGCCACCACCGGCACATCGACCGCGGCCGCGATGTGCATGGCTCCTCCGTCGTTCCCAACGAAGAGCGCGCAATGCTTCAGCAAGGCGGCGAATTGCAGAAGAGACAGCCGTCCGGCAATGATCGTTGGCTCGCAAGCGGCTTGTCGGCGAACCGATTCGGCCACGTCACGTTCTTTGCCGTCGCCGCCCAAGAGGATCCGGCAATTGAACGCTGTTGCGAGTCGATCAGCCAACTCCGCGAATCGTTCGGACGGCCACACTTTCAGCGGATACCGTGCTCCCGGCTGAATGACGACGAGCATCCGTGATGATCCGTCTCGATCTACATCAAGATCGCGTAACGTCTGCTCGGCGACCACGCCGTCATCCGACGACACATACAAGGTTGGTTGAGTCAGGCGCGGCATCAGCCCGAGAGGTCGCAATGCAGCCACATCATACTCCACCCGATGCAGGTCCTCAGGCAGCGGCGTCGCCACATGGCTATAGAGCAGTCCTCTCCACCGATGCTCCGCATTAAACCCAATCCGCAAGGGTGATCCAGTAACCACGCTTATCCATGCGGATCGGTCGCCGTCAGTCAGATCCACCACGCAGTCGAAGCCCTTGCGACGAAGCATGACAAGAAAACGCAGTTGAGCGCCGATCGCGCCTTTTTCCGCAATGATCAACTCATCGATGTCTGGATGGTGAGCAAGGATTTCTTCCGTTCCACGATTGATGAGGATGCTCAGCTTGGCATCGGGGTAGGCCTCGCGAAGTGACGTGAAGACAGGAGTGGCAAGCAACACATCTCCAATGTGCCGGAGCTTGATCACGAGAATATTCGTGACCTTCATGCGAAACAGCGGGGAAAAGAAGCCTGCACGGCGATATATCTCCGTGCGATCGATCCGCGCATCATGGGCGGGTACTCATCACATCGAAATAGAGTCGTTCCAACTTCTTCGTGAGTGCTGCAGCGTCAAACTGTTCTCTCGCCTTCTCGTAACTGCGTCGGCCAAATGACTTCCGCAATTCCGCATTCTTGAGCAGTTCAATCACAGCACCGGCATATTGCCATTGCCAGCGGCACACAAAGCCGGTCACATTGTGTTCGACGAGTTCCGCCTGGGCATTCGCCTTCTTGCGCTGCGGCGTACTGAGCGTCACCACTGGAATCCCGTTTGCCATCGCCTCCGCGATTACGCATCCGAACGTCTCTCCGATCCGGGAGCCGTGAATGAAGACGTCCAGTCGCCGATACAACGGCCCCACGTCCGTGGAAGGCTCCAGCAGTTCGACATACCGTCCATTCAGACCGAGCGCAGCCAGCCTACCCTTAACCCGTTCCGTCGCCCCCTGGATGAGGCACCGCGACTCCGGGACCTTCCGAAAAATTTTCGGCAGGCTGTCGAGGCAGACATCATGCCACTTCTGGTCGTCCGCACGGCTGCACCGCCCGATCGTAGAGCTGAAGGATTTGCCGCTCATGTCGAATTCAGAAAAGTCTACCGGGTTGTACAGTGTTTCGTATCGGACGCCGGCCCGCTGCCCATACCGGTTGACGTAGGTCGCCTTCGAGGAGTCCGAGACGAAACAGTGGCAGTCGATGCGATCGCTTTGTCGCTCATCGAAGCCATGAAAGACGTTGGTCTCCACCACGCGCGGCCAGCCGTTCCGCTTCTCGGGGAGTGTGCCCGGCTCGTATGTACCGGCCCGATGCACGTGGCAGATATCGATCTTATGCTCACGGACCAATTCCGTGAGATCGGCGGGCTGAAGCACAACTGGAATCCCGTCTCGTTCCAGTTCGGCAGCGCGCACACCTCCGCCCATCCGTCCGCAGACGAATACCTCAAAGCGGGACTTGTCCAAATACTGACAGAAAATCTGAAGGGTCTTCTCGGTTCCACCGAGCTCGAGTCTGTTCGTCACGTGGAGGACGCGGATCTTAGAAGACATATGCCCTCTTATCTCATGACAAAAAACATCATCGGGTTCGCCTCGCCCCGATGAATGGGAGTGGCAAGATCCGGATCCAGCTTCCGTCGTTCCGCCAGCAGTTCCATTGTCTCTGTCGCGTTGAGAGCGGATGCAACCGACCAGTAGGACATGTTTCTTTTCTTCAGCCACTCGGCGACTACCTCTCCTTCCTCCGACAAGTGCGCCTGGTGAAAGACATCGTGCACGCTGACCACGACACCGGGTTTCACCCTTGGCAGCAGCTCTTCGGTGTACCACCGGGCAAATGGGGCGCTGTGATCAGAGTCGATGAACAGGTAATCGAATTCCGGCGCCTTTGGAATGGTCTGAGTCGCGTCACCCAGCACGAAGTGCCACCGCCCCGCCGCGAGATCTTGAGGCACAAGCTTGGTGGATGTGTCGTGCAGATCGTAGGACCACAATTGCCCATTGTTGCCGTTGTCCCGCAGCGCGCTCAGGATCCATGTCGTGGACCATCCAGTATTCGGAGACATTTCCACCACAACGCTCGGAACTCGATCTCTCACCAGCAGGTATGTGATTTCAGCTTCAAGATCATCCAACATCGGCTTCAACAGATAGCGACGCAGCCGCATGCGATATAATCTTCGCAACACCGTATTATTGTTCCATCTAAGGAATCGGCGTTGTTGGTCTCGGACGGACCGGAGGTCCTTCAGGTAGCGGCGATAGAGGCCGGCAATGTACTGTGTATCGATCACGAATTCCTCCTAGATGTTGGCTCTATTCCACTACAGGCTCAAGGGATCTCATCTGATCTACGCGCACAAACGGCGATAGAGCGACAGCGTGCGGGCAGCGGCATCAACCCAGCTGAACGATTTCGTTCGAGCAAACCCGCGGCTCCTTGCCTGTTCGCGTGCGTGTGGATCGTCGAGTAATCTCACCATAGCATGCCCCAACTCTTCCGGATCCTCCGGGTTCACCAGAATCGCCGCATCCCCCGCCACTTCCGGAAGGGCTGATGTCGTCGAGGTGATCACAGGAGCTCCGCAAGCCATCGCTTCAAGAACCGGCATCCCGAAACCCTCGTACAGGGATGGAAATACAAACACATCGGCGTAGGAATACAACACCCGAAGTTGTTGTCGGCTCATGCGACCTGGACAACGAAGGTGCGCGTCGATGCCAAGCTGCCTCGCAGTCTCCCGATAATCGCCGAACGGATGGACCGCATCGCCGACCAGGACCACGGCACGGCCGCGCAAGGCGGGCAGACACTGTTGCACGCTCTTCAAAAACGTCCGGTGATTCTTCCGTGGATCGGCGCCACCGACGAACAGGATAAAGCCTGACACCGGCAACGAGAGTTCCCGGGCCAACGAGCCGATGGCAGCCTCATCGATGATCGGCTGAAAGTCCGCCGAGACGCCGTTATGAATCACCGCGATCCGGTCTGCAGGCACACCATAGATGTCGGCAATCTCGCGGGCCGAAAAATCAGACACGGTGACCACCGTGCGCGCGCGATGGACCGTCGCCTTGGCGCGTCGGGACGAAGCCTTCTGGCCGAACACTTTCTTGGAGTATTCCGGATACCGTTCGAGCCACAAATCATGGACGGTCACAACGCCGCCATACCGACCCGTCGTATGCATTTTGAAGTTCGGCCCATGGTAGAGGTCGAGCCTATCCCTACGACCTCGCCATCGCATCAGCCAGCGTGCAGCCTCTTTCCATCGGATGTCTGTCCCCTCTGTAAACCCATCCGGCTGTCCCTGGTGCAATGTTCCGGGCCGCACATACCCGACAAAATCGACTCCCCCATGTTCTTGGAGAAGCAACTCATGGAGTAAATGAAAGGTGTGCCACCCGACACCACCCCGGTCCCCACTCATAGAGGACGCATCAATGCCGATCCGCATAATCACCGTCAGGCATGAGGGGAAACCCCTCTCATCTTCCTCACGCCTCACGCCTCACGGTTCACGCCTTCCATCTCACCCGCCTCCCCGGCAGCGCCGAGACGCTGCCTTTTCCCAGCTCACCCGCCCTCCCCGGCAGCATCTTTCTCACCCACCCATTCCCCGGTCGCTTCACGACCGACCGCCCGGGACGCTGCCTTTTCCCGGGTCACGCTTCACGTTCAACGCTTCCCAGGCCTTGGCATACTTGACGAAGGTGTGCAAGCCGGCGAATATCGCCACGATCAGGCCGTGGACTCCGTCGCGGTAGCCATGTCGGACAAAAAAGGTTTTCAGAATCGTGCCCACGTGATGCGTGCCGATAGTCCAGGCAGTGACGGAAGACACATGCTTGAGTTTCTCCTGCGCGCCAAGGGTCGAATACCGCTTCATCTTGCGCAGATGATGACCGATGGTGGGCATGCTGTGATGATCGAGCGGTTCCTGCAGCCGCCGCGTCGCTCCCGTGAGCCTGAAGTTCTCATGCAGCAGGACGTCATCATAGCGACCTGCCGTCCGTCTGAAAAGACGCAATTGATGGTCGGGATACATACCGCCGCCCTGTATCCATCTGCCGTAAAAATAGTTGCGCCGAGGAATTTCATATCCACCCACTTCATGACCGGGCTCGTCGCGTAGCACGCCGGCGATCTCGTCGCGCAACCTCTCCGGCACGCGCTCATCCGCATCCACAATGAGAATCCATTCCGCCCTCGCCTGATCGATACCGAAGTTCTTTTGGGGGCCATACCCGGGCCATGGCCGCACGAACACTCTCTCGGTGTGGGGTTTGGCCAGCTCGACGGTACGATCTCGACTCTCAGCATCCACCACGATGATTTCATCGGCCCATTCGACCGACTGCAGGCAGGCAGCGATGTTCTGCTCCTCATCCTTGGTAATGATAACCGCCGCGATTGACATCCTTCTTCCCGTCACTTGTCATCTCGACTCGCGCCGCAATAGATCCGCATAGAGGGCTTCCGTGAGATCGAGCATGTGTTCGAGGTCGTACTCTTTCTCGATGAGATCACGCCCTGCTCGCGCGAGTCGAACCCGAGTGGCAGGTTCATGTATCAGTTTCAGGACGTATCCGGCAAGACTGTGATGGTCCCCAGGAACCGTCAAGAATCCCGTTACGTCATGCCGCACCACTTCCGGCACGCTTCCGACCATTGTTGCGACCACCGGCCGTTCCATCGCCATCGCTTGGGTAAGCGCCTGCGGCAACCCCTCTCCCCGGACGGACGAGAGGACGAAGATATCCATTAGAGCGAGGAGTTGCGGCACATCCTCTCGAAAGCCGGTGAGCAAAACACGGTCCGATAATTTGAGATCGTGGACCATTTGCGTGATTTTTGGGCGTTGCGGGCCATCACCGACAACCAAGAATCGAACGTCAGGACATTGCTCCAAGACCATTTGGGCTACCAGCAGGAAGTTGTCCAAGGCCTTGTATCGGCGCATGAATGCGACGGTTCCGACCACGATCTGATCAGGAGCCAACCCCAACTCCGACCTGAGTGGGCCGAAACCACTCGAGGGCTGAAAAACCCCTAGATCGACCCCCGAGGGAATCGATACGATACGCGAGGCTGCGATTCCAAGGGTCCGCATCAGTTCTCCTCGCAACGCCTCCCCTGTCGTGATGACCGCATGGGGCAACCTACGGTAGAGCAGCCGGTGGCGAAGTCCTCTACGTACAGGGATAGAGATATGTCGGGTTCGCACGATGACGGGTTTTCGACGGGATAACCGAGCGCCGATGGATGCCGACCAGCTATCGACAGAACCATGGGTGTTCACCACATCCGTCTGATAGCGTCGGAACAGGTGGAGAAATTCAAAAACCAGCGGCAGATAACGGCTCTTGTTCATCGACAGGGGAACGACTCGAAGTCCCCGCTGTTCTGCATAGCCTTTCAGTCGGCTGTCCAGCGGGACGGCAAGGGTGACGGCATGTCCGCGCCGAACCATGCCGGACGCTTCCGACAATATCCGCAACTCCTCTCCCCCGAGATCACTGGACGGCTCCGTGTGCAAGATGTGGAGCGGTTTCATCGACCGGCACGCATAGGAGAAGTGAGGGAGGCCCCGGCTCCTCTCTCACATCGGAGTTCCCACAACCGCGCATACTTGATGAAGGTATAGTAAGCATAGAGGCCGGAAAGGATCAAACCCGGGATACCCTCCAGGCAACCTTTCCTGCCGATATACATCTTCAAAAAAGTGAAGCACGGATGGGTGACGAGCTGGATTGGCGCAAACCGACGGTCCTGTTCCACCATCCGTCTGGCCATCAAGTCCGAGTACCGCTCCTGCTTCATGAGATAGTGATCGATGTCTCTGAACGGATACTGCAAGGCTGGGCTCTTCAAGTAGCCGATCTCTCCCTCGACGTCAAAGCTCTCATGGACCAGTTCCTCCCGATAACGAAGGCGATCTTTGCGGAAGAGCTGGGGTTGTCGATAGTCCGGATACCAGCCGCAATGTTTGATCCATCGCCCGAGAAAATAGTTCTTACGGGGCACAAAATAGGCATCCGCCTCCGGTCCCGTTTCCAACGTCCGGTGAATCTCAGCGCGCAACTCCGCCGTCGCACGTTCATCCGTGTCCAGACTGAAGATCCAGTCATGGGTCGCGTGGGCAATGGCCTCATTACGCAATCTGCCGAACCCGTGAAAGGCATGTTGGTATACCTTGTCTGTGAACCGGCGACTGATGCGCTCGGTCGCATCGGTACTGAAGGAATCGACCACGATGATCTCATCCGCCCATGTGACCGATTCAAGACAGGCCTGCATGTTCGGCTCATCATTATAGGCAATGATGACGGCGGAGATCGGAACACGGCTCATCGTTACAGGACCTTCTCGAATTGTTTACACGACCAGATGCGATGTGTCTTCAATTGAATATGAGCCGTCACCAATAGTGACGTCATGGATCCGAGCGGCAGAGCCGCATCGATGTCATCCTCGACAGGAGGAGACAGAGACCGACCATGAGAGTTGTCCGCATCGCGTGGGTTCACCGGCTCAACTCCTCCTCCATGTAGGGAATCATCCGCGCCCGAATCTCCCGCCACCACCACCTTCGGTCATGACGGCCCCTGAACGAACAATAGGACTCAAGGAACGTTGCCGCATCGGATGGAGAAAGGGTGGCCAACTCGATCATGCGTCTGGCAAGTTTGGACAAGTCGCCAACGGCTTGAGCATCGGTCACTTCCTGCGTCGTTCGAAGCCCTTCCAGATCGATCAGGTAGGCTCGCCCCTCCGAATCAAACAACAGATTTGTGGGTTTCAGATCTCGATGGGTGAACCCGGTGTCATGCAGCCGTCCCAGCAAACGAGCGACCTCATAGATCGCCTTGTTACCACGCTCTCGCTGCTCGGCCAGATGAGAGGCCGCTCTGATCCCCTCCATAAGATAGTAGCTTGACTGAAGAATACCGTACGTTCGACGGTCTCCGGCCGCAAGTGGAACCGCCGTCGAGATGCCGGACGACTGCAACCGGCACGCTTTCCTGAACGCCCGATGAGCATAAGACTTGCGGAAAATATCTTTCACGACGGCGCGAACGGTTCTGGGCGCCCACCTCTTGAGGACGAATGGCCCATCCCGCCATACCGTGACGGCAGCGGTGGATTTGAGGATTTCGCCTCGGTGCAGAAGAGCATGTTCCGGATTTTCCAGAATAGCCTTGAGGCCCGGCGACATGGCATCGGCACGGAGCGTCCAGACCATGTCACCGAACCGTTGCCTGTGCATAGAGACTTCTCAGCCACGGTCATCGACACGAACACGCATGGCCGCTCACCCGAGTGCGCATCCAACCGAGAACCAGCACCTGCGCTCAGTACCGGAGATCATTCTTCATCAAAGTCAAAATCTCCGAGCATCGCATACCATTTGCCGGGTCGTCGAAGATCCTCGCATCGAGTCCTCCGAATGGTATCCACATCGCCTCGACCGGTTGCACGACAGTACGAATCTTTGGGCAATCTTCCACAACCCCCACGAGAGAGAACCCTATGCGGAGCCGGCCCGATTGTGAAGAGACCGACGAGCCGCGATGTCCCGATAGAGTTCGAACACTTCTGTGGCGTGCCGGCGCATAGATAGGAATGATCCGAGCGCCGTAGCCTGCTCCGACATATACCGGCGGGTGGAAGCGTCACTGAGTTTTTCCAGCGCGTTGGCGAGGGCATCGATCGATTCGGGCGAGTCAATGACGAAGCCGTGTTCTCCGTCGCGGATGCACTCGGACGATCCGTCATAGGCCGTCGTGATACACGGCAGACCTAGAGAGAGCGCCTCGAGTATCGTACGGGAACAGGGATCGTTATAGGTGGGAAGGACGCAGACGTCGGCTGCGCAATAGAGTCCCCACACATCGGGCCTGCTACCCACGAACCGGATCCGGTCAGAGACCCCAAGCTGTTCCGCATAGCGTTCGTACTGCGCGACGGCTCCCCGTCCCACGACAAGCAAATGCCAGGCTTGCGCAGCCGGTCTGGCCAAGGATTCGATCATGCGAGCCAAGCCTTTTCTTCGAAAATTGTGTCCCACAAAGATCGCCACCAATTTCGGTTCCGGCAGACTGAATGTCTCGCGCAAACGTTGACGCGCCTGTCCTCGGGCGACCTGTTCAGGCACCTCCACACGAACGCCATTGAACACGCGCCTGACATGTTCGTCCGGGAGCGAGTATCGTTCTTCGAGTTGTCTCCTGACGTACTCGCTTGGAACAATGACAAGAGGTGGAATCGTGTTCTTCAGGAGACGGTGTTCGAGCGAAACCAGGAGACGCTCTTTCCCATCGAACAAGAGCCCTATTCTCCGGAATATCTTGAATAGTCCGCTCCGCCGCGTCGCAATCGTGCGGTCTTGCCCCGTCTTCACCAATCCACCGCGAGGCTGGTAGATGTCACATGACATGCAGGGCCTGATCGCATGGACCACGTCCCACTGTTGACTCGTCACAAGCGCCTGAGCACGGAGCACAAAATTCTTGTACTGGCTCTCGTCGGTCCAGCCCGCCGCGCCGAGCAAGTGGACGTGGATACCGGGAAAGCTCCAGGCACTGGTCTGCGTCACCACATGCACTTCCGCACCAGACGCGGTCAACTCGGTCAGGAAATCCACGACGGACCGCTCCATGCCGCCACGGTTGGGGTCAAGATGTTCGACAATGAACGCAATCTTCATGATCTGGACCTCATCGCAAGCTATAGACGATGAGCGAATTCCTTCCATGACCAGATTCGATTCTGATCGAGAACGACGTGTGACGTTTCGTAGAGCGCGACCGGCTCCCGAGCCACGGCATCCCGCAAGAGGAGAATCCGCTCGCCCGGTTGAAGCGCCGCAAAGAGCATCCACCAGAACAGCACCCGCTGCCGGATGGAGAAAGACGAACTGGCTGTCGGTCGCATCATGTGCTCACCACCCGTGCATACACCCGTTCCAACTGATCCAGCATCCGGTCGATCGAATAGGATTGTTCGACCGTGAGGCGGCCGCGTTGTCCCATGGTGGTTCTGAGAGCGGGATCCCGAAGGAGTTCTCCGATACGCGCGGCCAGCGCTTGGGCGTTTCGAGGTGGAACGATGAAGCCGGAGTGGCCGTCACGAATCACATCGGGGATGGAACCCGTCGTAGTCGACACCACCGGCAACCCGACAGCCAGGGCCTGCATCAGTACTTGCGGGATGGTATCCCCCTCAATCGTCGGCATGGCAAAGATATCCAGCGATCGAAACACATTCAGCAGATCTTCGCGGAACCCGAGGAGAAGCACGTCGCGTCCCAGACCGAGTCGCTCGATGTGGGATCTGATGAGCGGCTCTTCCGGTCCTTCACCGACGATCAGAAAAGTGACGCCCCGGTGTTGCTTCAACACGTGGGCTGCCGCCTCCACAAAATAGTGGTGTCCTTTGTAGTCCCGCAGATAAGAAATCAATCCCACGAGTCTCTGTTCACCAGACAATCCCAATTCCTTGCGAATGTCCTGGTCCGGGGTAGCGGGGGAGAAATGGGACACATCCAACCCGATCGGAAACGCTTCGACACGGTCGGCAGAGAGGCCGTCCCGTTCGATCAAATCCCGTTTCGTCCGTTCACCGCCTGTCACGATGACCAGGTCCAAAAGACGTCGATAGAGCAGCCGGGTTGCGCCATTGCTATTGAGCGGCGCGGAGATGTGCCTGGTGCGGATCACTTTTGGTCGAGGGCGAACCAGCCTCGCCGCCAGGCTGCCAATCCAGCTGTCCCGGGAGCTGTTGACATGAAGGATCGCCGGTCTCTCGTGTTGTAAAACCGATCTGAAGCCGAGAATGGCCGAGGGATACTGCCGGTGCTGCATCCCGACCGGCTCGACGGGCAAGTTGCGCAGGAGGGCCATCTGGTGAATGGGGCTGTGGGGTTCGAGAATCAAACGTAACCGATGCCCGCGTTTGATGAGCCCTTCAGCGTGGATCAACACCGCGAGCTCCTGCCCGCCGACGGTCGTACTCGATTCTGCGATCAGGATGTTCACGTGGTGGAGACAACCGGTTTCTTCTGCATGCTCTCACGAACGGCCCGAACCACACGATCCGCATTCACACCGGAGAGACAGGCCAGCGGAATGGTGTAATGGCAGTGCCGACTCAAACATGGCCGGCAGGGTACATCGTGGGTCAACACTGTATGACCGTGACCATACGGGCCGGTGCGCACCGGATCGGTCGGACCGAACAGCGCGACAACAGGCGTACCGACAGCAGCCGCAATATGCATGGGTCCGGAGTCATTCGTGACCAACGCTACGGCCTTTTGCAGCAGGCTTGGAAGAAGTCCTACCGTAGTCTGTCCTGTTAAATCAACCGCCTTGCTGTGCATCTGGCTCATCACGTGTCCTGCATCCTCACGCTCCAACACCCCACCAATGAAGACAACGGGCCCCAATCCGTCCTGTGACAAACGGTCGGCGGTGTGGGCGAAATGTTCAGCCGGCCAACGTTTGGTCACCCATCGAGCCGAGACGTTCATGGCAATCCACGCCTTATGCGGGTTAAGGCCGTGTTTCTTCAAAAGCGCCACAACTTCCTGCCTATCCTCCTCTCGTTGCTGAAACCGGAACTGAGGCGGGTCGGACGTATCGGCGCCCAGAGCCGCCGCAACCAGAAGGTAGCGATCGACCGCGTGCATCGCGACGGGGGGAACGGCTACGCGATGCGTATAAAAGAAAGGACTACCCTCACGGGCATTTGCCAGTCCGACCCGCCAGGCGCAGCCGCTGAGCCAGGCCATGACACCGCTGCGGAAGAGGCCTTGCAAGTCGATGACGAGATCGAAATGCCCCGCTCGAAGCTGGGGAACCTGCGCGAGCCAACCACTCAGCCCCCCGTCTACAGAACAGATCTGATCCACGCCCTCCACACGTTCGACGAGCTCCGCCCATTGTCGCTTAACGAGCCAGGTGACAGCCGCGTGGGGAAATCGCGTCTTCAGCGCATTCAAGGTAGGAAGTGTATGGACGATGTCTCCCAGTGAACTCGGCTTGATCAGGAGGAGTCGGTGGACAGGTGGGTTCATTCCCATAACCGGATCATGTCCCGGCTGTCAGGGCGTCATATGTAGCTGAGGAGAGACTCGCTGCCCGCCCGCGACATCTTCGTAAATCCAATCGACCCCGGCCGAAAGAGAAGGCAATACCATGGTCGGCGCCAACCCCTCCGCATGCAATTCCTCCAGAGGCTGCAGGCCCGACGGCCCTGTCGTCACCAATATACTCTTCATACCGGCACGATGCGCGAGTTCCATGTCGCGGGCTTGGTCTCCGACAAGATACGATCGGGACAGGTCCACGTGAAGTTCCGCTGTCGCCCGATCCACCATGCCGCGCTTCGGTTTCCGGCAGACGCAGTCGTCGTTTGGATGATGAGGACAGAAATAGATGGCGTCCAGAACGACCCCCTCCTCAGCCAGTCGGTCCCGCAATTTGGCATGGATCGATTCCAGATCCTGCAAGGAAATGAGGCCGCGCCCGACACCGGATTGATTCGTAACCACAATCAGCCGGGCACCGCCTTGTTTCAATCGTGCCAGAGCGGCAGGAACGCCGGGAAGAATGTGCAACTCCTCCGGGGATTTCACAAACCCCGCATCTTCATTCAACGTCCCGTCTCGATCGAGAAAGATGGTGACATCTTTTAAGGGAGAAGGTCTTTCAGGCGTCTGCGGTAATGAGTGGGCCGGCTGGGCTGGCATCTGCACCCCGTGACCATATCGCGCAAGGTGTTCCTGCGCCGCCTGTGTCACATCTTCTACGGTGACGCCGGTCATGCATCGATGATCGATCGGACATTCCCTGAGTAGACAGGGTGCGCATGGAACGGCCTGCCTCACCAGCCTGGCGCCGGGCCCGAACGGCGCCGTGGTTTGCCAATCAGTCGGTCCGAAGACGGCGACGGTCGGCACGTTGAATGCGGTCGCGATATGCATCGGGCCGGTGTCGTTCGTCAGAAACAACTGACAGCGTTTGGTCAGCGCCATCAATTCGCGCACGGTCGTTTGCCCCGAACAGACGACCGTACGGGTATTGATCCGCTCGGCAATCGATTGACCGAGCCGTTCCTCGCCTTTTCCGCCCAGAATCACCACCCCGATCCGGATTTCTTTCGATCGATGCTCCTCCACGAGTCGATTGACTGTGTCGGCATATCGCTCAGGCAACCAGCGTTTGGCAGACCCATAGGTGGAACCGGGATTGACGCCGATGAGCAGATCCGAAGCCGAAATGCCGGCGTCGGCCAGTCGGGCCTCAATCGAGATCTCCTCTTTTCTGGCCACAAACAGCCGGGGAGCCGGCGGAGTGCCCTGGGCTCCGAATGGTTTGACAAGATTCCAGTAGTAGTCGACTTGATGCGTGATCGATCCGCGCGGTGGTACCGCGAGCGGGTCCGTGAGCAGCACGCCCCGTCCGTCCGTCCAATATCCATAGCGGCGTGGGATGCCGGCCAGGAATGCAAGGAAGGCCGCCTCGAAGGCATTCTGCAACAGAATGGCTAGGTCGAACCGGTGACGGCGCAGGACGCGCGCAAGCGTCCATTTCCCCGACAGTCCGGCATGGCGCCCGCGATCGTCGTACACCAGGATGCGATGGATGCTCGGGTGTTGTGCGAACAATTCCGCGATGATCGGCTTGGCGAGCAGGGTGACCTCCGCCGTAGGAAGGAGCATCCGCACCATGCTCATGGTCGGCTCACTCATCACTGCGTCCCCGATCCAGTTGGGAGCGCGGATCACGATCCGTCGTATTGTGTCCTTACGCACAGGCCTCCATTGCGGAACCCACGGTCGGAGACACCATCAGCCGCTCCAACCGCTCACGTCCCGAGAGGATATCCGTCTCCAGGCGTACCGCCCAGCACGGATCATCGGAATTCAGAAACGTCGCGACCTTGCCGGCATCTTTTTCAGTAGTCAGAACCACCTCGGCGCCGCACCGTCGCGCTCGTTCGCGAATGGTTTCTAACACGGCAGAATCGTACCGGGCGTGATCCTTCATCACGAAGGTATCCAACACCGTCACACCGAGGCTTTCCACCAATTCATGGAATGAGCGGGCATTCCCGATGCCGCTGAATACCATAGCTTTGTGTCCCTGAAAATCCAATGGAGATCGACGTTCACCTGTCGCAATGGAAATCCATTCCCCGGCCCTGAATGCGATCGTCATCGGATCCGGCAGCGGGCCGCACGCCTGTGTGACGCTCTGCCAAATCTCCTTTGTCTGCGCGTCTGTGTCCACCCGCGTGAAGAGGATTGCAGAGGCTCGCGCTGCCGCCGACAACGGCTCTCGCAGTCGTCCGACCGGCACCATGGCTTGTATGCCTGCGACGTCCGTCACATCCAACAACAATAAGTTAATCGTACGATGAAGGGAGAGATGTTGAAAGCCGTCGTCCAAGACAAAATAATCCACCGGAAACCGTTCGAGTACCCACTGGCCCAGTCGAAACCGATCGGCCCCGACGGCCACGATCGCCTGAGGACACCGCCGGGCAATCAGATAGGGTTCATCTCCGGCATCATCCGAGGTGACTAACAGGTGCTCGCCGTCGGACACCAATAATTGCGGGCTTAAACTGCGCCGGCCGTATCCTCGGCTGAGGATCGCGACCCGCTTCCCTTTGGCCAGCAACCATTCGGTCAGGAAGATGACAACCGGCGTCTTGCCTGTCCCTCCGACCGTCAGATTTCCCACGCTGACGACCGGACGAGCGAGGATCTTCGTGCGCAGCCACTGGCGACGATACAACAGGGCACGAAACCTGGCCGCCCATTCGTATGGCCAGGCCAGCCATCGTAACGATCGGATCAACGTCGGATCATCGGAGAGACTCATCATGACCGGCTGCCCGACAACCCGCATGCCAGCGCATCCGCAGCGGGTGGAACAGGACGTTTAGAGCCCGGTAAAAACTCGGCAATGACGTCCAGGCTTCGTTGCAGCGCGCCCTGGTTCTGCAAGACGACCTGTTGAGCAGCCACACCCATCTCCGTGATCCGGGATGGATCACCGAGCAGCCGGGCGAGCTCGCCGGCCAACTCCTCGGCATCGTGCGCGCGAAACCCGCCCTTCGCATCAATCAGCAATCCCGCCACCTCTGCGCAGTGATCGGTATAGGGCCCGAACAATACCGGTTTCCCCCACACCGCCGGCTCGAGTAGATTGTGCCCGCCGATCGGCACCAACGTCCCGCCGACAAACGCCACAGTCGCCTCCCTATAGAGCAACGCCAGCTCTCCTCTGCTGTCCAGGATGATCACCCGCGGACCCGTCGTTCGTGCGGCCCCGGCTCCTATTGTACTCCGGCGCGCAACGGGAATCCCCGACGCCTGCACCATGACCTCAACCTGTGCCGCCCGCTCGATATGTCGGGGAGCGAGGATCAGGACGAGTGACGGAAATTTCTGGATCAACCGTTGATAGCACGCCAGGAGCTGCTCTTCCTCTTCCGGGTGCGTGCTGCCGGCGATGAGCACCGGCTCACCCTCCGCTATGCCGAGGAGCGGGCGCGAGAGCATCACCCCCTGCGTTGCCGGCTGCGGCAGCGGTTGATCGAACTTGATATTGCCGGTCCGTCGCACCCGCGAGGGATCAGCTCCGAGCTCGACAATGCGTTGCATATCCCGGTCGGATTGCATCAAACACATGCTCACGGTCCGGAGCATCGTACGGTAGAAGTGGCGCACCGGCCCCATGCGTTGGCGCTCGTAGGATCTGGTCGACAGCCGTCCGTTGACAAGGATTGAGGGAATACCGTTCCGTTGCAATGCCCGCAGCATATTGGGCCAGAGTTCGGTCTCGACAAACAGGTACAGCGCCGGCCTCCATCGATGGATGACCCACGATACCGCCCAGGGAAAATCCAGCGGCGCATACCGGTGGTCCGCCACTCCGGCCAATCGCTGCTCGACTGCTTCCCGGCCCGTCTCAGTGACCGTGGAGACAATCAGCCGGGAACCGGGGTAGCGCAGGCGCAGTTCGCGGGCCAGCGGCACGACCGCCACAACCTCCCCGAGAGACACGGCATGAATCCAAATCACCTGCTCCGGTCCGGAGGGGACATCAAATACACCGGCTCGCTCCAGTCCCAGCCGCTCCGGCAACCCCCGGCGACAGCGCCGTTTCGCCGCCAGGATGCAGAGAATAATGGGAGAACAGAGCACCAGCAACACATTGTAGAGGGCATACCACATCAGGCGGGCCTTCGACGGACGGCAGCATCCGCTTCGCCGGTCATCCGGTTGAGGGTATTCTCGATCTCGACGCGCTTGTACTCCAACTCAGAGGCCGCCGCCTCGTGTGACACATGAATCGGCTCTCCCCAGAGAAAGATGCCCCTCGAGAACGGATAGGGCATGATGAAGCGATCCCAACTCGCGAAGATTTTTTTTTTGAGCAGCCGAAGGCCAGCGGGACGATCGGCAGCCCCGTGGCTTTGGCCAGCTGCACCACCCCCATTTTTGCCACCTGGCGAGGCCCCTTGGGACCGTCCGGTGTGATCACCAGGTCGACACCGGATCGTCCGAGCCTGATGAGTTCGCGTAAGGCTTCGACTCCTCCCCTGGTGCTCGATCCTCGTACAGCCTGCAACCCGAACCGCGCGATAATGCGTCGGATGAGCTCGCCGTCCCCATGCCGGCTGATCAACACATGGGCTTCGGTACCGCGATACGCCAACGGCATCATCAATTGTTGCGCATGCCAGAAGGCGATAATCATCCGTTGACCCTGCGCAAGCAACCGATCCACGCTCTGCGCTCCTTCGACGCGCATGCGCATAGTGCGGCCTAGAAACCGAATGGTTTGACACCCGAGCATAGGCACCACGACAAATTTGGCCCGTGAGAGAAATGTGTTCAACGGCATGCGGCCCGTGCCTTGGGGCACTACTCCTGTTCGCTTAGGACGTCGTCTTCCCCTACCCTCTGACCGTTACAGCTCCTCGGGGGCCGTATCGGCGAATTGCATGGAATGCAGGCGTTTGTAGATTCCACCCCGGCGCAACAGCTCTTCATGCGACCCGATCTCCATGATCCGGCCTCGATCCATGACCACAATGCGATCGGCATTCTGGACGGTCGAGAGACGGTGGGCGATCACCAAGGTCGTCCGGTTCTGCATCAAATTGACCAAGGCGAGCTGCACCACCCGTTCGGATTCGGTATCGAGCGCAGAAGTCGCCTCGTCCAGAATGAGAATCGGCGGGTCGCGCAGAATGGCCCGAGCAATAGCCAGTCGCTGACGTTCGCCTCCGGACAGCTTGAGTCCCCGTTCACCGATCAACGTACGATAGCCATTGGGAAGCCTGGTGATAAAATCGTCGGCATACGCCAATCGGGCGGCCAGGACGATGTCGTCATCCGGTGCGCCACTCCGTCCATACCTGATGTTGTTCAGGACGGTATCATCAAAGAGCACGACCTCTTGGGAGACGATGCCGATTTGCGCGCGTACGGAGCGCAGGGTACAGTCCCGAAGATCAACGTCGTCGATCAGAATCTGCCCCGCAGTGGGCTCGTAAAATCTCGGAAGCAGGCTGACAAGCGTCGTTTTTCCGCTCCCGCTGCTGCCGACGAACGCAATCATCTCGCCGGCCCGGATCGTCAGATCGACCCCGTTCAGGGCGGTCAACGTATGCCCCTCGTAGCGGAAGCATACATCCCTGAACTCCAATGAACGGGTAATCGCCGGTATGTCCCTGGATCCGGTATTGGTTTCCTGCTCGGTTTCCAGATCGAGCACGCCGAATACCCGCTCGGCTGCCGCCAATGCCTGCTGGACCGTATTGTTGGCGCCCGAGAGGCGCCGGAGCGGTGCATAGGCCATGAACATCGCCGCGAGGAATGAAAAGAACGCCCCGGGCGTCATTTCATCATGAATAACCAGGTAGCCGCCATACCAGATGATTCCGGCCACTCCCAGTACTCCGATGACCTCCATATGAGAAGATCCCAATGACGACACCTGGATCGCTTTCATGGTGGTCTGCACGAACGCCTTGTTGCTCGCCGTAAACCGGCGCGCTTCTTCGTCCTCCCGTCCGAAAGACTTCACCATGCGAATGCCGGCCAGCGCTTCCTGCAGGGCAGAGGCCATGTCACCCATCCGTTCCTGACCTCTCGTGGCCAAACCTCGCAATTTCTTCCCCATCCGCACCATGACGGCCACCGAGATCGGGACCACCACCACCGAGACGGTCGCCAGCTTCCAGTTCTGGTAAAAGATCACGCCCATCATCGCCAGAAACGTCAGGCCCTGTTGGAACAGATCCTTGAGCACGCCCGCGATCGCATTGGCCATCAGGGAGACATCGTTGATGACACGCGATACGAGACGACCCGAGGTGTTCGTATCGTGGTACCGGATCGGCAGCTGCACCAACTTGAGGAACAGTTGTTCGCGGATGTCTGCAATGACCTGATTGCCGATATAGTTCATCAGATAGTTCTGACCGTAATTGAACAACCCCTTCAACACCGCGACGCCCAGAATGGCAAGGGGGAGCACGACCAGCAGGCGTTCGTCACGACTGATAAAGAGGCCGTCGAGTACGGGACGCACCAGCCACGCGTACGCGCCTGAGAGCGCAGCGACGAGCAGCGCGCAGACGAACGCGGCGGCAAGCCGGAGACGGTACGGATGCAGATAGCGGATGAGTCGCAAGTACTGATTCATGCGCGACACTCGGTTAGGACGATCTCGGCGGCACGCCGGGAGGCGCCTGGCTCTCCGAGCGATGCCCGTACGGCCCGCAAGTCAGTCTTCATCTGATCATAGGCACGCCGATCCTGCAATAATCGTTCGGCTTCCTCCAACAGCCGCTCGGGGCTCGCCTCGTCATGAATCAGCTCCGGCACGATCCCCCGCCCCGCGACCAGATTGGCAAGTCCAATCCACGGTACCCGAATTAACAGGCGCGCCAGCCGATACGTGATCCAGGAAGGGGCTCGGTAGAACAAAATCATGGGGGTTCCCACCACCGCCGCCTGCAGCGTGGAGGTTCCCGACTTGACGACGAGAAGATCCGATGCCGCCATGACTTCACTCGCCTGATTGCGAAAGACCCGAATGGGAACCGGACTCTCCCGCATCAGCCGGTGGAGCAACTCATCTTGGATCGACGAGGCTTGCGCGAGAATGAATTGCATAGTCGGGTGGCGTTTCGCGAGTCGCTTCACCGTCTCCAGCAACAACGGCACGTGTTCGTGTAGCTCGCCCTTTCGACTGCCCGGAAACAGTCCGATCACCGGACCCGCGTCCGACAAGCCGAGCTGCCTGCGCAGAGCCTGCCGGTCGTAAGCCGGGGCCACCTCGTCCAGGAGGGGATTGCCGACGAACGTGCAGCGCACACCAGCTTTTTTGTAGAGCGTCTCCTCGAACGGAAGAATCGCCAGCACGTGATCGACGCGCCGCTGGATCCAACGCATCCGGCCCGGCCGCCAGGCCCAAATTTGGGGGGCAATATAGTAAAGGACGCGACGGCCGGCAGCCTTGGCCACCCGAGCAAAATGGAAATTGAGACCGGGGTTGTCGATCAGCACGACCAGGTCCCACGGTTCAGATTGAATGACCCGTCGGATGCGCATGACTCGTTGGATCATCGGCTTGATCGATGCGGGACCGATCAGACCCATTAAATCCAGTTGCACCACATTCGGCACCAGTTCCACTCCCGCCGCCTTCATCAATGCCCCGCCGATCCCGACAATCGACAACGAAGGATCCGCCTTCTGTAACGCCTTCGCGAGATTCGCGCCATGGAGGTCGCCTGAGGCTTCGCCGGTAATGATCAGAATTCGCGGCATGGGCGGCACCTCGGGAGGAATCTCATGCACACCGGCTCAGACGGCTCTTCACCGGATCGAGCTCGTACCAAGCCGTTCGGCGGCGGAATTCGAAGCCGTGTGGCGTTGCATGAATACACGAATGGCATCCAATACGTGGTGCGCGAGCTCGAGCACGGCGATCCCGGCTTCACCACCGACGACAGGAGACGTGCCTGTCGATATGGCGTGCAGGAAAGACTCCAATTCGAGCTTGAGCGGCTCATCATCGTTCCCGTGAAAATGCTCGACGTCGATCGTGGGGCGCTCGCCCGTTTTGTGAAGACGGCGGCCGATCATGCCTTGGCGGGTCTGGAAATCGATGGACACATATCCATCCTGTTGAAAAATACGCAGGCGACGCATCTTGTTCATCGAAACCCGGCTGGACGTCAGATTGGCCACGCAGCCGTTCGCAAACTGAATTCTCGCATTGGCGATATCGATATTCGCGGAAAGAACCGGCACGCCGGCGGCACGCACCTCTTCCACCGGTCCCGGATCAAAGGAGAGCACCAGATCCAGGTCATGTATCATGAGATCAAGGATGACATCGACGTCCGTGCCCCGTTCCCCGAAGGAGCTCAATCGGTGGCATTCGATGAACGCCGGCCGCCCTATGTGCGCGCGCATGAGCTGCATGATGGGATTGAACCGCTCGCTGTGACCGACTTGCAATAGACATCCCCGTTCCTTCGCGAGACTGACCAATTCTCGCGCCTCAGCGACCGATACGGCAATCGGCTTCTCCACCAACACATGCTTTCCGGCCTGAAGACAGGTTTTCGCGAGATCGAAATGCACCGAGGTGGGAGCTGCAATGCTGACCGCTTGTACTTCCTTGAGCAACGCGCCGATCCGGGTATAGCTCTGCACCCCATGGCGATCGCCGATCAATTTGGCACGGGTCGGGTCGGTATCCAGCACTCCCACCAATCTCGATCCCGGCAATCCTGCATAGTGCCGGGCGTGGTGCTGCCCGAGATGCCCGACTCCGATCACACCCGCTAAAATCCGTTTCATGCCTAAGCCTGGTGACGTCCGTGACGGCCGATGGATCGAGTCGGAACCGTCATGACAACTGCGCCACACCGACGATCGCGATACCGGCACGGTCGGCCTTCTGAATGGTCTCCGCTCGGTCCAGCAAGACGCTCCGTCCGGCTTCCAAGGCCAGAACCTTGGCTTCCACCGAGTCCATGACCTCGATGGTTCGAGGGCCTACGGCTGGGAGATCGAAGCGCAAGTCCTGCTGAGGTTTGCAGCGTTTGACGACCACCGCCCCTTGCCGCGCGAGTTCTCCTCCTCTTCGGATCGCTCCGTCTGTTCCCTCAACCGCCTCGACCGCCACGATGACGCCTTCCTTCACCACCACACATTGCCCGATATCGATCTGACCGATGTGCTGTGCTACCTCCCATCCGTACCGGATGTCTTCCCATTCTTTTTTGCTCGGCTTCCGTTTCGTGAGCGGCCCGTCTTCGACCAGGATGCCCTGCAAACCGAACGTGGATTCCCGAACGAGAATCCCTTCCCGTTCCAATTCGGCAGCCACCCCCCTCAGAATTTGATCGTCCTTTAGACGAACCAGCCGCGCAGCGAGTGCCAGCGCCCGAAAATCTGGCCGGACGGTCGTGAACACATGGGTTTTTTTGATCCCGCCCAGCATGACGGTCTCCCGCACGCCGTCGCCCTTCAATGCCTGAATGAGTTTGTTGAGCTGTCCGACCTTGATCCAGTGGATTCGTTCGACGTAGTTGGCGAGTTCCGGTTCCGTCTCACCTTGATGGGCCACGGCCGTGACGCGATATCCAAGTTTGCGGGCGTTTTCGGCAAAGATGATGGGAAACCGGCCGTTGCCGGCAATCAACCCGATGCAGCCGTGGGACGGATGCTCTGACGCCGCGTCGTTCTCACGCACCACCCTTACTCCTCATCGTGTTCCTGGTCCTTCCCGACCGAGCGGCAAATCCCGCGCTTCGTCCCTTCCATGAACGAGGCCACTTGTAACACATCGGGATTACCCTTGAATGATTCTTTCGCCAGCTTCACAGCTTCGGCTACCCGATGTCCCGATCGGAAGAGGAGATCGTAGGCATGTTTGAGCGCGGTAATCCGTTCTCCTGAAAACCCATGCCGCCGCAGACCGATGGAATTCAAGCCATACATGCGCGCACGATACCCGCCCGCAGCTCTCATAAACGGCGGTAAATCCTGCCCGAGTGCACAGCAGCCGCCCACCATCGAATACGGTCCAATACGGACGTACTGATGAATACCCGAGAGGCCTCCGATGATGGCGTGATCGCCGATGGAGATATGTCCGGCCAGACTGGCGGCATTGGCGAGAATGAGATGATTGCCAAGATGACAATCGTGCGCCACGTGGACGTAGGCCATCAGGAAGTTATGATCGCCGATCGTGGTTTGACCGCCACCTTGCGCCGTCGCTCGATTGATCGTGACATATTCGCGTAGAATATTGTGGTGACCGATTATCACGCGTGTCGGCTCACCTTTGTATTGCAGATGCTGCGGTGGTCCGCCGACTGACACGAACGGATGCAGTTCGCAGTT
>Ga0209382_10003402_pt1 | contig 22075 bp, 32 predicted proteins | sample SoiMetdeltSBSDD5_FD_187599 | JGI IMG/M metagenome (GOLD analysis project Ga0209382, IMG submission 187599) | Bulk soil microbial communities from a Populus tree surrounding site in Tennessee, USA - Soil MetaG P. deltoides SBSDD5 (SPAdes) (version 2) | ecosystem: Environmental > Terrestrial >...
GCGCCGCCGTACCGACATGAGGACACGTTCTTCGACTGAGCGGCTACGCGACGCCGGCCTAGCGCGCGTCGTCGAGGACGAGCGCGCGCAGGCTCTCGTGCTCCTCGCGGCAGGCGGGGCACCCCTCGAGGTGGGCGCGCAGGCCCGGAAGCGCCGCGTCCACGTCGTGCCCTGCCAGCTCGAGCTCGACGAAGCGGTCGAGCTCGTCGAAGCACACGTCGCAGCCGACCTCCGGCCCGGCGGGGCCGAAGAGGCGTCCGAGGGTCAGCTCGAGGTCCGTTCGCTCCGTCATCTCGCCTCCTCTCCTACTGCCTCGATCGACAAGCCGCTCGCGTCCATGTGCTTGCGAAGCTTGCGCCGTGCGTCGTGCAGCGTCTTGTACAGGGCGCCGCGCGTCGTGCCGAGCCTGTCGGCGAGCACGTCGATGGGCACGCCGTTGAGTGCCAGTGCCACGAGCACGCTGCGCTGGTGCGGGGTGAGGACTTCCTCGATCGCGCTCCGGACCGACCCGAGGAGCTCGCTCTGCTCGGCCTCCTCGTCCGGCTCCAGGCCCGTGGACGAGTACGTGCCCCACGTCTCCGGCTCGAGCGGGATCTCGCGTCCCTGCCACGCGCGCTTGCGAAGCTTCACTGCCGCTTCGAGCAGCGCGAACTTGTAGGCCCACGTCGTGAAGCGGGAGAGGCCGCGGAAGTCGTCGAGGCGCGCGAGCACGCTCATCAGCGCGTCGTCGGCCGCCTGCTGCGCGAGGTCGTCGAGGTCGTCCCCGCGGACGTGGCCGTGGCTCCGGCTTCTGCGGCCGACCTCGAAGCGGGCCGCGCGCAGAAGGAGCGCGTGGAGGCGGGCGATCGCCTCGTCCCGCGTCGTCCCACCGGCTCGCAGGTCGCGCAGCCAGGCACGAGACTCCTCGTCGACCGGAACGGTGGGCGCGTGCACCGTTGCGACAGTACGCGACCGGCCCGCGATCGGTTCCTGCGTCCTGAGGCCGAGGGCGCTCATGAGCCAGCGCTCGGCCGATGAGCGGAGAGGGGTGTGGGGAACCGGGAGGATCGCCACGCTCTCGGGAAAAAGGGGGCTCGTGGGGGGAACATGGTTTCCCCCACGAGCGCGAGCCTGCGGCGAGCGGCGCTCACGCCGCGTCGAGCTCCTCGAGCGGCGCGAGGATGCGGATCGCAAGCTCCGCCGGACAGCCGCGCTCGACGAGGTCGATCAGCGCATGCACGTCGTAGCGCCCGTCCCGCGCCGCCCGGCTCGCGAGCGGCAGCGGGACTCCGGCCTCGACGAGCCGGTCGCGCCTCCAGGAGACGACCCCCGAGCTCTCCGTCGCTCTCGCAGTTTCGGTCTTCATGTCTAGTTGGTGACGCTCCCGGCCCAGTTCTTACCTCCCAGACGCACGGACGCCCCGAAGCGTGCTCCGGGGCGTCCGTCGGGGGAGGGTGGATCAGCGGAAGCGGGCCGGGAACTGCCCCACGAGCCCGTCCGAGAGCATGTCCGCCATGTGCAGGATCTGGACGTGGATCCGGTCGTAGGCCCGGACGTCCGCCGCCCAGTTGCCCTGCAGGCGCGCCACGACCTCGTCGGTCGTGAGCCGCAGGTGGCTGCGCATCATCGCCCTCATCTCACCGGGCTTCCAGAAGCGCGGGTTCGCCTTGCTCAGAAGCGCCGCGATGCGGTCGGCGTTCGCGGTCCAGCGTGCCTGCTGCGTCCCCAGTGCCTCCTGATCGCCCGCCTTCGCCGCGGCGATGAGGTCGGCCGCGACGACGATGTGCTCACGCAGCAGCGCGGTCAGCTGCTTGCCGGCAGCGGCGCCGTAGAACGGCTTGATCGCATTGCCGATGTCCGTCTGGTTCCGCAGCAGGCGCGCGACCGTCGCCTGGGTGTCGGGCGAGTCCGTCGTCAGGCTGATGACCGCGAGCCTCGTCCAGGTGACGTGGTCCTCCCAGAGCTTGTTCATGCCCTGACGGAGGGCGAGCTCGCTCTTCGAGATGGTCGTCGGCGTCGCCTGGTGGTCGGTCCCGTGCGCCGCCGCGTCGTGCCCACCGGAGAGGGCAAGCGCGACCATCGCGCTGACCAGGGCGATCAGCCCGGTCAGGGCGAGAGGCACGGGTCGCTGTGCTCGTGTGCTCATGTCGTCCTTCCTTTCGGTCGTGGAGTGATCGGGAGCGCGACAGCTCGGCCGCGCAGGAGCAGGTGCCCGGCGGCGGCGAGACCGACGAGCTCGACGGCCTTGGTCGCCAGCGCGAGCGCGTCGACTGCCTCAGGCTCGGGATGCAGCAGCGGAAGGCCGGTCGTGATCGCGAGCCCGTAGCTCGCGAGCAACCCGGCGAAGACGGCGACCGCCGCGACCAGCCCGGTCGAGCCGATACCGAGCGTGAGCCCGACCGCGAGCGCGGCGAACAGCACCGTCGCAACGACGAACCCGAGGCCGGCTCCCATGCTCTCGTCGAGGTGCTCGGGCACGAGCGCTCCGTGGATGCCCGCGCTCACCGCGCAGGCGACGATCACGACGTCACGCTCGATCCAGCTTCTCCGGGCCATCCCTTCTCCTTCCGTTTGCTCGAAGAGTTGGTGCCGGTCGAGGTCCGGGTCTTACGTCTCGGCCCGTAGACTCCGGCGCCAGGCTCCGCATGACGAACTACGACTGGGCGCTCCTGCTCCATCTCGTCGCCGTGATCGCCTTCTTCTCCGGGATGGCGATCGCGACCGCCGCCCAGCTCGGCGCCTGGCGGCGCGAGCGCTCGGGGGACGTCGCGGCCGTGCTCGCGCTCGCCCGCCTCGGCGTCCTCGTCGTCGCCGTCGGGCTCGTGCTCGTGCTCGTCTCGGGCCTCTGGCTGGTGGAGGAGACGCGGCGCAGCCTCGGCGACGGCTGGATCTCCGCGTCACTGCTGCTGCTCGTCGTGTCGCTGCTCCTGGGGGCGGTCGGGGGGCGCAAGGCGAAGCTCGCGCGCCGTCTCGCGGAGCGTCAGGCATCCGAGGCGCCGGTGGCCCCGGAGGTACGGGCGCTCCTCCGCGACCGTACGGCGCTGGCCGCGAACGCCCTCGCCGCGGCAGCGGCCCTCGCGGTCCTCGTGCTCATGGTCTGGCGCCCGGACTAGCGCGTCAGCGCTCGTGCACGTGCTCGCCGGGCTCGCTCGACCTGATCACACGCCACGAGTCCCACGTGATCCGGAGGATCACGACGGTGATGACGAGGCCGACGATGGGGTCGACGATCTCTGCGCCGAGGCCGACCGCGATCGCGCTCACCACCACCCCGAGTGACACGAAGCCGTCCGCGCGCGCGTGCTTGCCGTCGGCGACGAGGGCCGGGCTGGCGAGGCGGCGGCCTGCCCGAAGGCGGACCCGGGCGGCCACCTCGTTCCCGGCGAAGCCGATCATCCCGGCGAGAGCGAGCGCCCACAGGTGCGAGAGCGCTTCGGGGTGGACGAGGCGCATGACGGACTCGTAGCCGGCGACGCAGGCCGACACGAAGATCGCGAGGACGACGGCGAGCCCCGCGATCTTCTCCGCGCGCACCGAGCGGAGCAGGAAGGCGATCCCGATCGGGATCGCGGTCAGCGCGTCCCCGACGTTGTGGATCAGGTCCGCGAGCAGCGCGACCGAGCCGGAGAGGACGAAGATCGCGGCCTGCAGGAGGGCGGTGAGCCCGAGGACGCCCAGGCTCCAGCCGACCGCCACGAGCCCCTCCCGGGAGCGCATGATCGAGCGATCGAGCAGGCCGTGCGAGTGGCCGTGCTCATGGGTGTGCTCGTGTGTCTCCGTCGTGTGCGCCATGTGCGCGCCAGCCTAGACTCGCCCGATGCGGTCGTGGCTGCTCGGACTCGCGATCGGGCTCGCGCTCGCGGACTCGTCCGTAGTCACGCTCGCCCTCCCGGACGTCCTCGGCGACTTCGACGTGGGGATCACGACGGTCGCGTGGGTCCTGACGTCCTACAACCTCGTCCTCGCCCTGCTCGCCGTCCCCTCCGCGTACGTCGCGCGACGCCGGCCGCGTGGCACGTTCGCCGTGGGCGTCCTCGTCTTCGCCGCCGCGTCGCTCGCCTGCGGCCTCGCGCCGTCGTTCGAGGTGCTCGTCGGTGCGCGCTGCGTCCAGGCTGTCGGCGGCGCGCTGATCGTCACCTCGGCTCTCGATCTCCTCTCCGGCGAGACGGGTGACGACGCGCGGGCAGCGCGCACCTGGGTCGCCGCCGGGGTCCTCGGCGCTGCGCTCGGCCCGGCCGCGGGCGGGATCCTCACGCAGGTTCTCGGCTGGGAGTCGATCTTCCTCGTCCAGGTCCCGCTCGCGCTCGTCACGCTCCTCGCCGTGCGCGGCGGGCGCGCGAGGCCGCTGCCGGCGCCGGCGGGGAGGCCGCACCTGGCCGCGAACGCGGCGCTGCTCCTGCTCTCCGGCGGCCTGGTGGCAGCGCTCTTCCTGCTCGTGCTCCTCCTCGTCGAGGGCTGGGGGATGGAGCCCGCGGCTGCCGGCGTCGTCGTCACCGCGATGCCGCTCGCGGCGATCGCGTCGGCGCGGTTCGCGCCGGGCCGGGTCGGTCCCGGGATGCGGACGGCGTCCGGCGTCGTGCTGGTGGCAGGCGGGCTGGCAGCGCTCGCGCTGCTTCCGCGCGCAGGCTGGGCGTGGACGATCCCCCCGCAGCTCCTCGTCGGGGCCGGGCTCGGCCTCGCGCTGGCCGCGCTCACCGAGCGCGCGGTGGGCGGGCGCGCTGAGCAGGTCGTCCACGGAGGCTGGACGCTCGCGGCGCGCCACGCGGGGGTCGTGCTCGGGCTCCTCCTGCTCGCTCCCGTGCTGACCGCCGCGCTCGAGGAGAACCGGGACGAGGCGATCCGGGCCGGCGCGGCGAAGGTGCTCGACAGCCGCATCGAGCCGCTCGACAAGCTCCGCCTGGCACAGAACGTGCTCGACGCGGTCGACGAGGCCGAGGAGACCGGCGACCTGCCCGACGTCGCGAGCGTCTTCGACGGCCTGCCGGACAGCGACGAGTACGTCGCCCTGCTCGGCGCGCTCCAGGACCAGCTCGATCGGGCGGTGACGAACGCCTTCTCGCTGCCGTTCCTGCTCGCGGCCGCGCTCGCGCTCGCAGCGCTCGTTCCGCTCGCGCTCGGCCGCGGGGAGGCGCTGTGAGGCGCCTGCTCCCCTTCCTCGTCGCGCTCGGCGCAGTCGCCGTGGTCGTCGTCCCGTACGTCGCGCTCGGCGGCGCGACCTTCGAGCCGACGCCCGTCGCCGACCCGTGCGAGACGCGGGAGTGGCGCGACCCGGGCGGCCTGCAGGAGGCGCTCGAGCAAGTGGCGCTCTCCGCGCTGGACGGGGCGGCGTGCGAGCTCGGCGTCGCGCGCGAAGACCTCGTGCTCGCGATCCGCGACGAGGACGCGCTCGACGCCTTCGCGGCCGAGCACGGCATCACCCGCGCCGAGGCCGAGCGGGCGGTGCACGACGGCCTCCAGCGCGCGATCGACGACGCGGAGGAAGCCGGCGCGCTGCCTGGCCTCCTCGCGGGCTTCGCGCGGAGAGCCGCGGAGGCCGTCCCGCCGTGGCTCCTGCTCGAGACGCTCGAGCGCCTCGGCGAGCTCCTGCCCTAGCTGGAGACGGACTCGCCACGCGCCCCGTGCGCGGAGGGGTGGAGGAGCGGCACCACTCCCGTCCATCCCTGCCGCAGCACCTCGACGAGCGAGGGTGGGGTGATCAGTCTCGTCGGCCCTCGGTGTCGCACGCGGCGCACGCCGTAGCCCGCCGGCGTCCAGCGCAGCAGCTCCTCGTCGAGCACGAGGTGCGCCTCGCCGTCCTCGAGCACGAACGAGCCGTCGGGGAGCTCCTCCAGCCGAGCCTCGTGCAGCCGCCGAGTCTTCGCGCCCGGGTCGACCCGCTGGTCGTGCAGCCGTGCGTCGATCGTGTCCGCTCCGCCGCCCCCGGAGTGCAATCCGGCCCACAGCTCGCCGAATCGGACGTAGTCCACGCGGCGGCAGAGCGCGCACGGTCGGTGACCGGAGGCGAGCGCCGTCGCCTCGTCGAGGAAGAACAGCTCGGTGAACTTGCCCGGCTGGAGGAGCCGCGTGCGCTGCCAGCCGCGGAACTCGAGCCTGCACGCGATCCAGCGTCTCGTCGCCCACCTGCGCCGGATCCTCCCTGCGTCGTCGTGCAGGCAACCGCGGTTCCCGTAGACGAGACCGCGCGCGGGATCGGCGACGAGGTCGCCGAGGGGCGTGACGCGGTTCTGCAGGGGCACGTGTGCTACGTCAACGTCTCGGGGAGGGCTCCCGTGAGCCCATTCAGGCCCGGAAGCCCACCCGGCGATGGCTGCCGTCGCAGAACGGCTTGTTCCGTGACGCGCCACAGCGGCAGAGCGCGAGCCGCGTGTCCTCGCGGATCAGGTTCTCGTCGGCGTCGACGACCCGGACCTGGCCGCGGACGAAGAGCGGACCGTTCGGCTGCGGCTCGAAGGTCACCTCCTCGTGCGCCGTCTCCTGCGCACCGCCGTCCCGGCGCCGGAAGTGCAATGCGCCCGTCGGGCAGGTGAGGACGGTCGCGGCGACCGCATCCGGATCGGCGGCATCGACGTCGACCCACGGCCGCCGGGCCGGGTCGAACACGTCGCCGAGGCGACGGACGCAGTTGCCGGTGTGGATGCAGAGCCGCGGCTCCCAGTGCACCTCGATCTCCTCGTTCGCGTAGACGCGGCGGGGGCCGCGCTCGGTCTCGGGGGTCGTCGTCACGGCCCGGTCGTGGCGTCGCGCTCGACGAGGTCCGCGTACTCGGGATGGCGCTCGATGTACGCGGCGGCGAAGGGGCAGAGCGCCACGACCTCGAGCCCCCGTGCCCGGATGTCGTCGAGCGCTCCCGCGACGAGCTTCGAGCCGAGGCCTTCGCCCTCGACCGACGGTGCAATCTCCGTGTGCACGAGAACGACCGTCCCGGGCTCGGTTGCGTACTGGACGATGCCCGCGACGCTGTCGCCCACGCGAAGCTCGTAGCGGTGGCGCTCGGGGTTGTCGACGACGGCGAGCTCGGTCACGGAGAAAGTATCGAGGTCGCGGTCATGTCTGCGCGTGGGGGAGCGCGCGTGGAAGACTTCGGGCATGGACGACGAGCAGATCCGCGAGCGAATCGAGCAGCTGGTCTCGGAGGAGCACGAGCTCTGGGGGCGCGAGTCCGACGGGGTCGCCACCGATGGCGACCGCGGCCGGCTCGAGTCGGTCAAGGTCACCCTCGACCAGTGCTGGGACCTCCTGCGCCAGCGGCGTGCGCTGCGCGAGGCGGGGCTGGACGACGACGCGGCCCGTGCGCGCGACACGAGTGTGGTCGAGGGCTACGAGCAGTAGCGCGGCCCCGAGGCTGCGTCACACCTCGGGCGCGATCCCCAGCCAGATCGCGTCGAGCTGCTGCTCGGCGTAGCGCGCGGGCACCGGCGGGAGGCCGACCGGGAAGAGGAGGCGCAGGAGCGGTGCCCCGAGCAGGAGGTCGGCGACCACGTCGGGGTCGGCGGCGTCGCGCAGGTCGCCGCGCTCGAGGGCCTTCGAGAGCACCTCGACGATCGCGTGCCTCCGCGGACGCACGACGCGGTCCTCCCACGCGGCCGCGAAGCCGGGATTCGTCTGCAGCTCGCCCAGGATCGCGGGGAGGAGCCGGCCCACCAGCGGGTCGGCGAGCTCGCGCACCTGGTCGTGGAGATACTCGAGCAGGAGCGTCCGGAGATCCGTCGCCTCCTTCGTTCCCGGCTCGGTCCGGAGCTCGCCGAGCGCGTCGGCGATCAGGTCCTCCTTCGAGTCCCAGCGGCGATAGATCGTGGTCTTGCCGACCCCCGCGCGTGCGGCGATCGCATCCATCGTCGTCCCCTGGAAGCCGCGCTCTGCCAGCAGGCCGAGGGTCGCCTCGACGATCTCGTCGCGGGCGGCCTCGCGCCGGGGACGACCGCGGGGCCTGGAGGTCGGCTGCTCCGGCGGCCCGGGGTCGCGGAGATTCGTCTCGAGCTCGTGGACTTTTTCGATAACGTCAAGTATCGTAATACAGACACACGAAGGAGTGCGAGCGTGTTCCGAAGCATCCTCGTCGCCCTCGACGACTCCGCAGCCTCGTCGGCCGCGCTCGACCAGGCGATCGATCTCGCGCGGGCCGAGAGAGCACGGCTGACGCTGATCAGCGTCGCAGCACCGCCCCGCTGGCGTCCCGCGGGACCCTTCGTCCCGCCCTACCCGACCGACGCGCAGCTCGAGGAGGAGGCGCGTGCGATCCTCGACCGCGCGGAGGAGCGCGTCCCGGACGACGTCCCCGTCGCGACGGTGCTGCGGAGCGGGCTCGCTGCCAAGGAGATCCTGAAGCGCGCGGACTGCGCGTGCCACGACCTCATCGTCATGGGCTCGCGCGGGCTGGGCCCGGCGGCCTCGCTCGTACTCGGAAGCGTGAGCCGCGCGGTCGCCGCGCATGCCTCGATCCCGGTTCTCATCGCCCGCGCGCCGGCCGTCACGGCCGAGCGGCCGGGCGCAGAAGCCGCCCCGGAGCCGGAGGTGAGCGTCCGCTGACGGCTCAGACCGACGAGCGCGAGCAGGCCCGGAGCAGCGCCGAGCTCGCCCTGACGCTGTGGCTCGTCGCGGTGCTCCTCGCGCAGTTCGTGCTCGTCTGGTGGTTTTTCGATCGGCTCTACGCGGGATGACCACGAAGACGAGACAGAGAGGGGAGACGATGATCGGCTGGGTAGGAGACATCGAGCAGCGGACGATCGAGAACACGACGTTTCGTACCGTCCTCTTCACCGGAGAGCACTCGCAGCTCACCGTGATGCGCATCGCGGCGGGTGAGGACATCGGTCGGGAGATACACCCGGACCACGACCAGTTCCTGCGCATCGAGCAGGGGAGCGCCAGGGTGGAGCTGGGAGCGAGCGAGGATTCGGTGGACGAGACGCACGACGTCGAGGACGACTGGGCGTTCGTGGTGCCGGCGGGCGTCTGGCACAACGTCGTCAACACCGGGTCGGGCGACCTGAAGCTGTACTCGCTCTACTCGCCGGCGGAGCATCCGGACGGCACGGTCCACCAGACGAAGGCGGACGCGGAGGCCGCGGAGCACGCGTAGCGGCACGCGTCAGGAGTCGTCCGCGAGCATTCCCGGCTCCGCGCGGACGAGAACGCCGAAGGCGCCCCCGACGGTGCTCTCGCTGCGGTCGCGAAGGATCTCGAGCGCGACGGCGAGCTGCTCTTCGTTCGCAGCCGCGAAGTCGCCGCTGCCGTCCCACAGGACGAGGGTCCCTCGCTCGGCGCGGACGTCGCCCAGGCTGTCCGCGAACGCGTCCCAGTTGCGGCCGAACCAGTGGGGGAAGCCGAACGCGGCCGCGGCCTCGTCGAGGAAGCCCGTCTTGTCACCCACCCCCGTCGTGTCGAGATGGACGAAACGCCAGGCCGCCGACTCGACCTCGCGCCGAACGTCCGCGACGGGCGCCTGCGAGGCCCACGAGTAGACGCCTGGGTCGAGCACGCCGGCCAGCATCCGCTCCAGCTCGCTCACGGCCCGATCCTCCGGAAGGACGCGTAGTGGTCGTCGGTGTAGTAGCGCTCTCCGCCCGCGCCGGCGACGATCCGCCGCGCTCCGCGGTCGTCCGAGCCGGGTGTGACCACCGTGTACTCGCGGTAGTAGCCGCGCGCCCCGTCCGGGAGGAGCCCCTCGCGGTTCTGGAAGGCGCTGCCGTCGCGGCCGTACGGGAACGGGCCCCCCGCCGCGATCAGGGCGAGCGTCGCGCGGGCCTGCGAGGGTAGCGCGGCCGCGGCGATCCAGCGCAGGCCGCTCTCGGGATCGACCTCGCCGGCGGTGCCCGTCGTGACGGTGAGCTGCGGCTGCGTCGGCGGCGAGTCCTCGCCCGCGGCGAGGAGCCACCACCCGGCGGCGACCGCCACGATCGCCACGGCGGCCAGCATCGTCGCCCGCGACCGGCTCACGGCCGCTGAATGTACGCACATCGGGGGATTCCCGGATGCGGGCCGCCCGCCGGACGGGGTTGGCTTCGAGCCCGATGAGCTCGAGCGGGGATCCCAGCAGGCCCGGAACCGCGAGCGCCGCCGCCGTCGGCCTCGTCGGCATCGGTCTCGTGGGCGCCGGGCTCTGGGCCTGGCGGGACGTCGCGCGCACGCTCGCGCGCGAGCGCATCGTCCTCGGGCCGGATCGGGAACGCGTCGTGAGCGCTGCCGCAGCCCGCTCGCTCGCGGAGTCGATCCGGGCGAGCACGCTCGAGACGACCGGAGGTCGCACCTACAGCGAGACGCCGGCATACCTGGGCGTCGACGGCGAGCCGACCTCCGACGTGGCACTCGCCGCCCGCGAGGACGGCACCGGGCATCCCGTCGAGAACCCGCACGTCGCGCTCTGGCTCCGGGCGACGACGCTGCAGACGGCTCTGATGCAGGCGTATCTCGCCTTCCGGCTCGCAGAGCTGACCGCCGGCCTCGGCGTGTCGCTCGCGATCGTCGGTGCGGGCCTCGCGGCGCGACGCCGCGCCCACTAGCTCGCTCCCGTCGCGCCCAGGACGCCGACGAGCCACTCGCGCGCCGCCTTCGCGACCGCCTGCACGTCCGCCTTCAGCGCGTGGTCTCCCGGCACCTGAACGACCGTGCGGAGCGCACCGGCGGGCGGCATCCCGAAGCGGTCGTTCTCTCCCTGCACGACGAGCAGGGGCACCCTGACCGCGTCGAGCTCCGACAGCCGGCTCGGGGCCGGCTCCCCGCCCGCGCGGCGGGGCGGCCGCAACGGGAAGGCGAGACAGAGCACGCCCACCGCGCCGGTCGCCTCCGCGGTGCGGCACGCGACCCTCGCGCCGAGCGACCGCCCGCCCACGACGAGCGGGAGGCCGGCGAGCTCGCTCTCGCGGAGGTGCTCGACGAGCGCGGTCCAGACGATGTCGAGCTGTCGCGCCGGCGCGGGCGCCCGCCGGCCGGCGACGCGGTACGGCTGCTCGACGAGCCCGACCGAGACCTGCGCTGCGATCGCGGCGTCCGCGACGGCGACGAGGTCCGGTGCGGCCACCCCTCCGCCGGCGCCGTGGCCGAGGACGAGCCCGCCGACCGCCTGGTCGGCGTGACGGACGTGAACGCGGGCGAGGCCGTGCGGAGTCTCGACGTCGACGACGCGCACGCCGGCCATGGTCGCAGGTTGGGGGGCGCCTCTCCGGGGATTCCCCGACGCGACCGGGCGCGACGGTCGATAGCGTCGTCGTCAGTCGTCGTCGAGGAAGGAGGGGCTGTGATGCGCCCGACCGATCCGTTCCGCCAGGAGCACGCCGAGCTGCTAGAGCACATCGACCATCTCCGGCACGCCGCCCGCGAGGTGCCGCGGCTGGCGCCCGACGAGCGCGAGCTGCTCGTCGCGAGGATCCTCGGATTCCTGCGCGGCACCCTCGTGCCGCACGCACGGGCCGAGGAGGAGGTCCTGTACCCGGAGTGGTGCAGGCTCGTCGGCTTCGCCGACGCGGCCGGGCCGATGATCCTCGACCACGAGGCGATCGTCGCGCGGGTCGACCGGCTCGCGGAGACCGACGTCGCCGACGTGGACGCGCTGCAGGAGCTGCTGTACGGCCTCTACGCGCTCGTCGGAACGCACCTCCGCAAGGAGGAGGTCCTGCAGCTACCCGCGTTCGACGCCGCCCCGCCGGGTGTTGCCGAGGCCGTGCTCGAGCGCATGGGCGCCCTCGCCGGGCACGCGCATCAGCATTAGCCGCGGAGCGCGCCGCACGAGTCGCACGATGAACATCGCTTGACATATTCCTATATCGGCATATAATTGGGCGATGGCACGGGCAGCGACGACGGCGGATGCGTTCAACGCGGTCGCGGAGCCGAGGCGGCGTCGGATCCTCGACGTCCTCGCCGGGGGCGAGCGCCCCGTGAACGACCTCGTGCGCGTGCTCGGCCTCGCCCAGCCGCAGGTGTCGAAGCACCTGCGGGTGCTTCGGGAGGTGGGGGCTGTCGAGGTGCGCGAGCACGGTCGCCAGCGCCTGTACCGGCTGAACGGCCAGGCACTGAAGCCGATCCACGACTGGGTGAAGGGCTACGAGCGCTCCTGGTCGGAGCGCTTCGACGAGCTCGATTCCGTGTTGGAGGACCTCAAGCGGAAGGAGGAACGAGATGGCGACGACGAGTAGCGGCACGGCGACGGTGACGCTCCCGACCGACGAGCAGATCCTGATCACGCGGGAGTTCGACGCGCCCCGGCACCTCGTGTTCGAGGCGTGGACGACGCCGGAGCTCGTGAAGCGCTGGTGGCATGCGAAGCGTGGCGAGATGACCGTGGCCGAGATCGACCTCCGGGTCGGTGGCACGTGGCGGTACGCGATGGTGACCGAGGACGGCTTCGAGGTCGCCTTCCACGGCGAGTACCGGGAGATCGTCCCGAACGAGCGGATCGTCTCGACGGAGACCTACGAGGGGGTGCCCGAGGGCGTGTCCGAGGCGGACGCGACGACGCTCAACACCGCGACCTTCACCGAGGCCGACGGCCGGACGACGGTGACGATCCTCGTCCAGGCGCCGAGCAAGGCGTCCCGCGACGCCATCGTCGAGTCCGGGATGGAGGCGGGCCTGCAGGACGCGCTCGACCTGCTGGAGGAGGTCGCGGTCTCGCTTCGCTGAGCACGCGGCGGGCCCCGGAGCGGCGGACGCCGCCCCGGGGCCCGCCTCCGGCTCAGCGGGTGACTGCGATCGCCTCGGTGTAGCCCGAGGGGATCGCGACGGCGCCGCCGTCGAGCCGGTCGAACCTGCGGACGAGCTCGACGAGATCGCGCTCGAGCGCGGCGCGCGCGTCGTCCTCGGCGAGCGCGGCGAACGCCTTCAGCGTGGGGCCGTAGCGCGTCCGGAAGAAGTCGACGAAGTCCTCCGGAGACCGGAACCGGAACGTGAACATCCGCTCCGTGACGTCGAGCGAGGTGAGGCCCTCGCCGAAGAGCTCGCGCAGGTGCGCCTCGGTGCCCCAGAGCAGCGGCGACTGCACGCCGGCCGGCGGCGGGACGTGCGCGGCGACGGTGCGGAACAGCTGGCCGATGAAGCCCTCCGGCGTCCAGCTCGCGAGCGCGATCGTGCCGCCGGAGCGGGTGACGCGGAGCATCTCGGCCGCCGTGCGGCCGTGGTCGGGCGCGAACATCGAGCCGAACACGGACACGACCGCGTCGAAGGTCCGGTCGGCGAAGGGAAGCGCCTCGGCGTCGCCCTCGAGCAGCGAGACGGGAAGCCCCTCGGCCTCCGCCCGCGCACGGCCTCGCTCGAGCAGGGAGGGGACGTAGTCGATGCCGACGACGTCGCACCCGTGCCGGGCGGCGGCGATCGCTGCGTTGCCGCTGCCCGTCGCGACGTCGAGCACGTGCCACCCGGCACGCAGGTCGGCGGTGTCGCACAGATGCTCGGCGACGAGCACGATGCGGGCCGCGATCGCGGAGTAGTCGCCGCTCGCCCAGGTCTGCTGCTGGCGCTGCTTGAGGGCTGCCAGGTCGGTCGTAGGCGTGCTCAGGGTGCTGGTCATCGTATCTCCTCGCGTCGGCGCGGGCGACGTCCCGCGATGCGAGGAGTCTCGTGCACGGGAGGCCTCCGCCGCTTCGCGATGGTCGGCCATCTTGCCCCGGCTCGCCGGCATGGCCCGAACGGGCCAGCTCGCTAGACGAGACCGTCGCGCATCGCCCGCGCGGCGGCGGCGGCGCGGGTCGGCTCGCCGAGCTTCCGCAGGATGTTCGCCATATGGCGGTGCACCGTGTGCTGGCTGACGACGAGCTCGGAGGCGATCTCGCGGTTCGTCCTCCCAGCGGCGACGAACGCGAGCACCTCCCGCTCCCGGCGCGTGAGGGGGTTCGCCCCGTCCTCGGCGCGGGGGCGTCGCTCGAGCAGCGCGTCCGCGGCCGCGACATCGCGCTGCGCGTCGAGCTCCAGGAACGCCGAGCGGGCTGCCTGGGCCTCGAACCGGGCGCGCTCGGGGGTGCCGAGCTCGACGAGCACGCGGGCGAGCTCGAGGCGTGTGCGGGCCCTCTCGTAGGGCGCCTCGCCGAGCCCGTAGAGCTCGACCGCGTCGTCGAGACTGCGCCGGGCGAGCTCGCGCTCGCCGCGGGCGAGCGCCACCGTGCCGGCTGCGCGCGCCGCCGTCGCCCTCGCCACGGTCGTCCCGACGTGCCCCGCGAGCGCGGTAAGCTCGGCCGAGGCGTCTCCCGCTGCCTCCACGCGCCCGGCGGCGAGGGCTGCCGGCACGAGCAGGGCGAGAACCTCGATCCGGTCGAGCTCGCGGCTGCCCTCCGTCGCACGCTCGAGGCGCTCCGCGAGTGCGAGGGCAGTGGCCGAGTCGCCTTCGTCGAGCGCGAGCTCGACGCTGCCGAGACGGGCGGTCCAGGTGCGCTCGGCCCGGGCGAACAGCGAGCGCGCCTCGTCGGCGCGCCCCTGCCGGCGTCGCAGCTCCCCGAGGCGGGCCGTGCCCTCCGCGAGCGCCGAGCGCCGCCCGTTGCCGAGAACGCCGAGCGCCTCCTCGAGCTCCGCCTCCGCCTCCGGCCAGGCGCCGGTGCGGAGCAGGATCGAGGCGTACTGGGTGCGGCAGATGCTGAACAGCGTGCGCAGCTCCCAGCGCCGGGCGAACTCCTTCACCTCGGCGCACCACTGCGTCGCGCGCTCGACGTCGCCGACCCGCTCGCAGGCGGCGATCAGGTTGCAGCACACCTTGCCGATCCACATCAGGTCCTTCAGGTCGCCCGCGGTCGCGGCGACGGCCGACTCGTCGAGCCGGCGCATTCCCTCGTCGACCATCCCCTCGTGCACCAGGGTGAGGCCCTCGAGTGACCGCCCGACCACCTCGATGTCCTCGCGGCCGATCTCGCCGGCAATCGAGATCGCCCGGAGCGCGCCCTGCCGTGCGTCCTGGAGCTCCCCGGAGGCGAGCGCCACCTCGGCCTGCCTCACGGCGAGCCACGCGTGCTCGGGGCCGGGCTCGGCCTCGGACAGGAGCCGCGCGCCGCGTTCCAGCCATCCGCGCGCCACGGCCGTGCGCCCTCCGAACAGCACGGAATCCCACGCGAGCGCGCCGGCCACGCGCGCGGCGCCGAGGTCGTCGCCTCGCTCGCGGTAGAGACGGTAGGCGCGCTCCCGCGCGTCGAGCGTCTCGTCAGCGTGGTCGAGCCACCAGTGGGCGGTGCCGAGGCCCTCGAGTGCCTCCGGGTCCTCGTCGAGCCCGGAGAGCAGCTCGAGCGCCTCTTCCCAGGCACCGCGCGACAGGGCCTCCCAGCCGACGGCGACGGCCTCGGTCACGTTCGCAGTATCGCCTCGCGACGAGCGGTGCCGCCCGGTCGGAGATCGAGCCGGCGCAGGGTGAGCGCGTTGAGGGCGACGACGATCGTGGACAGGCTCATCAGCAGGGCGCCGACCGCCGGCGGGAGCGTGAAGCCGAAGGGAGCGAGGACGCCGGCCGCGAGCGGGATCGCGAGCACGTTGTAACCGAACGCCCAGCCGAGGTTCTGCAGCATCTTCCGGTAGCTCGCGCGCGACAGCGTGATCACGCCGACGACGCCGCGCGGGTCGTCGGAGGCGAGGATCACCCCCGCGGACTCGATCGCGACGTCGGTCCCGGCGCCGATCGCGATGCCCACGTCGGCACGGGCGAGCGCAGGCGCGTCGTTCACCCCGTCTCCGACCATCGCGACGCGGTGGCCGCGGTCCTGCAGCTCGCGAACGTGCCGCTCCTTGTCCTCGGGCAGCACCTCTGCGAAGACCTCGTCGATGCCGAGCTCGGCCGCGACGTTCTCCGCCACCTGCTGCGCGTCGCCGGTGATGAGCCCGACGCGTACGCCGAGCTCGTGCAGCGAGTCGACCGCCTCGCGCGCCTCCGGGCGGACCTGGTCCTCGAGCGCGAACGCCGCCGAGACCCTGCCCTCCTCGACGAGGTAGACGACGGAGGCGCCGCGGTCGCGCCAGGGCTGCGTCTCCTCCCGCAGGCCGTCCGGCACCTCGAGCCCGCGCTCGCGGACGAGCGTCGGCCCGCCGACGGCGACGCGCTTCCCGCCGAGCGCCGCCTCGACTCCGCGGCCGCTCATCGCCTGGAAGTCGTCCGCGGCGGGAATCGGGCCGCGCCCGGCGGCCGCGGCCACGATCGCCCGCGCGTGCGGATGCTCGCTGTCGCCCTCGACCGCGGCCGCCCGTGCGAGCGCGAGATCCTCGTCCGGGGCGGCGACTCCCGTGACGGCGTGCTCTCCGCGCGTGAGCGTCCCGGTCTTGTCGAAGAGCACGACGTCGACGATACGGCTGCGCTCGAGGCTGAGCCGGTCCTTGACCAGGATGCCGTTCCGTGCCGAGAGCGACGTGGCGATGGCGATCACCAGCGGGATCGCGAGGCCGAGCGCGTGCGGGCAGGAGATCACGAGCACGGTGACCGTGGTCGTCACCGCCTCGTCGAACTCGCCTGCAAGCGCCCAGACGACGAAGGTGACGAGCGCCGCGCCGACGGCGACGTAGAAGAGGAGCGCAGCGGAGCGGTCGGCGATCGCCTGCGTCCGCGAGCGCGAGGTCTGGGCCTCGTCCACGAGGCGCTGGATACCCGCGAGCGCGGTCTCGTCGCCCACCGCAGTCACCCGGACCCGGATCGCCGAGTCGGTTGCGACCGTGCCTGCCACGACCGCGGCCCCCTCGTCCTTCGCCACGGGCTTCGACTCGCCGGTGATCATCGACTCGTCCAGCTCGGCGCGGCCCGCGACGATCTCGCCGTCCGCGGGAACGCGTCCGCCCGGGCGGACGAGGACGACGTCCCCGATCCCGAGCTCGTCCAGCGGCACGCGCTCGCTCCCTCCGTCACGCAGGCGCTCCGCCTGGTCGGGCAGGAGCTCGGCGAGCGCGGTCAACGCGCCACGCGCCTGGCCGAGCGCCTTCATCTCCTGCCAGTGGCCGAGGAGCATCACCACGACCAGCGCCGACAGCTCCCACCAGAACTCGAGCTCGAAGACGCCGAGCGCCGAGGCTGCGCTCGCGACGAAGGCGACGGTGATCGCAAGCGAGACGAGCAGCATCATCCCCGGCTGCCGGTCCCTGATCTCGGACCGGGCGCCCGACAGGAAGACTCCGCCGCCGTAGAGGAAGATGGCGGTCCCGAGCACCGGCGCGACGAGGTCCGATCCCGGGAATTCGGGCGGCGTGAACCCCAGCCAGTCCTGGATCGACTCGCTGTAGACGACGACCGGGGCCGCGAGGAGCAGGTTGATCCAGAACCGCCGGCGGTAGACGTCCTCGTGTCCGGCGTGCCCCCCGTGCGCGTGCCCGCCGTGCGCGGGGGCGGCGTCGTTCCGCCCCGCGTGCCCGTGCTCGTGGTCGTGGTCGGCGGCGTGCATCCGTCGCGACGCCTACGTCGGGCCTGCGGACGACCGGCTCACGCCGAGGTCGCGGAGGAGCCCGTCGTGGAGCCCGTAGACGACGCCGTGCACGGTGAGCTCCTGCCCTGCGGCCCAGGCGTCCTCGACGATCGTCGTCCGGCAGACGTTCGCGACCTGCTCGACGACGTTGAGCTCGCACAGGCGATCGAGCCGGCGGTCCTTCGGCAAGGAGGCGATCTCGTCCGCGTGCTTCTCCTCGACGTCCGTCACGTGCCGGAGCCAGTTGTCGATGAGGCCGTGCCGTGAGTCCTCGAGCGCCGCCTGCACGCCGCCGCAGCCGTAGTGGCCGCAGACGACGACGTGCGCGACCGCGAGCACCTCGACCGAGTACTGCAGCACCGAGAGGCAGTTCAAGTCCGTGTGCACGACGACGTTCGCGACGTTGCGGTGGACGAAGATCTCGCCCGGCGCCAGGCCGACGATCTCGTTGGCGGGCACGCGGCTGTCCGCGCAGCCGATCCAGAGGTACTCGGGGGACTGGCCCTCGACGAGCCTCGTGAAGAACCCGGGATCGTCGGCGACGGTTGCCGCCGCCCACTCGCGATTCCGCTCGAGGAGCTCGTCGAGTCCCGCCACGCGCCGAGCCTAGTCGGTGAGGGCCGCGCGGACGAGTACCGTTCAGGTCATCGCCAGCCTGACGCAGTACTACACGGCGACGACCGTCGACGGCTTCATCGCCGACGAGAGCCACTCGCTGGATTGGCTCTTCACACGCGACCAGGACCATGCGGGGCCGCTCAACTACGCAGAGTTCATCGCCGGCGTCGGCGCGCTCGCGATGGGTTCCACCACGTACGAGTGGGTGCTCGACCACGAGCTCGCCGGCAAGGACGAGGCGGAGTGGAAGTGGCCGTACGAGATCCCGGGCTGGGTGTTCACGCACCGCGAGCTGCAGGTCGTCCCCGGAGCCCCGATCACGTTCACGAGTGGCGACGTGACCGCGGTCCACCGCGAGCTCGTCGAGGCCGCGGGCGGACGGAACGTCTGGGTCGTCGGCGGCGGGGACCTGGCCGGCCAGTTCGCGGACGCCGGGCTGCTCGACGAGGTGATCGTGTACATGGCACCCGTGACGCTCGGCAGCGGTGCCCCGCTCCTTCCCCGCCGGCTCGAGCTGCGGCTCGAGGAGCTCGCGCGCAACCGGGACTTCGCCTGCGCGCGGTACTCGGTCGTGCGGACGCCCGTGGCGTAGCATCGACGGCCGTGGCGTACGACGAGAGTCTCGCGTCGCGGATCCGGGATCTGCTCGCCGACGAGCCCGGCGTGACCGAGCAGAAGATGTTCGGCGGGCTCGGGTTCCTCGTCCACGGCAACATGGCCATCGGCGCGAGCGGCCAGGGCGGCGCTCTCGTCCGCGTCGACCCGGCGGAGTCGGACGCGATCCTCGAGGGATCGAGCGCGCGCCCGCTGGAGATGCGCGGCCGCGAGCTCAGGGGCTGGCTGCGGGTCGACGGAGCGGAGCTGCGCACGAAGCGCGAGCTGGCGAAGTGGGTCGAGCTCGGCACGGCCTACGCCCGCACGCTGCCCCCGAAGCGGTAGTCGGCGCGACGGGGTCGGTCCGTGGCGGCACCGGTCGGGTACGGCGTGGATCTCTACTGGCTGCCGCCCGGCTCGGGGGTCGCCAGGCCTGCGATCTCTACCATGCCGCCCTCGAGGCGCGCGTCCCGGCCGGCGACTACGTCATCGAGCGGGCACCCGCGTGGGGCGGCAGCGGCGCCGAGCGGGGCGTCGTCGCCGAGGGAGCGGTCGGCAGCGGGTGGGCCGGTCGGTTCCGGATCCTCCGCTACGAGGTGCGCTGCTGGCGCGGCGGGGTCATCCCGGACGCCGACGAGGCGGTGGACGACCCCCGGCACCTCACCTCCGATCCCGTCGTCGCTCAGCGGTGCTCGACCTGGCTCCCCGCGTCCCGACAGCGGTTTTGGGGGCGCAACGAGCTGCGTGCGGGGAGATGTGGAACTCGAACTCGATCGTGGCCTGGCTCCTGGCTCGCGCCCGGCTCGGCGCCAGGCCACCCGGCCGCCGGCGGGCGGGCGTGCTCCCGGCTGGCGGGCGGGGCTCGTCGTCGCGCGACGCCACGCCGAGGGGCGCTGAGTCGCGCGCTCGTGCGCGGGGCGGGGCCAGCCGCCGCGCTCCCTACACTCGCCGGCACATGAGCACGCCCGAGACGCGCCGCGTCGAGCTTCACCTGCCGGTCCGGACGCTGCTCCTGCTCGCCCTCCTCGTGGGCCTCATGGTGGCGTTCCGGGCGATCGGCGACACGTTCCTGATCGTCTTCATCGGCGTCTTCCTCGCGCTCGTGTTCGAGTACCCGGTGCGGTTCGTGATGGCGAAGACGCGGCTCTCGCGCGGGCTGGCCGCGACCGTCACCGTGCTCGGCACCGCCGTTGCGGTGACGGTGCTCTTCCTGCTCCTCCTCGTCCCGCTCGTCGGCGGCGTGCGCGACTTCCTGCAGGACCTGCCGTCGATCGTCGAGAGCCTGCGGGAGTCGGACGAGCTCTCGTGGCTCGGGGACTCGGGCGCGGCGGGGAACGTGCAGTCGGGTGCACAGGAGGTGTCGGTCTCGGTTCCGGACGCGATCTCGTCGGTGCTCGGGATCGCCGGCAGCTTCTTCACCGTGTTCCTGGCCGCCTTCACCATCCTCTTCATCTGCCTCTTCCTGCTCACGGACGTCGGCAACCTCAAGCGCTCGCTCGCGAGCATGCTGATGCCGGGCGAGGACGAGCGCTGGCTCGCCGTCTGGGAGCGGGTGACCGAGTCGATCTCCCGCTGGGCGATCGGGGTGATCGTCATCGCGACGATCGCCGGCGTCACCCAGGGCACGACGGCCTGGCTCCTGGGGTCGAGCTACGCCCTCGCGCTCGGCCTCATCGCGGGGCTGCTCGACATGATCCCGAACATCGGCGCGACGATCGCCGGCTTCGTCCTCGTCCCGACGCTGTGGGCGGAGGAGGGGCTGACGGCAGGCCTGGTCATGCTCGCGGTCGTCCTCGTCTACCAGCAGCTCGAGAACAACATCCTGACCCCGAAGATCCAGGGCGCCGCGGTCCGGCTCTCGGGCTTCTTCATCATCGTCGCGGTCACGCTCTTCGGTGCCCTGCTCGGGGTGCTCGGAGCGCTCACCGCGGTCCCGCTGGCCGCGACGCTCCAGATCTTCGTGCAGGAGCTGACGAAGGCCCGCCGCGAGCAGGTCGCCGCCGCGAACGCGGCGCTCGCGGCGCCGGGCGAGCAGGCGTAGTCATTCTCCTCAGCGGGGTCTGAGGACGGGAGAAACGGGTACGACCGATGGAGTGCGAAAGCTGGTCGTGAACGAGTTCCTGAGCCTGGACGGGGTCGCGCAGGCCCCGGGCGCCGCCGACGAGGACCCGACCGGCGGCTTCGACCACGGCGGCTGGCACATGCGCTACATGGAGGACGAGACGGCCCGTGAGTGGGTGCTCCGCGGCATCCTCGACGCGGGCGGGTACCTGCTCGGGCGTCGCACCTTCGAGATCTTCGCCGGCTACTGGCCGAATGCGCCGGAGGAGGAGCAGGTGATCGCTGAGCCGCTCAACACGAAGCCGAAGCACGTCGCCTCGACGACGCTGACCGAGCCGCTCGGCTGGCAGAGCTCGACGGTGCTCGAGGGCGATGTCGCCGAGGCGGTCGCGGCGCTGAAGCGGGAGCGCGAGGACGAGCTCCACGTCATCGGCAGCACACAGCTCGTGCAGACGCTGATCGAGCACGGGCTCGTGGACGAGCTGCGGCTCATGGTCGACCCGGTCCTGCTCGGCGGCGGCAAGCGCATATTTCGCGACGACGGCGTGCTCAGAGAGCTCGAGCTCGTCGACAGCGCGGTGACCGGCACCGGCGCGATCCTCGCGAGCTACGCGCCGGCCGCGTAGCGCGAGCCCGTGGCCGGAGCACGGTCGCGCTTCGGTCCGACCAGATACCACGCCTCGACCTCGCCCTTGCCCTTGACGGCGATCGTCCCGCGCGGCTCGCAGTCGAACTCGTCGGCCAGCAGCTCGTAGGTCGCACGCGTGATCTGGATGCGACCCGGTGTCCCGTGGGACTCCATGCGGCTGGCGGTGTTCACGGCGTCGCCCCAGAGGTCGTACAGGAAACGCTTGCGCCCGATCACGCCGGCGACCACCGGGCCCGAGTTGATGCCGACCCTGAGCTCGTGGCCGAGGTCCCGGACGTCGTCTGCCGAGCGCATCGCCTCGAGCATGTCGAGGGCCATCAGCGCGAGCGCGCGAGCGTGGTCCGGACGTGCGGTGGGGACGCCGGCGGCGACCATGTAGCAGTCCCCGATCGTCTTGATCTTCTCGAGGCCGTGCCGGTCCGCGAGCTCGTCGAAGTGACTGAACAGGCGATCGAGGTAGCCGACCACCTCCTCGGGGGGTCGCTGCTCCGACCAGGGCGTGAAGTCGACGACGTCGGCGAAGAGGATCGAGGCCGACCCGATCTGGTCCGCGATCGGCTGGGCGTCGGCCTTCAACTTGTCGGCGATCGAGCGCGGCAGGATGTTGAGCAGGAGGTCCTCCGCCTTCGCCTGCTCTTGCTGCAGCGCAGCCAGCGCGTCTCGGCGCTCTCTGGCGAACACCGCGAGCAGCGTGAACACGATGGTGCCGCCGACCGTGATGTTGAGCGCCAGCATCGTGCTCGTGAACCAGGTGGGGAGCCCTGGCCCGACCGGTCCGACGAGCTCGCCTGCGATCCCCGAGCCGAGGAAGACGACGACCCAGGCGGCA
>Ga0209382_10003403_pt1 | contig 22070 bp, 18 predicted proteins | sample SoiMetdeltSBSDD5_FD_187599 | JGI IMG/M metagenome (GOLD analysis project Ga0209382, IMG submission 187599) | Bulk soil microbial communities from a Populus tree surrounding site in Tennessee, USA - Soil MetaG P. deltoides SBSDD5 (SPAdes) (version 2) | ecosystem: Environmental > Terrestrial >...
CCTGGGCTCGCTGCTCTCGTCGCTGGCGGCGCGGCGCGGGAGCGACTCATGAGTGTCGGCCTCTCCGGCAATCTCCAGGACTTCGGACTCGCGGACGTCTTCCAGCTGATCGGCCAGCAGCGCAAGACCGGCGTGCTCGAGCTCCGCAGCAAGAAGTCGCGCATGCAGCTCGTGTTCGACCACGGCGCCGTCGTCTCCGCCTGTCCGGCGGGCGGGCGCGAGGGGGACGCCGATCCGCTCGCCGAGATGCTCGTCCGCTGTGGCCTGCTCACGCGCGAGCGCTCGCTCGCGGCAGCGGACGCCTGCCAGACGTCGGCGCAGCCGCTCGCGCGCGTCGTGGTCGACCGCGGCTGGATCGCTGCGCGCGAGCTCGCGAAGGTCCAGGACGTGCTGACGCGCGACACGATCTTCGAGGTGCTGCGCTGGGACAAGGGCACGTTCGACTTCCTCGCGCGGACGGTCGAGCACGAGCGCGATCCGGCCTCGCTGCTCGGCGCCGAGCAGATCCTGATGGACGGCCTGCGCATGCTCGACGAGTGGCGCGAGCTCGTCGGGCGCGTCCCCTCCGAGAACACGGTCTTCCAGCGCTTCGGGACCTTCGAGAGCTTCGTCAGCAAGTCCAGCGAGGAGGCGACACCAGCGCGGATCGAAGCCGCGCGGCGGGTCTTCGGCCTGATCGACGGCCGGCTGTCGGTGCGCCGCGTGATCGACCTTGCCCTGGTCGGCAACTTCGAGGGCATGCGCCTCTTCACCGCGCTGCACGAGTCGGGCGAGATCCAGGCCGTGCGCGTCGCCGGCGGCGCCTCCCTCGGGATGCACGGCGGCGGCTTCAGCGTCCTGCCGGCGCTGCGCAGCAGCGCGTCGGCCATCCTGCCGCTCGGGTTGCTCGCGCTCGCGGTCATGCTGGCCGCGCAGTACCGCGCGCCCTCGCCGCCCGCGCACCCGATCGAGCGGAGCTCGCTCGAGGCGGTGCGCGAAGGGCACGCCACCCGGCGCCTCTCGGCGGCGATCGACACCTATCGTCTGCTCGCGGGCCGCTTCCCCGACGAGCTCGAGGCGCTCGCGAGTCGCGGTGTCGTCGACCTGAACGCGTTGGCGGCTCCCGAGGGCCGACCCTACTATTCGGCACTTCGCGCAGACGGCGTGATCCTGCTCGCACCGGAGCACTGACAGCGAGAGGTCCAGCACTGAGCCGCGACGCCACGACCCGCCGCACCCTGGTCTTCGACGACAACACCACTGCGGCCGCGCTCTATGGCGAAGGCGATCGGCACCTGCGCATCCTCGAGCGCGAGCTCGGCGTGGACGCGCGTGCGCGCGGCAACGAGGTGCGCCTGGTCGGCGGCGAGCCGCAGGTCGAGCTGGCGCGGCGCGTGCTCGAGCAGCTCTACGGCGTGCTGCGCGGCGGCGATCCGGTCGGCGCGCGCGACGTGCAGGAGGCCGTCCGCATGCTCTCTGCAGAGCCGCAGACGGATCTGCGCGACGTCTACGAGGACGTGCTCGCCGACGTCGGCGCACGGCGCCGCATCACCGCCAAGACGCTCGCGCAGCGCCACTACGTCGATCTCATGCGCAAGCGCGACGTCGTCTTCGCGGTCGGGCCCGCGGGCACCGGCAAGACCTACCTCGCGATGGCCATGGCGATCGCGGCGCTGAACCGCCACGAGGTCGCGCGCGTGGTGCTCACGCGTCCGGCCGTCGAGGCCGGCGAGAAGCTCGGCTACCTGCCCGGCACCATGGCCGAGAAGGTGAACCCCTACCTGCGCCCGCTCTACGACGCGCTCGGCGACATGATGGATTTCGAGAAGACGGTGCGCCTGATGGAGCGCGGCGTCATCGAGGTGGCACCGCTCGCCTTCATGCGCGGCCGCACCCTGAACGACGCCTTCGTGATCCTCGACGAGGCGCAGAACACCACCAGCGAGCAGATGAAGATGTTCCTGACGCGGCTCGGCTACGAGAGCAAGGCCGTCGTCACCGGCGACGTCACGCAGACCGACCTGCCGGCGGACAAGGTGAGCGGCCTGGTCGAGGCGCTCTCGCTTTTGCGCGACGTCGAGGGCATCGGCTTCATGGAGTTCAGCGAGCGCGACGTCGTCCGACACCCGCTGGTGCAGGCGATCATCCGCGCCTACGAGCGACGCCGCACCGGCGGCGGCGACCCGGGCGCCGTGCCTCCGGCGGAGCCCGCCGGCGCATGACGGTCCGGCTGACGGGGCGGCGCGGGCTGCCCCGGCTGGACCGGTCCCGCCTGCGGCGCCGCGCGACGGGGATCCTGCGCGCGCTCGACCTGCGCGGCGCGGAGATCTCGATCCACCTGGTGGACGACGAGGAGATGGCCGCGCTGAACGAGCGCCACCGGGGCCGCAAAGGACCCACCGACGTGCTCTCGTTCTCGCTCTGCGAGGGCCCACACGCCGAGCAGCGCGGGGCGCTGCTCGGCGACGTCGTCATCTCGCTCCACACCGCGCTGCGACAGGCGCGGCGCTACCGGCGTCCGCTCGAAAGCGAGGTGCTGCGCCTGCTGATCCACGGCGCGCTCCACCTGATCGGCTACGACCACGTGCGCACGAAGGATGCGATCGTCATGCGGCGCGAGGAGCGCCGCGTGTGGCACGCGGTGAAGGCTTGAGCCGAGGAGCCCGCGCCGCGCTGTGCGCCGGCTACGCGGCGGCGACCTTTCTCGCGTTCCCGTTTCCGTTCGCCGGGCGCGTCGTCGACCTCGGCTGGCTCTTCGCGTACGTCGGGCCTGCGCTGCTCCTGCTGGCGCTCCAGGGCCTGCGGCCGCTCGCGGCCGCGGCGACGGCCTTCGGCGCGAGCGTCGCCGCGCACTCGCTCGTGTGGCACTGGATCTACGTCGTCACCGTCGTCTACGGGCATGCGCCGGTCGCCGTCGGCGTCGCGGCGCCGGTGCTGCTCGCCGTCTACCCGGGCCTTTTCGCGGCCGTCTTCGGTGCGGCCTACGCGGCGCTCGGCACGCGCGGGCTCGCCGGCCCGTTCGTCGCGGCCGCGCTCTGGACGGCGCTCTACGACCACGCGCGCTCGTTCGTCCTGAGCGGATTTCCCTGGGCGACGCTCGGCTACGCGCAGCACGAGAACGTCCTGCTGCTGCCGCTCGCGAGCGTCACGGGCGTCTACGGGCTCTCGTTCGTGTCGGCGCTCGGTGGGGCAGGGCTCGCGGCGCTCGCGCAAGGACGGCGCCGCGCCGCGGCGCTCGCGGCTGCGGGCGTCGTGCTCGCGCACGTCGCGGGCTTCGCGCTCGCGCGCACGCCCGAGGAGCCGCAGCCCGGCACGAGTCTGCGGGTCGCCGTGCTCCAGGGGAACATCGAGCAGGGCGTCAAGTGGAGCGCTGCCTGGCGCGAGCGCACGCTCGCGATCTACGCGCAGTCGACGCGCGACGCCGTGGCGCAGGGGGCCCGCCTGGTGGTGTGGCCGGAGACGGCGCTGCCGGGCGCGCTCGAGGCGGAGCCGTCGCTGCGCGAGGACCTGCAGGACCTCGCCCGCGAGGTCGGCACCTGGCTCGTGGTCGGCGGCGTCGGGCTCACGTTCGGTCCGGACGGGCGCCCGAGCGCATTCTTCGACAGCGCCTACGTGGTGGCGTCGGACGGCGAGATCCTCGACCGCTACGACAAGACGCACCTCGTGCCCTTCGGCGAGTACGTGCCGTTGCGCGACCTGCTCGGGATCTTCGTGCGGAGCGTCGCGCGTGGCATTGCGCCCGCGGACGTCATGCCCGGCGAGCGCGTGCGCAGCGTGCGCGTCGCGCCCGACGGCGGCGACGGCTTCCCCGTCGGCGTCGCCGTCTGCTTCGAGCTGCTCTTCCCGGATCTCGTGCGGCGCTTCGCCGCGGACGGCGGCGAGATGCTGCTCGGCATCACCAACGACGCCTGGTACGGGCGCACGGGCGCGCCGTACCAGTTCCTCGCCATCACGGCGCTGCGCTCGGTCGAGACGGGCCTGTGGACGGCGCGCGCCGCCAACACGGGGATCTCCGCGTTCATCGATCCCGCCGGCCGCGTGCGCGCGCAGACGCCGATCTTCGAGCAGGGCCTGCTGGTGGCCGACGTGCCGCGCCACCCGCATCCGCGCGAGGCGACCTTCTACGTGCGCCACGGCGACCTCTTCGCCTGGGCATGCTGGCTTGCCGCCGCGGCGCTGCTCCTCACCAACTGGCGTCGCACCCGTGCGCAGCCGCAAGCCGCGCGGAGCGCGGCGCGCAGCGAGCCGCAGGCGAGCGAAGAATCAGAGGATCGGACCCGGATCGCCTAGCCTCCGAGCGTGCGCGGCGACCGGCAATGAGTGATTCTCCGCGGCCTGGCGCGCTCCGGGCGCGCCGCGGGAGGGTGATTCGCACGCATGGCGGGTCAGGAGCCGCTGCCGATCGACGCGCACGAGCTGGTGCAGCGCCTGCGCCGCCTGCGCGAGCGTGCAGACGAGCTCCGGGGGCGTCTTTGACGTCGAAGGCCTGCGCGCGAAGCACGCGGAGCTCGAGACGCGCTCCGCGGACCCGGCGCTCTGGGACGACCGCGAGCGGGCGGAGTCGCTGCTGCGCGAGAAGCGGCGCCTCGAGCGCGAGCTCGCCAGCTGGAGCCGGCTCGGCACTTCGCTCGACGACGTCGAGGTGCTGATCGAGCTCGGCAGCGAGGCGTCGGACGGCGACGCGCTCATGGAGGCGCGCGACCAGCTCGGCGCGGCCGAGTCGGCGCTCGAAGAGGCGGAGCTCCGCACCCTGCTCGGCGGCGAGCACGACGGCGGCAACGCCATCGTCTCGATCAACGCGGGCGCGGGCGGCACCGACGCCTGTGACTGGGCCGAGATGCTGATGCGCATGTACCTGCGCTGGGCCGAGAAGAAGGGCTACGCGTACGAGATGCTCGACGAGCAGGCCGGCGACGAGGCGGGCATCCGCGGCGTCACCTTCACCGTCTCCGGCGACTACGCCTATGGCTACCTGAAGCCGGAGGAAGGCGTGCACCGCCTGGTGCGCATCTCGCCCTTCGACTCGCAGGCGCGTCGCCACACGGCGTTCGCCAGCGTCACGGTCTTCCCCGAGCTCGACGACGACATCGAGATCGAGATCGACGAGAAGGACCTGCGCGTCGACACCTACCGCGCAGGCGGCGCCGGCGGCCAGCACGTCAACAAGACGGACTCGGCCGTGCGCCTGACCCACATCCCGACCGGCATCGTCGTCCAGTGCCAGAACGAGCGCTCCCAGCACAAGAACCGCTCGTCGGCGATGAAGGTGCTGCGCTCGCGCCTCTACGAGCGCGCGCGTCAGGAGCAGGAAGAGAAGATGGCCGCGCTTCGCGGCGAGAAGCGCCAGATCGAGTTCGGCTCGCAGATCCGCTCCTACACGCTGCACCCGCAGCAGCGCGTGAAGGACCACCGCACGCAGCTCGAGCAGGGCAACGTGGATGCGGTGCTCGAGGGCGATCTCGATCGCTTCATCCGCGCGACCCTGCTCCAGCGCGCGACGTCGCCGGGGGCGAAGTGAGCCAGGCCGAACGCGAGGCGCGCCGCGAGCGCCTGGCCGCGCTGCGCGCGGCGGGCGTCGACCCGTACCCGGCGCGCACAGGGCCTCGCGAGCCGATCGCGGCGGTGCGCACGCGCTGCGACGCCCTCGACGCAGCGGCGCTCGAGGCGCAGCCGCAGCGCGCGGCCGTCGCGGGGCGCATCGTGGCGCTGCGCTCCTTCGGCAAGCTCGTGTTCGCCACGTTGCAGGAGGACGGCGCGCGCATGCAGATCAGCGCGCGCAAGGGCAGCGTCGACGACGCGCTCTTCGACTTCGTCAAGCGGCTCGACGTCGGCGACATCGTGCGCGTCGAGGGACCCGTCTGGCGCACGAAGAGCGACGAGCTCACCGTCGACGTGCGCGCGCTCGACCTGCTGGCCAAGGGCCTCTCGCCGCTCCCGGAGAAGTGGCACGGGCTCCAGGACGTCGAGGCGCGCTTCCGGCAGCGCTATCTCGACCTGCTCGTCAACGAGGACGCGCGCCGCATCGCGGTGCTGCGGAGCCGCATCGTCACGGCCATGCGCGCCTTCCTCGACGCGCGCGGCTTCCTCGAGATCGAGACGCCCGTGCTCCAGCCGATCTACGGCGGCGCCGCCGCGCGGCCCTTCACCACGCACCACAACGCCTACGACCAGCAGCTCTACCTGCGCATCTCCGACGAGCTGTACCTGAAGCGCCTGGTGGTCGGCGGGCTCGACCGCGTCTACGAGATCGGCCGCGTGTTCCGCAACGAGGGTGTGTCGCGCAAGCACAACCCCGAGTTCACGATGATGGAGTGCTACCAGGCGTACGCCGACTACAACGACATGATGGAGCTCACCCAGTCGATGCTCCAGCAGATCGCGCGGACGGCGCTCGGCACGACGCGCATCCCGCACGACGGCGGCGAGATCGAGCTCGGGGGAGCGTGGCCGCGCTTGCGGCTTCGCGACGCGATCCAGAACGCCACCCGCGTCGACGTGCTCGCGCATCCCGATCTCGCGTCGCTGCGCGCCGCGGTGCGGAGTGCCGGCGTCGACTGTCCCGACGCGCCGACCTGGGGCCGCATGGTGGACGAGCTCTTCAGCGCGCACGTCGAGCCGACCCTGATCCAGCCGTGCTTCGTCACGGACTACCCGGTCGAGCTCTCGCCGCTCGCGAAGCGCCGGTCCGACGACCCGCGCCTGGTGGAGCGTTTCGAGGCCTTCCTCGGCGGCATCGAGATCGCGAACTCCTTCAGCGAGCTGAACGATCCCGACGACCAGCGCGAGCGCCTGCTCGCCACGCGGCGCGATCACGCGGCCGGCGATGAGGAGGCGCATCCGCTCGACGAGGACTTCATCGCCGCGCTCGAGGTGGGCCTGCCGCCGACCGGCGGCCTCGGCATGGGCATCGACCGGCTGGTGATGGTGCTCTGCGACGCCCCGAGCCTGCGCGAGGTGATCGCCTTCCCGCACATGCGCCCCTCGAGCGGTGAGGAGGAGGACTGACGTGGCGGAATGGCTCTGGAGCACGCTGACGGCGGCGGGCGGCGGCGTCGCGCTCGGCCTGATCGTCGCCATCGCGCTCGGCATCAACGCCATGACCCTGCTCTTCGCGGGCTCGGCCGTCGTGGCGCTCGAGCGCTTCGCGCGCGTCGCGAAGCGGACGAGCAGCATGCTTGGCTTCGGCGCGCTCTGGTCGCTGGCGCTCGCGACCTTGCTCTACTCGCTGCGCGCCGAGGAGCTCTCCGGCAGCACGCCGGCCGAGCGGCTCACCGAGTTCGGCACGGGTCTGCTCGCCTGCACCGCACTCGTGGCGATCGGCATCGTGGCGACGCGTTTCGCCTTGCGGCGCGTGCGCGGCGCGACCCTGGCCGCCGCGACGGCCGCTGCGCTGGGACTCGGCACGGCGCTCGTGCTCGGCGGCAGCGGCCGCGTCGTCTACGCCGCCGCGCCGACGGCCGTGGCGCTACTCGGTGCGCTCTGGCTCGTGTGGCGCCGGCTGCGCACGGACGCGCCCGGCGGCCCGGGTGACACCGAGCGCATGCTGTGGGTGCTCTGCGGCGCGCTGGCGGCCGGAGTGCTGCTCGCCTGGGTGCTGCCCGAGGCGGAGGAGCGGATCGCGGCCGTCGGCGCCGCGCTGCTGGCCGCGCTCGGTACCTGCATCCTCTTCGGTCTGCTGCCGGCGGCCATGGCCGGTCTCTTCGACACGCGCCTCACGGCCGAGTGGTTCATCGCGCTCCGCTATCTCATCGCGAAGCGCCGGCAGACCTTCATCTCGATCATCACCGGGATCTGTGTCGTCGGCATCGCCGCGGGCGTGTGGCTGATCATCACGGTGCTCTCCGTGATGAACGGCTTCGAGCGCACCTGGCGCGACGAGATCATCGGGAACCGCGCGCACTTCACCGTGCAGAGCGGGCTCGGCCCCATCAGCGACTACCGCGAGGTGCTCGACGCCGTCGCCGCCACGCCGGGCGTGACGGCGGCCGCGCCCTACGTGGATGCCGAGGGCATGGTGCGCGGCGACCGCGGCGAGATCATGGCGGTGCGCGTGCGCGGCGTGGACCCGGATCGGGTCGGCCTCGTGACCGACCTGCGCGACGACCTCCAGGAGGGAAAGCTCGAAGATCTGCGGCCCGAGGCGCAGCAGGGCGACGAGCCCGCGATCCTGATCGGCAGCCAGCTCGCCGGCGCGCTCGGCGTTGCCGTCGGCGACTCGCTCGTGCTGATCTCGCCCTTCGGCGGCCCGCAGACTCCCCTCGGTCCCGCGCCGCGGCTCGCGCGCTTCAAGGTCGCGGGGATGTTCCAGACGAGCTTCTTCCAGTACGACGAGGTCTACACCTACGTGAATCTGCATGCGGCGCAGGAGTTCCGCCGCACGGACGACGTCGTCGACGGCATCGAGGCGCGCACGACGGACTTCTACCGCTCGCGCAAGGTCGCTGACGCCGTGCAGGAGTCGCTCGGCTTCCCGTACTACACGCGCGACTGGAAGGAGTTCTTCCCGGCCTTCTTCCAGGCGCTGAAGAGCGAGCGCGTGATGATGTTCATCCTGCTCAGCATGATCATGGTGGTGGCGGCGTTCTCGATCGTCTCCACGCTCATCATGATGATCATGGAGAAGTCGAGCGACATCGCGATCCTCAAGACCATGGGCGCCGAGGACGACGCGATCGAGCGCATCTTCGCGCTCGAGGGGACCTTGATCGGCCTGGTCGGCACGGCGCTCGGCGTGATCGCGGGCATCTCCGTCACCGCGCAGATCGGCTGGATCCAGCACCAGATCGAGAGGGCGATCGGCATCGACACCTTGCCGGCCAGCGTCTACCAGTTCTCGACCCTGCCGGCCGAGCTCGACCCCGGCCAGATCGCCTTTGCCGTCAGCATCGCGCTCGTGCTCGCGCTCGGCGCGACCGTGCTGCCCTCGCGTCAGGCCGCGCGCCTCGACCCCGTGGAGGCGCTCCGCGATGAGTGACGTCCCCGTGCGTGCGACCAGCGACGTCCTCGTTCGCGCGGAATCCTTGGGCCGCTCGTTCCCGATGGGCGACGGTCAGATCGAGGTGCTGCGCGCCGTGAATCTCGAGATCCGTCGGCGCGAGCGCCTGGCGATCCTCGGGAACTCGGGCGTCGGCAAGTCGACCCTGCTGCACATCCTCGGGACGCTCGATCACCCGACGACGGGCCGCGTGCTCTTCGAGGGCGAGGATCTCTTCGCGCGCACGCCGGCGGGGCTGGCGCGCTACCGCAACCAGAGCCTCGGCTTCATCTTCCAGTTCCACCACCTGCTGCCCGAGTTCGACGCGCAGGAGAACGTGATGATGCCGGGCCTGATCGGCGGCAAGAGCTTCGCCGAGATGCGCGCGCGCGCGCGGAAGCTCCTCACCGAGGTCGGGCTCGAGCACCGCATCAACCATCCGGTCGGGAAGCTCTCGGGCGGCGAGCGGCAGCGGGTCGCCGTCGCGCGCGCGCTCGTGCTCGAGCCGGCGTTGCTGCTCGCGGACGAGCCGACGGGCAATCTCGACCCGAAGACCGCCGACCAGGTGCTCGACCTGCTGCTCGAGATGAACCGGCTGCACGGCACCGCGCTCGTCGTCGTGACGCACAGTCCCGACATCGCGAATCGCCTCGGGCGTCGCACCGTGCTGACCGACGGGTACCTCAGCGAGCCCGCTTGAGGGGGCTCCGCTCGGCTGCGCCTCGCTGCGCGCGTCGGCGCTGAAGGAGAGCGCGCAGCGCTCTCTCGATCTCGTGGGAGCGCCGCCGCTTGCGGCGACCCGCGCGCCTGCGGCGCGCTTCACTGCTCGAGCGAGCTCTGATCCGACGTTCCACCCGAGGAGCTCGTCGTCCACTCGAGGAACGCATCTAAGTCCTCGCGAGTGCGGCAAATTTCACGCGCGCGAGGGTTGTCTCCGCTCGGTCCTCTCGTCTAGAGTCCTCGCCCGGCCCCGTTCCCCCCTTCGCTGGATTCCGGAGGACTTCTTGGGCGCACTCTCCCGCGCGGGTCGGGGCGCGCGGCACATGCGCCGTGTCCTGGCGGGGATCCTGAACCTGATCGCGCTCGCGTTGCCTTGCGCCGCGCTCGCGCAGGCACCGGCGCCGACGACACCTGGGCAGTCGCCGACGACCGCCGCGCAGCCGCCGGCCGCGACGGAGCCGAGCGCGCGCATCGCGGTGCTGCCGTTCACCGTCTACAGCGCGCGCGACCAGGCGCAGCTCGGCGAGGAGATCGCGGGCGACCTGCGCGCCCGCCTCGAGACCTTCGGCTCGCTGCGCGTGCTCGACGCGGCGTCATCGAGCGCCGCCGCGACGCAGATCGCGCAGGGCGACGAAGCAGCGCTGCGCGAGACTGCGCGCTCGCTCGGCGTCGACTACGTGGTGTCCGGCACGCTCACGGAGCTCGCGGGCCGCTACAACCTCGATGTGCGCGTCACCTCCGCCGAGCCGGGGCAGGCCGGGCTCACGCAGGTGCGGACGGCGGCGAGCCCGGAAGAGCTCGCGACGCGCATCCCGCGCCTCGCGGAGGCGATCGTCGAGCACGCGGTCGGCGCCGCGCCGGCGATCGTCGCGAAGGTGGAGATCGTCGGGGCGGCCGGCTTCGAGCGCGAGCTGCTGGCGCGGCTCGCCACGCGGCCCGGCCTTCCGTACGACGCCGCGCGGGTGCGCGCCGACCTGGCGAACCTGCGCGCGAACCCGGCGGTCGTGTCGGCGGAGGTGGCGACGAACCGGGTCGAGTCCGGCGTCGACGTGCGCTTCGACATCGTGCTCGCCGACCCTTCGTTGCGGGCGCCCGCGGTCGGCGAGGGCGAGGTCATCGCGGACGTGCTCGTGCGCGGCAACCGCCGCATCGAGGCCGACGCCATCAAGGCGCGCATCGCCTCGCGACCCGGGCAGCGCTTCGATGCGGCGCAGGTCTCGCGCGACATCGCCGAGGTCCAGGCGCTCGGCTTCTTCCGCAGCGTGCGCGTCTTCTCGGACGCCACCCCGGAAGGCCGCGTCCTTATCTTCGAGGTCGAGGAGAATCCGGTCGTCCGGCAGATCTCCATCACCGGCAACGACAACATCGAGGGCGACAAGATCCGCGACGCTCTCACCCTCACCACCGGCTCGACCCTCGACTACCCGCTCCTGTACGAGAATCGCGAGCGTGTGGTCTCGCTCTACCGCGCCGAGGGCTACTACCTCGCCGAGGTCGATTTCGAGATCGAGCCGATCGGCGAGGCCTCCGTCGGGATCAACTTCGACGTGCAGGAAGGCGAGAAGCTCAAGCTGCGAGAGATCGACTTCGAGGGGAACGAGCACTTCAGCTCGAGCGAGCTGCGCGAGGGCTTCCAGACGAAGACCTGGAAGTTCTGGTCGTACGCCACCTCGTGGTTCGATCGCTCGGGCACCTACTCCGAGCCGCTCTTCCTGCAGGACCTTCGCAACGTCGAGCGCAAGTACACCGACGCGGGTTACCTCCAGGTCAACCTGCACGAGCCGGAGGTGGTGCCGTCGAAGGACGGCCTGCGCGTCCTGGTCGCCGTGGACGAGGGGCGGCGCTTCCGCGTCGGCACGATCGACATCTCCGGCGACCCGACGGCCGACCGCGAGGCGCTGCGCGAGGAGCTGAAGCTCGAGGAGGGCGAGATCTTCAACCGCAGCCACCTCACCGAGGACATCGCCACCCTCACGTCGCACTACCAGGACCGCGGCTTCTACTTCGCGCAGGTGACGCCGCTCTCGAACCTCTCGGAGACGTCCGAGGTGGTGGACGTGCGCTTCGACGTGAAGAAGGGCCCGCTGTACTTCGTCCGGCGCGTGGAGATCGCGGGCAACACCACGACGGTCGATCCGGTGATCCGGCGCGAGATCCCGATCGTCGAGGGCGAGCTCTACTCGCAGCGCAAGATCATGATCGCGCGCACGCGGGTCGAGCGGCTCGGCTACTTCGAGGAAGTCGACTTCAAGATGGCGCCGACGGAGCAGGAGGATCAGCTCGACCTCCAGGTGAACATCGTCGAGCGGCCGACGGGCTCCTTCTCCTTCGGCGCGGGCTACTCGTCACAGGACGGCCTGGTCCTCCAGGGCTCGCTCTCGCAGACGAACCTGTTCGGGCGCGGCTACGCGGCCAACATCTCCGCGGACATCGGCGGCAGCACGCAGCGCTACTTCGTCAACCTGAACGACCCCTCGTTCCTCGGCAGCACGTTCAGCCTCGGCACGACGATCTCGCGCACGACGCTCAACTACGAGGACTTCGAGCAGGAGCAGACCGGCGCGGACGTCGTGCTCGGCCACGCGCTGACCGAGGACAACCGTTCGCGCGGCTTCCTCCGCTACAGCTTCAGCCAGCGCTCGCTCGACGACGACTCCAACGTCGACGCCGCTGCGGTGATCTTCCGCGAGATCCTGCAGAACGAGGTCACGACCAGCCTCGTCGGCATCTCGATGGTGCGCGACTCGCGCGACGACCGCTTCGCGCCGATCTCGGGCGAGCGCATCGGGCTCTCGCTCGAAGGCGCGGGGGTCGGCGGCTTCTCGCAGTTCCTGCGCGCCGAGGCGCGCGCGTCGTTCTTCCTGGGCGCGCCGCGCTGGCTGCTGCCGCGCTCGACCTTCGTGGCGAACTTCCGCACCGGCTGGGCGGTGCCCTTCAACAGCATCAGCGACTTCGAGTCGGTGGACGTCACGCAGGGTGCCTTCACCGACGACAACGTGAAGCCGCTCGACCAGATCGACGACGACATCGAGCTGCCGCTGACCGAGCGCTACTTCCTCGGCGGTCTCGGCAACTTCGGCCTGCGCGGCTTCAAGGCGCGCTCGGTGGGTCCGCGTCGCGCGATCCTGCGGGAGTCGGCCTTCGGGACCTTCGCGCCGACCGGCGTGGACCCCACGGATGGCGAGTGCAAGAACACGCCCAACAACCCCTTCGGCGGCAACGGCAACGGCAAGTGCAACCGGCTGGACCAGACGGACAACTTCGAGGATCTCGACGAGACGGACGTGATCGGCGGCAACAAGTTCATCACCACGAGCTTCGAATACCGCTTCCCGATCTCCGAGACGATCGGCCTCCAGGGCGTCGCCTTCATCGACATGGGCAACGCCTTCGACGAGACCGAATACAACATGGTGGACGTCACGGAGTGGCGTTACGGCAGCGGCGGCGGCGTGCAGTGGTTCTCGCCCTTCGGCCCGCTGGCGGTGGTGCTCGGCTTCCCGCTCGACCCGCTGTCCGTGGAGGACTCGCCGGTCTTCGAGTTCTCGGTGGGAGGCGTCGGCTTCTAGGTTTTTTCGGGGTCCGGGTGCCCGCTCCCATGGCGGCTATGCTCTGCCCCGTTTTTACGCTCCGAGGGGAAGCAAAGGGGGAGGTGCCTCGTGCAGGTACACAAGGCTCTGGTGTTGCTCGGTCTGGCCGCGATCCTGGTCTGGGGCACGGCCGCCCAGGACGAAGGCTTCAAGATCGGCATCGTGGACATCGATCAGGCGATCTCGTCCACGGAAGAGGGCAAGGCGGCGCGCGAGGAGTTCGCGCGCAAGCAGCGCGAGGCCGAGGCGGCGCTCCAGCCGATGCTGGACCGCCACAAGGAGCTCGAAGAGGATCTGAAGGCCAAGAAGTTCGTGCTCACGGAGGACGCGCTGTTCCAGAAACAGCTCGACCTCGCGGAGATGCGCAACCAGATCCAGAACAAGATGAAGGAGCTCGAGGGCCAGCTTCAGGTGGACCAGAAGCGCCTCGAGGGCCCGCTCACCAAGAAGCTCGTCGAGATCATCGAGGCCACCGGCAAGGACCGCGGCTTCACCATGATCTTCCGGCGCGGTACGCCCGGCCTCCTCTACTCGCGAGAGGCGCTCGACATCACCGACATCGTCATCGAGAAGTACAACCAGAAGGGCTGAGCGACGCTTGGCGAGGATCCACCCCACCGCGGTCGTCGATCCGGGCGCCAAGCTCGCCGACGACGTCGTCGTCGGCCCGCTCAGCGTGGTCGACGGCGAGGTCGAGCTCGGGTCGGGTGTCGAGCTCGGCCCGCACGTGCTCGTCACGGGGCGCACGCGCGTCGGCGCGCGCACGCGCATCTTCCCCTTCTCGGCGGTCGGCGTCCCGCCGCAGACCCTCGGCTTCGAGGGTGAGGCCGGCGAGCTCGTGATCGGCACGGACAACGTGATCCGCGAGCACGCCTCGCTGCATGTGGGCCTGCCGGAGTGGGGCGCGCTCACGAAGATCGGCGACCACAATCTGATCATGAACGGCGTGCACGTCGCGCACGACTGCCACATCGGCGATCACTGTGTGCTGTCGGCGCAGACGGTGCTCGGCGGTCACGTCGCGATCGAGGATCACGCGGTGCTCGGCGGCATGACGGCGGTGCACCAGTTCGTGCGCATCGGGCAGTCGGGCTTCACCGCGGGCGGCGCCATGGTCGCGCAGGACGTGCCGCCGTTCTCGCGCGTGGCGGGCGACCGCGCGCGCTTCGTCGGCGTGAACACGATCAACCTCGAGCGGCGGGGCTTCGAGTCGCCGCGCATCGCCACCATCAAGCACGCCTTCCACCTGCTGCTCCACTCCAAGCTGCGCTTCGAGGAGGCCTGTGGGCGCATCGAGGCCGAGTGCGCCGGCTCGGAGGACGTCGCGCACCTGCTGGCGTTCCTGCGCTCCGCGGAGCGCGGCTTCATCCGATAAATGGAGGAGACCACCCTCGGCCTGATCGCAGGGCAGGGGGAGTTTCCGCTCGCCGTCGCGCGCTCGGCGCGCAGGGCCGGGCGCCGGGTGGCGTGCGTCGCCTTCCGCGACCTGACCGACCCCGGCATCGCGGGCGTGGTCGCGGATGTCACCTGGATCCACCCGGGCGAGGTCGCCCTGGGCCTCGCGGCGTTCCGCGCTGCCGAGGTGCGCGACGCGGTGATGGCGGGGCGCGTGCCGAAGACTGCGCTCTTCCGAGATCCCGACGCGCTGCACCTCGACGGCCAGGCGCGCGCGTTGATCGCGCAGCTCGGCGACCGCCGCGACGACACCATCCTCGGGATGGTCGCGAGCTACCTCGAGTCGCTAGGCATCCGCTTGCTGCCGCAGTGGGCGACCGCGCCGGAGCTGCTGGCGCCGCGCGGGCTGCTCGGCGGGCGCGATCTGACCCCTGCCGAGCGCGCCGACGTGCAGTTCGCCCTGCCGATCGCGCGGCACATGGGCGCGTGCGACATCGGACAGACCGTGGTCGTGAAGGACGGCGTGGTGCTGGCCGTCGAGGCGGTGGAGGGCACCAACGCGGCCATCCGGCGCGCCGGGACATTCGCGGCGGGCGCGTGCGTCGTGAAGGTCGCCAAGCCGCAGCAGGACCCGCGCTTCGATGTGCCGGCCGTCGGGGCCGGCACCCTGGCCGCGCTGGTGGACGCGCGCGCCTCCGTGCTCGCGATCGAGGCCGGCGCCACCGTGGTGCTCGAGCGCGAGGCGCTCCTGCGCGGCGCCGACCAGCACGGCATCGCGGTGGTCGGCGTGATGCCCGAGGAGGGCCTGTGAGGCCGCTGCGGATCGCGGTGGTCGGCGCGGGCCACATGGGCCGCGCGCACGCCCGCAAGGTGGCCGAGCTCGCGCGCCAGGATGCCCGCGTGACGCTCGCCGGCGTCGCCGACGTCGACGGCGAGCGCGCGGCTGCGCTCGGCGCCGAGCTCGGCGTGCCGGCCGCGCGCGAGGTGCGCTCTCTCTACGCGCAGGCGGACGCCGCCATCGTCGCGGTGCCGACCTTGGCGCACTACGAGGCGGCGAGCGGCGTGCTCGACGCGGGCCTCCACCTGCTGCTCGAGAAGCCGATCGCCGCCACCCTGTCCGAGGCCGAGGCTCTCGTCGCGCTCGCGCGCCGCGCGGGCCGGGTCCTCCAGGTCGGGCACCAGGAGTGGTTCAACGCGGCGATGCGGGTCGTGCGCGAGCGCATCGACCGCCCGCGCTTCGCCGAGATCCACCGCATGGGGCCCTTCCCGGAGCGCGGCACCGACGTCGACGTCGTGCGCGATCTGATGATCCACGACATCGAGATCCTCCAGCAGCTCCTCGGCGCGGAGCCGGAGCGCGTGGACGCGGTCGGCGTGCCCGTGCTGACCGACCACGTCGACATCGCCAACGCGCGCCTCGGCTTCGCGGGCGCGTGCGTCGCCAATCTCACCGCCAGCCGCGTCTCGGCGACGCCCATGCGCAAGCTGCGCCTCTTCCAGCGCGACGCCTACTTCTCGATCGATTTCCTCGAGCGGCGCGCGACGCTCTTCCGCCGGTTGCCCGTCCCCGACGGCGCGCCGCGCATCGAGGTCGAGGAGCTGAAGACGGATCCCGAGGACGCCCTCCAGGCGCAGCTGCTCGTGTTCGTCGCGGCGGCGCGCGGCGACGCCGCCGCGCCCGGCGCGCAGCGCGGAGTCAGCGGAGAGGCGGCCGTGGCGGCGCTGCGCACCGCGCTGCGCGTGATCGACGCGATGCCGCCCCTCGACGCGCTCGCATGACCACCGTGATGCTCTCGGTCGGCGATTCGTCGGGCGACGTGTACGCGGGCGACTTCGTGCGCGAGCTCGCGCGCCTGCGGCCCGGCACGCATTTCCTCGGCATGGGGGGCGCGGAGCTCGCGAAGGCCGGCGTCGAGATCGTCGTGGACCAGCGCGAGGTGGCGGTCGGCGGGCTCGTCGAGCTGATCCCCGAGCTGCCGCGCGTGGTGCGCGCCTGGCGGCGCATGGTCGGCGCGCTGCGGCGCGCGCGCCCCGATCTGGTGGTGCTCGTCGACTCGTCGGGCTTCAACCTGCCGTTCGCGCGGCGCGCGCGGCGCCAGGGCATCCCGACGCTCTACTACGTGTCGCCGCAGGTCTGGGGCTGGCGCCGCGGCCGCATCCGCACGATCGCGCGGGTCGTGGGGCGCCTCGCGGTCATCTTCCCGTTCGAGCCCGAGGTCTATGCCGGCACGGGCGTGCCCGTCGAGTTCGTGGGACACCCGCTGGTGGAGCGCCTGGCGGAGACCGCGCGCCTCGACCGCGCGGCAGCTCGGCGCGCGCTGCGTCTCCCGGCGGACGCCCGCATCGTGGCGCTCCTGCCGGGCAGCCGGCGCGGCGAGATCCGGCACGTGCTGCCCCTCCAGCTCGACACGGCGCGAGCGCTGCACGCGCGCGATCCGCGCATCCACTTCGTGCTGCCGTGCGCGCCCTCGGTCGAGCGCGATGCGCTCGAGCAGGCGGTTGCAAAGGCAGCGCTTCCGTCGCTCCTCGGCCTCCAGATCCTCGACGGCGATGCCCAGCGCGTGCTGCGCGCGGCCGATGTCGCGCTCTGCAAGCCCGGCACCTCCACGCTCGAGGCGGCACTGCTCGGCTGTCCGCTGGTCGTGGCGGCGCGCAGCAACCGGCTCACCGCCTTCCTGCTGCGCCGGCTGCTGCGCGTGGACTACCTCGCCATGCCCAACCTGATCGCCGGCGAGCGCGTCGTCCCGGAGCTGCTACAGGAAGATGCGGATCCGGAGCGCGTGGCCGACGCCGTACAGGCGCTGATCGAAGGACCGGCGCGCGCGAAGCAGCTGGAACAGCTCGAGAGGATGCGGGAGCTGCTGTCACGCGGCGGGGCGGCGCGGCGGGCGGCCGAGATTGCGGAGGAGATGATCGTTGGACGCCTTCCGGGCTAGCGCCGCCGTGGTCTCGGCCGTGGTGGCGGGACCGGTCGCGGCAGCCGTGCTGGCGGCGCGGCCAGGCTGGCGGCGCGGGCTGCGCGAGCGCCTCGGCGTGGGCGCGCCGAGCGAGCCCGGCGCTGTCTGGATCCACGGCGCGAGCGTCGGCGAGATCCTGTCGGCGCTGCGGCTCGTGGATCGGCTGATCGAGGCAGGCCACCGCGTGATCGCATCCACGTGGACCGTCACCGGTCGCGACGTGCTGCGCCGCGTGCGGCCCGACATCCCGTGCCAGCTCGCGCCGATCGATCACCCGTGGTGCGTGGACAGCGCGCTCGCGCGCGCGCGTCCCGCCGCGCTGGTGCTGATCGAGACCGAGCTGTGGCCCTGCTGGATCTCCGCGGCGGAGCGGCAGGGGATCCCCGTGGCGCTCATCTCGGGCCGCGTCTCGGACCGCTCCTACCCGCGCTACCGGCTGCTCGGCCCGCTGGCGCGCACGACGCTCCGCCGACTCGCCGCGATCGGCGCGCGCACGGAGGTCGACGCCGAGCGCTTCGTCGCGCTCGGTGCCGCACCGACGCGCTTGCGCGTCATCGGCGACCTGAAGCTCGACGTCGGCGCGCCGCGCGCGCCGCTGGCTCCCGACCTCGAGGGCGCGCTGCAAGGGCCGTTGGTCGTTGCCGGCAGCACGCACCCAGGCGAGGAGCGCGCGGTGCTCGACGCGCTGACGAAGGTCGAGGCGGCGGGGCTCTCGGCGGCGCTCGTGCTCGCGCCGCGCCACCCCGAGCGCGCGCAGGCGGCGCTGCGCGTGGCGCGCGACGCCGGACGGCGCGCGCGGCTGCGCTCGGGCCCCGCCGGCGCGCCGCTACTCCCCGGCGAGGTGCTCGTGCTCGACACGCTCGGCGAGCTGCCGGGCCTCTATGCGCGCGCGGCGGCGGCCTTCGTCGGGGGCACGCTCGCGCCGATCGGCGGGCACAACGTGCTGGAGCCCGTGCAGGCGGGCTGCGTCGCCGTCTACGGACCCCACACCGCGAACGTGCGCCACAGCGTTTCCATCCTCGAGTACTGCGGCGCGGGCCTGCGCGTCTCCGACACCGAGTCGCTCGCCGACACGTTCGAGCGTCTGCTGCGCGATCCGTCCGCGTCGCGCGCGCTCGGCGAGGCGGGCAGGGCGGCGCTGGCCGCGCACCGCGGCAGCGCGTCGCGCGGTGCTGCGCTCGTCGGCGAGGTGATCGAGCGAGCGCGCTCCAACGGAAACGCGGCTTGCGCGTAGACTGGCTGGAGGCGCGCGACGAGACGCCGGCGCAGCGTCTCGTGCGAGCGCCCCTCGTCCCCGCCGCCTGGCTCTACGGCGCGGGCGCGTGGCTCGCACGCGCCGGGCGCGAGCGCGGCTGGCTCCGGCGCCGGCGCCTGCCGCTGCGCGTCGTCTCGGTGGGCAACCTCGGCGTCGGCGGCACGGGCAAGACGCCCTTCGCCGCGTGGGTCGCGACGTCGCTCGCGCGGCGTGGCCACAAGGTGGCGCTGGCGAGCCGCGGCTACGGACGGCGCGGGCGGGAGCCCGTGCACGTCGTCTCCGACGGTCGCTACGTGCGCGGCAGCGCGGAGAGTGCCGGCGACGAGCCGATGTGGCTGGCCGGCCACGCGCAGGGCGTGCCCGTCCTCGTGGGACGCGACCGCGGGCTGGTGGGGCTGCGCGCGCTCTCGGCCTTCGGGACGGGCGTGCTCGTCCTCGACGATGGCTTCCAGCATCACCGCCTCGCGCGCGACGTCGATCTCGTCTGCTTCGACGGCGCCTTCGGGCTCGGCAATGGCTACGTGCTGCCGCGTGGCCCCCTGCGCGAGTGGCCCAGTGCGCTGCGCCGTGCGGACGGCATCGTCGTCGTCGACGGCCCGCTCCCGGAGGGCGACGCCCGCCGCATCGCTGCGCGGGCGCCCGCGACGCGACAGATTCGGGTGTCGCGACGGCCGGTCTCGTTGCGCCCGCTCTCGGGTGGGGCCGCGGAGTCGCCCGATGCGCTCGAAGGCGTGCCGGTCGGCCTCCTCACGGGGGTCGCGCGGCCGGATGCGGTGCGGCGCACGCTCGCGGCGCTCGGCGCGCGCATCGTCGCCGAGCGCGTGTTCCCGGATCACCACCGCTATGCGGCGCGCGATCTGGCGGGGCTCGTGCGCGAGGCTGCGCTCTGGGTGACGACGGAGAAGGACGCCGTGAAGCTCGTGCCGGCCTGGGCGCAGGGCGTCGACCTGCGCGTGCTGGCGCAGGCGCTCGACGTCGAAGACGGCGGGGCCCTGCTCGACTGGCTGGAAGGGCGGCTCGCGGGTCGCGCGCTCTAGCGTCAGGTGCGGAGAGCCCAGCTCCAGCGGTGTCGAGCGATGCGGCGCCACTCGCGCGGCAACGCCGCGAGCAGCGCGCGGCGCAGCTGGCGGTCGCCCGCGCAGTAGACGTGCAGGAAGCGCGCGACGCCTCGCGCGCCGACGCGGGCATCGAGGCCCCGCTTGACGAGCGAGCGATAGAGCCGCATCAGCTCGCGCATGCGCCGCGACGCATCGGGCGGCGCGCCCGCGTGGCCGCGGTCGAGGTCGATGACGAGCGCTTCGAAGCCGGTGTCGCGCGCGCGAAAGAGCAGGTTCCCGAGGTGGAGATCCGCGTGCCGGCCGCCGGCGTCGTGGAAGCGTCGGACGGCCCGCGCCGCCGCGCGGGTCGCGGCGGCGAGCGCGGCGGGTTCCATGCCTGCCGTGAGCAGACTCAGGCCGTCGCGCGTGTCGCGCTCGTACGACGTCCCGAGCACCGCCGACCAGAACGGCCCGCGCCGCTGGCCGACGACGAAGAGCACGCGCGGCACGGGCGCACCGCGCGCGCGCAGCGCCGCGCACACGCGCAGCTCGCGCAGCGGGCGTCCGAGCCCCAGGAGGTTGCTGCCCCAGAGCGGCGCCAGCAGGCCGCCGTGACGGACGGGGCGCAGCCACACGCGCGCGCCGTCGCGCAGGGCGAAGAACGCGGTCGCCGTGCGCCCGCGTGTGCCCGTCTCCACGGAGAGGGCGCGCGCGAAGGCGTCCGCGTCGAGCAGCGCGCGGACCTCGTCCACGCCGCTCCAGTCCGCGTCCACCACGAGCCGCGCGCCGCGCGTACGGAAGCTCTCGAAGCGGGGCAGGGCTGTGGCGTCGACCGACATCGCCTTTTCAGGTGCCGCGGCGCGAACGCGCCAGCAGCACTGCCGCGAGTGCCGCGAAGGAGGCGACCGGAATCCAGCGCGCGGCCGCGGCGGAGAGCCAGCCCTGCTCGGCGAGCGACGCGAAGAAGATCTGCGCGCCGTAATAAGAGAACGCGATGCCCGCGCACCAGAGCGCACCGAAGGCGCGCGCCCCGCGCGCGCGTCGCATGCCGATCGGCAGTCCGATCAGGCCGAAGAGCGCCGGCGCGAGCGGCGCGGCCAGCCGACGCTGGAGGTCGAGCTCGTACTCGATCGGCTCGTCCGGCAGCTGGGGCGACGGCTCGCTGCCGCGCGCGCGCGCGACCGCCGCGCGCAGGTCGCTCCACGACATCTCCTTCGGGCGCTGCTTCGCGTTGTCGCCGAGCAGCTCTGCGAGGTCGAGCGCGTAGTCGAAGCGCTCGAACGAGATGCGCACATCGCGCTCGCCGAGGGCTTCGCTCTCGTCGAGGTGGATGTCGCCGCGCTCGAGCGCGAGGGTGACCGAGCCGTTCGCGTCGAGCGCGAGGCGCCCCTCGCTGGCGAAGACGATCAGCGGTCGCTCCGGGTCGCTGCGGTCGGAGACGACGATGCCGTGGAGGCGGTCGCCGCCGCGGCCATCCACGTACACGAGCACGTCGCCGAAGTGGCGGAAGCGACCCGGCTGGAGGCCGGCGCCGCGCGCGATCAGCGACGCGAGCAGGTCGCGCATCTCGCGCCGCGCCGCCGGCTCGACGTCGCGCGCGAGCCAGAACGTGACGCCGGAGCATGCGAGGCTCAGCGCGAGGATCGGCACCGCGAGGTCGCGCACGCCGATACCGCACGCGCGCATCGCGACGATCTCGACGTCGGACGCCATGCGCGCGACGGCCAGCAGCACGCCGAACAGGAACGAGACGGGCAGCGCGTACAGGAGCAGCATCGTGCCGATCACGCGCAGCACCGCCCACACGTCGCTCGCCTGGAAGCCCGCGCCGAGCAGCTCGTCGAGCGCGCGGCCGAGGTTGCGCAGCAGCAGGATCGCGCCGATCAGGGTCAGGCCGAGCAGGGTGTAGAGCACCACCTCCCGCGCCACATAGCGGGTGAGGGTGCGGGAACGGCGCATCGCGGGCGGATGCTACCGGAGAGCAAGCCCGAAGGGCGCGCAGCAAGCGCCGCTCGGCGCGCGCAGCGAGGCGCAGCCGAGCGAAGATCAGAGGACTGGCCCGGTCTGCTCGTGCACCGCGACGCGCCGGCAATCGAGTAACATGCCGCGCTCATGCGCCGGCTCGAACTGCGCCGCCTCGAGCGGTTGATCGACGAGTTTCCG
>Ga0209382_10003404_pt1 | contig 22066 bp, 19 predicted proteins | sample SoiMetdeltSBSDD5_FD_187599 | JGI IMG/M metagenome (GOLD analysis project Ga0209382, IMG submission 187599) | Bulk soil microbial communities from a Populus tree surrounding site in Tennessee, USA - Soil MetaG P. deltoides SBSDD5 (SPAdes) (version 2) | ecosystem: Environmental > Terrestrial >...
TGCCTACAAGCAGCCGGTCTCGCGTCCCGAGATCGACGCCGTGCGCGGCGTGAACTCGGACGCCACGCTCGACAACCTGCTCGAGCGCCGGCTCATCCGCATCGCCGGACGCAAGGAGGCGCCGGGACGGCCGTTCGTGTACGAGACGACGCGGGAATTCCTCGTCGCGTTCGGTCTGCGGGATCCCGCCGACCTGCCCAAGATCGAGGGCGACCTGGTGATCCCAGAGCTCGCGGCGGAGGCGGCGACGGTCGATGGCCAAGCTGAGGCTCAACAAGATCCTGGCCCAGGCGGGGCTGAGCAGCCGACGGGGGGCTGACCGGCTCATCGCCGACGGACGCGTCGCCATCAATGGCGCCGTGACCCGCGAGCTCGCCACGCTGGCCGATCCCGAGCGCGACGTCGTCACCGTCGACGGCCGTCCGCTGCCGCGCGCCGAAGCCAAGCACTACCTGATCCTGCACAAACCGGCCGGCTACGTGACGACGCTCAACGATCCGCGCGGCCGTCCCGTCGTCGCCGACCTGATCCGCGACGTGGATGCGCGCCTCTATCCCGTCGGGCGCCTGGACTGGGACGTCGAGGGCGCGCTGCTTATGACCAACGACGGTGCGCTGACGCATCGGCTGCTGCATCCGCGTTACGGACTGCCGCGCGTGTACGAGGCGGAAGTCGAGGGGCGGGTAGCCTCGGGCGCGTTGGAGCGCTGGCGGCGCGGCGTCGTGCTCGACGACGGTCCGGCGCGGCCGCTGGAGGTGGAGATCGTGAGTGGCGGGCGCGAGGCAACGTTGCTTCGCCTGACCTTCACCGAAGGCCGCAAGCACGAGGTCAAGCGCTACTGCGGCGCGCTCGGCCATCGCGTGCGCCGCCTGCGTCGTGTCGCGTTCGGCCCGGTTCGTCTGGGGGACCTGCCGCGCGGCCGCTACCGCCGTCTCACGCCTCGCGAGGTCTCGGCCCTGCGCGCGGCGGCCGAAGATCCGACGCCGCGCGTTCGCTAGCTTGCGCCCCGCGTAAGCGTCGGCCTATAATCCCGCTATTCTCGTGGGCAGGTGTTCCTATGGACCTGGCCGACTGGCGGACCAGGATCAACGAACTCGACAACCAAATCCTCAACCTCCTCAACCAACGCGCCGAGGCCGCCCTTCAGATCGGCAACCTCAAACGACGGCAGGGGACGCCGTCGTATGTCCCGGAGCGGGAAGCTGAGATCCTGAGGCATTTGTCCGCGCATAATCGCGGACCGCTCAGCGCCGACAACGTGACGGCGATCTGGCGCGAGGTGCTCTCGGCGTGCCGGGCGCTCGAGGGGCCGCAGACGGTCGCGTATCTCGGACCGAAGGCGACGTTCACGCATCAGGCGGCCCTCGGCCGCTTCGGCAACGCCGCGGACTTCCGCCCCGCGCGCACGATCCTGGACGTGTTCGACGAGGTGGAGCGCGGCCGCGCGGCGTTCGGCGTCGTGCCGGTGGAGAACAGCACCGAGGGCGCCGTCAACGTGACGCTCGATCGCCTCATCGACTCCGAGGCGATCATCTGCGGCGAGATCTATCTCGAGATCGCGCAGCAGCTCTTGTCGCGGGCGAGCGACCTGGGCGAGGTCAAGCGCGTGCTGTCGCATCCTCAAGGTCTGGCGCAGTGCCGCGGCTGGCTTGCCGCGAATCTGCCCGAGGTCGCGACCGAGGAAACATCGTCCACCGCCGCCGCCGTCGAGATCGCGGCCGGCGACCCGACTGTCGCCGCGATCGCGGCCGAGCTGGCGGGCACCCTCTACGGCGTGCCCGTGCTACGCGCGCGCATTGAAGACAACCGCCACAACGCCACGCGCTTTCTCGTCATCGGCTCGCCGGTGCGCAGCGTCCCCGCCGCCCCGAGCGCCCGCGACAAGACGTCGCTGCTCTTCGCCATGAAGAACGAGCCCGGGTCGCTCTATCGCATCCTCGAGCCGTTCGTGCGCGCCGGGCTGAACCTCACCAAGATCGAATCGCGCCCGGCCAAGAGCCGCGCCTGGGAATACGTCATCTTCGTGGACTTCGAGGGCCATCGCGAGACGCCGGCGGTGGCCGCCGCGCTGCGGGAGATCGGCGAACGGACCCTGCACCTGAAAGTCCTCGGCTCGTACCCCGCCGCATAAGGAGAGGGCATGCACACGCAGTGGGAGTCGCTCGCCAACACGCACATCCTGGGCATCGCCCCCTACGAGCCGGGCAAGCCGATCGAGGAGACGGAGCGCGAGTACGGCGTGCACGACGCTATCAAGCTCGCCTCCAACGAGAACCCGCTGCCGCCGTCCGAGCGCGTGCAGCGGGCGATCATGGCGCAGCTGAGCCACCTCAATCGCTATCCCGACGGCAGCGGCTACTACCTGCGCCAAGCGGTGGCGAAGAAGCACGGGTTCACGCACGACCAGATCGTGCTCGGCAACGGGAGCAACGAGCTGATCGAGCTGGCCGTGCGCACGTTCCTCAAGCCCGGCGACGAGGCGATCGTTCCGCATCCCTCGTTCGTCGTCTACCCGATGATCGTGCAGGCCGCCGGCGGCATCCGCGTGATGGTCATGCTGAAGGACCATCGGCTGGATCTCGAGGCGATGGCGCGCGCGATCACGCCGATGACCAAGATGGTGTTCGTCGCCAACCCCAACAATCCCACGGCCACCATCGTCACCGCCGACGAGGTCGAGGCGTTCATGGCCCGCATGCCCGAACGCACGATCGTGATCTTCGACGAGGCGTACATCGAATTCGCGATGGGGCCGGATTTTCCGAGCACGCTGGAGTACGTGCGCCAGGGCCGCAAGGTCATCGTGCTGCGCACCTTCTCCAAGGCGGCCAGCCTGGCCGGCCTGCGCGTGGGCTACGGCGTCGCCGATGCCGACGCGATCTCGCTCATGAACCGTATTCGCCAGCCGTTCAACGTCAACTCGCTGGCCCAGGCGGCGGCGCTGGCGGCGCTCGAGGACGACAACCACGCGCTCGAGTGCGTACGGATGATCGAGGCCGGTCGTCACTACCTCTACGACGAGTTCACGGCGCTGGGGATCCGCTACGTGCCGTCGCGCGCCAACTTCATCCTCGTCGACGTCGGCCGCAGCGCCTCCGACATCTATCAGCGCCTGCTCAAGGAAGGCGTGATCGTGCGGCCGATGACGCCGTTCGGCATGGAGTCCGCGCTGCGCGTGACGGTCGGCACGCCCGAAGAAAACCGCCGCCTCGTGAAGGCGCTCAAGACGGTGCTCGGGAAGGCGCCCGCGTGATCGAACGGCTGGCTATCGTCGGCGTTGGGCTGCTGGGCGGGTCCATCGCCCTGGCTGCGCGCGCGGGTGGTCTGGCGCGCGAGATCGTCGGCGTCGGCCGGGATCGGCAGCGGCTCGAGGCGCCGCTCCGCGCAGGGGTCGTGGATCGGATCAGCATCGACGTCGGGGCCGGCGTAGAGGGCGCCGACTGCGTGGTGCTGGCGGCCACCGTCTCGGCGAATGAGCACCTGCTGGAAGCGATCTGGCGAGGCGTGCCCGCGTCGGCGCTGGTGACCGACGTCGGCTCCACCAAGCGTGGCATCGTCGCCGTCGCCGAGCGCCTGGCCGCCGGCCGCTCACTCGGCTTCGTGGGCAGCCATCCCATGGCGGGCTCGGAGAAGAGCGGCTGGCAGGTCGCGCGTGCCGACCTCTTTCGCGGCGCCACGGTGATCGTCACGCCGACCGACGCCACCGAGCCGCGCGCGGTCAAGGGCATTACCGCGCTCTGGGAGGCGCTCGGCGCGCGCGTGAGCGCGCTCGATCCCGAGACGCACGACCGCACCGTGGCCGCGATCAGCCACCTGCCACACGTGGCGGCGTGGGCGCTGGTCGACGCGGTCGGCCGCTTCGAGCCCGGCGCGCTCGCGTTCGCGGCGCGCGGCTTTCGCGACACCACGCGTATCGCCGCGGCGGACCCGCCGATGTGGCGCGACGTGCTGCTCGCCAATGCCGACGCGGTGCGCGCGAGCCTGGTGGCCTTCCGCGCGGCGCTCGACGAGCTGGAGCGGCTGATCGCCGCCGGCGACGCGGCGGGCATCGAAGCGCTGCTGGCGCGGCTCAAGAGCGCGCGCGAGGGGCTCGCGTGAACTTCCGCGTGCGTCCGGTTCGGCGGCTCGCCGGCGAGTGCGAGGTGCCTGGCGACAAGTCCATCTCGCACCGCGCCGCGCTGCTCGGTGCCTTGGCCGACGGGCCGACCGAGGTGCAGGGCTACCTCGAGGGCGAGGACTGCCTGCGCACGCTGACCGCGATTCAGATGATGGGCGTGGACGTCACGAAAAAGGGGCCGGGACACTACCGCATCGCCGGCGCCGGCCTCGATGGCCTCAGCGAGCCCGGCGACGTGATTGATTGCGGCAACTCCGGAACGACGGCGCGCTTGCTGATCGGCTTCGTCGCCGGCCAGCCGTTCTGGACGCTGCTCACCGGCGACGAGTCGCTGCGCCGCCGTCCCATGAAACGCGTCGCGGATCCGCTCACGGCGATGGGCGCCACGATCGTCGGCCGCGCGGAAGGCGGACGCCTGCCACTCGCCGTGCGCGGCGCCGAGCGGCCGCGCGCGATCAGCTACGCGACGCCGATGGCGTCCGCGCAGGTGAAGTCGGCGATTCTGCTCGCCGGGCTGCGGGCCGACGGTCCGGTCACCGTGCGCGAGCCCGCGCCCTCGCGCAATCACTCGGAAGTGATGCTGCGCGCCTTCGGTGCTTGCGTGGAGCGGCCGGATCCGCTCACGGTCACGCTACATCCGGGGCGGCTGCGCGGCACCGCGGTGCAGGTGCCCGGCGACATCTCGTCAGCGGCGTTCGTGCTCGCGGCCGGGCTGCTCGTGCCGGACGCGCGCGTGACGGTGCAGCGCGTCGGCGTCAATCCGACGCGTACGGGCCTGCTCGACGTGCTGACCGCGATGCGCGCGCCGCTGACCACGACGCCGTACGGCGCCGCGGTCGACGGCGTCGGTGAGCCGATGGCGGCGCTCGGCGTGAGCGCGGCGTCGCTGGCGGCGACGACCGTCGCCGGCGAGCTGATTCCGCGGCTCATTGACGAGATTCCCGTGCTCGCCGTGCTCGCCGCCACGGCGTGCGGCACCACCGAGATCCGCGACGCCGCCGAGCTGCGCGTCAAGGAGTCGGACCGGATCGCCGCGCTCGCGCGCGAGCTGGCGAAGCTGGGGGTGCGCGTCGACGAGCGCTCTGACGGCATCGCCATCCCCGGCGGCCAGCGCTTCCGCGGCGCGCGCGTGGTGTCCGGCGGCGATCATCGAATTGCGATGGCGCTCGCGGTCGCCGGCCTCGTCGCCGACGGGGAAACGGTGATCGAGGATGCCGCCTGCGTGCAGACGTCCTTTCCGACGTTCGTGCCGACGCTGAACGCGCTCGCGGGCGGCGAGTCGATCACGGTGGAACCCTGATGGGCCCGCGCGGGCTCGTGGTCACGATCGACGGTCCTGCCGGGGCGGGGAAGACGACGGTGGCGCGCCGGCTCGCGGAGCGGCTCGGCTACACGCTCATCCCGACCGGCGCGATGTATCGTGCGCTCGCCCTGAGCGTGCTGCGCGCGGGGATCTCGCTCGACGACGCGGCGGCGCTGGCGCGACACTTCGCACCGCTGGACGTCACGGTGGTCGACGGTCACGTGCGGCTGAACGGCGAAGACGTGACCGGCGCCATCCGCAGTCAGGCCGTCGCCGACGCGACCTCAACGCTGTCGATGCGACGTGAGGTCCGCGACAAGGTGACGCCGCTGCAGCGGCGCGCGGCGGAGCCAGGGGGCGTGGTGCTCGAGGGTCGCGACACCGGCACCGTCGTGTGTCCCGGCGCCGACGTGAAGTTCTTCCTGACCGCGAACCTCGAGAGCCGCGCGCGCCGGCGACATTCCGAGCTGGCCGCCCAGGGTGTGCACGCCGACCTCGACACGATCCGCGACGAGGTGAAGGTACGCGACCGGCAGGACACGACGCGTGAGCTCGCGCCGCTTGCGAAGGCGCCGGACGCCATCGAGGTCGACACGAGCGACCTTTCGATCGACGAGGTCGTCGACCGCATGGCGGCGCGCGTCGCCGCGCGCCGCGCGGCCGCGCCGGGGACCCGCCTCTATGCGGCGGCCAAGCCGGTCGCGATGGTGATCATGCGGGCGATGTGGCGGCTCGAGGGGCGCGGCACCCATCATGTGCCGGCGACGGGGCCGGTGCTACTCGTCAGCAACCACTCGAGCGTGCTCGATCCGCCGTTCGTCGGCGGCGTCGCACCGCGCCAGCTGTCGTTCATGGCCAAGGCCGAGCTCTTCGCGATTCCCGGCTTCGGCCGGCTCATCCGCGGGCTCAACGCGCGCCCGGTACGGCGCGAGGGCGCCGACGCCGCGGCGCTGCGCGTGGCGCTGCGTGTGCTCGAGGGCGGAGGCGCGCTGCTCGTGTTTCCGGAAGGCACGCGCGGCGATGAGGGCACGCTGCGCGAGCCCAAGCCCGGCGCCGCACTGCTCGCCGTGCTGAGCGGCGCACCGGTCGTGCCGGTGTTCATCCGCGGTAGCGGACGCGCCTGGCCGCGCGGGCGGCGACTTCCGCAGCCTGCTAAGGTGGTGGTAACTTTCGGGCCACCCCTGCGGTTCCAACGCCCAGCGGGCGCCGGTAAAAAGGAGTATTACGACACGGTGAGCCGCGACATGATGGCGGCCATCGCGCGGCTGCAAAATACCTGAGGGGAGGACCTGGGGGCATGGCGGAGAAGGAACGACGATACCTCAGCGGTTCGCGCATGGAGGGCGCAGAACCGGAGGAGCGCATGGAGGACTGGTTCAAGGAAGGCGGCACGACCAGCGAGTTCGAGGAAGGCGAGGTCGTGCGCGGCCGCGTGGTCCACGTCGGAACGAGCGAGGTGCTCGTCGACGTCGGCTACAAGAGCGAAGGCGCGATTCCGATCGAGGAGTTCCATCGGCACGGCGCGTTGCCAAAGGTCGGCGAGGAGATTGAGGTCTACCTCGAGGCCAAGGAGGACTCCGAAGGTCTCATCGTCCTGTCCAAGGACAAGGCCGACAAAATCAAAGTCTGGGACGCGATCACCCAGGCGTACGAAAAGGGCCAGCCCGTGGAGGGCCGCGTGGTCGAGGTCGTCAAGGGCGGCCTGGCCGTCGACGTCGGCGTGAAGGCGTTCCTGCCCGGCTCGCAGGTGGATCTGCGGCCGGTGAAGAATCTCGTCTCGATGGTCGGTCAGCAGATCCGCGCCAAGGTGATCAAGCTCAACCGTCGCCGGGGCAACGTCGTGCTCTCCCGTCGCTCCGTCCTCGAGGAGGAGCGCGAGGAAAAGAAGAAGCACACGCTCGAGGTGCTGAACGAAGGCATGGTGCTGACGGGGACCGTGAAGAACATCACAGATTATGGCGCCTTCATCGACCTCGGCGGCATTGATGGTCTTCTTCATGTGACCGACATGTCGTGGGGGCGAGTTGGTCATCCCTCTGAAATCTTTCAGGTGGGTGATCAGGTAGAAGTTGTTGTTCTTCATTTCGACCGTGAGAGCGGCCGCGTCTCGCTCGGCTACAAGCAGAAGTCCAACGACCCGTGGGAGACCGTCGAGACGCGCTACGCGCCGGGGACCAAGACGCACGGGCGGGTGGTGAGCCTCACGAACTATGGCGCCTTCATCGAGCTCGAGCCCGGCGTCGAGGGGCTCGTGCATGTCTCCGAGATGTCGTGGACGCGCCGCGTGCGGCATCCGAGCAAGCTCGTGAACGTCGGCGACGAGGTCGAGGTCATCGTGCTCGACGTCAATCGTGCGGCCAAGCGGATTTCGCTGGGTATGAAGCAGGTCGAGCCCGATCCGTGGACGACGATTGAGGAGCGTTACAAGCCCGGCACGCGGGTGAGCGGCAAGGTGCGCAACCTCACCGACTTCGGCGCCTTCATCGAGCTGGAGCCCGGCGTGGACGGCCTGCTGCACATCTCCGACATGTCGTGGACGCGCAACGTCGGTCACCCGTCGGAGATCTTGAAGAAGGGCCAGGACATCGAGACGCAGATCTTGAACATCGACCGCGACAACAAGCGGATATCGTTAGGCCTCAAGCAGATTCAGCCCGATCCGTGGTCGACGGTCGCGCAGCGCTTTCCGATGGGCTCGCGCGTGACCGGCAAGGTCGTGCGTCTGACCGACTTCGGCGCCTTTGTCGAGCTGGAGCCCGGCGTGGACGGCCTGCTGCACATCTCGCAAATGGCCCATCGCGCGATCGCCACCCCGGGTGAGGTTGTCAACGTCGGCGACGAGCTGACGCTGCTCGTGATCCGCGTCGATCCCCACGAGCGGCGCATCGGCCTCAGTCTCAAGGAGCTGGCCCACGCGGTGCCGCCCCCGGTGGAGGAAGACCGTAGTGGCGGCGGCGGTGGTGGACGGCGCAAGCGCGGCAAGAGTCGGGATTACGACTACGACGACGAGGAATAGGTGAGCCGTCCCTTGACGGTGATCACCGCGACGCTGCTGGTGCTCGTCGGGGTGATCGGCCTCTTCCTGCTCGCCGCCGGCTCGTGGGGCCGGAGCGGTGGCGACGGGGGCGCGCTCTTCGGACCCAAAGTCGCGATCGTCGAGCTCGAGGGCCTCATCGCCGAGACCGACGACCTGGTGCGCGAGCTGCGCCAGCATCGCGAGAATCCGAGCGTCAAGGCCGTCGTCATCCGGATCAATAGTCCCGGCGGCGTGGTCGGTCCCACCCAAGAGGTTTACGACGCCCTGCGCCGCGTGCGCGAGGCGGGCAAGCCGGTCGTGGCCTCGCTCGGTGCGGTCGCCGCCTCCGGCGGCTACTACATCGCCGTCGGCGCGGATCAGATCTACGCCAACCCCGGCTCGCTCACGGGCTCCATCGGCGTGATCATGCAGCTCGCGAATCTCGACGCGCTCATGAAGAAGGTCGGCGTCGACTACGTCGTCGTCAAGGCGGGCGCGTTCAAGGACATCGGCAACGTCGCGCGCCCGATGACGGCCGAGGAGCGGCGCGTACTGCAGACGTTGCTCGACGACGTGCACGGCCAGTTCATCGACGCCGTCGCGAAGGGGCGCAAGCTTCCGCGCGAGCAAGTCGCGCAGTTCGCCGACGGGCGCGTGTTCTCGGGGACGCAGGCGCTGTCGCTCAAGATGGTGGACGCGCTCGGCGGACTCGAGGACGCGGTGAACGCCGCCGCGAAGCTTGCGAATCTTCCGACGCCGCCGGCCGTCGAGCGGCCGCGCCGCCGGTTCTCGATCTTCGATCTCCTGCGCAGTGTATTGGGCGTACCCACACCGGCCGGCCTCCTCCGCCCCGCCTTGCCCCTGTTCAAGACCCCCCTCTACCTGATGGACTGACGGGCGCTAACCCCCTATTGACGTTGACATTCTTCAAACGTCCGTGCTAGCTTCCCGAACGGAGGGGAGCCACGACGATGACGAAAGCCGACCTCATCGACGAAGTCTCGAAGCTCTCGAATCTGACCAAGAAAGAGACCGAGACCATCGTCAACACCATCTTCGACAACATCACCGACGCGCTCGCGAAGGGCGACAAGGTGGAGTTGCGGGGGTTCGGCAGCTTCCGGATCCGCCACCGGAACTCGCGCAAGGGCCGCAACCCGAAGACCGGCAGCGCCGTCGACGTTCCCCAGAAGCGCGTACCCTTCTTCAAGGTCGGCAAGCGCCTGCGAGAGCTCGTCAACGCCTGAGGGCTCGGCCCGCGCGCTGACGCGCCTGTGGGCTCCGTGGCGGATGGCTTGGATTGCCGGCTCGCACCCCGCGACCGGCTGCGTCTTCTGCATCGCACGTGACGGCGGCGACGACCGCGCCTCGCTCGTGCTCCTGCGTGGCACCCACGCGTTCCTGATCCTCAACGCCTATCCCTACGCGCCCGGCCACCTGATGGCGGTGACCAATCGCCACGTTCCGACGCTCGTCGACGCTCGACCGGAAGAGCTGACGGACGCGATGGCCCTCGTGCAGCGGGCGGTGGTGGCGCTCAGCGTGGAGTACCGGGCCGAGGGATTCAACGTCGGCCTCAATCAGGGCCGGGTCGCCGGCGCCGGGATCGAGGACCACCTGCACGTACACGTCGTCCCGCGCTGGGGCGGCGACCACAACTTCGCGACCGTCGTGGGCGAAACGCGCGTGCTGCCCGAGGATCTGGCGACGACCTGGCAGCGCCTGCGGAGTCGGGTGGCGTGAGCGGCGGCACGTCCGGCGTCGACACGCCGATGATGCAGCAGTACCGCGAGCTCAAGCGGCGCTATCCCGACCACCTGCTGTTGTTCCGTCTCGGCGATTTCTACGAGTTGTTCGGCGAGGACGCCGAGCTCGGCGCGCGGCTGCTCTCGATTGCGCTGACGGCGCGGCAGGGCGCGCCGATGGCGGGCATCCCGCACCACTCCGCGGACGGCTACATCGCGCGGCTGGTGCAGGCGGGCCAGAAGATCGCGATCTGCGAGCAGATGGAGGCGCCCGGCAAGGGCAAGAAGCTCCTCAAGCGCGACGTGGTCCGCGTCATCACGCCCGGCACGCTGACCGACACCGCCTATCTCGCCGGCGGCGCGAACAACTATTTACTCGCCGTCGCCACGCCGGGCGGGGGCCCGGCCGACACGATCGGCGTGGCACTGCTCGACGTTTCGACCGGCGAGTTCGTGGCCGGCGAGGACGCCGACCGCGAGGGCGGCGTGCTCGCCGCCGCGCTGCTGCGGCGGCCCAGCGAGATCGTGCTTTCCGAGAGCCTGCGCGGCGGCGGCGCGCTGCTCACGCGGCTGCAGGCGACGGGAGCGGCGCTGACCTTCGTCGATCCCGGTGTGTTCGCGGGGCGGCGCGCGGCGACGGATCTCGCGGCGCACTTCGGCGTCGCTTCGCTCGAGGCGTTCGGCGTCGCCGACCTCACGCTCGGACTCTCGGCGGCGGCCGCCGCGCTCGCGTACGTGCGCGGGACGCAGGGCGAGCGGCTCGGCCACGTGCTGCGTTTGGGCCGTCTGACCGCCGCGGACTGTCTCACGCTCGACGAGACCGCGGTGGAGACGCTCGAGCTGCTGCGCGCCGCCGACGGCGGCGTGCGCCACTCGCTGGTGGGCGCGCTCGACGAGACGGCCACGCCGATGGGCGCGCGCCTGCTGCGCCAGTGGCTGCTGCAGCCATTGCGAGATCCGGCGCGAATCCGTGAGCGCCAGAACGCGATCGGCGTTCTCGTCGGCGCGCCCCAGACGCGCGCACGGCTGCGGACCCTGCTGCGTGGTATCGGCGATCTCGAGCGGTTGACCAGCCGCGCTACGCTCGGCGTGGCCCACGCGCGAGATCTCGTCGCGCTGCGCCGGTGTCTGGCGCCGATCGACGACGTCCGCGCTGCGTGCGCGGAGCTGGACGCGCCGCTGGTGGCCGAGGCGCGCAGCGCGCTGGCGGACCTCGAGGACGTGCGCGCACTGCTGGAGGCCGCGCTGGTGGACGAGCCGCCGCTCACGCTGAGCGACGGCGGCGTGATCCGTGAGAGTTGGAACGAGGCCCTGCACGCCATCGTGAGCGACGCCGCGCAGGCCCGGCGCTGGATCGCCGGCCTCGAGGAGCGCGAGCGGGCGCGCACGGGCCTCTCGACCCTGCGCGTACGCTTCAACCGCGTCTTCGGCTACGGCATCGAGGTCAGCCACGCCCAGGCCGCGCGCGTGCCCGAGGACTACGTGCGGCGCCAGACGCTGACTGGTGCGGAGCGCTACGTGACGCCGGAGCTGAAGGACTACGAGGCCAAGGTCCTCGGCGCCGAGGAGCGACGCCGCCGGGTCGAGGCGGAATTGTTCGAGGACGTGCGCGGTCGGGTGGCCGCACGCTCGGCTCCGCTGCTCGCCACAGCGCGCGCGCTGGCCCGGCTGGACGTCGTGGCCGCGCTCGCCGAGGTCGCACACGTGCGCAACCACGTGCGGCCCGAGGTTGACGCCGGCGACGCGCTCGAGATCGTCGAGGGTCGTCATCCCGTGCTCGAGGCGCGCTCGGGCCAGCCCGTGACGCCCAACGACCTGAGCCTCGACGCGAGCGCGCGGATCGTGATCCTCACGGGCCCCAACATGGCGGGAAAATCCGTGTACCTGCGTCAGACGGGGCACATCGTCATCCTCGCGCACATGGGCGCCTGGGTGCCCGCGCGCTCGGCGCACATCGGCGTGATGGACCGCGTCTTCACGCGCGTCGGCGCCCAGGACAACCTCGCGCGCGGCCAGTCGACGTTCCTCGTCGAGATGGTCGAGGCGGCGTCGATCCTCAACAACGTCACGCCGCGCAGCCTGGTGCTGCTCGACGAGATCGGTCGCGGCACGTCCACGTTCGACGGCCTCGCCATCGCCTGGGCGGTGGTCGAGGACCTGCACGAGCGGGCCGTCGGCGCCAAGGTGCTCTTCGCCACGCATTTTCACGAGCTCACGCAGCTCGCGGGCCGGCTGCCGGCCGTGCGTAATTTCCACGTCGCCGTGCGCGAGTGGAACGACGAGATCGTCTTCCTGCACAAGGTCCGTCCCGGCGGGACGGATCGCTCCTACGGTATCCAGGTCGCGCGACTCGCGGGATTGCCGCTGCCGGTGATCGCGCGCGCCAAGGCGCTGCTCGCGCGCTTCGAGGAGCAGGGGCAGGTGACGGCCGAGGCCGCCGACGCGGTGCAGCTCGGCCTCTTCGCGGCGCCCGCCGGGCCCGAGCCGATGGCCGCGGAGCTGGCGGCGCTCGATCTCGCTCACATCACGCCGATCGAGGCGCTGAATCTGCTCGCGAAGTGGCAGTTGATTGTAGCGGGAATGATTGGAGCAGGGTCTGTTGGAGCGGGGACCGCGAGGTCGCGTAAGGGCGTAGGTGGCCTGCCCAAGGAGCCCGGAGCTCCGTGACGCCGGACAATCGTCGCAGTCGAATTCGGCGGCTGCCCGATCATCTCGTCAACAAGATCGCCGCCGGGGAAGTCGTCGAGCGCCCGGCGTCCGCGGCGAAGGAGTTGGTCGAGAACGCGCTGGATGCGGGCGCGACGGCGATCGCGGTCGACTTGCGGGACGGCGGTGCGGCGCTCGTGCGCGTGACCGACGACGGCATCGGCATGACCGCCGACGAGCTTCCGCTGGCCCTCGAGCGCCACGCCACGTCCAAGCTGCCGAGCGACGCGGACCTGGATGCGATCGCGACGCTCGGCTTTCGCGGTGAGGCGCTGGCGGCGATCGCGGCGGTGTCGCGCTTCACGGTCACCAGCCGCGCGCGCGGGAGCGAGGAGGGCTTGCGCCTGGCCGGTGAGGGCGGAGCGATCACGCAGCGTCTGGCCGTGCCCGCCGAAGTCGGCACGAGCGTCGAGGTCCGCGATCTCTTCTTCAACACGCCCGCGCGCCTGAAATTCCTCAAGTCGCCGACCACCGAGCTGGGGGCGACGCTGCGCGCGCTCACGCAGCTGGCGCTCGCGCACCCCGAGGTCCAGCTGCGCGTCGCCCACAACGGCCGCGCCTCGCTGACGGCGCCCGCGGCAAAGGACCTGCGCGAGCGCTCCGCCGCCGTCTGGGGCTGGCCGATCGCTCAGCGGCTCGTGCGCGTCGATCGCACCGAGCACGGCCTGCGCGTGCACGGCTTTGCCGGCCCGCCCGATCTCACGCGCGGCGGTCGCGACGACATCGTCGTCATCGTGAACGGCCGGCCCGTGCGCGACCCCGCGCTGCTGCAGGCGGCGCTCGCCGCGTACCGGCCGCTGCTGGCGCGCGACCGCTTTCCGCTGGTCGTGCTCGCCGTCGACATGCCGCCCGCCGACGTCGACGCCAACGTGCACCCGACCAAGGCGTGGGTGCGCTTCCGGCACCCGCGGCTGGTGCAAGAGATGCTGATGGCGGCGCTCCGCGACGCGCTCCGCGCGCCCGACGTCGTGCCGGCGCTCGGCGGCGCGCCTACTGCGATGTGGAACACTACGGAGTCGGCGATCGCGCCCGCGGCGTCAGGCACCGACCAGCGCGCGCTTTTCGCCGAGGCGCCAGCAGGCTACGCGCCCGGGCGCTTCGGCCGCGTTCTGGGTCAGGTGCAGGAGACGTTCATCGTCGCCACGAGCGACGACGAGGTCTTCTTCCTCGATCAGCACGTCGTGCACGAGCGCGTGCTGTTCGAGCGGCTGGAGGAGGACCTCGCCGCCGGCGCGCCTGCGTCGCAGGCGCTGCTGTTTCCGGAGACGGTCGATTTGCCGCCCGCCGCGCGGGCGCTGCTGGAGCGCTGGCGGCCGACGCTGGAGCGGCTCGGATTCGCGTTCGAGTCCAGCGCCGCGGACGCGCTGGTCGTCACGGCGGTGCCGGCGCTGCTCAAGCGCGACGAGCCGCGGCGGCTGCTGGAGGCGGCCGTCGACGAGCTCGGCGGCCCCAAGGCGGAGGCGCCCGCGATGGAGCGCGCGCTCGCCTTCGTCGCCTGCCGCGGCGCGATCAAGGCCAACACGCCGCTCGCGCGCGAAGAGATGGAACGGCTCGTCGCCGATCTCGATCGCACCCGCACGCCCTACTTCTGCCCGCACGGCCGCCCGATCGTGAGCCGCGTGTCGATGCTGGACATCCGCCGGGAGCTCAAGCGCAACTGGTAGCCCAAACCGGTAGACTGCGGGGGATGGTAGACGCGCCGCTCCTCGTGATTGCCGGCCCCACCGGCGTCGGCAAGACCGCGGCGGCTGTCGCGCTCGCCGCGCGGCTGCCGATCGAGGTCGTCTCCGCGGACTCGCGCCAGGTCTACCGCGGCATGGACGTCGCGACCGGCAAGCCGAGCCCCGCCGAGCAGGCCGCCGTCCGCCATCATCTGATCGACGTCGTCGATCCCGGCGACACGTACGATGCTGCACGCTTCGCGCGGGACGCGCGCGAGGCGATCGCGGCGATCCGCGCGCGGGGCAATCTTCCCGTCATCGTCGGGGGGACCGGTTTCTACATTCGGGCGCTGCTCCGGGGGCTGGATCCGGCCGCGCCGGCCGACCCGGCATTCCGCGCCGAGCTCACCGCGATCGCCGCGCGAGAGGGGCGTCCGGCGCTGCACGCACGGCTGGCGGCGCAGGCCCCCACGGTGGCGCGGCGGCTGCATCCCAATGACCACGTGAGAGTCATCCGCGCCCTCGAGCTGGTCCGCGCCGGCAGCCCGGCCGGCGAGGCGCAGACGCGCTGGCGCGAGGCGGCGGCGGACACCGACGTCGTATACGTCGGTCTCACGCTCGATCGGCCGCGTCTGGACGCGCGCCTGCGGCGGCGCGCCGAACAGATGGTCGCCGCCGGGCTCGAAGACGAGGTCCGCGGCCTGCTCGCGCGTGGCTACGCAGCGACGCTGCCGGCGATGCACGGCATGGGCTATCGCGAGTTCGCGCGCGTGCTCGCCGGCGAGCTGGACCGCGGCGAGGCGCTGCGGCTCATGCAGCGCGCTACGCTGCGCTACGCGCGGCGGCAGTGGACGTGGTTCGCGCGCGAGCCCGCGCTCGCGTGGATCGACGTCGACGCGGTCGAGGGCGGCCGTGCCGAGGGTGTGGCGGCGATGATCGAGGCGAGACTCAAGCAGGAGGGCCGGATCGGGTGAGACAACGCAGCAACGGGAGTGGGCGCGGCGGCTACGAGGTGGGACGCGCACGCGAGCGGGCGATGCTGGCTGCGCTGCGGCGTCCCAAGCAGCGCCGGCTCGACGTCGAGGAATCGCTCGATGAGCTGGCGGGGCTGACGGCGGCGGCGGGCGCGACGGTGGGGCAGCGCGTGATCCAGGAGCGGGAGGCGGCGACGCCGTCGCTCTACTTCGGCAGCGGCAAGGTGCAGGAGTTGGCGGAGCTTGCGCGTACGAGCGGCGCGAACCTCTTCATCTCGGACGATCCGCTCTCGCCCATCCAGGAGCGGAACCTCAGCGAGGCGCTCGGCATCAAGGTGATTGACCGCACGGCGTTGATTCTCGACATCTTCGCCCAGCGCGCGCGCAGCGCGGAGGGCAAGCTGCAGGTCGAGCTCGCGCAGCTCACGTATCTGCTGCCGCGACTCGTGGGGCAGTGGAAGCATCTCGAGCGTCTCGGCGGCGGCATCGGCACCCGCGGACCGGGTGAGACGCAGCTCGAGTCCGACCGCCGCGTGATCCGCCACCGTGTGCAGAAGCTCAAGCGCGAGCTGGAGGGCGTGCAGGCGCACCGCCGCCTGCAGCGCGCTGGACGGCGGCGCTCCGGTGTGCCGGTCGTGGCGCTCGTTGGCTACACCAACGCGGGCAAGACGACGCTGCTGAATCGGCTGACGGGCTCGCACCTCACCGCCGCCGACCAGCTGTTCGTGACGCTCGACCCGGCGGCGCGTCTCGTGGAGCGGCCCGCGCGGCGGCCGTTCATTCTGACCGATACGGTGGGGTTCATCCGCAAGCTGCCGCACGAGCTGGTCGCGGCCTTCCGCGCCACGCTGGAAGAGCTGAGCGAGGCCGACGTGCTCGTCCACGTCGTCGACGCCAGCCACCCCGCGCACGAGGAGCACATGGCCGCCGTCGACGCGCTGCTGCGCGAGCTCGAGGTGGCCGACCGGCCGACGGTGCTCGCGCTCAACAAGATCGATCGGCTCGATGAGGCGCAAGCGGGAGCCGTGCTCGCCGGCCGCCGCTCGGCCGTCGCGCTGTCGGCGGCGGGCGGGGAGGGCGTCGAGACGCTGCTCGACGCCATCGAGAAGATGTTGCCCGCCTCCGGGGCGGTCACGCTGCGCATCCCGCACGGCGACGGCGCGGCGCTGGCGCTCTGCTACGAGCGGGGGCGCGTGCTCGCGCGCACGGACGAGCCGGGTTGGGTCACGCTCGAGGTGGAGCTGCCCGGACCCGCGCAGACGGCGCTCGCAGCGTATCGGATCGAGCGCGTGCTAGACTGAAACCTTCAATGGGTCTTGCCAACTGGTTGACGGTGCTGCGCATTCTCCTGATCCCGGTGTTTGTCTCGCTCCTCGTCTATCGCAAGCCGGGTCTGGCGCTCGTCGTCTTCGTGGCCGCGGCGCTCACGGATCTGCTCGACGGCTACGTGGCGCGTCGCCACGGACTGCAGAGTCGGCTCGGCGCATTCCTCGATCCGATGGCGGACAAGCTGCTGCTCGTGTCGTCGTTCGTGACGCTGACCTGGCTCAAGGCGCTGCCGTTCTGGATCGCGGCCGTCGTCATCAGCCGCGACCTCATCCTGATGGTCGGTGCGCTCGTGATCCACATGGCGGGCGGCCGCATCTATCCGCGACCGACACGCGCGGGGAAGATCGCGACGTTCTTTCAGGTCCTCACCGTGCTCGCCGGGCTCGCGAGCCGGTTCGCGTATGTCGGGCCGCTGCTCACGTGGGTCATGTGGCTCGCGGCCGCGTTCACGATCATCTCGGGGCTGCAGTACATCGTGCAGGGCATGCGCTTCCTGAACGCCGCCCACGCTGCGGAGCGGGAGGCCGATGAAGCTTCGCTCCTGCGCTGACGGCGGCGTGGTCGTCGCGGCGGTTCGCGCGCGCACGCCGGCGGCGGTCGCCGGATTGCGCGCGGGCGATCGCGTCCTGGCCATCAACGGCCACGCGCTGCGCGACGCCATCGACTTCCAGTTCCACGGCGGCGACGAGCGGCTGGCGCTGACCGTCGAGCGCGACGGCGCGCGCCACACGGCGCGGCTGGCGCGGCGGCACGGCGTGGACCTGGGCGTCGAGCTCGAGATGCCGCGCGCCGGCGAGATCGCGACGTGCGCCAACAAGTGCGTCTTCTGCTTCATCCATCAGCTGCCGAAGGGCATGCGCAAGAGCCTCTACGTCAAGGACGACGACTTTCGGCTCTCATTCCTGCACGGCAACTACATCACGCTCACCGATCTCGACGAGGCCGAGCTGGCGCGCATCGTCGAGCAGCGGCTGTCGCCGCTCTACGTGTCGGTGCACGCCACGGATCCCGCGCTGCGCTGGGAGCTGCTCGGCCGGCCGCGGGCGAGTGCTCCGATCCTGCCGCGCCTGGAGCGGCTCGCGAAGGCCGGCATCCGCATGCACGCGCAGATCGTGCTCTGTCCCGGTCTCAACGACGGCGCACACCTCGAGCGCACGGTGCATGAGCTGGCGCCGCTCTCCCCGCAGATCGCGACGACGGCCATCGTGCCCGTCGGACTCACGCGCCACCGCGAGCGGCTCCCCGCGCTGCGGACGCTGACCGACGACGAGGCACGCGCGCTCACCGCGACGGTGGCTGCGTGGCAGCACGAGTTCCTCGAGCGTCTCGGCAGCCGCTTCGTGTTCCTCGGCGACGAGGTCTATCTGCAGGCCGGCGTGCCGCTGCCGGAGAGCGAGGCCTACGAGGGATTTGTCGTCGCGGAGGACGGCATCGGGCTCGTGCGGCGCTTCGAGGAAGGCGTGGGGCACGCGCTGCGCCGCCGCCGCGCCGCCAGCACGCCGCGCGACGTCACGCTCGTGAGCGGGACGCTCTACGCGCCGCGCCTGGAGCGCCTCGTCGCCGAGATTCCCGGCGCCCGCGCGCGCGTCGCCGCGGTGCCCAACCGCTTCTTCGGCGGCAGCGTCTCGGTCACCGGCTTGCTGACCGGCCAGGACATCGCGCGCCACCTCGCGACGCTGCCCGCGCTCGGCGAGGTCGTCGTCGTGCCGGCCGTCGCGCTGCGCGACCGCGACGGCGTCTTCCTCGATGACATGCGACCGTCGGATCTGCAAGCGGCGCTCGGTGTCCCGGTGCGCGTCGTCGAGCCCGAGCCGGCGGCGCTTCTGTCGGCGGTATGCTGCACCCCGTAATCGCGATCGTCGGCCGTCCCAACGTCGGCAAGTCCGCGCTGTTCAATCGCCTCATCGGTCGCCGGCAGGCGCTCGTGCGCGACGTGCCCGGCGTGACGCGCGACCGCCTCTACGGCCAGATCCACTTCGAGCGCTGGCAGGCGACGGTGATCGATACCGGCGGCTTCGATCCCGGCTCGAGCGAGCCGCTCGTCGAGGGCGTGCGGCGTCAGGTGCTCGCCGCGGTGCAGGACGCCGATCTGATCGCCTTCGTCGTCGACGCCCGCGCAGGCGCCACCGCGCTCGACCAGGAGATCGCGCGGCTGCTGCGCAAAGCCAACAAGCCCGTGGTGCTCGTCGCCAACAAGGTGGACGACCGTGGTCAGGAGCCGGCGCTCGCCGATCTCTATCGGCTCGGCTTCGGCGAGCCGCTCGGCGTATCGGCCGAGCACGGACGCGGCGTGGCCGAGATGCTGGAGGCGCTGCGCGAGCGCGCGCCCTCGCCGGCGCCGCCCGCGGGCGGTAAGCGCCCGGTCGCCATCGCGGTGATCGGGCGCCCCAACGTCGGCAAGTCGTCGCTCGTGAACGCGATGGTCGGCAGCGAGCGCGTGCTCGTGCACGAGGAGCCCGGCACGACGCGCGACGCGGTCGACACCCCGTTCGTCCGCGACGGCCGGGCGTACGTGCTGGTCGACACCGCCGGCATCCGCCGCAAGGGGCGCGTGACGGAGGCGCTCGAGAAGCTGTCCGTGGTGATGGCGCTCAAGAGTCTCGAGCGCTCGCAGGTGGCGCTGCTCGTGCTCGACGCCGCCGAGGGCCTGGCCGCGCAGGACGCGCATATCGCGGGCTACGCCCACGAGGCGGGACGCGCGGTGATCGTCGTCGTCAACAAGTGGGACCTCGTGCCGCGCGGCATGGTGCGCAAGGCGGAGGTCGTCGATCAGGTGCGCGACCGGCTGCCGTTCCTCGACTACGCGCCGGTGTGCTTCACGTCGGCGACCCAGGGCGACGGGCTGCACGAGCTGTTCGAGACGATCGACCGCGTGGCGGCGGAGGCGCAGCGCCGCGTGCCGGCCGACGACGTTACTGCGGTACTGCGCCAGGCGCTCGAGCGGCGGCCGGTGTCGGTGGCCGGCGCCCCGCTCATGATCCACTCCGCCAGCCAGGTGAGCGTCGCGCCGCCGACGATCGCCGTCCGCGTGAACCGTCCCGACGGCATCCACTTCTCGTACGAGCGCTATCTCGCCAAGTCGCTGCGCCATCGGTTCGGCTTCGAGGGCTCGCCGCTTCGGCTCTCGTTCCGGCGCGCCGGGCGCGTGCGCCCGAGCGCACCCAAAGCGCGCCGCTGAGCATGCGTCGCGGCGCGTCGGGCCTGTGGATCCTCATCTTCGGCGTGCTCGTGCTGGCCGCCGGCGCGGGCATCCTCCTGGCGAGCCCGCGGCAGCGCGCGCTCTATTTTGGTGAGCCGCCGGCGTCGGCGGCGCCGCCTCCCGCGGCCGTGGTCGCCGCGGTCGGCGGCGGCACCGCGGTGTCGTCGCTCGATGCGGCGGGGCGCTTGCGCGTTCGCATCGCCGACCGCGAGCCGAGCCGCCTGCCGGCGGAGGGCGTCCCGCCGGGCTGGGCGGTGAAGGAGTTCACCGGTCGCGCCGATGTGGAGGTGGTCCGCGCCGACGGCCGGCTCGCCGCGCGCCTGCGGAGCGAGCGCACGTCTTTCGCGCTGCATCGCGACGTCGTCGTCGAGCTGCGCGAGCTGCCGTATCTCACATGGAGCTGGAAGGTGGCCAAGCTGCCGGCGGGCGGGGATGTCCGTGAGGCCGCGCGCGACGATCAGGCGGCGCAGGTCTACGTCATCTTTCCGCGCTGGCCGTCGCCGCGAACCTCGAGCGACGTGATCGGCTATGTGTGGGACTCACGCGCGCCCGTCGGCACACGGCTGAAGCACCCGCGCGCGGACAACGTGGGGATCGTCGTGGTGGAGTCGGGTCCCGGGCGGCTGAACGAGTGGCGCACCTATGAGCGTAACGTGGCCGCCGACTATACGGCTCTGTTCGGGCGGCAGCCGTCCCGGGTGGGCAAGGTGGCCGTCATGGTCGACACGAACGACACCCGGGGTGAGGCCGACGCCCTGTTCGGCGACCTGATCTTCTCCCGGACGCCGCAGGGACGCACGGAAATCCCAACCACCGTGCTAAGATGACGCGCATGCCAGCCGACGATCGTTCCGGCCGTTCAGAGCACGACGACGACCTGTACGAAGAAGCGCCGCGCTCGATCTTCGCCGCAACGTGGTTTCGGGCCCTGCTGATTCTCGCGGTAGTCGTTGCGGTCGGCGCCGTGTCCGTCCCGTACATCATCGACGCCGTCAATCCCGTACTGAAGCCGAAGCTCGCGTCGCGTGCGACGCCGCCGCCCGCGCCGTCACCCGCCGCGGTGGCGCCATCGCCGGCCGCCGTGCCGCCGACGGCGTCTGCGCCTGCGACCGTGCCGCCCGCGGGGCCCGCAACGGTTCCGACGTCGCCGCCGAGCGTGGCGCCGCCGCCCGCCGCGAAGGCGCCCGACAAGCCGCTCGCGCCGAGCGACCGGTCGGTCGTGGCCGACAAGCCCGCGAGTGTCGCGACCGCTCCCGCGGAAACGACCGCGCGTCCCGAGCAGAAGAGCGAGCGCACGGCCGCGCTGACGCCGGCCGCGCCTGCGGCGCCGCGCGCGGTGCGCAGCGCCACGGCGCCGAGCGGCAAGTGGTGGGTGCAGGTCGGCGCATATCGCAACGAGGCGACCGCAAAGAAGGTCGCGGCGCGGTTGCGCGAGCAAAACTACACGACGGTCGAGCAGTCGGTGCGGGGGACGGCTCCGCGCGCGACGAAGGCAACCGCCGGCGACGCCGCCGCACCGCCCGCCACGTCGGCCCGTGCGGGCGCCGATCAGTACGACGTCTTCGTCGCAGGAATGTCCGCGGAGGAGCTCAACACGCGTCTCGGCGCCAAGGGGCTCACCGCAGAAGAGTCGGGCACCGGCGCGCTCGTAAAGCCGAGCCTGCCGCTGCGCGACGCAGTGGCGCTGTCGAAGGAGCTGGCGGTGGACGGCCTGAAGGTGCAGGTGCGGCGCGCGGGCGCGGCGAGCGAGCCGATGGCGCGCGCGGCCGATACGCCGGCGGCGCCCGCGACGAGCGAGGGCGACACGCTCTATCGCGTGCGCGTCGGTGCCTTCGCCGATCGCGAGACTGCCGTGGCCACGCTCAAAGAGCTCGAGGCCAAGGGGTACAAGCCGTTCATCGCGCGGGGTGGTTCATAGCCGTCGCCACAGGAGGTACGTCGCTGCCGTGACCAAGAACGACCTCGTCAACGCCGTAGCCGCGCACGGGCTGAGCAAGCGCCAGTCCGCGTCGGTCG
>Ga0209382_10003405_pt1 | contig 22063 bp, 20 predicted proteins | sample SoiMetdeltSBSDD5_FD_187599 | JGI IMG/M metagenome (GOLD analysis project Ga0209382, IMG submission 187599) | Bulk soil microbial communities from a Populus tree surrounding site in Tennessee, USA - Soil MetaG P. deltoides SBSDD5 (SPAdes) (version 2) | ecosystem: Environmental > Terrestrial >...
GAGATCGAGGCGATGGCAGTACGGCGCGCTTCGGCGAAGAGGCCAGAGCGGTCGGCGCCAGCATCTCGGTCCAAGCGACCGTCGTCGTCCCCGCGTCGACGCGGTGGACGCTGAGCGCCGCCGAGACAAAGCACGAGCGCCCCGGGGCTGCCGGGGCGCTCGCGGTGATGCGGTGTCAGCCCGTGTCTTACAACCGGCGCTGATCGATGTAGTTGTCGTTGCTGCGCGTCATCGCCACGATGGCGAGGATCACGACCAGCAAGAGCGCGGCGGCGATCAGGACGGCCGCCGTCGGCGACAGCCCGAAGATCGTCGTACGCTCAGTCACAGCCGAGCGCGGAAGAGCGGAGCCGCCGTCATCGCGGCCGCTCTTCATGGTGCTGCTGGAGCTCGCGTCCTTTTCCGTGGTCGTGGTCGTGGTCGTGCTGCTCGAGCTGCTGCCGCCCGGTGCGGGCGCGCTCAGCGTGCCGGACGCGCTACCACTTACGTTGCCGGACGCGGCAGGCGCGCTGCTGGACGACGAGGAGCTCGAGGACTGATCCTTCGGCGCGGGAGCGGACGACCCCTGGGCGAGAACGTCGGATACGGGCGCGGCGAGCAGGGCCACACCCAGTAGAGCGGCAAACAAGGCTTTCATACCGCACCTCCTCGCGTGCGGGAAACGAGCAAGCATAGTGCCACCGAGAGTGATGGAGCCGGAAGGAGCGGTGGGATGAGCACTTGGGAAACGCTACCCGCGCAGTTCAACGTCGCCACGTGGTTCGTCGATCGTAATGTTGCCGAGGGGCGGGGCGCGGCGCCGGCCTTTCATTACGAGGACCGCACCCTAACGTACGGCGACGTCCAGGACATCGCCAACCGCACGGGCAATGCGCTGCGCGAGCTCGGCGTGGACCTGGAGGACCGCGTGCTGGTGCTCTGCCTCGACACGCCCGAGTTCCTGGGCGCGTTCTGGGGCGCGATCAAGATCGGCGCCGTTCCCATTCCGGTCAACACGCTCATGCGCGGCGACGACTATCTCTATTTCCTTCGGGACAGCCGCGCCAAGGCTGCGATCATCTCCGCTCCGCTCATGGCCGAGGCCGGCCCCGTGCTTTCGCAGGCGCCGCGGCTGCGCCACGTGCTCGTCGCGGGAGGCAAGCCCGGCCCGTATCTCTCGTACGAGGAGTGCCTCGCGAAGGCGTCGGCCTCGCTCACCGCCGCCGACACGTCGAAAGACGACGCCGCGTTCTGGCTGTACTCGTCGGGCTCGACCGGCTTCCCGAAGGGGGCCGTGCACCTGCATCACGACATGGTCGTCTGCTACGAGACGTACGCGGCCCAGGTGCTGCAGCTGCGCCGCGAGGACAAGGTGTTCTCCGCCGCCAAGCTGTTTTTCGCTTACGGTCTTGGCAACGCCGGCTATTTTCCGATGGGAGCCGGCGCGCAGAGCGTGCTGTCTCCGCATCGGCCGACGCCCGATGCGGTCTTCGAGATCATCGCGCGCCATCGACCGACGATCTTCTTCGGCGTGCCGACGCTCTACGCCGCGATGCTGGCGCTCAAGGAGCCGGAGAAGCGCTGGGACTGCTCGTCACTGCGCCTGTGCGTGTCCGCGGGCGAGGCGCTGCCCGAGGAGCTCTACAAGCGCTGGCGCGAGCGCTTCGGCGTCGAGCTGATCGACGGGATCGGCACGACGGAGATCCTGCACATCTTCTTGTCGAACCGTCCCGGCGCATCGCGTCCCGGATCTACCGGACGGCCGGTGCCTGGCTACGAGGCCATCATCGTGGACGACGATGGGCGCCCGGTGAAGCAGGGCGAGATCGGCAATCTTCGGGTCAAGGGCGACTCGACGATGGCGTACTACTGGAACAAGCATGAGAAGACGAAGGAGTCGCTCTACGGCGCGTGGATCCAGACCGGCGATAAGTACTGGCAGGACGAGGACGGCTATTTCTGGTTCGCGGGGCGCGCCGACGACATGCTGAAGGTCGGCGGCATCTGGGTCTCGCCGGTGGAGGTGGAGGCGACGCTGATCAAGCACCCCGCGGTGCTCGAAGCCGCCGTGGTCGGCCACGAGGACACGGACCGGCTCGTGAAGCCGAAGGCGTTCGTCGTGCTCAAGGAGCCCGCGACGTCAGGGACGGGGCTCGCCGATGAGCTCAAGGCCTTCGTGAAGGACAAGATTGCGCCGTACAAGTATCCGCGCTGGATCGAGTTCGTGGGCGACCTGCCGAAGACGGCCACCGGCAAGATCCAGCGCTTCAAGCTCCGCTCGTGAGCGCGGGATCGCGTCACCGGTCCTGATGTTCGACGCCGCGCTCGAGACGCTGGATCCGGGCCATCTGCGCGCGCATCAGTGGCGCCGTCTGCGTGCGCTGATCGACGAGATCTACAGCGCGCCGGGCAATCCGTTCTGGCGCGCGATGTGGGCGCGTGCGGGCATTCGCGCGGCGGGCGACGTCAAGACGTGGGACGACTTCGCGCGGCTGCCGTGCTCGAGCAAAAGCGACCTCGTCACCGATCAGGCGGCGAACCCGCCGTTCGGGACCAATCTCACGTATGCGCTGGAGCGCTACGTGCGGGTGCACCAGACGTCGGGCACCACGGGCACCCCGCTGCGCTGGCTCGACACGCAAGCCTCGTGGGAGTGGTGGGCGCATTGCTGGCGGTTCGTGCTGGCGGGCGCGGGGCTTGGACCGGCGGATCGCGTGTATTTCCCGTTTTCGTTCGGGCTGTTCATCGGGTTCTGGGCGGGCTTCGAGGGCGCGCGCGGGCTTGGAGCCCTCGCGATTCCGGGCGGTGGCACCGACTCGCCGGGCCGGTTGGCGGCGATGCAGGCGCTCGGCGCCACCGCGCTCGTGTGCACACCTTCCTACGCGCTGCATTTGGCCGAGACGGGACGCGAGCGCGGAACCGACGTCGGCGCGCTGCCGGTCCGCGTCACGGTGCACGCCGGCGAGCCGGGCGCGGGCATTCCCGGGGTCCGCGCGCGCATCGAGACCGCCTGGCAGGCACGCGCGTTCGACCATGCCGGCATGACGGAGATGGGCGCATACGGTTACGAGTGCGCTGCGCAGGCCGGGCTGCACGTCAACGAGTCGGAGTTCATCGTCGAGGTGCTCGACCCGGCGACCGGCGCACCCGCCCGCGAGGGCGAGCTGGTGCTGACGAATCTCGGGCGCCTCGGCTCGCCGGTGATTCGCTACCGCACCGGTGATCGCGTGTGCCTGGCGGAGGCGCCGTGCGCGTGCGGCCGGACGTTCCGGCGCCTGGAGGGCGGCATCCTCGGTCGTCTGGACGACATGCTGATCGTGCGCGGCGTGAACGTCTTTCCCTCCGCGGTCGAGGGTATCGTGCGCCGCTTCGCCGCCGTCGAGGAATTCCAGATCGAGGTGTTCCGGGATGGCGAGCTCGACGAGGTGCGCGTGCTCGTCGAAGTCGACGGGGGTGACGCCGGGACGTGCGCCGCGCTGCAGGACGCGTTGCGTGCCGGACTCGGTCTGCGCCTGCCGGTCGCCCTCGCACCCCCGCGCAGCCTGCCGCGCTTCGAGCTCAAAGCGCGGCGCGTGGTGCGGCGCTAGCACGCGGCCGCGCCGCGGTATCCTCGGGCGGCGAACGTGCGTTTCCTACGCACGTGATCTTGGTTTCACGCTGTACGCCCGGCTGGCGGTGTCATTAGGCCTCTCGGAGGTGTGGCTATGGCTGGCCGCACAGGGTGTGCGGTGAGGGCATACGGCTTCAGGCTCGTCGTGGTCCTGTCGCTGGGCCTGTCAGCGTGCTCGGCGGTGACGTCCCCGGTGCTCCAGCCGCCGGCAGGACGGCCGCGCCAACAGATCGCTCGCGACATGGCCGAGTGCGACCAGGCGGCGTCACCCGGCGTCGGCACGTACGCGAAGGCCGCCGGCACAGGTCTTCTCACCCGCCTCGCGGCCCCCTTCGTCGGGCTCGGGGCGGCGCTCGGAATCGTCGCCAACATGGGCCGGCCACCCGACACACCGGAGGACACGAAGGCCAGACTCACCATGGCGGCGCTCTTCGGCGGCGTCGGGACGGTGGTCGGCATCGTCGCCGGTCCGTTCGTCGCCACGCACGAAGCTCAGAAAGCCGTTCACGACCGCGCTCAGGAGCTGTTCGAGCGCTGCCTCGTCGCGCGCGGATATCGGCCCCCGCCGAGCGTGATCGCGGCGCCGCGCGTGCTGCTGCTCGTCGAACACAACCGCACGCCGCCGAGCGCGGTCGACGCCTTCCGCCGCGAGCTCGAGCGCCGCGGCTACGTGTTCGGTACGACGGTCGAGGTCGACGTCCAGTGGTGGGACGGCCCGCGCGCGAGCGCCGGCGTGTTCGTCAGGCGGTGGGACATCATCGTCGCCCCGAGCGTCGAAGCGGCCTTGGCTGCGCGGGATGTGCTGCCCCGCGTGCCGATCGTCGTGGCCGGCAGCGACGTCGACCCCGTCGCGGCGGGCCTCGCCTACTCGCTGAGCGAGCCGAAGCACAACGTCAGCGGCGTCAGCCTCAGCGCCGAGGAGCTGAACGCTTCACGCCTGCAGGCCCTGCTCGACGCGCTGCCCCACGTGAAGCGCGTCGCCGTGCTCGCGAATCCCAAGAACGGCGCCCATGGCGTCGCGCTCGAGGCGTTGCGCGGGGCGGGGACTGTCACCGTGCGGCGCGCCGACGTGCGCGACGAGGCGGACCTCGATCGTGTGTTCCGTCAGCTTGCCGCCGACGGCGTGGAGGCGATCATCGTGCTGCCGGACCGGCGGTTGCGCCGCTGGCGGGATGCGGTCGCGTCCCTGGCGCTGCGCGAGCGCCTGCCCGCCATTGCCGGCGATGTCGGCTTCGCCGATGCCGGCGGTCTGCTCGAGTTTCATCCAGGAATCGACGGCACCTGGCGCGACGCCGCGGCGTTCGTGGATCGGATTCTCAAGGGCGCGCCGGTGGGCTCGCTGCCGATCACGACCGTGGCGGAGCGTGACCTTATCGTGAATCAGAAGACCGCGGAGGCGTTCGGTCTGACGCTTCCCGAGCGCTTCAGCGGCACCGCGACACGCGTCATCCGCTAGCACGCGTTATCCGCTAGACGGGTGGTGAAGCGCCAGCCACACGGTCGGCGTCTCCGTCCACTCCACGCGGTGGCGGACGTGGGCGCGTAGCAGCACGTGATCGCCGACACCGAGCGCGCGCTCGGTGGCCTCGCCTTCGATGCGTAGTCGTGCGCGACCGCGCAGCACGACCACCCACTCGTCGCGATCCTGGTCGTACCACTCGCCGGGCGGGGTGGCGTGGCCGGTTGAGACGATCCGCTCGAGGGTGAGCGCAGGCGTCTGCAACAGCACGTCGATGCGCTCGGACGGCAGCTCGCGCGGAACGTCGTCGAACAGGTTCGTCATGTCAGGGCCTCGATGATGCGACGCTGCTCCGGCCAGCCGGCAATCAGCGTTGCGCGGTCGGCCAGCTCGAAGTCGGCGAAGTCGAAGCCGGGGGCGACGGTGCCGCCCATCAGCGCGTAGGCACCGCCGTCCACGAGACGCGCACCGTACCAGGCGCCGGCCGGTATCACGGCTTGGGGCTCTCCGGCGCCGCCCAGCCGGATCTCGCGTGCGGCGCCGGGCGTCTCGAGCAGCCACACTGTCACGGCGTCGCCAGCGTAGTGGTGCCACACCTCGTCGGACTTGATGCGGTGGAGCGCCGAGCGCTCGCCGACGCCGAGCAGATAGTAGATCGCGGTGCCGAAGACACGCGCGCCGCCGAACCGCGACGGCAACGCTGCGGCCGGCACCTGCTCGCGAGATCGATAGGTCTCGCGATACCAGCCGCCTTCGGGATGACGGGTCAGGGCCAGACGCGCGATCCAGTCCTGTGCGGTGGCCGGCGCCGTCACTGCTGCTGTTGCTGCTCAGCCTGCTCCTCGGCGGCGGGCGGCAGCGTCGGGGTCGCGCCGCGCCGGGCCGGCGCCGTGGCAAACGTGCGCAGCTCGATCGTGCGCACCTCATCGGCGGCGCGCGGGATGGAGGTGCTCGCGACCGACCGCGTGTAAATCTCCGCCGTGAGCGTCTCGCGCGCCGGCCCGCGATAGATGCCCCTGTTCGGCGGCACGTCGTCGTAGTGCCGGCCGTGGCCGACGACGACGTAACGCTCGTCGACCAGCCGACTGTGTGTGGGATCGAACGCGATCCAGCCGACCGGCGGGGCGTAGAACTCGACCCACGCGTGGCTCTGCGAGGGCTCGCGCTTCTTGCCGTCGACGTGCAGGTAGCCGCTCACGTACCGGCACGCGATGCCGCTCAGCCGCAGCCAGCCGAGCATCAGGTGGGCGAAGTCCTGGCAAACGCCCTTGCCCAGCTTCAGGAAGTCCTCGGTTGTCGAGTCGTACCGTGTGACGTCCTTCTGGTACTCGAAGCGCTCGCTCAGCGCGTGAGCCATCGTGAGCACCTGCTCGCCGATCGGCGCCTCCGCCGAGAGCGTCAGCGCCGCGTGCGCGCCGCGCAGCGCGGGCGTGAGCCGTACCGGCCCGTCGAATGCGAGGAAGTCGAGCAGCGGGTAGGGCAGGGCGTCCGCGGCCGCGGGCGGGCCGAGCTTGCCGAACTCCACGCCCGGCGCTCGAGTCTCCACGAGGGAGGTCGCCCGCACTTCGATGCGGTCGTGGAACTTGGTGATTGTGAAGTGATGCGTGGCGTTGTCGTTCCAGTCGACGTAGCGGTACACGCGGGCGCGCGGGCCCACGGCGAGGCCGAAAGCGAGGACCGTCTGCGCCGGCGTCGTCTTGGGCTGCACGCGCAGCTCGAGGAATGACTCGCTGATGTAGCCGTCGTACTCGAACGCGAACGCGTGCTCGATCTCGAGTCGCATGGTCAGGACACGAAGTACTGGGCGGTTACGGCCTCGTGCGTCCGCGTCACCGCGTCGACGACCCGGTCGAGGAACGCGGAGGACCCGCGGCGCGCGGCGCGCTCGTCGTCGTACGAGAGGTCGGCGTGCAGCTTGCCGGCCAGCCGGGCTGCCGACGACAGCTCGTCGTTGGCCGCGATGCGCTCCAGGCAGTCCTTCATAGCGGCGCTGGCCGCGCGCAGCGAGTGGGGCGCGTGCGCGTCGAACAATAGGAACGCAACCACGAGATCACCCTCCATCGCCGCGCCGCGCGTGCGCCGATAGTTCTCGAGCGAGGACAGGGTGCGCAGGAGGGTTCGCCACTGCGTGTAGTAGAGCGGCTGCTCGGGTTTGGCGCTGGCGAGGGCGGGCAGCTTGGCGCGCAGGATCAGCGCGGTGCGATAGATCCGCTCGAGCGCCTCGCCGAGCTTGAGGAAGTGCCAGGCCTCACCGCGCGCGAACGTGGTGTCGATCGCGCCGACGATGCCGAAGAGCCGCTTGTGGGTCGAGTCCAGGGCATCGCGTAGTCCCGTCACGTCGGGCCGCCGGGCGCCGTACGCCTCGACGGCGTGAAACGTCTCGTTGATGGACAGGAACGTCTCGACCGTGAGCGCCTCGCGCACCGCGCGCGCGTTCTCGCGCGCCTTGCGCAGCGAGTAGTGAACGGAGTAAGGGTTCTTGCCGTCGACGAAGAACGCCGTGAGGTACGGCAGCGACTGCGGCGCGAACGCGGACACCGGACTGGTCAGCTCCGCGGAGGGCAGGATCGCCAGCACGTCTTTCCACGCCTCCTCCGCGACGTCCTCGGCGAAGCCCTGCGTCTCAGTGGCGAAGTCGTCGGTGACGAGCAGCAGGCGGGTGATGTTCTCGGCGCGCTCCAGGTAGCGCCCCATCCAGTAGACGGCGTCGGCGACGCGCGAGAGCATCAGCGGCCGCGCCGGGGCGCCAGCACCCAGGTGTCCTTACTGCCGCCGCCCTGCGACGAGTTCACGACGTACGAGCCGGCGCGCAGCGCCACGCGAGTGAGCCCGCCCGGCAGCACGCGCACGCGGTCGCCGTAGAGGATGAACGGTCGGAGGTCGATGCGCCGCGGTTCGAACCGCTCCTCGACGTGCGTGGGGTGGGTCGACAGCTCGATCAGCGGCTGCGCGATGTAGTTCGCGGGCGCCTGGCGCATGCGCGCCACGTACGCGGCGATCTCCTCGCGCGCGGCGAACGGGCCCATGAGCATGTTGTAGCCGCCGGAGTCGCCCGTGGTCTTGATCACCAGCTGCGCCGCGTGCTCGCACATGTAGGTGAAGTCGTCGGGGCGGAAGCCCAGGTAAGTGGGCACCTGACCGAGCCGCGCGTCCTCGCCGAGGTAGTACTTGATGAGCGCGGGCATGAACGCGTAGACGGACTTGTCGTCGGCGACGCCCGCACCCGGGGCATTCGCGATGGCCACATTGCCCTGGCGGTACGCGTTAAGCAGCCCCGGCACGCCGAGCAGGCTGTCGCGCCGGAACACGAGCGGATCCAGAAAATCCTCGTCGATGCGGCGGTAGACGACGTCCACACGCTGCCGGCCCCGCGTGGTGCGCATGAAGACCTGGTTGTCCTCGACGACGAGATCGCGGCCCTCCACCAGCGTGGTGCCCATCTCGCGCGCGAGGAACGAGTGCTCGAAGAACGCCGAGTTGTGGATGCCCGGCGACAGCACCACGGCCACGGGATTGTCGGCCGTGCGCGCCGCGGCGTGCAGCAGCGCGTCCAGCAGCAGGTTGGGATAGTCCTTGATCGGCCGCACGGGGTAGGCGCCGAACAGCTCGGGAAACACGCGCGTCATCAGATTGCGGTTCTCGAGCACATAGGACACGCCGCTCGGACAGCGGCAGTTGTCCTCGAGCACGAGGAACTCGCCGCGGTCGTCGCGAATGATGTCGGTGCCGACGACGTGGGTGTAGATGCCGTGCGGCGGCCGCACGCCGATGAGCTCGCGCTTGTACTCCTTGCGCGACAGCAGCAGCGCCGGCGGCAGCACGCCGTCCTTGAGGCACTTCTGCTCGCCGTATACGTCGGCGATGAACAGGTTCAGCGCCCTGACGCGCTGGACCAGCCCGGCTTCGAGCCGCTCCCACTCGCGCGCGGTCACGATGCGCGGCACGAAGTCGAAGGGGAAGATCCGCTCGAGGCCTTCTTTCTCCCCGTACACCGTGAAGGTGATGCCCTGGTCCACCAGCGCCAGCTTCTGCAGCCGCTCGCGCCGGCTGACCTCACCCTGGGTGAAGGACTCGAGCACCGTGACGATGCCCCGATAGTGGGTCCGTGGCTCGCCGTCGCGCTCGAAGGCCTCGTCGAAGGCCGTGCCGCCGTCGTAGGCCCACTTCACGGGCGAGAGAATAGCGCACTCCACGGCGAACCGCCGGGGTGGAGTCGTTCGTAGATAGACAAAGGGGTGCGCGCGCGTGCCTTGTCAATCCGAACCGCGTTTGGTAGTGAGGAACGGCATGCCGACGCCGGGGACGGAGCTCATCCGAGCGATGGCCGCGGGCGATCGCGAGGCATTCGCGCGCTTCTACGACAAGTACGCGCCGCTCGTGTTCCCCTTCGTGCTCCGCATCGTGAGCGACCGGGCCGACGCGGCCGACGTCCTGCAGGACGTGTTCTGGGAGGCGTGGCGCGGCGCCGGCACGTTCGATCCTGCGCGCGGCTCGCCGGAGGCGTGGATCGTCATGCGCGCCCGCACCCGCGCCATCGACCGCGTGCGCGCGGTGCGCCGACGCAGCGAGACCTTCGTGGCGCCGCTCGACACTGCCGCCGAGCCCGACGCGCCTGGAGGTGACGCGGCCCAACGGGCGGGGGATCGAGCGCTCGTCGCCGGCGCGCTGGCCCGCCTGCCCGCGTCGCAACGCGAGGTCATCGAGCTCGCGTACTATGCCGGTCTCACGCAGAGCGAGATCGCCGAGCGTCTGGAACAGCCGCTCGGCACCGTCAAGACGCGCATTCGCCTCGCGCTGGCCCGCCTGCGCGAGCTGGTGACGCTGCCATGAGTCACGAGCCGTTCGAGACGCTCGCGTCGGTGTATGCGGTCGGCGGGCTGGACGGCGACGAGCTGGCACAGTTCGAGGCGCACCTGCCGACGTGTTCCACGTGCCGGGCGAACCTTCGTGAGCTGGAGGAGACGCTTGCGCGAGCAGCGCTTAGCACGCCGCCGCAGGCGCCGCCGGCCGCGGCGCGCGAGGCTCTGATGCGGCGCGTCGCGGAGCGCCGCGAGGTGCGCCCGCACGGTTGGCTGCGCTGGGCGGCCGCCACGCTGGTCGCCGCCGGTGCGGCTGCGGTGTTCGCCGGGACGTGGGTGGCCGTGCGCTACGAGGCGCGGCTGGGGCAGATGGCGCGCGAGACTGCGGCCGTCAAGGAGCGCGTCGCGCGCAACGAGGCGGCGCTGCAGGAGCAGCTCGCGCTCTATCGCGACGCGGTGGAGCTGCTGCGCGATCCGGCGACACGCGTCGTTGAGCTGCGCGGCCGCGACGGCGCGGCCGCCGCCAGCGGGCGAATGATCTGGAACGACGCCACCGGCGGGCACCTCGTGGTGACCGGTCTGCCGCCGGCTCCATCGGGCAAGGCCTACGCGCTCTGGGCCATCGCCGGCGGCACGCCGCGTCCCGTCGGTCTCTTCGGGGTCGATGAGAGCGGCCGCGGCGGTCGTCGCATCGCGGCCGAGCCGGCGCGCGAGCGTGCTCAGGCGTTCGCGGTCTCGCTCGAGCCTGAGGCCGGCACACCGTCGCCGACGGGACCAATCGTCCTGACGTCGCTGCGGTAGCCCGCGCGCCGCGCGACCGCACTGCCGACTGCCATTTGCCGTGACGCTCCCGTGACGCTCGCTTCGATATCACGGACGCATCTCAGCCGTGAGGAGGAGCGCCATGGAGATGCGGAAGACCAAAATCATTGCCCTGTTCGTGACGCTGACGTTGGTCGTTGCGTCGTGCGCGGCGCCAAATGGACGCGGACCCGACGGTCGCCTGGCCATGGAGACGTTCGGCCGTGGGGTCATCAATCTGATGCTCTCGCCGGTCATGATCGTCGCGGGGATCGCCCAGGGCCTGGCATTCCTGCAGTACACGGTCGGGATGGGATTGTCCGAGCTGAACAAGGCGCTGCTCCAGGCCAACGCCGTGTCGCTCGACGATTCCTACAAGGCGACGTTCGGCGTGTCGATCAACGATCGGCAGGTGCAGCAGAAGACCGGTGACGTCTTCGGGCAGGAAGGCTTGTATGGCCGCTACAAGCCCGAGGCGCTCGTCGAGGCGAACCGTGCCTTCCAGCGACTGCTCGTCTCGCAAGGCATGCCCGATGCCACGGCGCGGTCATATGTGCTCGTCGGCAACGACAACCACGCGTGGAGTCGCGGGCAGATTCTGCTCGCCGTCGCGCGGCGTCACACTGGTCAGGCGCCATTCCGCGTCGCGGGGAAGCAAACGAATATCGTCACCATGTTTCGTCCCGATCAGCGTGGCTGGTACGAGGCGTACGAGCGCGATCACCAGGGACAGCCGATCGACGAGGTCATCGACTGGGCTGCGATGGAGTACGCCGTCTTGCGTCAGGACAAGGTGGTCGCGACCCTTATGGTTCTCGCCGCCGAGGCCGTCAAGGGTGACAAGCGCGCGCCTGATTACTGGACGGCCGAGCGCCGCTGGCTAGCCGGCGACACGGCCGCGGTGATGCAGGAGTCTGGCGACAAGGTGAAGCGCGCGCTTCCGAGTTGAAGCCATTCGCCGGGCACTGCGGCGTCTCGCAGGGCCCGGCGCGATCACCGTGTTCACAGCGACAAGGGGGCTGCCGCGCGGGACTCACGCCTTACCGTCAAGCGTCCGCGGACGGCGGCTCTTACTGCGAAGGCAGTTACGTGATGCCGAGTAGCCGCGCGGCGTTGGCGCCAAGAACGGCGCTCAGATCGGCGTCTGTTAATGCCGCATTGGACGTGAATGTCTTCACGGCGTTTGGGAAGACAGCGTCGTAATGCGGGAAATCCGAGGCGAAGAGCAACCGATCGGATCCAACGGCTGCTGCGACGTGCGCGACATTGGCGTCGTTGGCTTCGACCGAGATGAAGCATTGCCGGCGGAAATACTCGCTCGGCTTCATCGTCAGCTCGGGCGCCATCCAGCCAAGCTCCTCGTAGTGCGCGTCGATTCTCTGTAACCAATACGGAAGCCATCCGGATCCCGACTCCATAAACGCGAGGCGAAGGCGCGGAAAACGCTCCAATACTCCCCCCGCGAGCATAGTGAGGCACGCCAACTGTTGCTCGAACGGATGCGACACGATGTGCTGGAACATAAAATTGTCGAAGCGGTCCGCGCCGGCGGTCGGTATTCCGGTCGGATAGGTGCCCTCGTGGAATGCCACCGCCATCTTCATGTGCTGCAGGCAGGCCCACAACGGATCATATGCGCGATCGTTCCACAGTCGCCCCGCGTAAGGATTCGGGCGCAGCAGGATCATCTTCATGCGCAATTCGGTAGCGATACGCAAGACTTCCTTGATCGCCAGGTCGATGTCGATGAGAGACAGCTGCGCTACCCCATAGAGTCGCGCGGGATCGGCACTGCAGAAGTCGGCGATCCAGTTGTTGTATGCCCGTGCCATCGCACTAGCGAAGCCAGCATCGGGAATCACAGCGATTGGCACGGCGCTGATCGTAGGGAAGAGTACCGCGACGTCGATGCCTTCCTGGTCCATCGTCGCAAGGCGGGCCCGGGGCTCGAATCCGCCCGGGTGACCGTCGACGTAGCGATGGTCGTACATCGTTCGCGCGGATACCTTGCGCCCGGCGAGTCCGGCGCCCGGCAAGCCGATGCCGTTCGCCGGGACGTGTTCAATCCCCAGAAACGAGATGGCGTCGAGGCCGTCCGCAGTCCGCACGAATTTCGGCGCCAAATCACGATACGGCGTCTCGAGGTAGCGCTCCCAGAGATCGACCGGCTCGTTGATGTGTCCGTCGGCGTCAATGACCCTCATAGCAGCCTCCCGTAGAGCGCGGCAATGCGGAGGATGCTACCGCAAAGAACGCCGCGACGCATGCAGGACTGCCAGGGCCGTCATCGCATCGACAATTTCCGAGCGCTCGACCATCCGGACGACCTCGTCGAAGGGGAAAGTCCGAACCTCGATGAACTCGGTGTCGTCCGGCGTGCGGGCAACAGCGCTCAGGCCCTCTGCCACGTAAAGGTGCGCCGTCTCGTCGAGGATCGACTTCGACGTGTCGAAGCGGCAGAGCTTGAGGAGACGATCGGCGGCGTAGCCGGCCTCCTCAGCGAGTTCGCGCTGCACCGCGGCTTCCTCGCTCTCGCCGGGCTTCACGGCACCGGTCGGAATCTCCCAGCGGAACGCGCGCGAGACGTAGCGCCACTGGCCGACCAGGACAACCGTCCGCTCGTCGAGGAACGGCAGGACGCCAACGGCCGCCGCGCACTCGACGACACCGTAGAGCGTCGTGCGGCCGTCGGGAAGCTCGGCGATGTCCTCGCGCACGCGGATCCACGGGTTCGCGTAGACGGCACGGGAGGTCAGCGTGCGCCACGCGGCGCGCGCCCGGTCGCTCGGCGAGGCGGGCATGATGACGCCTTCATGTATACTCCACCGCATGTCGTGGCCCAAGCCTGTGGATACACTGTGGCGTGAGCTCGAGGACGCGCGCGGCGAGCTGCTCCGCGAGGTCGAAGGGCTGTCGCAAGCGCAGACGGACTGGCGTCCCGCCCCGAACGAGTGGTCGATCGGCGAGGTTATCGATCATCTCGCCGTGGCCGAGGTCGCGACCGGCAAGCTGACGACGAAGCTGACGAAGGAGGCCGCGGCCGGCGGAACGCCCGCGGTGTTTCCGCACGACCTCACCGAGTTTGCCCCGCTGCCGGTGCCGGCGTCCGCGTCCGCCAACGCTCCCGAGAGCGTGTGGCCGACGCACGGCAAGCCGTTCGCCGAAATGCTCGCCACGCTGCGTGCGACGCGGGACCGGAGCCGGCAGTCGTTCGACCGCCTGGCGGCGTGCGACCCGCGGAAGCTGACCTTCAAGCACTTCCGCCTCGGCAATCTCGATCTCGCCCAGTGGTGGCGGCTGGCCGCCGACCACGACCGCGTTCACCTCGGCCAGGTGCGCGACATCAAACGGGCCTCGGGGTTCCCCGCCGCCTGAGCATGAAGGTGGTGCTGCGCAATCCCCGGCGCGAGGTCCACGTCGCCGGCAATCGGCGGGTCAAGGACGTGCTGCGAGAGCTCGATATCCTGCCCGAGACCGTGCTGGTCATTCGCGGCGACGACCTGGTCACGGCGGATCAGCTGCTGCGCGAGGACGACGTGATCGAGCTGCGGCCCGTGATGTCCGGAGGGCGCCGGTGAAGTGCCGCAAGTGCGGCGCCACCGCCACCCTCGAGCTACGGCGCCACAACGTCGCGTTCTGCGCGCCGGATTTTCTGGACTTCTTTCGCAACCAGGTTCGGGAGGCGATCCGCCGGCATCGCATGTTCACGCGCGAGGAGCGCCTGCTGGTTGCGGTCTCGGGCGGCAAGGACTCGCTGGCGCTGTGGGACGTGCTGCTGGATGACGGCTACGACGCGACGGGCCTCTATCTCGACCTCGGCATCTTCGACTACTCCGTGGAGTCGAAGGCGAAATGCGAGCAGTTCGCGGCGGCGCGATCCGCGCGGCTGATCGTCTCGCGCGTGGCCGATGAGGTTGGTGCGCCCGTGCCGGTCATCAAGGCAGTGACGCGCCGGCCGCCGTGCTCGGGATGCGGCCTCTCCAAGCGGTATCTGATGAATCGGATGGCGCTCCAGCACGGCATGGACGTGGTGGCCACCGGACACAACCTCGACGACGAGGCCGCCACGCTGTTCGGCTCGGTCATGCACTGGCAGACCGACGCGCTGCCGCGCCAGTCACCGGCGTTGCCCTCGACCCATCCCAAGCTCGTGCGGCGGGTGAAGCCACTCTATCGACTCTCGGAGCGCGAGACGGCGGCCTACGCTTTCCTTCGGCGCATCGACTACATCGTCGAGGAATGCCCGTTCGCGCGAGGCGCCACGTCCATCGCACACAAGGAAATCCTCAACCGTATGGAGGAGGCGTCGCCGGGGGCCAAACACAACTTCCTGTTCGGCTTCCTCGAAAAGGCGCGCCCGGCGTTCGAGCGGGCGGAAAGCGCTGTCCTTCAGGAGTGCGCGCGGTGCGGGCAGGTGACGACGGGGACCGTCTGTGCGTTCTGCAAGCTTGCCGACCAAGTGAAGCGCGCCGGCGAGGCGCCGGCGCGCGATCGATAGGTCCCGCTGACTAGTATCTCTTACCGCTCTTCTCCGGCTTCGGGAGTTTCGGCTCCTTCCCACTCGACGGATAAATCGGCCCTGTCACGATCGTCGTCGGCGCCGTTACGACGGGTGACGTCGCAACGGGTGCGGTAGCGGCGGCTGTGTTTGTGACGGTGGTCGTGACGGATCCTGTGGAGGCGACAGGAACGCTCACGACGGCACTGGTGACCGGCGCCGCGGTGGTCGTGACGGGCGCCGGAGCGCTTGCAACAGGCGCCGGACCGCTCGCAACAGGCGCGCTCGATGCGGCGGACGCTGGCGCCGCGGTCGACGCAGGTGGCGTCGCCATAGCCGGGTCCGTGGATGGGGTTGGCGTGGTCGCGGCGGTCGTGGGCGTGCTGCCGATGGAAACCACGGCCGTGCCGGACTGCGTGCCTTTGCCCTTATCCGACTCCCCGCCAGACTGATCCGACTGCGCCTGGACAGCCTTTCGCACGACGGGCATCGCAGGGGAGCCACCGAAGTCATTCGCCACGCGGAACATCTCACCGTCACTCACGGTGGCGGTGGCCGCAGCGGGAACTTGTCGCGGCGGACCTGCCCGGAATTCGTCTCGCATCTGCCGCGCGGCGTCGGTCGAGATCGACTGCGGCGCCGAGACTGCACCGTTGATCGTGACCTGCTGCAAGGCGTTGAGCACAGTCGAGGGACCGACGAGCTTGCCAGCCTCCAGGCGCGTGACGTCGATGACGCCCTTGAGAACCGTGATGGCCGAGCGATGCGTGTCGAAGACCTCCGCCACGATAACCGTGCCCCTGATGCCGGCCACGGCGTTGGGGGTGCGTACCTCCACCAGATCCCCCGGTCGCATCCGCTCGCGTGCGACGGCCACCGCCACACGGCCGCTGCCCACGTCGACGGTCGCGACTCCCGGCACCTCGGTGATCGTCACCGCCGAAAACTCGCGGATCGTCACCACCGCGCGCCCGCCGAGCAGGATGCGTGCGAACGAATCCTTGCCGGTGGCGATGCGATCGCGGACGAAGACGGCGTCTCGGAACTTCAGCGGACTCAGCTCGGGCGCCGAGGCCCGGGCAACGGTGACCTTGCCTTCGAGGGTCGTGACGACGCCCGCGCGTTCCTCAGCAGAGGCGAGCGATGCGAGCGCCAGCGTGGCGAGCGCCGAGACCGTAGCGACGCGCGAGCCGCGGTGACCGAGACGCATGAGGGCCCCCTGTTAATCCCGAGGGCACACCGTGCGCGTCGGCCCCCCGAGGTGGCGCTCTCAGGAGCAAGCAAAGTGCCGGAATTCCGAGGCGATACTTGGTGCGGCTTTAGGTGAGATCGGTGTAACGCTGGCACCAACGGCGGCTAGAGACTGATCGGTGAATGCCAGCGCGGCTCGACAGGGTGGCGCCCGTCGAAGGGCGCGGTGTCAGGATGAGCCGACGGCCGCCTGCACGGCGGCGTCGAGCTCGTCGGGGCGCACGGGCTTGAAGAGACACCGCTGGACGCGCAACGCGGACAAACGCGCGCGCTCCTCCTCGCGGAGTCCCCAGCCGGTAATGAACACAACCGGTACTCGGGCGTCGACCGCGCGGACCCGCTCGGTGACTTCCCAGCCGTTCATGCCGGCCATGCCGACGTTCGTCATCACGACGTCGTACCGGCCCGGCACGTAGATCTTCAGCGCGGCGGCGCCGCTAGCCGCGGCGCTGACCTGATGGCCGGCGGCCTGGAGCAGCTCCGACAGCGCCGACAACACCTGAGGCTCGTCGTCGACGAGCAGCACGCGTGCGGAGCGGCGGGCCACCGGCTCTGAGGGCGCCGCCGGCGCGGCGGGCGCCTCGCGGGCACACGGCACCGCCAGCGTGAAGGTCGTGCCGCGATTGGGCTCGCTCTCCACGCGAATCTCACCACCGTGGCGCCGGATGATCGAATACGCCATCGACAAGCCGAGGCCCGAGCCCGATTCCCCCTTGGTCGAGAAGAACGGCTCGAACACCCGTCGCCGGACGTGCTCCGGCATCCCGACGCCGGTGTCGGTGACGGTGATCACCACGGTGTCGGCGAGGTCCTTCGTCGATATGGTCAGCGTGCCGCCCTCTGGCATCGCGTCCATGGCGTTGAGCACGAGATTGGTCATGACCTCGGTCAGCGCGGCCGAGCGGCCGTGGATGTGCTGCCGGGCGCGCAGGTCCAGACGCAGGTCCATCGGGCGGCTGTCGTGCGCGATCTTTTCTTCCCAGCGGGGCCGGGTGATCGCGACGGCGTCCTCGACGATGTGGTTCACGTCCACGGGCATGAACCGCTCCTCGGGACGCAGGCGGGCGAACTGCTGGATCCGTCGCACTGTCTCCGAGCCGTCGAGGGCGGCCGATTCCACGACGCCCAGCGAGCGCTGGAGCAGCTCGGGGTTGTCCGAGTTGGCTTTCATCAGCTGCGCGTAGCCGAGGATCGCCTGCAGGAGGTTGTTGAAGTCGTGTGCGATCCCGCCGGCCAGCTGACCGAGCGCCGTCAGCTTCTCGGACTGATGCAGCTGGTTCTCGACCTCGCGCTGCGCGGTGATGTCGCGCACGATCGCGATCAGGCCGTCGAGGCCGCCCTGTCGATTGCGCAGCCCCGAGAGCGTGACGGACAGGGCTGCCGGCTTCTCGCGCCCGGCCGTCACCGTCGTCTCGAAGACTTCCATGGCGGAGCCGCGCGCAAGCCGCTCGCGCGCCGCGCGGTACTCGCGCTCCGGCAGGAACTCGCTGATGCGTCGCGCGGCGGCCTCGCCGGCCGGCCGGCCAAACACCCGCTCCGCGGCGGGGTTCCAGCCGTTGACACGGTCCGCGGCGTCGACGGAGATGATCGCGTCGCCCGCGGACGCGATCAGCTGCTCGAGCGAGCGCTTGGTGTCGGCAATCTCGCCGTAGAGGCGCGAGTTGCGCAGCGCGATGGCGAGGTATTCGGACAGCATCTCAAGCAGCTCGCGCTCGCGCGGATCGACTGGGCGCCCGGACTCGCGGTTGTCGGCGACGAGGTAGCCGAGCGGCCCCGCGGCGTCGCGGATGGGGCACACGACCAGGCAGACGGCGTCGCCAGGCTGCGCGTCCGGCTCACTGGCCGTCAGCGAGACGCTGTCGTAGCCGAGCGCGGCGCGCAGCTGCGCAGACACGGCGGCCATAACGTCGTCCATCGCGAGGTGGCCGACGATCGTGCGGGAGATCTCGCGCACGATCGAGAGCTGCGTGACCCGCAGCGACTGCTCGGTGGCTTCGCGTCGGGCCACCTCCTCGAGCTCGCGCGTCTTGGCGGACAGCCGGCGCATCTCCTCGACCAGCGTGGCCACCTCACTGCGCGCGCCGAGATCGGTCTGACGACGCACCACCGCCCGTCGCACGACGTCTTCCAGGTCCTGCCGTGAGAACGGCTTGATCAGGTACTCGAACGCGCCGTGCGTGAGCGCCAGCTTGACCGTCTCCAGCGAGGCATACGCGGTGATCATCACGACTTCGATCGTCGGATCCGCGCGCTTCACCCGCCGGAGCACCTCGAGACCGTCCATCTCCGGCATCTTGATGTCGAGGATGACGACGTCGGGCCGGACCTGAGGCAGCACCTCGAGCGCCACCCGGCCGCTGTCGGCGGTGGTGATCTGGTAGGCGGGCTTGAGGAGCATGCGGAGCGACTCGCGCGGCCCCAGCTCGTCGTCGACGACGAGGATCCGCGCGGCGCTGGCAGGCGCGGTCGTCGTCGTCATGCCACCGCCGGCGGCAGCGAGACCACGAACGAGAGCTCGTGGCGTGTCTGCTTCACGCCGAGGCGGCCGCCGAGCGCCTCCACCAGACGCTGGCTCACGGCGGGCCCGACGTCGATCAGGCTTTCCTGCACCATCTGCACGGGGTCGAAGAGCCGATCCACGTTCTCCGGGGACACGGAGGCGGTGCGAGAGCCGACGTGGATGCGGACGTCGTGGCTCCCATCGGGCTCGGCGTGCCGGGCGACCGACAGCGAGATCTTCGCGAGGTCGCTGGGCGAGTTGTGCGTCAGGTAGCGGATCAGGTAGGACAGCGCCTTGCGAAGCTGTGTGGCGTCGACCTTCACCGGAAATGGCTCGGCGGCCGGCGCGACGTCGAGCTGCAGGTGCTTGCCGAGGCCGCCTTCGGCGAGGTCGATGGCCTCGACGAGTTGGGTGACAGCCTCGTACGCGTCCACCGTCGAAAAGTTTAGCTCACCCTCGGTCACCAGCCCCGCCAATTTTTCGAAGACGTCGACGAGCCGGCGGACATCGCGGCGCACGACGGAGGAGAAGTGGCGGCGGAAGTCGGGATCGTCGTAGCGCTCGCCGATGAGCTCGACGAACGTGTTGATGGAGACGAGCGGGTTCTTGATCTCGTCGGCAATGCGGGCGACGACGCGGGTGAGGAGCTGGAACTGGTCGGCCTCGCGCTTCTGGGCGGCCAGCTCCTTCTGGGCGGTGAGGTCTTCGAACACGAGCACCGCGCCGAGCGGCGCGCTCTCCTCGTCCCGGATCACATAGGTCGTGACCTCGATCCAGAGACGGCGGAGCGCCAGCTGGATCTCGGTGCGCGGCATCGGCCGGCCGGAGGACAGCGTGTCGAAGAGCAGGTCTCCCAGCGGCGACGGAAGCACTCTCAGGTCTTGATTCACCACCGCGTGGGCCGACATGCCCAGGATCTCTTCGGCGCGCCGATTCATCGTGCCGACGCGCTGATCACGCCCGATCGTGATTACGCCGCTCGACATGTGCGAGAGGATCCGCTCGTTGAACTCCTTCTCGCGCTCGAGCTGCTGGTGCAGGGCGATGTCGCGGATGACCGTCGCCAGCTGCGTGACGAGGTCGAACAGCGTCTCGATCTCCACCCTCGAGTAGCCGGCGCCGAACACCGGCTGACCGAGCACCAGGATCGCGACCAGGTCGCCGTGCGCCAGCAGCGGCGTGGCGACCACGCCCTGGAGCACCTTTAGCTCGCGCAGCAGGTCGGGATCGGTGACCTCGTGGAGCGCGAGCGGGCGGCCTTGACTGACCAGCCAGCGGGGCAGCCCTCCGGTGGCCGAGAGCCGTACGGACTGCACGATCTGCCGGGCCAGGCCGCGGTGGGCGACGATGCGAAACTCACGACCGTCGGCCTCGGGGAGCAGCACGGCGATACGCGTCGGCCGCACGACGTCGCCGATGGCCTCCAGGAAGGTGTCGAGGACGCGTTTCAGGTCGAAGCCGGCGGCGAAGACCCGGCTGAACGCCTTCAGCACGCGCGCGAGGGCGCCGTTGTCCCACGACGTGTCGTCCAGGGCACCTTGCGCCGCTGCCGCCGGGGCCGCCGATGGCGCCCGGAGCAGCTTGATTTCGCGGATCAGCCGCTGTTTCTCGATGGCGTGGCGAAGCACGGCGTCCAGCTCACGGGTGGTGAAGCCGTCCGGGACGATGAAGTCGGCGTCGGCCTCTTCCTCGCCGGCGGCGCCAACGGCGACGACCAGCGCGGACGGCGCCACGTCGCGGGCGCTGCTGACGAACGTGCTCAGAGCGCCCGCGGGTCCGGCGCTATCACGCAGGACCAGGTCGATTTCCACCAGGCGGAGCGTCTTGAGGGCGTCGGAATCGGAGGCGGCGTCGAAGATCGTGAAGCCGCCGAGCCCGCGCAGAAGGCGCGTGCGAAGCGCGTCGTCCGACGTCACGACGAGGACGGTGTTCACGCAGTCACCGTTCGGGAGTGTACTCGGTTCTCGGGGTCCGGGTCGAGACGATGCTGCGCGAGGGCCGTCGGAGCGGCGATCAGCGGGTCACGACGGTCGATTTCATACCACCGCGGGTGCGGTGACGGGTGCCAGCGGGAACTCGACCGAGAAGATCGCGCCGCCACCTGGGTGGTTCGCCGGCGTCAGACGCGCCCCGTGCGCCTCGGCGACGGCGGCCGAGATGGCGAGACCCAGCCCGGAGCCGCGCTGCTTGGTCGTGACGAAGGGCTCGAAGATTCGATCCAGCAAGTCGGGCGCGATGCCGGGGCCGGTATCGGCCACCGATACCGTCACCTTTTCCGACTCCCGTGTCACGGCGACACCGATGGCGCCGCCGGTCGGCGTCGCCTCGTGCGCGTTCATGAGCAGATTGAGAAACAGCTGCTCGAGATTATGGTGGTCGCCGAGGACAGTACAGGGCGCGTCACCCAGGCTCGCGGCGACGGTGATCCGCTTCTCGTCGAGTGTTGCCTGTATGAATTCAAGAGCTTCGCCGAGCGGTACCCGTACGTCGATGGCGTGCTCGGGCCGGCGGCCAGGATGTGCCAGCGTGCGCAGTCGGTCGACCACGCCCTCCATGCGGTTCACCTCGCGCCCGACGATACGGCCGAAGTCCGTCACGAACGTCGGCTCGTTCGCGCGCCGAGGCAGCAGCTGGGTGAATGTCTTGATGGCCACCAATGGGTTCTTGATTTCGTGGGCAATCCCCGACGCTAAGAGCTCGAAATAGGCCAGCCGCTCGGCGCGGCGGCGCTCGACCTCGAGTTCTTTCAGCGGCGTTAGATCGGAGAACACGGCCACGGCGCCGAGGACGGTGCCCTCCGGGTCGCGCAGCGGCGAAGTCGTGCACATAACCGGCCGGGGGCGGGCGGCGCCAGGCAGCTCGATTTCCAGCAGTGTGCGCGCCGTCCCATCGGCGGCACTCGCCAAGACCGGATCGCGAAGGCATTGCGGGAGCGCGGCGGCAGGCTCGCCAGTCACCTCATCGGCCGCCAGTCCCGTGAGTCGCTCGGCGGCGCGGTTGAACATCGCCACTCGGCCGGCGGCATTGATCGCGACCACACCGCTCTCGATGGTGGCCACGATGTTGCCAATGTACTCGTTCGCCAGGACCACCTGCGCATAGAGCCGCGCGTTTTTGATCGCGATGCCGGCCTGATTGGCCAGTGTCATGAGGAGATCCAAGTCCT
>Ga0209382_10003408_pt1 | contig 22041 bp, 17 predicted proteins | sample SoiMetdeltSBSDD5_FD_187599 | JGI IMG/M metagenome (GOLD analysis project Ga0209382, IMG submission 187599) | Bulk soil microbial communities from a Populus tree surrounding site in Tennessee, USA - Soil MetaG P. deltoides SBSDD5 (SPAdes) (version 2) | ecosystem: Environmental > Terrestrial >...
CCGCGGGCCAGGCGGTGCGCACCCTGCGCGCGCAGGCTCTCCGCCATGAGGCGCAGGTCGTCGCGGAGCTCGCTGGCCCGGCGGTAGGCGGCGCGCACGTCGTTGGGGCGCGGGGGCTCGGTGGTGCGCGACCAGAGGCGCTGGGTGCGCGTGACCGCGTGCTCTTCCGCGGGCCCGATGGCGCCTCGCGCCAGCACCTCCGCGCGCCGGCCCGCGTTGAGGCGGCGGGCCGCCTGCACCCGCGCGCGCATGAAGGCCACCTTGCGCCGATAGGGCTCGGACGCGAACTGCGCGCCCGCGGAGGCGGCGATGTCCGGGAGGTCGGCCGCGTCGCGGCGCAGGCTGTCGCGCAGGCCCAGGGTGAGGACGGCTTCGTCCTCGGCCACGCTGAGGTGGCGTTGCAGGCGCTCGAGGTCGTCCTCGTAGAGGCCCAGCGCGGTTTCGCGATGCACCAGCAGGGTGTGCTCGGTGACGGCGGCGGTCACGGCGGGGTTGCCGTCGCGGTCGCCGCCCATCCAGGAGCCGAAGCGGAGCAGCGCGGGCACCTCGAAGGCCTGCCCCGGATACGACCGCTCCAGGGCCTGCTCGAGGTCGGCGTAGATGCGGGGCACCACCTCCCAGAGGGAGTGCTCGAAGTAGTAGAGGCCGTTGTTGACCTCGTCGAAGACGGCGGGCGCGCGGCGATGCACCTCCTCGCTCAGCCAGAGGGCGGTGATCTCCTCGCGCACGCGGTCCTGCACGTCCTTTCGCTGGCTGGGGGTCAGGCGCTGGTCCTCCAGCGTCTCCGTGAACCGGGCCAGGCGCCGCAGCTTGTCCAGGACGGTGCGCCGCCGCGCTTCCGTCGGATGGGCGGTGAAGACGGGCTCCACGAGCAGGCCGCGCAGCCGCCGCTGCAGGACCTCCGCCGGCACCTTCGCCTCCGCCGCCAGGGCCACCGCTTCCGCGATCGACTCCTTGTAGGCGCCCACCGCCGCTTCCACCTGCCGCTCGCGCTGGCGCAGGACGCGCAGGCGATGGTGCTCCTCCGCCATGTTCACGAGGTGGAAGTAGGCGGTGAAGGCCCGCACGACCAGGCGCGCCTCGTCGAGGCTCAGCCCTTCCGTGCGTTGGCGCAGGGCCTGGCCTTCGGGGCCGAACTCGCGCGGCCAGCCGCCGTCCGCGCGCAGGGCCTTGGTCTTGGCCCGGTACTCCTCCACGAGGGCGAAGCCGGACTCGCCCTCCTGCTCGCGCAGGACCTCGCCGAGCATGCGGCCGAGCGCGTCCACGTCGCGGCCGAGGGCGTCCTCTTCGTGCTCGCGCGGCCGGGAGGAGGTCTCCACGGGGTCGATTGTATGCCCCGTATTGACGGTCGCCGGCGCTGCCTCTACGCTGGCTCCACTTGGCTCCCCGCGCCTCTGGCGGCCACCACCCGGTGCAGGTGGCTGCGGCACGCCCGGCTCCGGCCCGCCGCACCTCGTCCGGTGCGGGACGTTCGGCCTCCGCCGGCCGCGACGAGCCCTTCTGGGCCTCCTACGACGACGAGCGCCTGCTCGACGTGCGCATGTGCGACCTGGGGGTGACCCTGGAGGGAAGCGCGCTCGAGCCGCGCCTGGAACAGCTGCGGGCGGAGCTGGCCGGACGCGGCCTGGAGTTCCGGCCCCATTCCTGGCTGTCCGAGGAATGGTTCTGCCCGGACGGCGTGCCCGGCTTCGCCATCCCGTTCTACCTCGCCCACCCGCGCCTGGCCCGTCTCGAGGAGAAGCAGACGCTCGAGGTGGAGGGCGGGACGCCGGAGTGGTGCCTGCGCATCCTGCGCCACGAGGCCGGACACGCGATCGAGAACGCCTACCACCTGCGCGCGCGGCGCCGCCGCCAGGCCCTGTTCGGCCGCAGCTCGGTGCCGTACCCGAAGTTCTACCTGCCCCGGCCCTACAGCCGCAGCTTCGTCGTCCATCTGGACGGGTACTACGCGCAGAGCCATCCGGACGAGGACTTCGCGGAGACGTTCGCGGTGTGGCTCACTCCCGGGTACCCCTGGCCGGAGCGCTACGCGGGATGGCCGGCGCTGCGCAAGCTCGAGTACGTCGACGCCACCATGCGCGAGCTGGCCGGCGTGGCCCCCCTCGTGCAGACGCGGCGCACGGTGGACCCCCTCTGGCGCATCCGCAAGACGCTGCGCGCGCACTATCGCGAGAAGCGCCGGCTCTACGGCCTCGACCGGCGCAAGGCCTACGACGAGGACCTGCTGCGCCTCTTCACCGCGCCTCCGGGCGATCGCGAGCGGCCCACCGCCGCCGCCTTCCTCGCGCGCAACCGCCCGGAGCTGCGCCGCCGCGTCGCGCGGGCGACGGGGGAGTACCAGTACACGATCGACCGCCTGCTCAAGAGCATCATCATCCGCTGCCGGCAGCTCGGGCTCCGCCTCTCCCGCTCGGAAGAGGAAACGCGGCTCGACTTCGCCCTCAAGCTGACGTTCTACACGATGGAGCTGCTGGCCACCGGCCGCCACCGGGTGCCCCTGTGAGCCGGAAGAAGAAGAAGGAGCCGGCCAAGAAGCTGCGCGTCCTCGCCCTCGTCCACCCCGACCTCGTGCCCCCCGCCACCGCCGTTCCGGAGGAGCTGCCGGGAAAGCCCTGGAAGACGGAGTACGACGTCGTGCGCACCCTGGAGGCCCTGGGCCACGAGGTGCAGATCCTCGGCGTGGGCGACGAGCTGGGAGGGATCCGCAGCGCGCTCCTCGAATTCAAGCCCCACATCGCCTTCAACCTGCTCGAGGGCTTCGACGACATCGTGACCTTCGACCACAACGTCGTGGCCTACCTCGAGCTCTTGAAGATGGCCTACACGGGGTGCAACTCGCGCGGCCTCCTCCTCTCTCGCGACAAGTCGCTGGCCAAGCAGCTCCTCAGCTACCACCGCGTCCCCGGCCCCGATTTCGCGATCTTCCCGCGCGGCCGCAAGGTGCGGCATCCGAAACGGCTGGCCTTCCCCCTCATCGTGAAGTCGCTGACCATGGACGCCTCCATCGGCATCTCCCAGGCCTCCGTGGTGGAGGACGAGGAGCACCTCGTGGAGCGCGTCCGCTTCATCCACGAGAGCGTGGGGACGGACGCGCTGGTCGAGCGCTACATCGAGGGCCGCGAGCTCTACATCGGCGTGATCGGCAACCAGCAGCTCCTCACCCTGCCCGTGTGGGAGCTGCTCTTCAACAACATGCCGGAGGAGTCGCGCAAGATCGCGACGGAGCGCCTGAAGTTCTCGCTGACCTACCAGAAGAAGCGCGGCATCGTGAGCGAGGAGGCCAGGGACCTTCCGGAGGGCGCGGCCGAGCGCATCCGCGAGATCGCCAAGCGCGTCTATCGGACGCTCAAGCTCTCCGGGTTCGCGCGCATCGACCTCCGCCTGAGCGAGAGCGGCCGCGTCTACGTGATCGAGGCGAACCCCAATCCCCAGCTCAGCCGGGACGAGGACTTCGCCCAGTCCGCGCGCAAGGCCGGCCTCGACTACGGCGAGCTCATCCAGCGCATCGTCAACCTGGGGATCCGCTGGGAGCCGGCGCAGCTCGGCTGAGGCGATCGCTCAGCCGCGGCTGCGGGCCGTGACGTCGGCGATCGCCTGCACGAGGCGGTCCGGGTCCATCGGCTTGCCCAGATGCACCTGGAACCCCGCGCTCAGGCAGCGGTCACGCTCGTGGTCGGCCACGTAGGCGGTGAGGGCGATGGCGGGGAGGTCGCCCCCGCGGCCGGGCGGCCGCGCGCGGACGTCGCGGATGAGCCCATAGCCGTCCTCGTCCGGCATGCCCAGGTCGCTGACCAGCACATCGGGAAGCACCGCGTCCATGGCGGCCAGGGCCGCGGGGGCGGAGGCGACGCAGACGACCCGTGCCCCACGGCTCTGGAGGGCGAAGTCGAGGCTCTCGAGGAAATCGGAGTCGTCGTCGACGAGGAGGACGCGGAGTCCTTCCAGGATGCGCCCCGCTGCCGCCGGCGGCCGTGTCGGCCGCGCCGGCCGCACCGGCAGCGCCGCCGCCGGCGGGGCGACGGCGGCCGCCGCCGATTCGGGCTCCGCCGCCAGCGGCTCCGGCAGGGTGATTGTGAACCGTGACCCCCGGTCCGCGCCGGCGCTTTCCGCGCGCACGTTGCCCCCGTGCATCTGGACGAGGTCGCTCACGAGCGCGAGCCCGAGGCCGAGGCCGCTGACCGTGCGCGTCATGGAGGCGTCGGCCTGGCGGAAGCGGTCGAAGACGAAGGGAATGAAGGCGGGGTCGATGCCGATGCCCGTGTCTTCGACGATGAGCTGCACCGCCGAGTGCGCGCGGCGAACGGTGGCGCGAACGGTCCCCCCCGCGGGCGTGAACTTCACGGCGTTGGTGAGCAGGTTCCAGGCAATCTGCTGCAGGCGGCTGGGATCGCCCTGGACGACCGCGTCCGCGTCCAGGGACGTCTCGAGCGCGACCTGGCGGGCGACGGCGGAGGGCCGCACCGTCTCCACCGCCGCCTCCACCACCCGCGCCAGCCCCACGCGACGGCTCTCGATGCGCAGCTTGCCGGTCACGATGCGGCTCACGTCGAGGATGTCCGCGATCAACCGGGTCTGCGCCTCCGCGTTGCGCTGGATGGACTCCACCGCGCGGTCCCTGACCCCGGGGTCCAGGTTCGCCGTGCGCAGGACGTGCGCCCAGCCCACGATCGCGTTGAGGGGCGTCCGCAGCTCGTGGGAAAGAGTGGCCAGGAAGTCGTCCTTGAGGCGGTTGGCCTCGCGCAGCGCGCGCTCCGCCTCTCGCGCGCGCAGGAGGGCGCGGATGGTGGCGACGAGGACGATCGGCTCCGCGGGATGGGTGAGGTAGGCGTCGGCGCCCGCGTCCAGGGCCTGGGCCCAGTGCTCGGTGCTGCTGTAGGTGGCGGTGATCTGCAGGACGGGGATGGGCGCGGTGGCGGGGTCGCCCTTGAGGCGGCGGCTGACCTCGAAGCCGTCGATGTCGGGCAGCTTCACGTCGAGGAGGATGAGGTCGGGGGCGTCGGCGTGGGCGCGTCTCAGCGCTTCCGTCCCCGTGCCCGCGTCGATCACGCGGAAGCCCGCCTGACGCAGGGTCCGGCCGATGGCGTAGCGGCTGGCCTCGTTGTCGTCGACGCTGAGGATGAGGGCGTCCGCGAAAGTCGATCTCATGAGCGCTCCACCGGCCGCAGGGCCGCCGAGGGAGACGCCTCCGCCTCCCAACCGGCTCGGGCCAGGGCCTGCCGGATCTCGGCCGCGGCCTGCGACTGTCCCAGGACGTCTTTGGAGAGGACGATCGCGCGCAGGCGGGCGGCGGCCTCCCGCTCCGCGGAGACGAGCACCTTCGACGTGACGAGGACCGCGGGCAGCGTGCGCGTGCGTGGATCCTGCCGGAGGCGCTCCAGCAACGCGAGGCCCGTCATCCCCGGCATGATGAGGTCCATGAAGAGGACGTCCGGTCGACGGTCAAGCACCTGGCGCAGAGCCTCCTCCGGCTCGTCGTATTCGCTCACTTCGAACCCCAACGGCCCGAGGAGGGCGCGCAGCGCGTAGCGGGGCGCCTCTTCGTCGTCGATGAGGACGGCCTGAGCGGCCTTCACGGCCGTGAGCTCGCGCAAGCGCCGCACCAGCCATTCCCGCTCGACGGGCTTGCTCGCGTAGGCGTCGGCCCCCAGCGCCGCGGCCTTCGGCTGATCGTCCGTGCTCGTGACCACCAGCACGGGCAGGGGTTCGGCCTCCCTGCTCTTGAGGCGGGCCAGGTAGGCCCAGGTGTCTTCGCCCGCGAGCTGGATGTCCAGGACGACGGCGCGCACGGGGAGCGTGGTGCGGCGATGTTCCGCATCCTTGATCGTCCGTGCGGGCACGACCTGGAAGGGCGTTCCGCGCAGAAGCCGTTCGTAGATGTGCAGGCTCTCCGTGCTGTCTTCGACGACGAGCACGGGAACCCGCGCCGGGTCGAGCTCCGCGCGGGTGGCGGGGGCGAGGTGCTCGGCCGGGGCCAGCCCGCGGTAGAAGAGGGGCAAGGTGAGGTAGAAGGTCGAGCCGCGTCCAACCTCGCTCTCCAGCGTGATCCCGCCCCCCAGGAGCTCCGCCAGCTTGCGGGAGAGGGCGAGCCCCAGCCCCGTCCCCTTGAAGTTCCGCTGCAGCCGGTTCTCGACCTGCCCGAACTCGCTGAAGATCCGCTCCTGGTCCTCGGGCGCGATCCCGATGCCGGTGTCGGAGACGGAGAAGACGACGGTCTGCTTGTCCTCGCGGAAGGCCGCGCTCACCCGGATCTCGCCGCGCTCGGTGAACTTGAGCGCGTTGGAGATGAAGTTGCGCAGGATCTGGGAGATCTTGGCCTCGTCCGAGAACATCTCGGGCACCTCGTTGTCCTCGAAGACGAGGCGCACGGCGTCCATGACCAGGAGCGGCCGCAGCATGCCGCGCAGGGCGCCGAAGAGGTTCTCGATCTCGAACGCCACGGGACGCACGACGGTCTTGCCCGCCTCCACCTTGGCCAGGTCCAGGAGGTCGTTGACGAGCTCGGTGAGGTCCTGGGCCGCCTTGCGCACGAAGCCGACCTGACGCTCCTGTTCGGAGGTGAGATCGCCGTCCGTCCGGTCCTGGAGGAGCTTCGAGATGGCGAGGATCGAGTTCAGGGGCGTGCGGAACTCGTGGCTCATGTTGGAGAGGAAGCGGGACTTCATCTCGTCCGCCCGCCGCAGGTGCTCCGCCTTCTCGTCCAGCTCCGCGTAGAGGGCGACCACGCCGCGATTCGTGTCCTCCAGCTCGCGGTTGAGGCGTACCAGGTCCTCCTGACGCCGGCGCAGGTCGTCGAGGACGTGGAGGAGCTCCTGGTTCTGCTGCTGCACTTCGGCCAGCGGGTTCTGCAGCCCTTCGCGGGCCAGCTCCTCCGAGAGCCGGCCGACGTCCCGCGAGTGCAGCAGGGGCGAGCCCGCGGGCAACAGCTTCTGGATCGTGATCGCGGTCCCTTGCCCGGACGACTGGATCGCGAAGCGGTCCATCAAACGGCGCGCGCCGAGGATGCCGAGCCCCATGCCCGTGGAGGAACGGTAGCGGCCGGAGAGGATCAGGCCGACGTCCGCGATGCCGGGGCCCTTGTCGCTGACGCGCACGACCAGCACCTGGGGCGGCGTCTGCCCTTCGATCGCGAACTCGACCTCGCCCTCGCGCGCGTAGTTGTAGACGTTGCGTGCGAGCTCGGAGACGGAGGTCGCGATGCGGACCTGGTCCTGCTCCTCGAAGCCGAGGAGGCGCGCGAGCTGCCGGCCGCGCTGGCGCGCCGCCACCACGTCCTGCTCCTGGCGCACGCGGACGGTCAGCAGCCGGATGCTCACCCCCGCGGCTCCCGCGCCACCACGACGGTGACGTCATCACGCTGGCGGCTGTGGTCGCGGTAGAGGATGGCGGCCAACAGGGACGGATGGCGGGCGGTGAGTCCCGGATACGGCTCCAGCGTCCAGCGCGTGGCCAGGCCGTCCGAGGCGAGCACGAGCAGGGCGCCCTTGGGCCAGGGATAGCTGAACTGGCGGATGCGGACCGTCCCGTGGCCGGCGGTGCCGTTGTGGGACACGGTGTGATGGCTCTGGGTCCCGTTCCAGATGGAGCCGGCGATGTTGCCGACGCCCGCGAACCGGACCACCCCCGTCTCCACGTCCACCTCCGTCACGGCCAGGGCCGCGCCCCGGGTGCTGCGCAGCGCGAGGTGGCAGGTCTCCACCGCTGCCTCCACCGTCTCGCCGGGCGCGGCGCGGAACGCTTCGACGGCGGCCTGCGCGGCGTCGCTCGCGATCGGTCCGTGGCCCAGGCCGTCCACTACCAGTATGCGCGCGCCGCGGGCCGTGGGCTGGACGAGCCAGGCATCTCCGTTGACCGCCTCCCCCGACTTGGGGAGGCTGATGGCCCCCGTCTCGAGCCGGACGCGCTCGGGGGGGACGGGTCCGGACCGGATTCGCGCCAGCACGGCCGTGCCGCGGCCGGGAGCGGAGTAGATGTCGAACTCGGTGGCCATGCGGCGGATGGCGCCCAGGCCGTTCCCCTGCGTCCCTCGCGTCGAATAGCCGTCGCGCAGCGAGGCGCCCACGTCCGCCATACCCGGCCCGCGGTCGAGCGCCATCACCTCGACTCCGTCTGCGATCCCCCGCAGGAGGATCTCGCCCCCGCCCCCGTGTTTGACGAGGTTGGTGGCCGCCTCCGTGGTCACGAGAGCGGCGGCGCCGGCGGCCGATTCGTCGAACCCGAGGCGCGTGGTCAGCGCCCCCATCGCGCGGCGGGCTTCGCCCACCTGACTCTCGTCGGACACGGGGACGAGAGTGGTCTGGCCGTCCAGCATGATTCCTACTTCCAACGGGTGACGGTGACGCGCGTGCCCTGGCCGGGGGCGGAGTGGATCTCGAACTCGCTCATCAGGCGCTTGGCCCCGCTGAGCCCGAGCCCCAGGCCGGTGCCGGTGGAGTAGCCGTCCTTGAGCGCAAGCTGCAGGTCGGCGATCCCCGGCCCCTGGTCCTCGAACGTGAGGCACAGCCCGCGCCGGGCTCCGTCGTTGAGGGCCTGGAGGCGGACGGTGCCGCCCCCGCCGTAGATGACGGTGTTGCGGGCCAGCTCGCTGGCGGCGGTGACGATCTTGGTCTGGTCGACGAGGCCGAAGCCGAGGCTCACCGCCCACTCGCGGACGAGCTGGCGGACACGCACCACCTCGTCCTCGGTGCGGACGGACACCTGCTCATCCCTGGCGACGGCCATCGCCGGTCTCGCGCGCCTCACGGGCGATCTCCAGGAGCTCCATGCCCCGCTCCACGTTGAGGGCCGTGCGCACGCCGGTCAGCGAAAGTCCGAGCTCCACCAGGGTGATGGCCACCGCCGGCCGCATGCCCGTGACCACGGTGTCGGCATCGAGGATCCGCGCCATGGCCGCGATGTTGCCGAGCATGCGTCCGATGAAGGAGTCCACGAGATCGAGGGCGGAGATGTCGATGAGGACGCCTTCGGCATGGTGGCGCCGGATCTGCTCCATGAGGTCGTCCTGGAGGGCCATGGCCAGGCGGTCGTGCATGTCCACCTGGATGGTGACCAGGAGGTAACGGCCCATCTTGAGGATCGGGATGCGCTCCAACGCGGGTTCCTCAGGAGCCCGCAGAGACGGCGGACACCTTGGTCACCTGGAGGCCGTTGCGCTTCAAGGCCAGGGCAAAGGCGTCCGCGAGGGTGGCCTTGGTGACGACGTCGCCGAGGTCCACGCCCAGGTGGACGATGGTCTGCGCGATCTGGGGACGGATGCCGCTGATGATGCAGTCCGCGCCCATGAGACGGGCCGCGGCGACCGCCTTCAAGAGGTGCTGGGCGACCAGGGTGTCGACGGTAGGCACGCCCGTGATGTCGATGATGGCGGTGGCGGCGCCGAGGTTCACGATCTCCTGCAGTAGGTTCTCCATCACCACCTGCGTGCGCGCGCTGTCCAGGGTGCCGATGAGGGGCACCGCGACCACGTTGTCCCAGAGGCGCACGACCGGCGTCGACAGCTCGAGCAGCTCTTCCTGCTGCCGGTGGATCACGCCCTCACGGCCCTTCTGGTAGACCTCCATGGTCAGGAGGCCCAGCTTGTCGAGCAGGGTCGTGGCCGCCCACGTCGCGTCGGCCAGCGCGGCCGGATCCTTCGCCATCTCGGTGCGGATGCGCGAGAAAAGCGGCTGCTTGAGCGAGAGCACGAACGTCGCCGTCTCCGTGGGGCTGAACCCCTGGCGGGCGCGGCTCTGCGACAGCTCCGTCACGAGCTTGCGGACGTCCTCCCATTCCGGCGTGCGGATGTCCGCCCCGGTCGCGATGGCCTTGCGGGTGGCTTCCAGGAATCTCTGCGACTCGGTGCGAACGTCTTTCTCGGTGACGAGATCGTTGCGGTGGGTCTCGGAGGAGATCTGGAGCTTCACCCATTCGTCGAGGATCTCCTTCTCCTGACGGCTGATCAGCGACGGAAGGGCGCTCTTGGCACCGTCGGTCATCGAAGGCCCTCCTTGGCTGGGGGAAATTCCAGTATAGCGGCCGTGGGAGAGCCCCGGGGGGACGGCGCGACGATCTTGATTCAGCGCCCGATGGCCGCTCCGTCGGGGGCCCGGCGGTCGAATCCGCCTTCGAGCATGTCCGCGGCGGCGTCGTAGGCCACGCCCTCCGCGACCCCCTGGGTGGCGTAGTCGCCCTCGCCCTCCTTGACCGTATGCCCGCGCGCCCGCAGCAGTGCGATGGTGTCGGGGGAGAGCCCGTAGCGCTCGACGTGGATCCGATCGGGCAGCCACTGGTGGTGGAAGCGGGGGGCGTCGATGGCCTCCTGCACGTTCATCCCGAAGTCCACGATGGCCACGATCACTTCGAGCACGGTATTGATGATGGTCCGCCCGCCGGGGCTGCCGATGGCGAGGAACACCTTGCCGTCCTTGCTCAGGATGGTCGGGGTCATGCTCGAGAGCATCCGCTTGCCGGGGGCGGCCAGGTTGGGGTCGGTGCCGATGAGCCCCTCCGCGGTGGTCAGGCCCGGCCCCGCGTTGAAGTCGCCCATCTCGTTGTTGAGGAGGAAGCCCGCGCCCGGGACGACGATCTTCGACCCGTAGCCGTCCTCGAGGGTATACGTCAGCGCCACCGCGTTGCGCTCGGCGTCGATCACGGAGAGATGGGTCGTCTCGTGGCTCTCCCCCGGCCACTCGAAGCTCGACGGCGACGAGACGGAGGCCTTCTTCTCGTCGATGGTGGCCCGCAGGGTGCGCGCGTAGCTCGAGGAGATGAGGCGACCGATGGGCATGCCCGGGTTGGCCTCGGGGTCGCCCAGGTAGCGCGCGCGATCGGCGTAGGCGCGGCGCATCGCTTCCGCCATGATATGGACGGTGTCCGCGGAGCCGAAGCCCCTGGCCTTGAGGTCGTAGCCTTCGAGGATGTTGAGCATCTCGAGGAGCACCGTCCCGCCGGAGCTGATCGGCGGCATGGTCCAGACGTCGTATCCGCGATACATGCCGTGCAGGGGGACGCGCACCTTCGGCTGATAGGCCTTGAGGTCCGCGCGGGTGATGAGGCCGCCTCCCCTCTTCATCTCGGCTTCGATCAGCTCCGCCGTCTTGCCCTCGTAGAAGCCGGCCGGCCCGCGGTCCGCGATGCGCTCGAGGGCTTCCGCGAGGTCCGTCTGCTGCAGGACGTCGCCCGCCTCGTAGGGCACGCCCTTGCGCGTGAAGGCGGCGACGGAGGCGGGATACGGCTTCATCTCGGGAAGGACGCCCCGCAGGGAGCGGGAGAGTCCCGGCGTCACCACGATGCCCTCGCGGGCCATCGTGATCGCGGGATCGAGCAGCCGCCGCCAGGGGAGCCTGCCGTGCGCGCGCCAGGCCATGTGGAGGCCGGCCACCGTTCCCGGCACTCCGACGGAGAGGTGGCTGTCGTGGTGCTTCTTCTTGTCGTAGGCGCCCGCGGTGAGGAACATGGTGGGCGAGCTGCCCGCGGGGGCCGTCTCCCGGAAGTCGTAGCCCTTGGGTTCGCCAGAGGCGGGCCGGAAGAGCAGGAAGCCGCCCCCCCCGATGTTGCCCGCCGTCGGGTGCGTGACCGCGAGCGTGAAGGCCGTGGCCACCGCGGCATCGACGGCGTTGCCGCCCGCCCACAGGACTTCGATCCCTACCTGGGAGGCCATGAAGTTCTGCGAAGCGACCATGCCTTGCTTGGCGCGGACGGGCTGGGCGCCCGTGCCGAGCACGGACGCGGGCGCGGAAAGGGCGAGCAGGACGAGCACGAGAGCGCGACGCTTGAGCATGCCGAGTGGCCTCCGAAGCGGAGGCTACCACCGCGGCCGGGCCTCGGGCCACGGTGGTAGGCTGATGGCCATGCTCGTTTCGCTTCCAGCGGCCACCATCGCGGGTAGGTGGCTGCATCCAGCGGCCACCATCGCGGGTAGGTGGCTGGCTTCCCTTCTGGCCCTCTCCACCCTCGCCGCGGCTCCGGCGCCGCCCACCGCCGCGCCCGTCCGCACCCTGCGCGTCGACTACGTGCACAGCGGCAAGGCGGGCGACCAGCGATTCGCCCTCGAGGGCGTGGCGCTGGAAGGGCCCTGGCCGGGCCGGCTGGACCGTGTGCTCGACGAGAGCGGGCTCGGCAAGTACCGGTTCGAGGTGCGCGACGAGAAGGGAACAGTCCTCTTCTCCCGCGCCTTCGCCAGCATCTACGGTGAGTGGGAAGAGACGGCGGAAGCCCGCGACCTCGCACGTGCCTTCCACGAGTCCGTGCGCTTCCCGGTGCCCACGGCGCCGGTGCGCGTCGTGATCCTGGGGCGTGCCGACGCCGGCGCCTTCCAGGAGCTCTGGTCGGTGCCGATCGATCCCGCCTCTCCGCTCGTCGATCGTGCCCCGTCGCCCGCCGCCGGCCGCGTCTGGGCGGTCGTGGAGAATGGTCCGCCCGCGGAAAAGGTCGACCTCCTGCTGCTCGGCGACGGCTACACGGCGGCGGACCTGGACAAGTGGCATCGCGACGCCCAGCGCATGGCCGAGCTGCTCTTCGCCGTCTCGCCCTTCAAGGAGCACCGGCAGGACTTCAACGTCTGGGCCATCGACACGGCGTCCGAGCTGACCGGCGTGTCGCGGCCTTCCGACGGCGTCTACCGGCGCAGCCCCATCGGGGCCACCTACGATGCCTTCGGCTCCGAGCGGTACGTGCTCACGTTCGACAACAAGAAGATGCGGGAGGTCGCCTCCGCCGCGCCCTACGAGTTCATCGAGATCGTGGTGAACGACCGTAAGTACGGAGGGGGCGGGATCCACAACCTGTACGCGACGGTGGCGGCGGACAGCGTGTGGGCGCCGTACCTTTTCGTTCACGAGTTCGGCCATCACTTCGCCGGCCTGGCCGACGAGTACTACACCTCGCCCACGAGCTACGAGCCCAGCGTGGGACGGCCGGAACCCTGGGAGCCGAACGCGACCGCCGACCCCCGGGCGGGGAAGTGGCGCGACCTCCTGGAGCCGGATGTCTCCCTGCCCACGACGTGGCCCAAGGCGGAGTTCGAAGCGGCCCAGAAGGGCTTCCAGGCCCGGCGCCGCGCCATCCGCGCCGAGAAGCGGCCGGAAGAGGAGATGGACGCCCTCTTTCGCGAGGAGCAGGCCTGGACCACGCGCCTCCTGTCCCCCTTGGCGGGGAAGGTCGGGGCCTTCGAGGGCGCGATGTACGAGGCGACCGGGTACTACCGCCCACAAGCCGACTGCATCATGTTCACGCGCGACGAGGTGGGCTTCTGCGCGGCGTGCCGCCGCGCCATCGAGCGGGTGATCGCGATGTACGCGACGACGCCCGTGCCGGCTCGCTGAGGCGGGTGGCGGCTGACCGCGGCCCCGGCCGCGGCTATCATGGACGAGTCGGACGTCCGCGCCCCCCATCCGAAAAGAGGAACTCGCGTGCCCGAGAGGTCGCTGCAGGCCTACTACCCGGAGCTGGCCCGGATCGGGGCGGAGGCGCGGATCGAGAAGGGGACGGTCCTCTGGCACGAAGGGGACCCGGGCGACACGGTGGCCCTCCTTCTCGACGGCACCCTGGAAGTGGTCCACACGCCGCCGGACGGCGAGGAGGTCGTGCTGCGCACGCTGGAGGGGGGCGCGGTGGTGGGAGAGCTGGCGGGCACGGACGGCCGCGCCCGGTCCGCCACCGTGCGCGCACGCACGCCCTGCCGGCTGCTCCAGATCCCCGCTTCCGACTTCCGGCTCCTGCTGCGCCGCCGCCCCGACATCCTGGAGGAGCTCTACTGGCTGCAGGTGGAGCGCGTGCGCAGCCTGACCCGGCTCGTGAGCAAGACCCACCAGCGCGCGATCACCGACCCCCTGACCCGCCTCTACAACTTCGGCTTCTTCCGCGAGCGCCTCGCCATCGAGGTCGACCGCGCGGCCCAGACCGGCGATCTGGTCTCCCTCGTGATCTTCGACATCGATCACTTCAAGACGTACAACGACAACAACGGCCACGAGGAGGGCAACGTCGCGCTCACCACCGTCGCCGAGATCGTCAAGGGGACGGGCCGCCGCGGCGACATCGTCGCCCGCTACGGCGGCGAGGAATTCGTGGCGCTCTTGTACGGCGCCACGCGCGAGGAAGCGGAGGCGCTGGGCGAGACGGTGCGACAGACGGTCGAGGGAACGTCTTTTGCCGGCGGAGCCCGGCAGCCGGGTGGACGCGTGACCATCAGCGCCGGCGTGGCCACCTTCCCCTGGGACGCGGAATCGGACGAGGCGCTCATCAAGGCCGCCGACGACAACCTCTACAAGGCCAAGGAGGGCGGCCGCAACCGCGTGGTCGCCGGCGAGACGCCGGCGCCGGTGGCGGGCGCGACGTCGCGCTTCTCGTGATGCGCCGTCTCGCCGCCGGGCTCGTCCTCGCCGTCCTGGCCCCACCGGCCGGGGCCGAGATTCCCGGCGCCGCAGTGACGCTGGACGTTCTCGTCGCCGCGCAACCGGGCGACGTGCCGACGGCGGCGCCGCCGCGCTTCGTCCTGATGGAGGACGGAACGGTGTACGTCGGCGGCACGCGCGAAGTCATGGTGGGCCGGCTGGAGCCGGCGGAGCTGAAGGACCTCGAGCGTCGCATCGCGGACGTGCGCAAGCTGCCCCTCACCGGAGCCATGACCATCGGACCCGGGAGCGAACGGCGCCGCCTCTTCCTGAAGAAGGGCCGTCCGCTCGACCTGACCCTGAGCGGGGATCCCGCCGATCCGCCCCCGGGCGTGCGCGCCCTGGCCGCCCTCGTCACCGACCTCGCGCGCTTCTCGCATCCGAGCCTTCACCCCTACGAGCCCGTCTCCTTCGCGATGAGCGCGAAGGAAGGAGCGCTGGCCGGCGGCTGCCGGCCCTGGACCCTGCCCGAGAACCTGGCCGAGAGCGTGTTCGCGCCGCGGATCGTCCCCGCGAAGGGGCACGGCGACTGGCCGACGGGAGCCGTGCCCGCCTCCGTCTGCCTCGACGGCGGCAAGCGGTACGTCGTCACCTTCCGTCCGCTCCTCCCCGGCGAACGCCCGTAGCCGCATCCGTGCTATAGTCGGTGCCGGAGGAGACGATGACCGAACCGCGAGAAGCGGGCCGGCCTTGAGGCACGGCTCGCGGCACTCGCGGCGCCATCGACACCCCCATCGTCACGATCGGCCCAACGGACCCCAGCAACAGCCGCAACCGGGGCCGCGAGGGCCGCGGGACCCCCGCCAAGCGCCGATTCCGACGACCGGCCCGACCACGCCCGTAGCGGGCGTTGTCGAGCTCTCGGACGGCGGCGGTGGGTTCCTGAGGCAGGTCGCCCAGAACTATCTACCGTTCCGCGACGACGCGGTGGTGCCGGCTTCCATCGCCCGTGATTTCGGCTTGCGCGACGGTACGGAGATCGAGGGCCTGGCTCGTGACGCCGGAGGTGGGCGCCGCGTCGTAGTCGAGATCACGAAGGCCAGTGGACTGGCGCCGGAGGAATACCGCGCGCTGCCCCACTTCCAGGACCTCACGTCCGTCAACCCGCACGAGGCGTTCCGCCTGGCCGCGGAGCAGGCGGAGACGAGCCTGCGCATCATCGACCTGATCGCGCCCATCGGGCGCGGCCAGCGCGGCCTCATCGTGTCGCCGCCCAAGGCGGGCAAGACGACGCTGCTCGAGCACCTGGGCAAGGCCATCACCCAGCACCATCCCGAGGTCCACCTCATCCTGCTGCTCATCGACGAGCGGCCGGAGGAGGTCACGCACTTCCGCCGCGCCGTGCCCGCGGAGGTGCTGGCCTCCTCCGCGGACAGCCAGGCCGACGCGCACATCCGGCTGGCCCGGCTGGCCATCGAGCGCTCGAAGCGCCTCGTCGAAGCCGGCCGTCACGTCGTGATCCTGCTCGACTCCCTCACCCGGCTGGGCCGCGCGTCCAACCGCGAGATGGGACCGGGCGGGCGCACCATGTCCGGCGGCGTCGACAACCGCGCCTTGCAGTTCCCACGTCAGTTCTTCGGGGCCGCGCGCAACTGCGAGGGCAGCGGCTCCCTCACCATCCTGGCCACCGCCCTCATCGAGACGGGCAGCCGCATGGACGAGGTCATCTTCCAGGAGTTCAAGGGCACCGGGAACATGGAGCTGATCCTCGACCGCGCCATCGCCGACCGCCGCATCTTCCCCGCCGTGGACGTGCTCAAGTCGGGGACGCGGCGCGAGGAGCTCCTGTGCTCGCCGGAAGAGCTGGCCAAGCGGCATCTCCTGCGGCGGGCCCTGGCCGATCTGAGCCCGGTGGAGGCCGCGCAGTTCCTCCTCGACAAGATCCAGAAGACGCCGAGCAACGCGGCGTTCCTGGGAGCGATCGTCGCCCCCGCGCCCGTTCGCAAGTTTCGCTAGGCGTCAAGCTTATTAAGGCAGGGGGGGCACTCACACACCACCGCGGTGGGTGTTCGCGAACCCCCCCTGCAACCCCCCTCGCACGTCGCCGCGCTACGCGCGCCGCCGTGCTCTTGCGGTCGGCTGTTCCGGGCGGATTGCTCTCCCTGATCGCGTAGTGGAGAATCGCCGCGCGCACTGGGAGACCTGTTCATGCTTCGTGAGCACCATCGCTGGTACACGCACCGCCTCGGGCGAGAGATGGACATCCTCGTCTACGGCCACTACGGATCGCCGATCGTAGCCTTCCCCACCAGCGGCGGCGATCACCGCGAGTACGAGGGGCAGGGCATGATCGAAGCCCTCGCCCATCACATCGACGCGGGCAAGGTGAAGGTCTTCTGCGTGGACACCGCGAACAACCAGTCCTGGTACAACAAGCAGGCCCATCCGCGGCACCGCAGCTACGTGCAGGCGATGTACGACGCCTATCTCGCGGCCGAGGTCGCGCCCTTCGTCCACGACCACTGCCGCACCCCGGGCATCGGCATCACCACCACCGGCAGCTCGTTCGGCGCGTATCACGCCGCCAACACGCTGCTGAAGCATCCGGACCTGTTCCGCCGCTGCCTGGCCCTCTCCGGCGTGTACGACATCCGCCGGTTCATGGACGGCGACTACGACGACAACTTCTATTTCAACAACCCCGTCGACTACATGGCGAGCCTCTCCGATCCCTGGTACTTCCATCACCTCCGCCAGTGCGACATCCGGCTGGTCACGGGGTCCGGTCCCTACGAGGACAGCGGGCCTACCTACCGGCTGTCGGAAGTCCTGGGCTCCAAGGGCATCCCGCACTCGGTGGACGACTGGGGACCGGACGGCGGCCACGACTGGCCCTTCTGGAAGCGCCAGATGAACGAGTACGTCGCCAGGTTGTATTAGCGTCAGTTCGGCCAAACGGACGGCGACGGGAACGGAGACGGAGACGGAGACGGAGATGGGCAGGGGTCACGTAGAGCCCGGCGGCGCCGCGTAGCGGCGGCGACGGGCGAGGGGGGTTTCAGGGGGGGCCGCGAACACCCACCGAGTTGATGTGTGAGTGCCCCCCCTGACTTAGTAAGCCAGGACGGCCAAACGGAGACGGAGACGGGCAGGGAGGAGACCATGACCGAACGCGAATTCTTCCAGGTGCGGCGCAAGGCCGAGAAGGACACCTTCCTCCGCGTGATCCGCGCGCTGCCGGATGGCAAGCTCGATTACAGGCCCCACGAGAGGTCGCCCTCCGCCGGGGAACTGCTGACGACCCTCGTGTACGAGCACGCCGCCTGCGGCGAGCTCGCGGGCACCGGCCGCGGGGAGTGGAAATCGGCGCCCATTGCCGGCATCGAGGAGGCGGCCTCCGCCTTCGAGAAGCACTGGGACGAGCTGGACCGCGAGGTGGCGGCTCTCGACGACGCGCGCTGGAATGGCAAGGGCCAGTTCTTCTCGGGCGGCAAGATGGTCATGGAGATGCCGATCGGGGAATTCCTCTGGTTCATCCTCTTCGACGCCATCCATCACCGCGGCCAGCTCAGCACCTACATCCGGCCCATGGGCGGCCAGGTTCCTCCCATCTACGGTCCCTCGGGGGACTCTCGGCGCTAACGGCTCCAGCGGAGAAGGAGTCCCGCCTGCCCGCGGGCGCCTTCGCGTTCCTCATCGCCGCGTTCCTGGCCAGCGGGGCGGCCGGCCTCGTGTACCAGGTGGCGTGGCAGCGGATCCTCGCCCTGCAGAGCGGGGTCGGCATCTACTCCGTCGCGGCCATCGTGGCCGCGTTCATGCTGGGACTCGGGGCGGGCAGCCACGGCGGGGGCACGCTGAGCGTGCGCCTGTCCCCGCGGGCGGCGCTGCTGGGGTTCGCGCTCGTCGAGCTCGGGATCGGGGCCTTCGGGGCCATGAGCGGGTGGCTGTACTACGACGTCCTCTTCGTGCGTGCCTCGTGGCTGTACACGCCGGTGTGGCGCGCCGCCCTCGTCCACCTCGCCGTGCTAATGCCGCCGACGTTCCTGATGGGGATGTCGCTCCCGCTGCTCGCGCGGGCGACGGTCGTCGACGCGCGTCGCGCGGGCCGGACCCTCGGCCTCCTCTACGGCATCAACCTCCTGGGCGCCGCCCTGGGCGCCCTGCTCGCGCCCTGGTGGTTCATCCGTTTCTACGGCATCCGCGGGGCCACCTTCGCTGCCGCCGCCCTCAACCTCTTCGCCGGGACGGCCGGCCTCGTCGCGGGAGCGCGCACCGGACGCGAGTGGCCGGAGCAGCCGGCGGCGGAAGCGGTGGACGGCGCCCGTCCCCCGGACGCTCGGGCCTTCCGTTCGTGGATCCTCCTCTACGCCCTCAGCGGCTTCTGCGCCCTGTCGCTGGAGGTGGTGTGGTTCCGCCTCCTCGACGTGGCCCTCAAGTCCAACGCCTTCACGTTCGGCACCCTCCTCTGCGTCTACCTCTTCGGATCGGCCCTCGGATGTCTGGCCGTCGCGCTCCGCGCCGACCGGGTGGCGCGCCCGCTCCCCGCGTTCCTCGCCCTGCAGTGCGCCCTCATCATCTACGCCGCCCTCGTCGTCGCGCTCATCGCCTGGCTCCCTTCGGGCACGCCCCTCCTGCGCTGGTACCACGAGTACTGGGCCGGCTTCCTGCACGTCCGTGTCTACGACCGCAGCACCGTGGGCGGGACCCTCCTTCTTTATGCCGTCCTGCCCCTGATCCTCTTCGGCCCGCCGACGTTCCTCATGGGCGCGTCCTTCCCTCTGCTCCAGCGCGCGGTGCAGGACGATCCGGCGACGGCGGGACGCAAGGTCGGCCTCCTGCAGGCCGCGAACATCGCCGGCTGCGTCGCGGGCAGCCTGCTCATCGGCCTCGTCGCGCTCGGCCACATCGGCACGCCCGGTGCCCTGCGCTTGATCCTGGCCGGGGGGCTCGTCTTCGCCATCCTGGGCCTGCGCACGGGATCGCGGGGACGTTTCGCGGCGGCGGCGGCGGCGATGCTGATCCTGGGCGCGGCCGTTCCCGGCGGGGGACGCCTCTGGATGCGCCTGCTCGGGCGGGTCGCGGCGCAGGGCGTGGTGAACGAGGACGCGACCGGCGTGGCCGCGGTGGCCGAGATGTCCAGCGGCGGCCACGGGGTCTTCGTGAACGGCAAGCACCACAGCCAGATTCCCTTCGGGGGCACCCACACCCGCCTGGGGGCGGCCCCCGCCATCGTGCATCCCGCGCCGGTCGACGTCGCCATCATCGGCCTGGGGTCGGGTGACACCGCGTGGGCCTCGGGCTGCCGGCCGGAGACACGGACGATGACGGTGTTCGAGATCTCCGGGGGCCAGCCTGGCCTCCTGGCCCAGTTCGTCGCCCGCACGAACTACGCGCCCATGAAGTCCTTCCTGGCCGACCCGCGTCTACGCATCGTCATCGACGACGGGCGCCGCGCCCTTCAGTCGTCCACCGCACGCTACGACGTCATCGAAGCGGACGCGCTGTGGCCCGCGGTGGCCTACGCCGGGAACCTCTACTCCGAGGAGTTCTTCGCGATGTGCGCGAGCCGTCTCAAGCCGGGCGGCCTCCTGTGCACCTGGGCCCCCACCCCCCGCGTCTATTCGACGTTCGTCACGGTGATGCCGCACGTGATCGGTCTCGGGGACCGCGAGATCCTCGTCGGCAGCAACGAGCCGCTCGAGGTCGACTTGGCCGCCTGGCGGGCCCGCCTCTTCTCGCCCGAGGTGCGCGCCTACCTCGGCGAAGAGGGCGCGGCCAGCACGGACTGGATGCTGGAGAGGCTGCGTCCCCTGCACCGCAGCGGCCGTCTCCAGCCGGAGAGAAGCCGCAACCGCGACCTCTTCCCGCGCGACGAGTTCGCCGCGCCGCCCTGAGGCGGCCCGCGCCCGGGCTCAGGGCTTGGTCGGCACCGTCCCCAGACGCCGCGCCACCGCGGTCAGGTCCACTCCCGTGGCCGCGCGGATCTGCTCGGTGGCGTTGATGGCGGCCTTGGCGAACCCGCCGCTGCCGCCCGCGCCGTCGGCGGGGAGCACGGTCACCTTCCGGACCTTCAGGGTGTGGCCCGCGCCCGCGACCTGGCTCACGAGCGGGATGACCTGCTGCAGGGCGAGCACTTCACGCGCGCCCTCCCCGGCCGTGGTGTAGGCCTCGAACACGCTCTTGAGGGCGGCCGCTTCCGCCTTGCCGCGCTCGATGAGGCGGGCGGCAAAGCCCCGCGCCTCCTCCTCGGCCGCGCGGCGATCCGCTTCCGCGACCTGCACGACGTCGGCTTCGAGCTGGCGCTTCACCTGCAGGGCGCGCGCCTTCTGGCGCTCGATCTCGGCCGTCACCTGAGCGACCTGGGCCTGCACCTGGCCTTGCGATTCCGCGATCAGGGCCTCGCGGCGCGTGCGCGCGTCCGCGATGCGCTTGTCCGTCTCCTGGCGCGCGATGGCGAGGTCGGCGTCGACCTTCGCGATCTCGGAGGCCGCCGTGTTCGTGGCCTGCTGGACCTGGGCGTCCGCGGTGAGCCGGGCCTCCGCCATGGCGGCATCCATGCGCACGCGCGCGCCCTGGATGCGGCCGATGGAGTTCAGGTACCCGACGTCGTCCGTGATGTTCTGGATCTTCAGGGTGTCGAGCACGAGGCCCATGCGGTTGAGGTCGTGTTCCGCCTCTTCGAGCAGGGTGTGCGCGAAGCGCGTCTTGTCCTGGTTCACCTCTTCCGGGGTGAGCTGGGCGAGCACGCCGCGCAGGTTGCCCTCCAGGGTCTCCTTGGCGATGCGCATCAGCTCCTGGCGCGGCTTGCCCAGGAAGCGCTCGATCGCGTTGTTGAGGAGCGGCTCCTCGCCCGGCAGCTTGATGTTGGCCACCCCGTGCACGTGCAGGGGGATGCCGCCCTTGGAGTAGGCGCCGCGGACCTCGATGTCGATGGCGATGTTGGTGAGATCGACGCTGTCGATGAGCTCGAAGAGGGGCACGCGCAGGGCGCGCCCGCCGCGTACCACGCGGTAGCCGACCTCCTTGTTGCCGACGTGGCGCACGCGGCCGGAGAAGATCAGGGCCTCGTTGGGAGCGCTCACGTAGAGCAGCTTCTTGACGATCTGGCTCAGGGTGACGAAGACGACGAGGGCGGCCAGGCCCAGGACGATGAGGACGGGCATCATCGCGTCACCTCCTTGCTTCCGACCAGCGACCGGATGTCGAGGCCCACCGCGTGCGCCGTCTCCGACATCACGCGCGCCACCGCGGCCGGGAAGTTGGCCACGAAGGCCGCGTAGGCCTGGCCGTCGCCACCGTCCACGATGTCGAGCTCGCCGACCTGGGTCTGGGCCACGCGCGAGACGGCCGCCTCCACGAACGACCGGAGCTGCTGGAGGAGGTAGACCTCGCGGCCGTTCTGGCCCGCCGCCTTCCATTCCGCGGAGACGAGCTTGAGCGCCTCCGCCGCCGCGCGCCCGTTCTCGACCAGGGGCGCGGCCTCGCCGCGGGCCCGCGCCTCCGCGGCCTGGCGGGCGGCGGCGGCGGGCAGCACGACGTCGCACTCCAGCCGCAGCTTCTCCAGCTCGCCGCGCAGGCGCTGCAGCTCCTGCTCGGCGGTGGAGCGCGCGGTCTCGGCGGCGATGGCGGCCTCGTTCTCGATCGACTTGGCCTGCGCCTCCATCTTGGCCAGCTCCGCGCGGAGCTGGTTCCGCTTGGTGAGGACGGTGGCCTCCGCCTTCTTCTGGGCAGA
>Ga0209382_10003409_pt1 | contig 22036 bp, 20 predicted proteins | sample SoiMetdeltSBSDD5_FD_187599 | JGI IMG/M metagenome (GOLD analysis project Ga0209382, IMG submission 187599) | Bulk soil microbial communities from a Populus tree surrounding site in Tennessee, USA - Soil MetaG P. deltoides SBSDD5 (SPAdes) (version 2) | ecosystem: Environmental > Terrestrial >...
TATTGTCGGCGTCGAGCTTGCCGGTGCCGCGGTGGGGAACGCGCTCGGCGTCCGTCTTCTGCTGCTCACGCGGGGCCTTGGCCATGGCGTACGCCTTTCGACAGAGTCGCGTCAGGCGCGCGCAAGCGCCAAGCCAGTGACTCGCGGCAGGCCGGCGAGTCGCGCAGGCCCGCGGGCTAGGTGTCGAACGCCGGCGAGACGTCCGCGCCCGCCTTCTCGAGGGCCGGGTCCAGAAGCGTGTAAGGGTTGACGTTGCCGAGTGCCGCGGCGACGGATTCCGCGACGCCGGGGTGCCGCGCGCGCAGGGTCGTCAAGAATGCCCGGATCTCGCTGCGAACGCTCGGCTTGTCCGAGCACGCGCAGCCGACGGTCGCGAGACCGCGCGTCCGCGCGTACGCCGCCGTCAGCTCCTCCGTCACGAACACGAGCGGCCGGACCAGCCGCAGCGTCCCCTTGCGCGAAACGGCCACCGGCGGCAGCGACGCGATGCGCCCGTTGAAGAGAATGTTGCGCAGCAGCGACTCGGCGCAGTCGTCCGCCGTGTGGCCCAGCGCGAGCGTCGTGCACCTGAGCTCGGCCGCCAGGCGATAGAGCGCGCGGCGGCGATGGCGGCTGCACACGTCGCAGCCGTGCGCGACGCCGTCCCGGACGAGCCCAAGCGTCACGGGCTCGTCGCGCACGATCCATTCGACGTCGAGGTGCCTGATCTGCGACGAGAGCGCCCGGATCTCGCTCTTGAACTTGCCTTGCTCGATCGTAACCGCGACGACGTCATAGGCGAACGGCGCGCGCGTGCGGTAGGCGAGGAGCGCGTCGAGCAGGCACAGGCTGTCTTTGCCGCCCGACACGCCCACCGCCACGCGATCGCCGGGGCGCAGCATCGAAAAGCGCCCCATGGCGCGGCCGATGAGGTCGAGCACGCGCTCCTGCGCGTCGATCATGCCTTGCGGTACTTCTCGGGCGCCTTGAGCTGCATGAAGAACGGCGGCCGCGGCATGCGACCCACGCGCACCTCGACCAGCGCCGGACGGTTGAGGGCGAGCGCGCGCCGAACGGCGTCGCCGACCTCGCTCGGCTTCTCGACGCGGATGCCCGCGACCCCGTACGCGTCGGCCAGCTTCATGAAGTCGGGATTGCGGAAGTCCGCTTCCCAGGCGCCGCCCCACGCCTCGTCGAGGTCGCGCGCGACGTTGCCGTAGGCGTCGTCGTTGAAGACGACTGCGACGACGTTGATGCCGTACTTCACCGCGGTCGACATCTCCTGCACGTTGTACATGAACCCGCCGTCGCCGCAGATGGCGATGACCGGCCGGTCGGGCTGCGCGACCTTGGCGCCGAGCGCCGTCGGGTACTCGAAGCCGAGATTCCCGGAATAGGAGGAATTCAGATAGGTCCGCGGCCGGAACACCGGCCAGAACGGCCGCGAGTAGTAGCCGATCTGGGTCATGCCGGCGATGACGATGGCGTCTTCCGGCGTGCCCGCGCGCAGCGACTTGAGAATCGGTGCGTTGGGCTCGGTGGTGTCGAGCGCCGCCATCTCGGCGCGCAGCGCCTCGCGCTCGGCCTTGCGCGACGCGCGCGGCGCGCCGGCGCGCAGCCGCTCCAGCAGCCGCTCGAGCGTCAGCCGCGCGTCGCCCACCAGACCGAACGTCAGGCCGTGACTGCGGCCGATCTCGTCGGGATCCACGTCGATCTGGATCACCTGCTGCGCCGGCTGGAAGCCGGCGAGCTGCAGCCGCGAGCCGACGACCAGAATGAGGTCGGCGGCGTCGAGCCAGCGACGCAGCGGGTTCTTGGGCCAGAGCCCGGCGCCGAGCGACAGATCGTTGGCATCGCTGACGACGCCTTTGCCCTCGGCCGTGGTCGCAATGCCGGCCTGCAGGTGCTCCGCAACGGCGACGAGCGCCTCGTGGGCGTCCCCGGTGACGGCGCCGCCGCCCGCGTAGATCACGGGCCGCTGCGCGGCGAGCAGCATCTCCGCGGCGCGCACGATCAGCGGCTGCGGCGCCGCGGCGCGCTCGGTCTCCGCCGGCGGCAAAAGGGTCGCGTCGCCTTCTTCCTCGAGCACGTCGGGCGGAAACTCCAGGTGCACCGGCCGCGGGCGACCCGTCTTCAGCTGGCGCACGGCCGCGCGGACCGCGCCGGGGACGTCTCCGACCTCGAGCACGCGGCGCCGCCACTTGGTGACCGGGGCGATGGCGATCATCTGATCGTTGACCTCGTGCAGCACGCCGACGTCGCGCCCGAGATAGCGCTTCGGCACCTGGCCGCAGAGCATCAGCACCGGCGACGAGGCGGAGTACGCCGTCGACAAGCCGGCCGCCGCGTTGAGCAGTCCCGGTCCGGGAACGACGAGGGCCGTGCCGAAGCCGCCGGTCCCGCCGGCGCGCGCATAGCCGTCCGCCATGTAGGTCGTCGCCTGCTCGTGCCGGGTGGTGATGAAGCGGACGCGCTCGTCGCGCAGCCCCGCGAGCGCTCCGTAGAGCTGCACGCCGGGCAGGCCGAACACGACCTTCACGCCTTCGCGAACGAGCTGTCGGGCGAGCGCTTCACCGCCGGTCATCCGTGGCATGGTCTCCGTCCCTTTCATACGCTCGCCTCGAACGGCAGGGCTCCAGCCCCGCGACGTTCTGCGGCTCGCACTACGGTTTGTCGCTCTGTTTGCTGTCGCTCTGATTGGCGTCGCGCGACAGCGGATCGAGATAGCGCTTCACGAACGCGTTGCGTGGGTTGCGCTCGAGCGCGCGCTCCGCGTAGTAGCGCGCGATGTCGCGCCGGTCCAGCTCGGCGTACGCCTTGGCCAGATAGGACAGCGCCTGGTCCACCGCGAGCCGCTCCCACATGAAGCCGCCGGCCAGTGCGCGGCTGATCTCGAACGCCGCGCGCTGCCACTCCTGGCGATCCATGTGCAGCGTGCCGACCTTCCAGTAGGCGTCCACGAACCACAGGTCGATCGTCACGACGCGCGGGTTGTCCGTCGCCCACTCCGCGTCCAGCCGATCGACGAGCGCGCGGTACACCGTGAAAGCACGCTCGCGCTCGCGCTGGCGATACAGCGCGCGGCTGTACGCCTCGAGCACGAACGGGTTGGTGGGCTCGTCGCGGTACGCGGGCTCGAGGACGGCCAGCGCGGCGACGTAATTCTGGCTCGCGTACGCTTTCTCGGCATCGACGAGCGCGGCTTGGTGACGATCGGACACCACGGCTGGCAGCGGCTCGACGTCACCGATCGGTCGCCCGGCGCTCACAGCACTGCCCGCGGCGGTGGTGCCAGGCGACTGGCCCAGATGCGCCAGCCGCACCTCGCGATCCATGATGGCGTAGAGGATCAGCGCGTGCGGCGCCTTCGTCGCGCGCGGGATGGGCGTCGGTGTGCGCAGTGCGGTCGAGCAGCCCGCGGCTACCAGGACCGCGAGCGCTGCCGCGACGCCGGCCGCGTGCCTCACCGGCGCGCTCTCAGGAATGCTTGCGCAGCTCGAGACGCCCGATCTGGCGACGGTGCACCTCGTCTGGCCCGTCGGCGAAGCGCAGCGTCCGCGAGTGCGCCCACATGAAGGCCAGCGGGAATTCCTGGCTCACGCCGCCGCCGCCGTGAACCTGCATGGCCCAGTCGACGACCTGGCCCGTCATGTTGGGGACGGCGACCTTGATCTCCGCGATGGCCTGCTTGGCCGCTTTGTTGCCGACGGTGTCCATCATGTACGCGGCGTGCAGGACGAGCAGGCGCGCCTGGTCGATCTTGATGCGCGCCTCCGCGATGCGCTCCAGCGTGACGTCGTGGTCGGCGATCCGCTTGCCGAACGCGACGCGACTCATCGAGCGCTTGCACATCAGCTCGAGCGCGCGCTCGGCCACGCCGATCTGGCGCATGCAGTGGTGGATGCGTCCGGGTCCCAGCCGCCCTTGCGCGATCTCGAAGCCACGCCCCTCGCCGAGCAGCAGGTTGGAGGCGGGCACGCGCACGTTCTCGAAGAGCACCTCGCCGTGCCCGTGCGGGGCGTCGTCGTAGCCGAAAACCGTGAGCATGCGCTTGATCGTGATGCCCGGCGTGTCGCGGGGGACCACGATCATCGACTGCTGCTTGTACTTGTCGGGATTCTTCGGATCCGTCTTGCCCATGAAGATGAGGACCTTGCAGCGCGGGTCGCCGATCCCTGAGGTCCACCACTTGTGACCGTTGATCACGTAGTGGTCACCGTCCCGCACGATCGACGACTCGATGTTCGTGGCATCGGAGGAGGCGACTTTCGGCTCCGTCATGGCGAACGCCGACCGGATCTTGCCTTCGAGCAGCGGCTGGAGCCACTGCTTCTTGTGCTCCTCGGTGCCGTAGCGCTCGAAGACCTCCATGTTGCCGGTGTCGGGCGCGGAGCAGTTGAAGACCTCGGGGGCGATGTGCGAGCGGCCCATCAGCTCGCAGAGCGGCGCGTACTCGAGGTTGGTGAGGCCGGCGCCGCGCTGGCTCTCGGGCAGGAACAGATTCCAGAGCGCGCGCTCGCGTGCCTTGTCCTTCAGCTCCTCCATGATCGGCGGGATCTGCCAGCGCGTGGGGGCGGAGTCGAGCTGCTCGTGGAAGACGTGCTCGTTCGGATAGATGTACTTGTTCATGAAATCGGTGATCTGCTCCAAGTACATCTTGGTCTTCTTGGAGTACTCGAAATCCATGACGGCCCCCTCTGGCGTTGTCGGGTGCCCGATTGTATCCTCCGCAGCGAGCAAAGTCATGGCGGGCAGGATGCGTGGCAAGGTCGCGCTCATCACCGGCGCCGGCTCGGGCATCGGCGCCGCGACGGCAAAGCGGCTGGCCGCCGAGGGCGCGCGCGTCGCCTGCGTCGATCGCATAGGCGAGCGCGCCAAGGAGACGGCGCGCCTGATCAGCGCGGCGGGCGGCGACGCGTTCTCGCTCGAGACGGACGTCACCGACGCGGGCGCCTGCGAGCGCATGGTCGACCAGGTTGTCGCGCGCTACACGGTGCTCACCACGCTCGTGAACTCCGCCGGCGTGCGTCCGGAGGGCCGGGATCGCGCGCCCGCGCCGCCCGAGTGGGAGCGTGTGGTCGACACGAATCTGACCGGTACCTATTATCCGTCGCGCGCGTCACTGCCCGCCCTCAGCGCCAGCGGTCACGGCGCGGTCGTCAACCTCTCGTCGGTCTACGGCGTCGTCGGCGGCTCGCTCTCGCCCGCCTACGCGGCGTCGAAGGGCGCGGTGGTCAACCTCACGCGGCAGATGGCGATGCAGTGGGCCCCCACCGTGCGCGTCAACTGCGTGTGCCCCGGCATGATCGAGACGCCGATGACACGCGCGCTGCTCGACGATCCCAACTTCCGCGAGGCGATCCTGCTCAAGTACCCCCTGCAGCGCTTCGGTCAGCCGGACGAGGTCGCGTCGGCGATCCTCTATCTGGCCAGCGACGAGGCGAGTTTCGTCACCGGCGTCTTGCTGCCTGTCGACGGCGGATACACGGCCGGCTGAGGTGCTCGCCGTCGCGTTCGCGGCGGCGGTCCTGGTGTTCTTCGGCGCCGGCGCTACGGTCGATGCCGCGTCGCTGGCGTACGTCTTCGTCGATCACCTCTCGACACCGGCGCCGCCGTCGCGCGCGCGGCCCGGTGTCGCTGCAGCCGCCGTGCGGGACGCCGTCATTACCGCCTCTCTCGAGCGCGACGTGCTCGTCCTTGCCGCGCCGGAGATGCGCGGGCGCCAGCGCGGAACCGAGGAGAACGCACGCGCCCGTGCGTACATCGTCGAGCGGCTGCGATCGGCGGGACTGGCGCCGCTCTTCGACGGCTCGTTCGAGCAGCCGACGTACGTCGACGCCACAGACGGCGCCGCACCCGTTCGCTACGCGACGAATGTCGGCGCGGTCTTCCGTGCTGCCCACGCCGACACCGACTGGATCGTCCTGGTCGCCCACTACGATCATCTCGGTGTCATCGACGGCACGATCCATCCCGGCGCCGACGACAACGCGAGCTCGGTGGCGCTGCTGCTGGCTCTCGGCGACGCGCTGGGCCGCGTCAGGCCGCGACTCAACCGTCACGTGGTGCTGCTGTTTCCTGACGCGGAAGAGCGGCCCAACATCCGCACTGAGCGCATGGGCTCGTCATGGTTCTGGACGCATCTGCCGCTGCCTGCCGAGCGTCTGCATCTGGCGATCGTGCTCGATCTCATGGGCGGCCGCGGCTCTCCGGAGCTCGAGGCGGCTGGGCTCGCCAACGCGCTGTTCGTGCTCGGCGCCGAGGGCGGACGTGCGCTCGCCACGTTTACGCGAGGGCTGCCGTCGACGGACGGCGTCGAGCCCGTGTTCCTCAGCCTGCCGATGATCGAGGCGATGCCCTACGTGCCCAACCGCCGCTTCGCCCGCAGCGACTATCACGGCCTGCGCGAGCAGGTCGGCCGTCCCTTCCTCTTCCTGTCGACCGGCCGCACCGAGACGTACCACACCGCGCGCGACACGCCCGAGACGCTGGACTACGCCAAGCTCGGACGCGTCACGCGCTGGGTGGCCGTGCTCGCGATGCAGGCGGCAGACGCCGACGGACGGCTCGACTGGCGCGACCTCACCGCGGATCCTCGCGCCGACGCCGACGCGCTGCTGCGGATGTCCGCCGCCGTCGTGACCAGCCCGCGGTTCTCGTGGCCGTTGCGCCGCGCGCTCGCCGCCGACCGCCGCATGGTGGAGGACCTGCGGCGCCGCTGGGACGCGGGCGAGCCGCCAACGCTCGACACCTACCGCGCGCTGCAGCTGGCGTCGACGCGCCTGCAGGCCGCGCAGTGGTGGCCAGGCGGCTGGTATTTCGCGCTATGGTAGGCGCGCGCGCTAGGGCCGCGCGTAGTGATCGATGATGAAGCGCGAGATCGAGTGCCGCGTCGGCAGACTGGGCAGCGCGTCGCACGGAAACCAGCGCGCATCCTCGAGCTCTTCCGTGTCGATGACGAGGTCGCCGCCCGCATAGGTCGCGACGAAGCCGATCATCATCTGGCTCGGAAAGGGCCAGTTCTGGCTGCCGACGTAGCGGATGTCTGTCACGTCGACGCCGACCTCTTCCTTGATCTCACGTGCCACACACGCCTCGAGCGACTCGCCGTTGTCGACGAAGCCGGCGACGAGCGCGTAGCGGTTCGGCGCCCAGCCGGGTTTCCGCGTGAGCAGCACGCGGCCGCCATCGCGCACGAGCACGATCGTGGCCGGGTGCAGGTGTGGATAGTGCTCGTAGCGGCAGCGCGGACACTTCTTGCCCCATTCACCTTCGATGCGCTCGGTTGGCTCACCGCAGCGCGGGCAGTGGCCGCTCGTCGACTCCCACCAGAGTGCCTGCATCGCCATGCCGCCCAGCGAGAGCAGCTCGTCGGGCAGGCGCGTGTTGCGCATCGGGACGACGGTTTCGGCGGCAAGCCCGGCGGGCACGGCCGCGCCGGGAGGCACCGGCACCACCCAGCACGGCGTGTCCCGATACGTGCCGAGCCAGAACGGTGCGGCATCGAGCGGCAGCGGAGATTCGCCGTGCGGCAGCGTGAAGCCGCCGGCGTCGGGCACGACCAGCAGATTCTGGTCCTGCACGAGAAGCCAGTGGCCGCGCTCGACCGGCGGCTTGCCGCCGCGCTTGGCGGGCGTAAACGCGGCGCCGAGGATGTCGCGGTTGAAGGGCAGATGAACGGTGAGCGGCGTCGTCATTCGTCCGTGTCCGTCCACCAGGGATAGAAGGGCGGCATGTCCTTGCTGGGCCGCCCGGTGAAGCGCGGGGGCCGCTTCTCGAGAAACGACGTGATGCCCTCGCGCGCGTCCGCGGAGCGTCCCGTGTACCACATGCCGAGCGAGTCCACGCGGTGCGCTGCGCGCGGATGCTCGGCGCCGAGCATGCGCCACAGCATCTGGCGGATGAGCGCGACGGAGACCGCCGACGTGTTGTCGGCGATCTCGCGCGCCAGCGCGCGCGCGGCGGGCAGCAGCTCTGCGGGCGACAGCACGCGGCTGACGAGACCTCCGGCGCGCGCCTCTTCGGCCGAGAACACGCGGCCGGTGTAGGTCCACTCCGCCGCCTGGGCGACGCCGACCAGTCGCGGGAGGAACCACGTGCTGCACGCCTCGGGCACCACGCCGCGCCGCGCGAACACGAAGCCGATCTTGGCGTCGCTGGACGCCAGGCGCACGTCCATCGGCAGCGTGAACGTGATGCCGAAACCGACGGCGGGGCCGTTGATGGCGGCGATGACGGGCTTCTTGCTCTCAAAAATCCGCAGCGTCACCATGCCGCCGCCGTCGCGATGCGCCTCGGGACCATCGCCGGGCCGGTCGAAGGTGGTGGCGCCGCCGCCGAGGTCGGCGCCGGCGCAGAACGCGCGACCCGCCCCGGTGACGATCACCGCGCGCACGCCGTCGTCGGCGTCGGTGCGGTCGAAGGCCTCGACGAGCTCGCGGATGACCGTGCCGTTGGCCGCATTGAGCCGGTCGGGACGATTCAGCGTGAGCGTCGCGATGCCGTCGGCGACGTCGTAGAGGACCGTCGAGAACGCCATCAGAACCCGAGCGCGCGGACGTCTTTGCCCGCGGCGGCGACGGCGGCCTCCGGCGCGGCCGGCGCCTTCACGTCGAGCTTGCGCAGCTCGGGCATGACCGCCTTCGCGAACAGGCGCATGTTGCGCTCCGCCTCGTCGTACGGCATGCCCGCATACGAAAAGACGCCGACGTAGTGGCTGTTGCCGGTGCGCCGGTTGATGTCGAGGATCTTCTCGTAGCACTGCTCGGGCGTGCCCGACACTTGAAGATTCACGAAGTAGTCGATGACGGTCTCGGTTCCATATTCCGCGATCTTCTCGCTCATCTTGCCGTAGTACTCGTAGCCCTTCGTCTTCGCCAGGTGATCGTCCTGGAAGTGGTAGTGGTCCAGCACCGTCTGGTAGTAGCCGCCGATGTACCGCCGCGCCATCTCGCGCGCGCGCTCGGCGCTCGGGTCGCAGAACGTCCACCCCGCGGAGATCGGTGGCGGCGCGTCCACGCCGTTGACCTGCCGATAGACGGTGCGATACGTGTCGAGCTCTTTCGCCACCTCGTGCCACGGCTTTTGCGGAATGATCAGGATGCCGACCCCGAGGCGTGCCATGATCGGCAGCGAATCCGGCGAGACGGCCGCCGCGTAGGTGCGTCCGCGGAACGACTTGAACGGCGCGGGCCGGATGGCCGCGCGCGGCTGCTTGATGAACTTGCCGTCATACTCGCAGTAGCCGGATTCGAGCCCGCGCAGCAGCATCTCCGCGGACTCCACGAAGCGGTCGCGCGACTCGTCCATCGGCAGCCGGAAGCCGTCGAACTCCACCTTGCCGGCCCCGCGGCCCAGCCCGAGGATCAGCCGGCCGTCGGAGATGGTATCGAGCATCGAGACTTCCTCGGCCACGCGCATGGGATCGTGCCACGGCAGCACGACGACCATGGAGCCGACCTGCGCCCGCTGCGTGCGGCCGGCCACGTACGTGAGGAACTGCAGCACGTCGGGGCACATCGTGTAGTCGGTGAAGTGGTGCTCGACGCCCCACACCGACTCGTAGCCGAGCGGCTCGGCGAGGTCGGCCAGCCGCAGCTCGTTGCGATAGACGTCGCGATCCGTGCGGCTCTGCTGCGGATTCTGGAACACCGACGCCATTCCGACGTGCATGCGGGCTCTCCTCTGTATTGGAGCGTCGCGTCCTCCTCGGCCGCGGGTGGCCTGAGAGAGACGCACGGGGCTCCGCTTGTATTGGAGCGTCGCGTCCTCCTCGGCCGCGGGTGGCCTGAGAGAAACGCACGGGGCTCCGCTTGTATTGGAGCGTCGCGTCCTCCTCGGGCCGCGGGTGGCCTGAGAGAGACGCGCGGGGCTCCGCTTGTATTGGAGCGTCGCGTCCTCCTCGGCCGCGGGTGGCCTGAGAGAGACGCGCGGGGCTCCGCTTGTATTGGAGCGTCGCGTCCTTCCTCGGCCGCGGGTGGCCTGAGAGAGACGCGCGGGGCTCCGCTTGTATCGGAGGTTGTCGTCCGCCTCGGGCCGCGGGTGGCCTGACAGAGACGCGCAGGGCTCCGAACGCCGCCGAGCGTAGCGCCCGGCTCCGCGCGCGTCAATGCGCGAGCGCCGCCGAGACTACCGTCGAACGACCAGCTCGGCGTCGCCCTCGCGCGCGAGCAGCTCCACGGCCGCGCCGTCGGAACCCTGCGACACGCGCACGCCGAGCCGCGACTTCGCCACGCGCAGCCCGCGCACCTCCAGCCAGGTCAGCCAGCCGGGGAGGGTGGGCCGCGAGAGCGTGATCTGGTTTTCGGCGGCGTCGGGCTTGAGGCCGAGCATCGCGCCGACCAGCTGGAACACCACGCCGGTGGCCCACGCCTGCGGCGAGCACGCAACGGGATAGCGCGTGGGCGCGTAGCCGGCGACGCGTGGGAAGCCGCAGAAGAGCTCCGGCACCCGCATGTCGTCGAACTGTAAGACGGCCTCGAACATCCCCGTCGTGAGCGTGACGAACTGCGACGTCATCCCATAGCGCCGCATGCCGACCGCGGCCAGCGCGGTGTCGTGCGGCCACACGGAGCCGTTGTGGTAGCTCATCGGGTTGTACAGGCGCTCACGGCTCGCGAGCGTACGCAGGCCCCAGCCGGTGAACATGTCGTCCTGCAAGAGCCGCCGCGCGACGATCTGCGCCCGCGAATCGCTGACAATGCCGGTCCACAGCAGGTGACCGGGATTGGACGAGATCACGCGGCACGGCGCGCCGTCGCCGTCGAGCGCCAGCGCGTAGAACGCCTGGTCGGGCAGCCAGAAATCCGCCTCGAAGCGCTCCTGCAGCCGGCGCGCCCGCGCGCGCAGCGCCGGCCCCTCGGCTTCGCGGCCGATCGCTTCGGCGATCGTGGCGGCGCCGAACAGCGCCGCGTACTGGTAACCCTGAACCTCGGCGAGCGCGATGGGCGGCTCGGCGAGCCGGCCGTCGGCGTGCATCACGGAGTCGTGCGAGTCCTTCCAGCCCTGGTTCGGCAGACCGACTGGTGAGCGCCGCATATACGACAGGAAGCCGCGGCCCTGCGCCTCGCCGGCGGTCCACATCCACGCGAGCGCGCGCTGGACGGCGGGCCACATCTCGGCGGCGAAGTCGACGTCGTTCGTCCACTTGAGATACTCCGCCGCGAGCATGACGAACAGCGGCGTGGCATCCACGCTGCCGTAATAGGGGATAAACGGGATCTCTCGGCACGTCGCCATCTCACCGCGCCGGTGCTCGTGCAGAATCTTGCCCGGCTCCTGATCGGTGAACGCGTCGTCGACGGTGCCCTGCATGCGCGCGAGATAGCGCAGCGTGCCGCGCGCGATCTCCGGCTCGAAGGGTAGGAGCTGCGACGCGGTGATGAGCGCGTCGCGGCCGAACGGCGCCACGTACCATGGAATGCCGGCGTAGGGGACGAAGCCCTCGGACGTCTCGGTCAGCAGCAGATGCAGGTCCTGTCGCGAGCGCTGCAGCCAGTGATCGAAGAGGTCGTGGTTGCTGCGCACGCGCGTGGCCTCGTGCTCGAGGCGCTCGACGGGCGCGCGGCGGCGTTTCGCCGCGTCGAAGAACGTCAGCGAGCGCGGCGGCGTGGCCGGCTCGACGTTGGCGGTGACGACGAGCGAGAGCTCGATACGATCGCCCGGCGTCAGCGGCAGATGATAGTCCGCGCCGGTCGCGTCGAGCCGGTCCGGCGGCGGATCGAAGACCAGCGTCGAGGTCCGCACGAGGCCATCCAGGCCGCGATAGCCCAGCCGCACCACGCGCGCGTCGCCCTCGCGCGGAAGCATCTGGCCGCGCTGCGGGCGCGGGTGGCCGCGGACCTCGAAGACGTCCACGAAATCGGCGGTGAACGACAGCGTCAGGTCCAGGTCGTGCCGCTCGTGCACGAACGATTCCACGGCCAGCCAGTGGTAGAGCTGCGGCCCATAGATCGTGAGCCGGCGCATCAGCCGCATCGAGCGCCCGGGCAGCACGAGCTGCGGGCGCAACGGCATGTCGGGGTTGGTGAGGTCGATCGCCGCCTCGAGGGCGTCGTCGGAGACACCGGCGTTGAGCGCGATGCCACGCAGACCGTGCAGCCGGAGCTCGAGCAGAGACAGAAAGCGCGTGTCGCCGTAGTAGAACCCGAACTCACCGGGGACGTTCGGAAAGTCACCACGCCGATCCGCCACCAGGAACGCGTCGTCGTGCTTGAGCACGAGCTTGGGCAGGTCGGCGGCGACGCTGGAGGCGAGGATGTAGTAGTGCTCGCCGATGAGGACGTCGTCGCTGGGTAGCCGGTCCGTCATGCCGCCTGCCGCGCGTGCACCGCGCGGCGGTAGAGCGCCTCGTAATCGTCCACCATGCGCGGGACGCTGAATCGGCGTTCGACGTAGCGACGGCACTCTCCGCGATCGATCGTGTCGATGCGTTTCACGGCCTCTACCAGATCGTCCACGGTATCGCCGATGAACCCGGTCCGCCCGTCCTCGATGATCTCGGGGACGGACCCGCACCCTCGCGCGATGACAGGGACGCCGCACGCCATCGCCTCGATCATGACGAGGCCGAACGGCTCCGGCCAGTCGATCGGGAACAGCAGCGCGCGCGCCCCGCCGAGAAAGGCCGCCTTGCCGTCGTCCTCGACCTCGCCGATGAAGTCGATCAGCGGATCGTCGAGCAACGGCTGGATGACCTCCTCGAAATACTCGCGATCGTTGGCATCGACCTTCGCGGCGATGCGCAGCGGCATGCCGACGCGCTTGGCCACCTCGATCGCGATCTCGGGCTTCTTCTCGGGGGCGATGCGGCCGAGGAACGCCAGATATTCACCGGGCTGCTCGACGAACGGAAACCTCTCCAGCGGCATGCCGTGATAGACGGTGCCGGCCCAGTTGAGTCGGAGCGACGCAAGTGGCTTGCGCTGTGCGTCGCTGATCGACACGAGCGGAACGTTGGGAAAATCGCGGAACACGCGCGCCAGGAACGGGAGATCGAGCCGCCCGTGCAGCGTATGCAGCGTCGGGGTGCGCACGAGGCTGGAGAAGGGATATGCGAGGTAGTCGACGTGACAGTGGATGATGTCGAAATCGGCGGCACTGCCAAACACGCGGCCGAACTGGCGACTGAAGTCCGCGGCGAGCACCTCGCGGCTCTCCTTGTCGAGTCGCACTGCGCGCTCTGCGACCGCGACCAGCCTCGCGCGCGTCCGCGAATCGCCGCTCGCGAAGAGGGTCACGTCGTGGCCGCGCCGTACCAGCTCCTCCGTCAGGTACGATATGACGCGCTCGGTGCCTCCATAGAGACGAGGCGGAACGGGCTCATAGAGCGGCGCGACCTGAGCGATACGCATGTTCGCTTCCTGTATGTGCAATCCGAGAGCCAGCGAGCGAGCGGTGCGATGTCGAAGTGCGCTCAGGCTCGAAAATCGCGCAATACGCGCCCGGGCCGTCCGCAGTCCGCGATGATTCCGCGCTCGTCGACGGTGCGCACACCGTTGACCCACACGCCGTGGACGCCGACGCCCGGCGTGTCCAGCCGCTCTGCGCCGGTCGGCAGATCGCGCACACGGCGCTTGTCGCCGCGCGCGACGGTGGCGGGGTCGAAGAGCAGCAGGTCGGCCCACGCCTGGGGCACGAGACAGCCGCGGTCGGGGATCCGGTAGGCGTCGGCGACGTCGCTCGTCACCCGGCGGACCGCCTCGGGCAGACTGAGGTCGCCGCGCTCGCGCACCCAGTGGCCGAACAGATGGAGCCCGAAGCCGGCGTCGCACAGGAACGACAGATGCGCGCCGGCGTCCGAGAGCGCCACCGCGGCGTAGGGATGGCGCAGCAGCCGGCGGACTTCGTCCTCGTCGGTATTGAACAGCCGGCAGTCGAACATCGCGTCCAGCTCGCCGTCGAGACCAAAGTCCAGGAAGACGTCGAACGGGTCGCGCCCCGACTCCTGCGCCAGCGCGCCGATGCTCCGGCCGATCCACGCGCGGTGCTCCGGCCGCTCGACCGACATGATCGTCAGATGCGGCCACGTCTTGTTCGAGAAGCGGTTGGGCACGCCGGGAATCGCGGCCTCGTCCTTCAAGCGCTTGCGGAACGTCGGATCGGCGAGCACGCGCCGGTACGCGGCCTCGTCGGGAGCCTCGATGGCGGGCCGCCACGCGAGGAACGCCTCGAGTGGGTACGGATGGCGCAGCGTGAACTCCATACCGAGCGCAAAGCAGCCGACTTGCGCCCACAGCTCTCGGCCGCGCGAGCGCGCCGCTTCGATCTCACTGAGCTCGCGGAACACACGCGTGGGATCGCCGGGATCGACGAACATGGCGGCGATCATCACGGGACGGCCGCTCCTGCCCGCCACGTCCTCGAGCCACGGCACGGTGGTCGTGCTGCCCTTGGTGAGCATGAAGACGCCGCGGCCCGCTTCGCCGAGCGCGCCGGTCAGCGCCAGCAGCTCGCGCTCGTCGGCCAGCCGCGACGGCATCGGCACGCCGTTCTCGCCGTTGTGCTGCTCGAGCGTGGAGGTGGCGAAGCCGATGGCGCCCGCGCGCACCGCCTCGAGCACGATGCGCCGCATCTCGGCGATCTCGGCGTCGGTCGCCGCGCGCTTGGTGGCCTCGGGGCCGAGCACGAACGTCCGCACCGACGAGTGCCCGACGAACGAGCCGACGTTCGGCACGACGCCGCGGCCCTCCATCGCGTCGAGGTACTCCGGGTACGTCTCGAAGTCCCAGCGCACGCCTCCGCGGAGCGCCTCCAGCGACATGCCCTCGACGTGCGTGAGCGCGCGCAGCGTCAGATCGCGGTCGCCCGGCCGGCACGGCGCGATCGTGAAGCCGCAATTGCCGATGACGACCGTCGTCACACCGAGCGCGACGGACGGCGTCGCGAACGAATCCCACGTGAGCTGTGCGTCGTAGTGCGTGTGCAGGTCGACGATGCCCGGCGTCAGCGTCAGACCACGCGCGTCGATGCGCTGGCGCGCGGGACCCAGATCCTCGCCGACGGCGGCGATGCGGCCGTTGACCACGGCGACACCACCCGGGCGCGCCGGGCCTCCCAGCCCATCGATCACGGACGCGTTGTCGATCACCAGATCGTGCACGAGCGCTCCCGCCGCGGTCAGCCGCGGTAGTCCGGATTCGGACGCTTCATCTCGAAGATGTCGTGGACGTGCGTATAGAGGTTGCCGGCCAGGCGTCCCACCGGCCGCAGCCGATGCATGTCGATGCGCCCCGTGCCGGCGTCGTAGAGGCCGTCGCGCACGTGCAGGTACACGATGCGCCCCAGTACGAGGTTGGCGCGGCCCACCGGCACGATCCGATCGAGCCGGCACTCCATGGCGATGGGCGCCTCGGCCACGCGCGGCGCGCCGACGCGCGTGCCGGTCATGGGGGTCAGCCCGGCCAGCTCGAACTCGTCGATCTCCGGCGGGTACTCGCCGGAGGTGACGTTCATCTGCGCCGCCCGGTCGTCGTCGACGACGTTGACGACGAACTCGCGCGTGGCCTCGACGTTGCGCAGCGTGTCTTTCTTGCCGTCGACGCCGGCGCCGCGAAAGGACGACGAGAAGGCGATGGTCGGCGGGTCGTCGGTGATGGCCATGAAGTACGAGAACGGCGCGAGATTGCGCACGCCGGCGCCGTCCACGGTCGAAACCCAGGCGATCGGTCGCGGCACGACGGAGCTGATGAGCAGCTTGTACATGCCGTTCGGCGGCAGCGCGGTGGGATCGAACTCCACCGCGCGACTCAGCCGTGCATGACGAGGCCGCCGTCGACGCTGAGCGCCTGGCCCGTCATGTAGCCCGCCCGGTCGGAGGCGAGGAAGCCGATGACCGCGGCGACGTCCTCCGGCCGCTCCATGCGCCCCAGCGGCACCGCCTTCTCACGCTGCCGCGTGAACTCCTCCGCGGACATGCCGAGCAGCGCGCCTTGCTCGCGCGCGACCGTCGTCCACATGTCCGTCTCGACGAAGCCGGGGCAGACGCAGTTCACGCGCACGCCGTCGGCGGCGTGGGCGAGGGCCAGGCTCTTCGTCATGCTGACCACCGCGGCTTTGCTCGCGTTGTAGGGCAGGTTCGTCTTGCTGCCGACCTTGCCGGCCATCGAGGCGAGGTTGACGATGCTGCCGCGCCTTTGCGCGATCATCGTCGGCAGCACGGCCGCGCTGGCGAAGAAGACGGCCTTGGCGTTGATCGTCATGATCGCGTCCCAGTGCTCCTCGGTGACGTGGAGCGTCGCGGCGGCGCGATAGATGCCGGCGTTGTTGACGAGCACGTCGATGCGGCCGAGCTCGGCGCGCGTGCGGTCGACCATGCGCGTGAGATCGGCGCGCTTGGTGACGTCGGTCGGCAGCGCCAGCGCCTTGCGTCCCAGCCCGCGCACTTCTTTGGCCGTACGCTCCGCAGCCTCCGCGTTGAGCTCCGCCACGACGAGGTCGGCGCCGAGGCGCGCCAGCTCCAGCGCGGTGGCGCGTCCGATGCCTTGCCCCGCCCCGGTGACGATGGCGACGCGCCCGCCGAGCTCCGCGCCGATCTCAGGAGTCACGGCCCCGGAGTATACCGCGGCAGGCCCGATGGTATGCTCGACGCCCGATGATCGAGGGCACCGCGGAGGTCCGCGACGTTCACCGCTTCGACGTCGGCGCGCTCGAGCGCTATCTGACGGCCCACATCGACGGATTTCGCGGCCCGCTCAGCGTGCGACAGTTCCGCGGCGGCCAGTCCAATCCCACCTACTATCTGACCGCCGGCGGGCGCGAGTACGTGCTGCGCCGCAAGCCGCCGGGCAAGCTACTGCCCTCCGCGCACGCGGTCGACCGAGAGTACCGCGTGCTGGCCGCGCTGGCCGCGCACACCGATGTGCCGGTGCCCCGCCCCTACCTCCTCTGCGAGGACGACAGCGTCATCGGCACGATCTTCTACGTGATGGACTGCGTGCACGGCCGCATCTTCCGCGACGCCAACCTCGCGGGCGCCGCGCCCCAGGGGCGCCGCGCCATCTACGACTCGATGAACGACGTGCTCGCGCGTCTGCATCTCGTGGACTGGAAGGCGGTCGGGCTCGCGGACTTCGGCCGGCCCGGCGATTACTACGCGCGCCAGATCCACCGCTGGAGCCAGCAGTACCGCGCGTCCGAGACCGAGAAGATCGAGGCGATGGAGCGGCTGATGGAGTGGCTGCCGAAGAACATCCCGCCCAGCGCGGACACGACGCTCGTGCACGGCGACTACCGTCCCGGCAACATGATCGTGCATCCGAGCGAGCCGCGCGTCGTCGCCGTGCTCGACTGGGAGCTGTCGACGCTCGGCCATCCGCTGGCCGATCTGGCCTACAACTGCATGCCGTATCACCTCGGCAACGAGTGGGAAGGCCTGCGCGACGCACCGTTGTCCGAGCTCGGCATTCCCACCGAGGGCGAATACCTCGCCGCCTACTGTCAGCGCACGAATCGGGCCAGCATCGAGCATTGGGACTTCTACATCGCGTTCGCCGAGTTTCGCCTCGCCGCGATCGCGCAGGGGATCATGGGCCGAGTCATCGCGGGCACCGCGAACGATCCCAACGCCCGCGAGCGCGGTGAGCGAGCGCGCCCACTTGCCGAGGCCGGCTGGCGACTGGTGGAGTCGCGCGCCCGCTAAGCGGCATCCGCGTTGCACCTCCTCAGGCAGGCGGAGTTCTTCGGAGCTCCCGAAGGAGGGGCAGCAATGAAAAAGTTACTCATTGGCGTGGTTCTGCCGATGTTCGTGGTTACACCGCTGATCGCGTCGGCGCAGCAGACGCAGACACCGACGCGTGACAAGGCGCCGACGTACGACAAGGCGCCGAGCGCCGACAAGTCGAAGGCCGACACGCGGGCGGCCTTCCGCAACGATCAGAACCTTGCGGAGTCGAAGCACTTCGTCGGCATGCGCGTGAAGAACGACCAGGGCAAGGACATCGGTGAGGTCGACAATCTGCTGATCGATTCGCAAAGCGGCAAGATCAGCCACGTAGTGGTCGGCTACGGCGGCCTCGCCGGAGTCGGCGAAAAGAAGGTCGTCGTTCCGTGGTCGGATCTGAAGGTGGCCAGCGACGGCAAGAAGCCGATGGCCACGATCGACCAGGCCAAGCTCGACAGCGCCCCGCGCTGGGAGCGTACGGCCTCGGCCGACAGAGATCGCACCTCGACGCCGTCCGCCAGCCCGACTTCGTCGGGTAGCAGCAGCACGGGTAGCACCAGCACGACCAAGTAACGCGGACGCGTGAATGACGTAAGGGGGGCGCACCGCGCGCCCCCCTTACGCTTTTCGAGCTCTCCTCAGGCGACTTCGAAGAGCCCGGCCGCGCCCATTCCGCCCCCGATGCACATCGTGCACACGACGTAGCGCGCGCCGCGGCGCTTGCCCTCGATCAGCGCGTGGCCGACCATGCGCGCGCCGCTCATACCATAGGGATGACCGATGGAGATGGCGCCGCCGTCGACGTTGAGCTTCTCCATCGGAATGCCGAGCTTGTCGCGGCAATAGACGACCTGCACGGCGAACGCCTCGTTGAGCTCCCACAGATCGACCTGGTCCATTTTCAGACCGGTGCGCTCGAGCAGGCGCGGCACCGCGAACACGGGGCCGATGCCCATCTCGTCGGGCTCGCACGCGGCGACCGCGAAGCCGCGGAAGATACCGAGCGGGTGCAGACCGCGCCGCTCGGCGAGCTTCGCGTCCATCACGACGCACGCCGAGGCACCGTCGGACAGCTGGCTCGCGTTGCCGGCCGTGATGTGGCCCTTCTCGCCGGTGACCGGCTTGAGTCCAGCGAGGCCCTCGAGGGTCGTGTCCGGCCGGTTGCCCTCGTCCTGCTTCAGGAGCGTGTCCTCGATGCGTGTCTCGCCGCTGGCCTTGTCGACGACGATCTTCTTCGTCGGCATCGGCACGATCTCCGCGTCGAATCGGCCGGCCTTCTGCCCGGCGGCCGTGCGCTGCTGGCTGACCAGCGCGTAGTCGTCCTGCGTTTCCCGCGTGATGTAGTAGCGCTTGGACACGACCTCCGCGGTCTCGATCATCGTCATGTAGATCGAGGGCCGGTGCTCTTCGAGCCACTCCTCGCGCAGGCGGTGCAGGTTCATGTGCTCGTTCTGCACGAGGCTGATCGACTCGAGACCGCCGGCGACCATGATCGGCACACGATCGACGATTACGCGGTGCGCGGCGCTCGCGATCGCCTGCATACCGGACGAGCAGAAGCGGTTGATCGTGGTGCCCGCGGTCGTCACCGGTAAGCCGGCACGCAGCGCGGCCTGGCGCGCAATGTTCTGACCGGTCGCGCCTTCGGGCAGGGCGCACCCCATGATGACGTCCTCGACCTCACCCGGCTCGAGTCCCGCGCGCTTGACGGCGTGCGCGATGACGTGGCCGCCGATGGTCGCACCGTGCGTGTTGTTGAACGCTCCGCGGTAGGCGCGGCCGATCGGGGTGCGGGCGGTCGAGACGATGACGGCGTCTGCCATGGAAAGCTCCTTGTCGGGATGCGACGGTAAGAACATTATAACGGCGCCGATGCGCTTCTTCGTCGCGCTGGTCGTGGATGGCGCGCTGGCTGGCGCGCTCTACGCGCTGCTGGCGCTGGCGTTCGTGGTCGTCTACCGCGCCTCGCACATGATCAACTTCGCGCTCGGCGAGTGGGTCATGCTCGGCGCACGCTTCGTGACCTTCGGTCTGCACGCGCTCGGCCTGGGCTTACCAGGCGCGTTGCTCGCGAGCTGCGCGGGCCTGGCCGGCCTCGGCGTGCTGTTCAATCGCGTGGTGCTTCGGCACCTCGTCGGCCAGCCGCTGATCTCGGTGATCATGGTGACGCTCGGGCTCGGCGCGCTCGTGCGCGGCGTGGCCTTCATCGCGTTTGCCGGCGTTCCCTCACGCATCCCGATGCCTGCGCTCGCGGAGCCGCTGGTGATCGCCGGTGTCGCCATTGCCGCGGACAAGCTCGCCGCCGCGCTGGTCGCCGCCGCGTGCACGGCGGTCGTGGCGTGGCTCCTGCACGGCAGCCGCACGGGCATCGCATTGCGCGCCATTGCCGACGATCAGCAGGCCGCGATGTCGGCGGGCATCGATCTCGGACGCCACTTCACGCTCACGTGGGCGCTGATGGGTGTGATCGCGGTGCTGGCGGGGACGCTGTGGACGATCGCGGCGGGCGGCGGGCTCGGCATCGTGCTGGTCGGACTGCGTGTGTTTCCCATCGTGATCATCGGCGGGTTGGACAGCATCGCCGGCTCGATCGTCGGCGCGCTCACCGTCGGCGTGCTGGAATCGCTCGCCGCCGGCTACCTCGATCCATTGCTCGGCGGCGGCTTCAGCACGATCGCGTCGTATCTGGTGTTGCTGCTGGCGCTGTTCGTGCGCCCCTACGGGCTGTTCGGGCGGCCGGACGCGCGCCGCGTCTAGCGCTTCACCGGCTCGAGCATTCGCGCACGGTTCACCAGGGCGGCTTCTCCTCTGCGGCGAGCAGCTCGAACACCGGATAGCGGTCGGCGACGTCGCGAAAGGCGCGCGCCTCGGAGCCGGCACGCACGGGAAAATATCGCTGGACGGCGAGCTTGTAGCGGTCGAGGTAGGTTTTCAGAATCTCGAGCCTCTCATCGCCGGAGATCGGACGCAGGCGAAACCGTCGGCGGCTTGCCCCGCGCTTGAGCACGACGTCGCCGGCGGCCTCGGCGTTGCGCACCCACTCGGTACGCCCGCGCGGCGCGACGACAAACCGCCGCGTGCCGATGTCGACGACGTTGATCGGTGCGGAATACGTGCGTCCCGTGCGCCGGCCGCGAACTTCGACGAGATAGTTGTAGCGCGGTGCCCAGCCGAGCCCGACGAGCACGCCGAACAGTCTGTTGAAGAGCGCCTCGGGACGACTCGGTCGGCGAAACGCGGGGACGGCGTCGGTCATCGTCAGGCGCCTCGCGGCGTGAGCGCGAACGCCTCCGCCAGGAGCTCGTAGGAGCGCCGGCGCGTCTCGGCGGTCTCGGTGATCGTCACCACCACGATCTCGTCCACGCCGTAATCGCGGGCCAGCGCCTCCAGCCGCTCGCGACACTCGGCGGGCGTGCCCGCCACGCGCCGGCCGCGGGCGTGCTCGACGATCTGACGCTCCCACGCCGTGTACTCGTGCGCCTCGGCCTCGGCCACCGTCGGATAGCGGCCGCCGCGGCCGGTGTACAGGCGCGCGATGAACAGATCGCGGCTCTTCGCCAGCCGCTCCGCCTCGTCGTGGGTCTCGGCGCACACCACGAACACGGCGGCGCTGGCCTGCGGTGTCGCCAACCACGGCGATGGTTTGAACTCGCGCGTATAGGCGCGCGTAATCTGCGCGCCGCCGTCGGCGTTGATGAAGTGCGCGAACGAGAACGCCGCGCCGAAGTGCGCGGCGATCGCCGCCGACTGATCGCTCGAGCCGAGCAGCCACACCTCGGGCGCCGTCGGCCCCGTCGGCATGGCGCGCACCTTGGCGAAGGGATGCTCGGGCGGAAGCTCACCGTGGACGAACGCGAGCAGGTCCTGCACCTGCTGCGGAAAGAACTCGGGGGCGCCACTGCCGCCCAGCGCGCGCGCCGTGAGCTGGTCGCTGCCCGGCGCGCGCCCGACGCCGAGGTCGATGCGGCCCGGATAGAGTGTCTCGAGCACGCGGAACGCCTCGGCCACTTTCAGCGCGCTGTAGTGCTGGAGCATGACGCCGCCGGAGCCGACACGGATGCCCGACGTCGCCGCGGCCACTTGACCGATGAGAACTTCGGGCGCCGAGCCGGCGAGCGCCGGTGTGGAATGGTGCTCGGCCAGCCAGTAGCGCGCGTAGCCGAGCGCGTCGCATCGGCGAGCGAGCGCCACCGTCTCGCGGATCGCGTCGGCGGGCGTGGCGCCGCTTCTCACGGGCGACTGGTCGAGGACGCTGAGGCGGGTCATCGGACGGTGGTTATGGTATCAAGGGGGCATGAGTCCGGATCTCGCACCGTTCTTCGAGCGTCGCCAGCGCTTCGCCGCCGCGCTGGGCGAGGGGCTGGCGATCATCCCGGGTGGTGTCGAGGGCCTGCGCAA
>Ga0209382_10003410_pt1 | contig 22035 bp, 14 predicted proteins | sample SoiMetdeltSBSDD5_FD_187599 | JGI IMG/M metagenome (GOLD analysis project Ga0209382, IMG submission 187599) | Bulk soil microbial communities from a Populus tree surrounding site in Tennessee, USA - Soil MetaG P. deltoides SBSDD5 (SPAdes) (version 2) | ecosystem: Environmental > Terrestrial >...
CGCTGAAGACGCAGTTCGGCGACCGCGCATGGCATTGGACGCGACGTCGAAGCGAATCGTTTTTGCTGAACGGTCAGACGGCCCTGCTCTTCGGTTTCGGGGCGATTGCGATCAGGTTGTGCGAATTGCTCGCGCCATTTCGGATGAACCTGATCGGCGTGCGGCGAAGCGTCAATGGCGACGAGCCGGTCAGGATCATTACCGGAGGGCAGGTCGCGGAGTTTTTGCCGCAGGCCGATCACGTCATCAACCTGTTGCCCGGCAATCATTCGACTATGAGGTATTTCGACGAAGGCAGGTTCAGGCAGATGAAGGCGGGCGCGATATTTTATAACATCGGGCGCGGCTCGACGGTTGATCAGGATGCGTTGCTGGCGGCGCTTGAACGGGGGTGGCTCGCGGGGGCCTACCTCGACGTGACGACGCCGGAGCCGCTGCCGCCTGATCATTCGCTTTGGAGCGCGCCGAACTGTTTTATCACGCCGCATTCGGCGGGCGGTCAGATCCGCGAGCAACATGATCTGGTCGGACATTTTCTAGATAATCTGCGGCGCTTCGTCGGCGGAATGGAAATGCTGGATCGAATTGTGTGAGTCGGAGCCTTCATGGCTTCTTCGATTTGAACGTTCAGGTTGAATCAACCACGGGGGTCACGGGGATCACGGGGAAGAGCAAAACTAAACCTCTCCGTGTCCCCCGTGGTCCCCGTGGTTTGTTATTCCTGAATATCCAAGTGAAAAACGCTTTAAAACACGCTCTGAGAAGGAGTGATCGGTAATGATTACGACGAAAGACAAACCGGATGAGGAGACGACAACGCGCCGCCTGACGCACGGCGAATTGCTGGAGCTGCGCCGGTGGAATACGCCTACGATCTACAACGGCTGGGAGCAGGTGACGAGCTGCGACGCGGGGCGCGACGGCTTCAACCTTGAAGAAACCGTTGATTTCATGCCGCAGATGGGCGCTATGGTCGGCTATGCGGTAACGGTCGTCTGCGAACCGGGCAATCCCGAACATCGGAAAAATAATCCCGACGGGTGGAATGAATATCGCAGTTACGTGGCGAGCGTCCCGGGGCCGAAGATTGTCGTCGTGCAGGATTTGGACAAGCCGAATTTCGTAGGGGCGTTCTGGGGCGAGATCAACGCGAATATACTCCGCGCGTTGGGCTGCGTCGGGACGATTGTGGACGGCTGTATACGCGACCTGGACGAGATGTGTTATGCGGGTTTCAAGGCGTTGGCCCGAAGGTTATGCGTCGGTCATGCGTATTCGTGGCCGGTTCGTTGGGGCTGCGAAGTGGAAGTATTCGGACGGCGCGTGAGGTCCGGGCAATTGATCCACGCCGACAAACACGGCTTCCTGGTCGTCCCTGAAGAAGATGAAGCGCCGTTGCTCGAAGCCGCGCGCTTTATGGATACGAACGAATGCCACACGCTGATCCCCGCAGCGCGCGAATCGGCCGGGCTGCCGCTCGACCAGGTCGTGGCGCGGCTCGAAGCGGCGAAGCGCAAGTTCGGCGAAAACGTCAAAGAGAAATTCAAGAAGCGCGGGGAATTCTGATCCAGATCATCCACAGAGGCCCGGAGACACTGTAATGAAAACCAATTACAAATGGTTCGTTGTAGCGATGCTCTGGTTCGTCTGCTTTTTCAATTACGCCGACCGCCAGGCAATCTTCTCGGTATTCGAGCCGATCAAGGGCGAGATGCGATTGAGCGACGCGCAGCTCGGCGTCATCGGCGCGTCGTTCATGTGGGTTTACGCCGCCGCCGCGCCGCTGGCCGGGATGGTGGGCGACCGCTTCAAGCGCAAGACGCTCATTCTGGGCGGGCTGGTCTTCTGGTCGCTCATCACGGTCGCGACGGCGTTCTCGAGAAACTACACTCAGTTGGTGATCTGTCGCGCGCTGGAGGGCTTCGGCGAGGCGTTCTACTTCCCGGCCTCGATGTCTCTGGTGAGTGACTATCACGGGCCTGACACCCGGTCGCGCGCAATGGGCGTCCACCAGTCGAGCGTCTACGCGGGGACGATCGCCGGCGGCGCGGTCGCCGGAGTGATGGCCGATCATTTCGGCTGGCGGTCGAGCTTCTATCTATTCGGCTGGTTCGGCGTGGCGCTCGGATTGGTGTTGCTCCTCTTCCTCAAAGAACCAAAGCGCGGCCAGGCGGAACGCGTGGGGAGCCTCGACCGAATCGATTTGCTTGCGGAGATCAGGGCCTTGCTCAGACAGTCGCGGGCGCGATTGATGATCCTCGGTTACATTTGTGCGAGCCTGTTGACGTTGTTATTCATCAAAGGGACCGCCGAGCGGATATTGATCCTGGTCGCGTTGGCCGCCGCCGGAGTATTGATTTTAGTGAAGACGCCGATGGCGCGCGTGTTGATTCTGGTCTTCGTCGGGGCGAACTTCGTGGCGATGATCTTTCTGTCGTGGATGCCTACCTACCTGAAGCGCCAGTTCGGGATGAGCCTTTCGATGGCGGGCGTGAACGCGACGTTCTATCTGCAGGCCGCTTCTATGCTGGGGGCGATCGCGGGAGGCGTGCTGGCCGACCGGTGGGCCAAAAAGCATAAGGGCGGACGCATGACGGCTCAGGCGGTAGGATTGTTCGCCGGGGCGCCGTTCATTTTTCTCACCGGATGGACGCTCTCCGTCCCCGTGCTCGTATTGGCGATGATCGGCTTCGGTTATTTCAAAGGGATGTATGACTCGAACATCTGGGCTTCGCTGTACGACGTGGTCAGGCCAGAGCGAAGGGCGACGGCGGTCGGCGTGATGAACGCCATCGGCTGGCTGGGCGGCGGCGTGGGGACATATGCGATCGGCGTGGCCGCGCCGGTCTTCGGGATGAGCGGTTGCCTGAGCGCCAATTCGCTGGTCTATCTGCTAGTCGGACTGTTGATGGTTTTCGGCGTCCAGGCTTATTGGAGCGGTAAACCCGCGGGCGAAACAATTGATGATAATCTGAATTTTGGCCTTTCCATTCGGGAAGAAAAATAGAATACGGATGGAACCATCATAATCAATCTACTTTTTTATGATGAGAGTAACGATTTTTGTTGACACATTAGCAGAGCATGCGTAAACTCGCCGCGTTACTTACTCAAGCATACCCCACACATAACATGTAACACTCAGGCTCGGAAGGCAGTGTTCCTGCGTTATCAGCCCACTTTGCCTATTGGGCAGGGATACGTTGCCTTACGTCCTAGGCCGTTGAAACTCTCTAGATTTTTGATTTAGTAAATCCCGGATATCTTCAGCATTTACCGTGCAAATGCTCTTGTCGCAGTTTGGTTACTGATTTTCAGAACCTAATGCGCCTGATCAAAAACAATATGCTCCTTCACGCCGGTGTGGAGGTTTTGTGAAGTCCGGCCTGTTAGATTCCGCGCCGGATTGGATGCGAGCGACTGGCTCAATCCAGGCCGAGGAAGCGTCTGCTCCCCCAAGACGGCATTTCCTCGTCCTGGACGGGCGCCAGTCTGCTCGCAGGTGAATTCAGATCCGAGTACGTCACCTGGCGGCATATTCGTAGGCTGTACGGGAGGAGTGTACCTCCTCTCGGGATACTCAGGTACGGGAGACTATCCCGCATTTTCACAGTCAAACTATGAAATCAACCGCTGGGTTGAGTGAATGGAGCGCCAATGATCCCTTTCCAGTCGAGATCACTAAGTAATGCGATTGTTTCCGGCATGATGCGGTTTGCATTTGTAACTCTGCTTCTTGCACTCCTTCCGTCCGTCAACCATGCGAACACATTTGTGGCCTACGGTCCCGTAACATATACCCGGACCACTGGCGCGCCAACTCCGGTGACAGCAAACTTCACGGTTCTCGATCCGAATACGACCTACACGCTGCGAATTGACAGTACCGGCGTTTCAAGCGCAGTGGTCACGCTGAACGGCGTGGATGTTCTTAGGCCGAATGATTTCAACGCGAACGTTACACTCATTACAAAGCAGGTTATGTTGTGGCCGAACAACCAACTGACCGTCGAGCTTCGCGGCAAACCTGGGGAAGGCTTTAAGTTACAAATTATCGGCGTGGATGACACCCCGCCAACGATTACCGGCGCCGTGGCGCCCGCGCCGAACGCCGCCGGATGGAATAAATCCGACCCGACTGTTACTTTCACCTGCTCGGACGCCACCAGTGGTATTGCATCTTGCACAGAGCCGGTAACTGTCACGGCGGAAACTTCGGCTCAGGTCATCTTAGGAACCGCGACCGACAAGGCTGGAAATACCGCCACCGCTCCTGTCACGGTGAAGCTCGATAAGACTCCCCCGACTCTCAGTATTACTTCCCCTGCGAACGGGGCGAATCTCTTCCTATCGACGGTCACTTTCAGCGGGTCGGCGGCGGACACGCTTTCCGGCCTGGCAAACATTATCTGCAATGGGGCGCCGGGAACTGTGAATGGGAACAGTTTCAGTTGTAACGTAACTTTGACGCCGGGCGCGAATTCGATCAATGTAATCGCCACTGACGTCGCCGGAAATACCAGCGCATCCAGTCGCACTCTGACCTACACGCGCGTTCCGACAATCAGGATCACCTCCCCCACTAACCTGAGCTACTTGAACGTCAGCCCGACCACTGTCACCGGAACAGTTGATGACGACACGGCTACGGTCACCATAAATTCGGTGCAAGCGGCCGTCGTAAACGGGACTTTCAGCGCTGCGCTCCCACTGGCCGAAGGGCCGAACACCATCACCGCCAGCGCCGCTTCGACCAACGGGGCGGTAGGGACAGCCAGCGTCGAGGTCACGCTGGATACAACGCCGCCCCACGTGACGATTACTACACCTGTGAACCAATTCGTGACGACCGACGCTTCGATTTCGGTGGCCGGCAGCGTCAACGACATCGTCGTCGGGACGGTGAACGCCCAACAAGCGCAGGTCACCGTAAACGGAATTGCGGCCCAAGTGGCGAACCGGACGTTTCTGGCCGTCGATGTTCCCCTGGCCATGGGAACCAATGTCATTCAGGCCATAGGACGTGACCGCGTCGGCAACGCCGCGACAACACAGATCACGGTCGTGCGGCAGGCGTCCACGCAAGCGCAAATCCGGCTGGTTTCCGGGAATAATCAGACGGGCGCGGTCGGCTTGCTTCTTCCGGAGCCGTTGGTGGTCGCCGTGACAGACGCCGGGAACAACCCGGTTCCTAACAAGCAGGTGATCTTCAAAGTCATGCAGAACGACGGAATGGTCGGCGCCGGCGGCCCGCCGGCGCCGACGGTGATCGCGACGACCAACGCGCAGGGGCTGGCGCCGGCGCAATGGAAGCTGGGGATGCGGGCCGGGGCTGGCGGCAATGTGGTCGAGTCCTATGTGGTAGGCTTCAATGGGACGGCCATCTTTACGGCGACCGGGACACAGGGGCCTGCCGGTAAAATCGTCGTCGATACCGGAAATGACCAGATCGGCACAGTCGACCAGCCGCTGCCGAAGCCGCTGATCGCCGTCGTCGTGGATGGCGGCAACAACCGGCTTGCCAATGTTCCAGTGACCTTCACCATCAAACAGGGCGGCGGCAGCTTCGGCGGCCAGCCCACTTTAACAGTCAACTCGGACTCCGATGGCCGCGTCGCCGCCGTCTTGACGCTCGGCCTGCAGGAAGGCAACGCCAATAACCTTGTCGAAGCCAATTTCCCATCGAATACAGGCTTCCCGGCCAGCTTCACGGCCTCTGGCCGGGCGCCGGGCAATCCGTCAAATACTACAATCTCCGGCGTCGTCCTCGACAACAGCAACGTGCCAATACCCGGCGTCACCATCCGCGCAGTACTGACCAATCTGTTGAACTCGAATGGTAATATCATCCAATCAGTCGCCGCCGTTCAGACCAACGCGCAAGGCCAGTTCACGATCCTGCAAGCCCCGGTCGGCTTCGTGAAGTTGTTAGTGGATGGTTCGACCGCCCAACGCCCCGGCGCGTACCCGTCACTGGATTATGACTTGGTCACCGTCGCTGGGCAGGCCAACACATTGAGCGGCCCGATCTTCCTGTTGCCGCTGAATCCCAACAACCAGCTTTGCGTGACCGCGACTACGGGCGGCGGGACACTGACCATTCCCGAAGCGCCGGGCTTCTCACTGACCTTCGGCCCGGGCCAGGTGACCTTCCCAGGCGGCTCAAAGACCGGCTGCGTCAGCGTGACCGTTGTCCACGGCGACAAAGTGCCGATGACTCCCGGCTTCGGACAACAGCCGCGATTCATCGTGACGATTCAGCCTGCGGGGGCCGTGTTCAATCCTCCCGCGGCCATTACGCTGCCAAACGTGGATGGACTCCGACCCAGAGCCGTGACGGAGATGTATTCGTTCGATCACGACATCGGTTCGTTCGTGGCGATTGGGACGGGGACGGTGAGTGATGATGGATTGGTGATCCGCTCGAATCCAGGCGTTGGGGTATTGAAGGCCGGCTGGCATTGTGGCGGCGATCCGGCAGCGAACGGGACTGCTGCTGATTGCGGAGATTGCAAGATTTGTCAAAGTAACAACTGCATAACGGATACAGCTCAGAATGACAAGACTTCGGCCTCTGGGTCAGGTTGCTGCAAAGACGGCATGGTTGTCCCTAAGCAGGCCCCTAACTATGATAGTCTTATTGCCAATTGTCGTAATCGTACCCAGATCCCTGATGGAACAGGGCCAAATCAGCGGTTGCATGAGATTGATGGCTGTTCTGTGCCGGCGATCCTGGCGGTCTTAACTCCGGGCCTGAGTGTTCAAGATCCGACAGGAGGCCTCCTAGGGTTGTCCAGCACACGCTTTGGCGAGAGTCAACCTAATGGCGCGCCAGCGCTCCCATTACCATGTAACCAGCATGACATCTGCTATCAGACCTGCGGGTCGGCGCAGGCTACCTGCGATACGGGTATGTACAATGCCATGACAAGCGTATGCAACGCAGCTTACCCTAGTACTACCTGCCCGTATTCTGGGTTGGAAGCATTTGTTAAATGCTTTCTCGGTCTTAATGGTAGAACCTATTTTGATGAACTGGTCGATTGCGCCGGATTTGCAGCTTTGTACAAACTCGGTCTCGACAGGTTTGGGTCCAGCGCCTGGAAGCAACGGCAAGTGGACTACTGTATTTGCTGTCCTTAGGAAGGTGTGCGGGCAAAATGAAAAAATCAAGAAGAACATTATTGTTGCAACTAACCCTGCTCATAACCGCTCTGACGGCCGCCCCGATGGCTGCTTCTGAGACTTTTCAATGGCTTTCGGAAGTCACCTTTCAGAGTAACGACTATGAATTTGAATACAAATCAAGCGCATTACGGCAAAAGGATTTATGGGTCGTCGTAGGGTTAAGAAATCGTGGCCAGCTTAGCGGCCCACAACAATATCAAATATGGAAGGTAGACTCGCAAGGTAAACGACTTGCCCAAATCGACTTGAATACTATCGCGCCGGTAGGCCGCTCCCAAGAAAAGCACGTTCGTGTATATGATATTGCGATATTGAAGAATGGCAATGTCAGTGTTCTCACCGAGACCGGAGGAAACCAAACCAGCTTTCTAGTCTTCGATGGCGTCAACGCTCGGCTCGTCACCAATCGTCTTATCGAATCGCCTCTTTCGAACACCTTCATTAGTAAGATTTTCGCCGCCGATGATGGTGACTTAGTCGTCTTAGGACGCTCAGGCTCCCATGGCCTAATGCTGAAGTTGCGCTCGTCTGGGGAGATTGCCGCAAGAGCAATCATCGGGAATGAGAAACTCACTGTATTAACTGATGGTTTTGAAATGGCGGATCACACTTTTGCTTTGTTGGGCGAACATCTCGACGATACGGGCCAAACCAGTATCTGGGTCGGGAGAGTCACTTTCAAGGGGGAAGTGTTGTATAAGAACACTTTCGCCGGGCGCGATGGGACGATTGCTTATGACGGTGATACCCGCGCCTACATGGTCGTCTACGGGGCGGTTGGAACGAATGCAGGGAATGTCTCGCTCCAGACTTTTACAGACAATCTGTCTCCCGTGGGACATTTCAGTCTTCTGTCTGGAATCAAGATGAGCCAGCGATTTCGCGTTGTACTTGCAGGAAACGGAAGTATTTTTGTCGTCGGGGTAAATGCAAAAAATCGTTTATGGATGGCGCGGATAAGCGAGGATGGGGAAATCATTTCTAGCTCTACATACGAAGAACCATCGGCGCAGTGGCAGCGATTGTGGAATTATGACCTGCTTTCGACATCGACGGAACTCCTTATTCCTTCTACAGAGTTACTGGTCGGTAGCGAAAATGAACTCCGGCAGGTGTTGAAGATTTTCCGAAAGCGGCGATCGTGAGGTGGCCCGTAGCTTAGGCTGGAGGATTATTCGTAGGCCGGGGGCAGGGTTGGGTGATTCTTGGGGACCAATAGCGCAGGAGGAAAATTTGCAGCGGAAAATGTGGTTACTTATGCTCCCTTTGTGTATTTACCTGCTACTCTGGGGAGCGGCGGTTGCCTATGCTGTATATAAGGAATCCTATGATGCAGCTCATTCAGAATTTGCGGGCCTGCCGCTGATTGTCTTAGGGCTTCCTTGGAGCTTTGTCTGGCATGGTTTTAACCCCAAAGTGATTGAGTCACAGTACTACAATTCCGTCATTGTCAGCAGCATTTTCATTCTTTTTAACGCAGTAATCATATTGTTGGTCAGCATATTAGTCTTTGTACGAATTGGTAGGTCGAGGTGATTTGCTCGTGAACCACTGAGTCAGAGCGCAAATGGAAAAGTAATTGCAATGAGGACATCAGGCATGGTGGCGCACTGGATAGGATGCAAGTCGAGATTCTGGTGGCTGGTTTTGATTTGTGCGGTCTTGGGTATCTTTTCCGCATTCGTGATAAGCCAGTCGTTCATGCGGAGTTCAGCCGCACAAGCGCTTTCGGCAGTTGCGCAGCAATCTCCCGTCGGACGTGAGGTTTCCGTCCCTGTCCATCTCAAAGATGGGCAGGAATTCTCATTGCCTCTTGAAGCGCTCCTCGCCCACGGCAAACTCCTCTTCAGCGCCAACTGGACTGAGCAGGAAGGCGGCGGACGCCCATTGACCAAAGGCACCGGACGCCCGCTCTCTGATCCGACGCAGCCGTTAACGGGAATGCGCGCATTCAACCGCATCTCCGCGCCCGACGCGAATTCGTGTGTCGCCTGTCACAGCGTTCCTTATGGCATCGCGGGCGGTGGCGGCGATTTTGTGACGAACGTGTTTCTGTTAGGGCAGCGCTTCGATTTCTTGACCTTCGACCCCGCTGACAAGCTCCCTACCAGGGGCGCGGTTGATGAAAGCGGGCAGGCGGCGTCATTGCAAACTGCGGCTGATCTGCGCGGCTCGACGGGGTTGTTCGGCTCGGGCTACCTGGAGATGCTCGCCCGCCAGATGACCGAGGAGTTGCAGCGGATACGCGACAGCATGCGGCTGGGCGAGACGAAGGAACTGGTCGCGAAAGGCATACGGTTCGGCAAGCTGACGCTGACGAAGGAGGGTCTCTGGGACGCTTCAAAAGTGGAAGGGCTGGGGCGATTGAGTTTGATCTCCGCCGGTTCCCACGATCCGCCTAAGCTCGTGATCCGCCCATGGCATCAGGCCAGCAACGTCGTCTCCATCCGCGAGTTCACCAACAACGCCTATAACCATCATCACGGCATTCAGACTACGGAGCGGTTCGGGCTGGACGCCGACCCCGACGGAGACGGCTTCAAGAACGAAATGACGCGCGCCGACGTCACGGCGGTGAGCGTATGGCAGGCCACGCTTCAAGTACCCGGGCGCGTCATCCCGCGCGATCCGGAGATCGAGAGGGCCGTGTGGTTAGGCGAGCGCGCCTTCGAGCGGATTGGCTGCGCCAGATGCCATATACCTCGGTTGCCGCTCGATAAACAGGGTTGGATCTATACGGAGCCGAATCCGTTCAACCCGCCGGGCAATCTGCGCAGCGGCGAGACGCGGGATTTCAAGGTGGACCTTTCGAGTGACGTTTTGCCTGCGCCGCGCCTGCGCCCCGATGTGACGGGCACGGTCTGGGTCGAGTCCTACACCGATTTCAAGCTCCACGACATTTGCGAGCCGGGCGAGTCCGAGACGGTCAATATGAACCAGCCGCAATGGTCGAAGAAATTCCTGGAAGGCAACTGCCGTTTTCTGACTAAGCGGCTGTGGGGCGCGGCGAACGAGCCGCCCTTCTTTCATCACGGACTATTCACAACCATGCGCCGGGCGGTGCTGGCGCATTCCGGCGAGGCCAAAGAATCGCGGCTGGCCTTCCAGTCGCTGCCCGCGTTGGAACAGGACGCCATCATCGAGTTTCTGAAAACACTGCAGGTCCTTCCTCCCGGCATGAAGGATCGAATTGTGGATGAGAATTTCCGGGCGAGGGCCTGGCCTCCGTCCACGAACGCCCAGGCCCAAATCAAAGCGGAGTATAAGAAATGACGGCGATTCTCACGATCCTCATTATCGCGGCGCAACTCGCCGCCGCTCCGCAGAAGCCCGCTCTATCGCAGGCTGCGACAGGGCGGGTGGAGGTTGTACTTTTCACGGATTTCCAGTGTCCCTTCTGCGCGCAATTCGCCCAGACCTTCAGGGAACTTCAATCCAAAGGCGTTGAAGGCGCGCAACTGAACGTGAGTTTCAAGCACTTTCCACTCAACATCCACCCCGCGGCCCCACTTGCCCACCAGGCGGCGCTGGCGGCGGGAGAGCAGGGAAAGTTCTGGGAGATGCACGATCTGCTCTTTGCCAACCAGTCTGCAATCAAACGCGACGATCTGTTGCGGCATGCTGCGAAGTTAGGGCTGGATGCGGAACGCTTCAAAAAAGACTTGGACAGCGACCGCCTCAAGCACATTATAGAGGCCGATCTGGCCGAAGGGCTGCGGTTGCGCGTACAGGGCACGCCTACTTTTTTTGTGAACGGGAAGGGATTTTCCGGAGCGCTATCCTTCGAGCAGTTGAAGCAGATCGTTCTGCGCGAGCAGCGGCGAATGCAGGTGATGTCCGAAGTCACCGATGACTTGTTGAGCCATGGCCCCGCTGATGCCCCGGTGACGCTCGAACTTTTTGCGGACTTGCAAAGCCCGGTCAGCCGTCCTGCCATCGAGGTGTTGGATCAGGTGATTGCTAAATACCCCTCGAAAGTCCGCATCCAGTTTCGCAATTTCCCGCTGGCGTTCCATCCCCAGGCGCCGTTGGCTCATGAAGCGGCGATGGCGGCGGCGGCGCTGGGCCGCTTCTGGGAATTCGCAAGGTACATCCTGGATCATCAGGATTCGCTTCGTGAACAGGATTTGATTGCGCATGCCGCGCGTCTCGGCCTGGACGAAAAGAGGTTCGCGGAACTTCTCGGGCAGCGTCGTTACGCGGTAAGAGTGGAAGCCGATCTGGAAGCGGGCGCGAAGCGGGGGATTCGCGGCAGCCCGGTGATTTTCGTCAACGGGAAACGGATTGATGGAGTTCCAAGTTTAGATCAGCTGGCGCGAAGCGTTGAAACGGAGTTGGCGGCCCCGGGTAAGACCGAGGCAAGGAGGCAATAACTATGGGACGCAGAGCTTTGAAAATAATACGTATGGTCGCGGCCGCCATATTGACGCTTTGCGCGGCGGGAGTCGCGCTGGCGCAAGGCAGGCTGGATGAAAATTGCACGGTCAGCGTGCTCAACCGCACGGTGCGCGTCAATCCGGATGGGTCCTGGGTGCTGCCGAATATCCCCGCCAACTTCGGCCCGGTCAAGGCGCGTGCGACTTGCGTCAAGGACGGCGTCACAACTTTTGGCGAGTCTGATTTCTTTACAGTTCCCGTGAACGGAGCCGTCAATCTTCCGGCCATCATTCTGGGCGCCACAACGCAGATCCCGGTTTCGCTTGGTATAACGCCGGCGACGCTCTCCTTCACCGCCGCTGGCCAGACCGCCCAACTTGTCGTTACGGCGACGTACCCTGATGGCGCGACCGGCAACGTCACCGCGGCCGGCGCCGGCACGAATTATACGACCAGCAATCCGGCCATCGCGACTGTGGACGCGAATGGGCTGGTGACGGCGGTGGCCAGCGGCACGGTGGTCATACAAGTGACCAATGACGGCGCGGCGGGGATGATTACGGCGAACGTCGTGCTTGGCGGCGCCGATTCCGACGGCGATGGCATACCGGATGACGCCGAAATCAGCCTGGGACTCGATCCCAAAAATCCGGTCGATGCGCAAGAAGATTTCGATCGCGACGGCCTCACCAACCTCCAGGAGTTTTCGCGTGGCACGGGTCTTCGCAACCCCGATACCGATGGCGACGGTTTGACTGACGGAGATGAGGTAGCCCGAAACACGAACCCGTTGCTGAGAGATACCGACGGCGATGGCGTCCCGGATGGCGTCGAAGTTCAGACCGGGACGAATCCGCTCGACCCGAACAGTTTCAATCTCGCCACGGCGCTGCGCTCGATCGCCGTCACACCGACGGCCATCACGCTGGTCGTCAACACCATCATTGGCGAGGCCTCCCAGCAACTGACGGTGACCGGCGTTTTCATAGACAACAGCGCGATCAATCTCACATCCAGAAGTCGTGGGACGAACTACATCTCCAGCAATCTCGCAGTCGCCAATTTTGGCGTCACGGACGGATTGGTCTTCGCAGGCGCCAGCGGCACGGCCACGATCACGGTGACAAACAATGGCTTTTCGGCCACCACCCAAGTCACCGTGAGCAGTTTCGCGCCCACCGCGCTCTCGTTCGTCACCATCCCGGGCTTCGCCAATAATGTGGATGTTTCGGGAGACTTCGCCTACGTTGCGGCTGGATCTGCAGGCCTGCAAGTGGTGAGTGTCAGCGACCGCCGCGCGCCTGTTATTGTAGGCTCGCTCGACACGCCTGGTAATGCGAACGACGTCAGAGTCGTGGGCGACCGCGTATACATTGCCGACGGATCCGCGGGCCTTCGGATCATTGATGTCACCAATCCAGCCAACCCAACTCTATTGGGCGCGCTTGATACCCCGGGGGATGCCAATGATGTGGTTGTCGTCGGTAATCGCGCTTACATCGCCGATGGTTCGGCGGGGCTGCAGATTATCGACGTGAGCGATCCGCGGGCTCCGCAACTGTTAGGCGCGTCCGCCACTCCTGGCATAGCCAAGGGCGTCGACGTGAGCGGAAACATCGCTGTAGTAGCGCTCGGCGGCGGCGGCGTACGAACTATCGACGTAAGCAATGCGGCAAGCCCGAGCGCCTTAGGCAATCTTGCGACAACTGATGCGCGCGACGTCACCGTGGATGGCAATGTGGCTTATGTCGCCGATTACACGGGCAGCTTAAGAGTCATAAGCTTCAGCACACCGACCGCGCCGCAACTTCTGGCTTCGACGTCGCAATCTTTGGGGGGCATCTTGACGGATGTGGCCAAGGCGCGGGAGTTCGTTTTTGGCGCTGACGTCTTTTTCGTCAACGGCGTGCCGATTACGAATGTCGGCAATCCCGCCACCCCATCGGTCCGCGCAAGGCTTGATTTCCCGGCCCGGGATGATAACGGGACAGGCATTGCCGTAGATAACAGCTTCATTTACCTGACCGCCGACCGTTCGATAATTGAGAATGGCGTCACCGGCGACAGCCGGCTGTACATCGGACAATATGTCTCCCTTGAAGATCGGGCGGGTATTCCGCCGGTGGTAATGATCACCTCCCCGGCTGCGGGCGCTAGTGTCATTGAAGGATCGACAGTTCCCATCACGGTTCAAGCCACGGATGATGTTCAAGTGGCTTCAGTTAACTTTTTAGTGAACGGGAATGTGGTCTTCACAGACTCGGCGGCTCCTTATCAGTTTAATTTGACAGTTCCGGTTGGTGTTACAACTCTCACCTTGGGCGCGACAGCGGTTGATCTGGCCGGGAACTTAGGCGTCGCGCAGAATGTGACGCTCAACGTAATACCGGATCCATTGACCACAGTCACTGGAAGGGTCATTGATCGCGAAGGCGCGCCAGTGGCGGGCGCGACTGTAACCTTCGGCAGCCTGACGACGACCTCAGCGGGAGATGGAGCCTTCAGTCTTCCGGGGGCGCCGACGGCGCAGGGCAACATCGTAGTCCTGGCCTCGGCCGTCATTAACGGGAGGACGCTGCGTGGCCGGTCGCAGCCAACAGTTCCAGCGCCGTCTGGGATCACAAACGTGGGCGATATCCGACTCAACGTAGGGCGAATTGCCCTTATTCATTGCGACTCGGTCTCCGCAATTCGAACGGCGCTTGTGAGCACGGGTCTGATCGCGGCCGAGGATCTTGCCGAAATTAATGCATGTAGCGCCCCGCCCAGCCTGACAACGATGTCTGACTTCGGCGCAGCGCTGGTATGGAGCAATAGTCCGTTCCAGCAGCCGGACGCGCTTGGGAACTTGTTGGCTGACTTCGTCGATCAGGGAGGGGGCGTCGTGCTCGCGACGTACGTCTTCTCGCAGCCATGGCGGATCGGCGGCCGTATCACCACGGCCGGGTACAGCCCTTTCACAGTCTCGGACGCGAGGCTTGTGACGGCGGGCCAGCTAGATCTCGCCAATTCGAATACAGGTCACCCGATCCTGCAGGGCGTGACGTCGACGCAGCGTTACTTCACGAACTTCAACTATACGAACCCGGCGCTGACAACAGGTTCGACGCTCATCGCAGTCGATACTGCCGGGAACAAGGTCGTGGCGGTCAACGCGACCAATCGAGTTGTGGGGGTCTCGATCTTCCCGGGATTCGGCGACATGGGCAGACTGTTTGCAAACGCGCTCAATTTCCTCAGGTGAGGACTCGGACTGCGGGTTGAAAACAAAGTCGTGAGGAGGGCCGCACAACCTGGCTCTATTGTAAGGAGGTACATGAATGAACAGACATATGGCGAGAGCATTGCTTGTTTTTGCCGTCATGGCGTCTATGGCCGTTATCGGTCGAGCGCAGTCAGCGGCGCCAAGAGGTAGCGTGAAAGGCTCGGTGACTGATTCTGGCGGTCCTGTCGCGGGATCTCGGGTAGTGATCAAGAGCGAGGCCTCGAGCTACACCGCGACCGCTACCACCGACCAGAAAGGGGAGTTCACTTTCTCAGACACGCCGGTGGGCGGTGTTGAGGTGAAGGTCTATGACGCGCAGGGAAACATGCTTGTGAGCGGAAAGGGAAACGTGAGGTTCGAAGGCGATGTCATCACCCTGGCTCTTCATGTCCCTTGAGAATGGGGGAGTCACCATGCTCTGACTACTTCCCGGTCCGCTTAGACTTCGACCTCTCTTCGGCCATCTTCGAGAGTTTCTTCCAGCGATTTTTTTCGATCCGCTGCGCGAGTTGATCTCGACGGCGGGCCAGGTGGTCGAGTTCGCGCCGCATCTTCAGGTAGTTCTCGAACCGCGCGGCGTCGAGCTCGCCCGATTCCAGGGCGTCGCGCACGGCGCATCGAGGCTCGGTCTGGTGTCGGCAGTCGCTGAAGTGACAATGCGCGGCCAGTTCTTCAATGTCTTCGAAGGCCGTCTCGACGCCTTCTTCGACGTCCCACAATTGCAATTCTCGCATGCCCGGAGTGTCTAGAACCAGCGCGCCGTTCGGCAGCTGGATCAACTCGCGATGGCGCGTCGCATGCTGGCCACGGTCGTCGTGTTCTCGGACTTCCTTGACCTTCTGCCGTTCGAAACCCAGCAGGCGGTTGATCAGGGTCGATTTGCCCACGCCCGATGTCCCGACCAGCGCGACTGTCTTGCCGGAGCCGAAATATTGATCGAGGGCCTCAAGCCCTTCGCCCTTAATCGCGCAGACGGCGTGAATCGGCGCCCCGGCCGCGACCTCTTCAGCCTCCTTGACCTTCGCCTCCACGTTGTCGCAGAGGTCGGTCTTGGTCAGCAGAATCACGGGGCTTGCGCCGCTCTCCCATGCGACGGTCAGATAGCGCTCGATTCGTCGCGGGTTGAAATCCTGATTGAGCGACGTGACCAGTAAGAGATTGTCGATGTTCGCGCCGACGACCTGTTCCTCGGTCTTGACGCCTTTGGTCTTGCGCATGAATTTGCTGCGGCGCGGCAGCACGGCGTCAATCACCGCCTTGTTTTCGCTTTCGACCAGGCGCAGCGCGACCCAATCGCCGACAGCGGGAAGGTCGGCTCGGCTCTCGGCTCGGCGTCTCAACCGCCCGGAGATTTCGGCCAACATCTCGCCCCGCGCTGTGTAGGCGCGACAGAACTGGTTGTATTCAAGCGCGACGCGTCCGGCCACGTAACCCTGCGCGGCGAATTCGTGGAAATGCGCGGCGAAGAAATCGTTCCAGCCGTAGCGCTCCAGTTGTTGATCCTTCAAATCCATTTCGATCTTCTCCTAAAAATTGTTCGCTGTTTTCCAAAACGTGGAGCCGAACAGAGAGCTGCGTTTAATTGTGTATCAGATTCGGCGACTCCCGTTTCAGTTGTGGATTGATCGGCGTTTTGGGAAGGAATGAGCCGCGACATGCTGGCGCGCCAATACCCTTTCATCACGGTAAACAGTGACGATATTGACGAGCGCGGGCGACTCATTTTTTAGCGAACAATCATAGGCGACCAGACCGGAGAGTGGTTTTACAGTTTTAACTCCAGCCTCAAGCTAAGGATGCTACACGCTCGGACATCGGAAATGCAAATTGGCAGGAACACTGGATTGCGGATTGCGGATCGCGGATTGCGGAAGGACTTAGCCACAGAGGGCACAAAGGGCACAGAGAGAAATCATTGATTCTCTCTGTGCCCTCTGTGCCCTCGTGGCTATTCACCCGCAATCCGCAATTCAACCGCCAGTGAAGCGGTCGTGCGCTGAATTCAAAACGGCCATCGCGAGCTGCTGTTCGTCCGATTGCGCGGCCGTCTCGATCTGCGCGATCAAGGCTCTGAGCTGCGCGGCGTTGGCCACCGCCAGGTCGTAAGCCAGCTCCTCCATTTTCTTCAGGCCGAAATCGTTCAACTCTCCGACCAGCGCGACGGCGGTGTCGCCCGGCGCCATGTGGCCGCTGAAAGAACTGACCCGCACCTCGACCTCATGGCTGAGCGTCATCCAGAAGTAGCTGAGCAGCGAAGGGAGCAGCGGGCGCAGCAATTCCCAGGCGAAGTCGCCTTCCTGAGTGACCGAGAAGAAGGCCAGGTAGTAGTGGCGCGCGCTGATGTAGTCGCGGTTGCGGAAGTAGGCGCCGGCGCGTGAACTGCAATAACTCGCCGCGCCCCACAGGAACTCGTCAACGCTGACTTCCGGCTCCCGCCGCAGGTAGAGTTCGGCCAGGATTTTTAGCCCGCGCAGGGCGCAGTTGGAGCTGGCGATGAAGTCGTGGCGGCGCAGGTCGGACGCCGCGTCGAAGAGACGGTCGGCCTCTTCGAGAGTGATCCGGTCGTTCGCGTGCAGCGAGAATTGTTCCAGGTCCCGTTTGACCCCGGCCAACTCCGGCCTCTGCAGCAACAGGCTGATCGCGTCGGTCCGCCGGGCGAAATACTGATTGCCGATGCGCTCAGCAAATTCCATCTCGGTCAATTCAATCAGCAGGTCGGCGCAGTAACTTTCGCCGCGCGCGGGGGCGAAGAGGATCGAGGTCGCGCAGGGCGGCGTCAGGCGGATGTGAGATTCCAGCGTGAGGCGCAATAGACTCCGGTCTACGAGCCGGTTGGCCCGCTCCGCGTCGTTCTCGTTGAGGCCCCGGATATAGGCCGAGAGCGACGGGGATTCGGGTTGGAAGTCGAAGAGGCCGGCGCGGTAAGCGAGCCTCGCCACGGCGCGGATGTCCTCGCGCTTGCGGTATACGTTCTCGAAATCGTATCTGGCTTTGAGTTTGTTGATCGCCTGATTGAGAGTCGCCCGGGCCGGCGCCGGCTCCACGGCGCTCAGCAATTCGGCCAGGACGTCGGCGCGGACGTCGGGAGGAATGACCGGCAGGCGGAGGTCTTCGAAGAAATAACGCAGCGTCTCGCGTTCCGAACGCTTTACCGGCGCGGCCGTCGTCGCGGTCGAGGCGCTTGCGGCGGCCGTGATCGGCGGCGCGCGCCTGATGACCACCGGGCGCGGGGCGGCGGTTTTTTCCTCGGCGGGCGCGGAGGCGGTCTCCGAAGCCGTCGCGCCCGCGCCGGCGGGGGCGCCCTGCTGGGCTTCAATCACAGATTCGCTGACGGTCAACGAACGCGGCGCCTTGATCTGTTCGTAAGCCTCCTCCACCAATTTGTCGTAGAAGATGAATTCGTCGCACGACTTGATCAGCAAGTCGCTGGTCGAGGCCTGCACGCCGACCCCGATCGTGTACTTCCCGTACTCGCGCGCTTTGCTCATCAGCGAAGAGAAATCGCTGTCGCCGGAGACGATCACGACCGCGTCGATGTAATCCAGCATGAACAGGCTCTCCATGACGTCGATCACCAGCCTGATGTCGGCGCGGTTCTTCCCGCCCTGCTGGACGTTGTAAGAGTAAAGTTGCACCAGCTCCACCGCGTTCTCGCGCAGCGCGTCGCGGTACTTTATCAGCCGTGACCAGTCCCCATAAGCGCGCCTGAGCGTAATACGGCCCCGCCGCTGGATGGCTTTGAGGAGCAGCCCCAAATCGAATTCGCCGAAGTGATTGGCGGCGCTCAGGGAGATGTTTTCAAAGTCAATGAAGACGGCGATTTTCTGATTGTCCTGTGTATGAGACGATCTCATATGATCCGACCTGACGGCAGCCCGACGACGAATTGATGGGCTGCGCGGCGAGGCCACATATTATCCGATTTCTCGCTGTCCCCCAAATGGTACAGCGCCGCCCCAAGCGCGCGGCGCTGTAATTAGGCGCCGCTTGTCGCACGATTGTTGCAGAGGAAGAGGCATGCGACCACTTTTGAAGCTATCGAGGCGTCCAGTTAAATCAGTATGCGAATGCGTATACGGGACTGTGGCGCGAGTTGTTTACTTGCGCCTGTTTGCTGATCGGACAACGCCGCAGCCTGGGCGATTAAACAAATCGCCCGGCGCCACACGCGCATTTGCAACCCCTCAGAGTATGATGGTCGGCGCCCTTTTTGCCGGAGCGGCGCTCATCGCGCTTTGGTTCGCGTGCGCAACCGGTTGTTCAAAGTCCGATACGACGGGCGCGGGCGCGCTGAGTTTCGCGCAGACGCGCCCCGGCGCGTTGAAGATCACCCCCATCCCTTTCGGTGAGATGAACGGGAGAGAAGAATATAACGCTTCGGACATCATTCCGATCGCCGACTCCCGTTTCCTCTTCTGCGATAACAATACTGACGACGCCCTTTTTGAACTCGATCTGACGCCTGACGGGCGCAAGAATGGGCCGTTGATTCGACGCCCGCTGCGAGGACTCGCCGCCGGCGCCGCGCACGACCTGGAAGACATGGCGCTCGTTGAAGAAGGCGGGCGCCGCTACCTGTTCCTCACTTCGTCAATGCAGGTCAGGAGGACTAAACCTCCGGGCGGGGTGTTGCGCGTAACAATCAACCCGGATGAAACTCTAGTCGCCGAGAACATGCCTGACTTCCGCGGCTGGCTCATCCGCGCCTACCCGCAACTGGCGGCCTCGGCGCAGATTAAGCCTGACGACGGAGGTCTCAATATCGAAGGCCTGGCCTGGGACAGGAATCGCCATGCGCTGCTCTTCGGCTTGCGCACGCCCACACAAGACGGGAAGCCTCTGGTTCTGCCGGTAAAGGTGAAAAACCTCGCCGGACCGTGGACGACGAAAAACCTCGAAGCGCAGACTCCGATTCAATTATCGCTAGAACCCGTCGGCGATGAGCAGGGCATCCGCTGCCTCTATAACGAGCTGGACCGTGAAGGGTTTCTCGTCATCGTCGGGAAGACTACGAAAGACTCCGATGCGCCGTATTCCCTGTACGAGTGGGACGGCAATGCGGGCGGCGCGATGCGGCTATTTAACGTCGTATTCGCAAAGAAGATGAAGCCCGAAGGGATTACGCGCGGCTCGATCGGCGGCAGGAATGCGCTCGTCATCGTTGATGACGGAGGTGGATTTCAAGTGATCTGGGAAGACATTCGCCTGCCATAATAGTGGGACAAACTTTAGTCTGTCCGTCCCCGCTTACGCTAACCCTACAATGCCGAAAACACCTGGCGATGTGTTTGTAGCGATTGTGAGTCGGACTACAGGCGACCGCCGGGCCGATTCACACACCACTCTTTGTAATGCTCGACCAGGTGGTTAAGAACTTGCTCCGGCGTCAGGCTCTCATGCCGAAAGATGTCAATGAACGCGTCGCCGACGCTGAGTGATTCGCGGGCGTAGACCTCGGAATCCGTGTCGCCGACCGGACATTGCACAAAATCCGCGTCGTCCGCCACGGGGAAACTCAGGCCGTCGTGCGCGCCGCCGATGAAGAAATAGCTTTGCATGTCAGTTACTTTCCTCTGTTCATAGGCGATTGTCTATAGCCTCGGAAAAGGCTGGCGTGCGCCGCGAATTCTACGCGCGGCGAATCGGGATGTGAAGTGAAAAGTCGCGCCCGGCTTTGAAGTCGGCCCGCGAAGCTGATACAAAGGTCGCCGCATCGTCACTCGACAAATTAAAGAAACGCTGCGCAGAGACACGACACGGCGCCGACGAACACGACAAAGCAGGCAAGCCCGAAGAAAGTGAGCGTGAAATGATGGAAGCCAATTTAACCATAGCTCGAAAAGTCATTCTGTGCGTCGGACTACTGGTCGCCGCGATGCTCTTCTTGTTCCCGCATTGGCGAGTGTCTATCAACGTGGGGATACTGGGCGAAACTCGGGCGTTTGAACAGGAAATCGGTCGGGGGTTTATTGCGTATCCGCCGGTTCAATTGACGGGCGGAGGCGCCAAGTTCGTAGCCCGCATTAACTACGTTCGGCAAATTACAGAAGTCGCCATCGCGCTGCTGCTCACGTTCGGGCTGATGCGCGCGCTTAAGCTAAAGAAGGCTGCGGGAGACTGAGCCTTGACCGACGAAGCAAAACCCGACAAGCCGTTCAAGGACAAGCCGCAACCGCGCAGACCTGGCTGGAAGACAGGGAATTTGGGAAAATGGAAAACGTAAGCAGCCACACGCTATATAAAAACACCCGCAACGGAGATGCATTAAACTCCGTCTTAAAACATATCGCCGGATATTGATCTACCATTGAAGGAGTCGTTCAGAAGCAATGAGCGACGCCGGGAAAAAATAAACATCGCCCCTGGGTACGCGTCGCTTCCAGCGCGCAGACGTGGAAAAAGGCGTATTGATCGGAATCAGACGGCGCCGAAGTCGCCGAACTTGCGTCGAGTGATTGTCGCTTGCAATCCTGCGCATTCGGCCCCAAGCCCGCTGCTGGCCTACAACGGGCCTTCCATACGCGACTGCGCGATGGAAGCGACGCGTACCCGGGGATTTTCGGAGGAAAGACATGCGCCGCCGATTCACGCTCGTGTTGGTCATCATCGCCCTGTCAACCGTCGCCGCGCTGAACATCGTTTCAGCGGACAACTGGCCGCAATGGCGCGGCCCCGCGCTCAACGGCGTCAGCAATGAAAAAAATCTGCCGGTCAAATGGACGGTCGAAGAGAACGTCACGTGGAAGCTTGAGATGCCCGCCTGGAGCGGTTCGACGCCGATCATCTGGGGCGATACCATCTTCCTCAACGCGTCCGAGGGGGAGATGGGCAAATCGGTCAGTGGCGAGATGAATAGGTCGGTAAAAGGCGACATCTACCTCTGGTGTGTAGATCGGACGAAGGGGACCGCGCTCTGGAAAAAATTGCTCGGCTCCGGCGATACGAAGATGCGCAAGCAGAACATGTCGTCGCCGTCGCCCGTCACTGACGGCAGCAGCGTCTGGGTGATGACGGGCACGGGCGTCTTGAAGGCCTTCGACTTCAAAGGCAATGAATTATGGGCGCGCGACATTCAGAAAGATTACGGCAAATTCGGTTTGAACTGGGGCTACGCCTCGTCGCCGCTGCTTTACGAAGATTCGCTCTTCGTGCAGGTGCTCCACGGGATGAAGACCGACGACCCGTCGTACCTCCTGCGCATCGAC